>Ga0164292_10001615_pt1 | contig 18297 bp, 9 predicted proteins | sample GEODES117metaG_FD_111486 | JGI IMG/M metagenome (GOLD analysis project Ga0164292, IMG submission 111486) | Eutrophic lake water microbial communities from Lake Mendota, Wisconsin, USA - GEODES117 metaG | ecosystem: Environmental > Aquatic > Freshwater > Lake | place: USA: Lake Mendota, Wisconsin...
AACATTCCTTATTTAATTTTATCTTTTTATACTGTGTATAAGTATTTGTTTATTTATCATTAACCTTTTAGGACGTAAAAAGGTAAAAATCCCTTCATATAACTATATATCCTAAATTCTTTTAATAGTGGCACTTACAGCGTAACCAAAAGGCTTCTTGGTATCAAGAACTTTTGTGATATTAATTCCAAATTGACTTGTATTTACCACTTTACAATCTTTATCAACACGATAGCCAGCAGCTGTCTTTTGATCATCGGTAATCTCAATGTCAAAGATTGGTAAGCCTTCTTGAGAAAGCGCATATAATCTAACTTCCTCAATTTCATAAAGCTGAATGATATTCTTTGTAAGGTATTCATTTTTTAATCTTGCAATGTCGATTGCTGTTAGAGATTGAAACTCTGTAATTCCTAAAGTAGTTAGCCATTCAAATTCATCAAAGCTGGTTGAAAGTAAAAGATCATCATATAGTTTTCTAAGCAATCTTGCTTCTAAGTCAAGATTAATTGTCAAGATTGGTTTAGAGTTTCCAGCCACATCAGTTAAGGAATACTCAGTAGTTGCTAAGGAAGGAACTCCTACTACCTGTGAAGGCTCAGTTACAACAAAAGAAGCTTCTGTTGGGTTAAAAGTATCAAGTAATTGTTTTTTTGGAACATTCATTGCTTTAGATCCCATAAAAGATTTGTATTCTTTCATTTCTTCAATCCCATCTACATCATTCCAGCTAGTTAAATTGTAGTATTTTCTATAGTAATTGTTATCCCATGTACTATTAAGAATAAACAAGTCTTTAGAATCAATTGAAACTTCACCTATAATTGGATAAACGCTTTTGTAAGCACCACCACCTGGTATTTGTAAAATTTCAGCATCAGCAACTTTGTTAATACCGTAGTTTCTAATAACACCCGAAAGGGCTGACTTATTATTTAAGTGTGTATTAAATAGTAAATAATCTTTGCCAAAGTGTTTTGTAAAGTCTTCATCTTCACGAACCCAGAATGTAAGAATGTCAATAGCTCTTGGTTCATATAATCCTCTATGACGATATACTACTTCATTCTGATTTGTATTTATTATGTTATATCCGATAATTGGTGATGAAACATATTCGATTGGTTTATCTTCATCATTTACATAACTTAATACACCGGTCTTAACAATTTGATCTTGTGGCACAAATCTGAATTTGTAATCTGTCGCTAGTTTTGTTGTATTTCCTTCTACTTTATAGTATTCAATAAAAGGTGAATCGCTATTTACAAAAGATAGTATAGATGCGTATGTTAAAAGATTTTTAATATGTACATATGCAGAAGTACCACCTTTAATGTTATATGTTTCAAGTTCAACAAGATTACTTCCTAATGTTTGTAAAGACCCTTGTGCAACTAAGAATTGATTTACTGTCAAGACACCTGGTATTATAGACGATCTGAAAGGTCTATTAGTACCGCTAAATATTGTTTGTAATGGCAAATATTGATCCGTAGTTAATCTTGCATTAGAACGATCAACATGCCTAATTGATGCATTTACCTGTACTGCATTAATTAATTTATATAAAGATCCACCAACTGTAAATGAGGATGGCTGAATTGCAAGTTCCGATCCTGTGAATGTAAATGTGTTTGAAGTATTTGTATAGTTATCTTGAGTTGGAATAATCTCATCAAGAACAGAAAACTCATATCCATTTGATACATATGAATTTGTTGTGTTATCGTAAGTAGAATCTACGGATTTATATTGTAATACCAACTTACCACCTGTAAATGTTGGTTTATATGTAGAGTTTAATTCTATAGCTAGACCGCCTAGACGAGTATCGCCAAGCTCTAAATAACCACCACCTAAGAATCCTTGACGTGGTCTAAGAACAGCTAAATCTGTATATGTATTTGATACATAATCATTATACCCTAAATATCTTTCATTCCAAGTATAAGGCCAGAAATCAGTTAACCCAAGAGTATTATGAGAGCCTAAAGATTTAGTACCAATAACATTTTCTAGTGTTACTTGTTTTTGATTATAGTTTTTTAGTTGATCGTTAACAGCATAAAAGAATAAGTAATCAGCTAAACCTGATTGAACTCGGTAATCTTGAATGTGTACATTAATAATCATTACAATTGACTTAAATTTATCATTACGATAAACTTCAATATCAATAGGTTTTTCTTTTGTATATGGAGTAGGTGGAACGATCCTTGCAATCGCAGCAAACTTATAAAAATTATATTTGGTAGATTCTGTAATTTCGGTTGGTGGTATTAGCTGATCGTTAATATCAAGAACTTGAACCTTAGCCCCTCTAAATAAAGATTGTGATTTCTTAATGCCATCGTTGTATGTAAAAAATGTATATCTTTCGTCTCGTGATTTGGTAACAAGATTTCCGTTTTGATCTTTCTCTGTAGGATACCCTAGAGAAAAGTATTTACTAAACCAATCATCGTCATCATTACTTGTAAGTAAATTTTGCCATGTATATGAATCTTTAGCAATATCATCTAACTTAGCAAACATATAAGATCTTGAGCCTTCTAAAGATTCTATAGGATAATCTTTTGGAACTGTGTCAAGATAAGGAAACTCATTAGTTAATAAAGAAGGTTCAGCAAAATTTACACTTGAATCGGGTGAAAAGTTTGAAATACCAAATGATCTTGACATGTTTAGTCGATAATAGTTATCTCTTGCATCAGTGCCTTCTTGCACCCATTTATTAATGTAAGGAACTACTTTAGATTTTAGCGCATAATCTTTATTAAAGTTTTCTCTAAGTCTATCATATTCAGAACGAAGTGCTTGGTATAAAAAAGCTTCTACATATTTAGAATCATTAAGCAACCCGCGAACTGCTTCGGCATCTTCCGGTGAATAGATGTCAGTGATAGCAGAAAACCCTGGGAATGCTTTTAAATCATTGTCATTATCGTAATCATTCTTGGTAATTTTAATTTTAGCAGAAGGATACAAAGGAGTAGTTGCATTCATTGTTATTCTGTATAGAAGAGGTTGCACTTCTACTACATTTCCGTCAATATCTTTTGACGAGATTACTCTCTTCATATAATTTCTTTGACCTAAACCATTTGCTGTGATAGTAGTTCCGTCATCCCATTTCTGAGGCTGCTCAAAAATATCATACACATAATAAGGATAGTATGTATTTAGAATTATTGCATTTTCTTCAATTCCTTGGGAACCACTAGATGTTATAGTTTCCAAATAGTTCCACTGTTTTGTATTAGGATTTAGACCTTCAATCTTTAAAGATACATCTGCTATTAGCGGTAAATTACTATCGTTAACTAGTGATAATTTATAGTTTTCATCAGAAGGTAAAAGCATACTTTGTCCTACGCTAATTTCTTCATTAAAGTAATAACGAAGAGCTTCTAAAATTGGGGTATATGAATAGTCCGAGAAATAAAAGTCAAAGTCAAAGTCCTTTAAAGGAAATATAGAAAAGATTCCGATAATTGGACGGTAAATATCATAAGCAACTATTTTTTTATCATATGTTTGGTAAAATTCTCTTGTATTGTCGCTTAGTTCAATAGTGCTATAAGATCCTAAATCAGTATAGCCTGAAACCTCGTTTTTCTTATCATAAGTAGGTTCATCAAGATAAGGTAAAGAATACACATATTTATCCTGAACATTCCAACCTATCATTGGTGTGTATGTTCCTTTTTGTGTTTGATACCACTGATCTTTAATAGTTTGATTGTTTAAAATAGACAGTTCATCAAATGTAATATCACTTGTATAAGGAGCAGTAGGTATTCCTAAAGTTGCTGTGTTATTAATCGTTATAGAATTTTGTAAAGTATTAATAAAAGTTATGTAAGAATCAGCAGGTATTCCTGTTCCTGTAACTTTTGCACCTACATATAGGTTATCTAAAGTCACGTTAAGGATTATATTAGATCCCGTAATAATATCCCCTGTTCTTTTAATTCTACGATCATTAAAGTACCTCTGAGAATCTGTATATGTAATTTTTGCTCTACCACGGAAGCGATCGCTACCGCCAATGAATAATTGAGTAGTTTCAAGCGGTCCTATTATTGTTTTAATTACATATTCTTCAAATACATAATTAGTCAAATTAGATATGTTTATTGAAAAAGGAATAGAAGGGTTAGTGAACAAGCTTGTAGCAGGTGAAGTTACAAAGTAAACACCTGAACCTGTAGATGATGCAGTAGAAAGAGTTGTTGGATCCACTTCAGTTCGTATTTCAAAATAAGAACCTGTAGGGGCTTTTAGTATTTTAATGTATGTATAGTCAGTGCCTACCTTTCCCGCTTTATTTAAAAGTTTAACTTCAGCCGTGGGTGGAGTATAACCAGGATATTCTACATTTTCAATTGTATGATCAATTAATACATTTCCTCTTTCATAAAATGCTAAGTTGTAAGCATTACTTTTTTGTTCCACCATTCTACGAGTTAACTGAATTGCGTTACCTTCAGTTCCTGGGCGGTTTGCTTGTAAGTAAATTGTATCTCCCTCAGCGTAAGCATCACAAGGACGATTTTCAAATGAATTGATTGATTTGGCAAGAGCTTTTGCTACTTGTGAAGTTGTGCCTTCATTACTAAATGTTGTTAAGTAATCATATCCATTTGGATCAGCTATAGGGTAATTCCAGGAATCACCAGGCTGTAAACCAATTGAGTTGGCAACCATTTTCCATCTGAATTGTTGAAATGCATCGCTTAATCGAGCATTTATATTAGCAGATGAAGTTATTTCATTTACAATTATTTCTGTATCTTGTACACTTACTTTATACATATCAGATGTTGTATAATTTGTAAGAGGTAGAGTAAGAGTTAATGTAAGTAAAGTGTCAATGTTTAAATCTTCAGTAAGAGGGGTATATGTATATGTAGAAATATAAGAAGGTCCGCCTAAACTAATAAAGTTATTTGCGGTCACCGCTGTTATAGGTGCAATGTTTTGCGGGTTTCCTATATTTTTAAATGATATTAGGTTACTTGTTATAGTAGAACTTGTAATTTCAAAGAATCCTGCGTTTGTTATGTAGATCTGTTGCCCTACGTTAAATTTGCTTGCATCATTTACGGCAAACCCCGTAACGGATCCACCAACTTGTGGCATTGTAAATGAACTTAATAATTTTTCGGTGTATAAATCTTTAAATACTTGAAAAGTTACAGTGGACGCTGTAGTATCTTGCACTTTAATGTAATACTCATGTAATCTTGGATCATTATTATATTGGTTAAACGTTAATTCAATAACTTCTTCATCAGCAAAAACATTGTCATTGTCATTAGCAGAAAGTTTCAACACCATTTGTGATTTTCCGCCTGCAAGAAGAGTAGATGTAAACTGTGAAGTGATTTGATTAACACCTGCATATTTACTAATGTCTTCTTGTGTATCAAAAAGTTTAATCTGGCTAACCCTACGATAGTCTTGTGTGCCAGGATTGCCGTAGTCAACCTCGCTTAATTTAATTACTCTTTTGAAAGCATCATCACGATCCTTTACATAAAATAATCTAAGAGAATCATCAATAAATTTGGGTAACGGAAACTTACCAACTACTTCACCTTGATATGTTGGCACATTAGTGTTATTTATAATTCCTGATGGATTGTGATAATAGTTTACAGGGATTTCAATTCCGTTTGGATTTGTCTGAATAAATGGTTTAGTGCTATAAGGCTCACCGTCAACATTCTTTTTAGGAAGAGGTGTTTGTCCTTCAATTTTTGCAAGCGCAACAGGATCAATTTGGAAATTTGCCAATTGATTTTCGGTTACATATAATCCAAAGTAACGATTAATCGAATAAGGAGTAGCTTCTTCATCATCGAATAAAAACTCAAGGTTAATTAAGTTTGTACTGATAACACCGTTTCTTTGAAACCCTTCAGTTATGTATTCTTCAAGATCGGTTATAGAGCGATCTACTTTCCAATAGTCACTTAATAATTCTCCCTTTCCTGACATAGTGCCATCACTATAACAAGCACCGTTCCAAACAGTAGGAGTATCTGATTCAAAACTAACATCAAGAGGTCTTTCTTTAAAGCGTGGGTCATTTACAATCTTTCTTAAATAAGAACCTAATTTTGATTTTTCACGCATGTCAAACGTTTTAATAATTCTAGCGTCTTTAAAAAATGCATCAAAGAATGCTTCGTTTGTTTCTTCTGGAATATAACTATTAGGCGCGACTGGGTGATCTAATCTAAAGATTATAAAAAAGTCGGGAACTGTTTTTCTTAACCATATTGGAGCAAAGAAAGAAAAATTTTCATCGTAATAACGATTCTTTAACTGTTCAACACCATAGTTATAGAAGTTATCAAATTGCTCTGATAAAACTCTCTTTGTATTTTGATATTGATTGTCTACTTGATATAGATCAAATATAATCGATGCTGGAGTTTGCCCATTCTTAAAGAACTTATATAAATCTCTAGAATAAGTAGATAATGACGATATAGGATATTTCTTGTAAGAAGAATCAGACAATTCATTATTTGCATCAATCGAATTTAACCATAAACCACCTGTTGAATCCAGAGTAATTTTTACATTACCAGATATCTTTGGGTTAGTTTTAAGTAAACCATAAGAAGACCTGTCATCATATAACTTAGTTTCTGACGTATATGAATTTTGGTATGTAGTTCTTGAAGTTTTTGCTTTAGTTTCTGTATGTCCAAAGAAATGAACTTCTTGGTAATCTACATAGGTTGAAATTGCGCCTGCATTAGGGGAGTTAGGCTTTCCTGTTTTAGGACCGAATGGCGTTCCAAAATATGTACCATCAGCTGCGTTATTTAAACCCGTAGAACCTTCTGGCATAAAAACAGGTGTCTTGTAGTTAAGAGGTGCAAATGATTGTAAAGGGTTTCTTTTAAAGATTATGAAGTTAAATTTAAGGTGCGTATTTTTTTCCCCATCATAATCAATTCTAAATGTTAAACTTTTATTTGGTATGTTAGCATCATACCTTAATTGTGCCCAACCACCAACCCAGTTTCTCCCAACGTATCCTGTGCCTTCTAATAAGCCAGCGGGAAAATCCAATTTAGTTCCATCAAATATGTTTTGTAATGATACCACTTCTGAAATAGAAGGCGGAACAGCAAGTGCTATTTTTTCATAATCGGCAATACTTTTGCCATTAAGTTTCCAATGTTTTCCATCTTCATTCCAGTAGCCCATGTGGATTGCTGTAGGTCCACTTACTACAGGAGGACCTGCTGTTGTTCCTGTTGAAGACAGTTCAACTATATAGTCAGGATATCCTACATTTACCTGAACTTCACTTACTTCAAGTGGGCCGGTTGCTGTAGGGCCGTATGGCATGAAAGTATGTGAGTTTTTCACGGTCATACCAGGCTCCATATTATTGAAACCCAAAACATGAGCGGCTGGGAAAGTTCCAGTGATTCCTACACCCTGAGCAAGATATCCGCTGCTTGTACCTGTAAGAGCAGATACTGATGCATACGAATCAAAGTTTCTTGCAGATGGAAATACTATAATATAGACATCATCATAATTTATAAAAGGTGAAGCTGGCTGAAGTTCGCTATCAACTCTTCCAATGTTAATAAAAGTTGATGTTTTTCCTTGTAGTACAACTTCACGAGCGAAATCGATGGTGTAAAATTTAGGTCCTGTCATTATGAGAATATACGTTTGATAGTTGCCTTATCGTAGGTTACTTGTTTAACATCTTTAATTGCCACCGGTAAACCTGTTTCATAAAGCTGAATTAATGAATCTTTTTTATAGGTTGCGGATACTTGAATGTCAAACGAAAAAGTTTGTTTATCTCTTTGATAAAGGTCAAGGCCTATCTGTCTAACGTATGTCAAGTTTTTTGGTGGAATAGTAGAAGATGGATTATATCCGCCTACGATTCCGTTTCCTCCGGCTGTGGAAGAAGAAGAAATTGATGGTCCATAATAATCTGTCATTCTGTATTGAAATATCACAGGAATCACGATTGCGTTATTGCTTCCAGTATTTAATTGTTTAGAAGCAAGAGCGTTTACACCATCAACAAGAAGTTGATTATATGTAACAGGCCCTAAAAACAAATAAGCACCACAAGTATTAGATCCTATTAGATATCTATCATCGGTAATAAAACCATACTTATCGGGTAAATCTGCTATGGCTGGTGTATATGATGTAGTACCCGTAGCAATAGTTGGCCAGTTTTTACTGTATGAAAGTTGTTTAGCTGGAATGTTTTTATCGCCCGGCTGATTAAATCCATAAGCATGTCTAAATTCACTTGTAACTTCAGGTGAATTAGGGTTACCGGTTGATGGATCAATTATAATTGGAGGAGTTTGTAAACTTGTTAAGTTAATAGCGGTAGTACCGGTTGCTGGATTAATTGCTGGGTGGTCAGTATGCACAGCAAAATAGTTTGCAAAGCCATTTCCAGTTGGGCCAGAGCCAGCAGAAACTTGAGCTTTATTCCAGATCCAGGGCTGAGTAATACCTAATCCTGTTCCTGTGTCAGGCAAGATTGCTCTAGCACCAGCAGTAGGCCCGTCTTGATAGAGATTATTTACAAGACCAACATCAGTGAATCTGTTATATAAGAACTGTCCTTTAAGTTGCCCGCTTTGATAAAAAGCAGTAGCTATCTTATTTGCATTATTAGTATCAGCAGGATTAACCGAAGTATTTACAATTGGTGTAATGTCGTACTTGCGGTAATTGTTATAGTCAGGATCATTAATTCCAGGAGGCACTGTAGCGGTTGCACTTACTGGCAGATCCTCAGCAATACCGCCAGGTAATCTTGAAATAAGTTGAAGAGGAGTTGCCTCATCATTTTCAAGATAGATTTTATATGCTTTGGCAATAATAGCACCTCTTTGGTTAGCCGCAGGTAAAAGACCTACCGCGTCGGTATAATATCCAGCAAATAGTGTTACTATATCGCCGCTCTTAACAGGTAACTTGGCATTTTTATCTTCATCAACAATATAAACCTTAACATCACCAACAATATTATTAAGACGATTTTCAAGGTCTTGTATTCTTGCAGACATATCTTTAAGTTTTTCATAAAGACTGATTACATTTCCTTCGGGTGTATAAAAGTTAGAAGAAATTACGTCTGCATCATGCGCATAATATTTTTCAATAGCGTTAAATGAAGATGATAAGTGAATATCAAGACCTTTTGCTGCAAGATCATTTTCAAGATCTACTCGAACAATATCTTGTGATGCCTCTCGAAGTGCAATCGCAGCCTCGTCTTCTGTAACAAGATCACTTGGGAATGTAATTGAAATTGTATTAGAAGGGACAGAAAGAATAGGATTTTCTGGCCAGCCAGCTTCTGAAATAGAAACTACATAAAACTCAACTTTTTCTCCGTTTGAAATTGGAATATCTACTTGATTAATGTTTACTACATCAGGATTGGTAATATCTTCCTCTGCCCAAACATATTTACCTGTGGTAGAATTAAATTCTTTTTTACGAATCTCTGATTTTACCTCAACAAGATTGCTATATGTTGCTCTTGTAACAGAACCACTAGCATCGGTAAAATCAAATTGTTTAATATCACTAGCACTTCCGTCAGGACGAACGTAACGATAATAAGTATAGAATTGAATTACACTTTGTTCTTGACCGTTTGTGTCTTTAACAGGCGTAGGAATAGGAAAGAATCCACGTATTCTATATTTTGGCGCATCAAGTGCAGCTGGTTTTTGTTGAGCTGTAACCGCAAGTTCTTTAACGATTGAAGTATATAAAGAGGTTTTAGTACTTTTTTCACGAATAAGAGTGTCTAACTGGTTTTTAACCGCCCTTCTTTCTGTGTCTGAATTAAATCTGGTAGTGTTTAATTCTTCTTTCTTTTTGTCAATTGATTTTTCTAATTCTGTAATCTCTGATTCAAGACGAACCTTATCAGCTTGTTTTTTCCGAATTGCTTCAATTTCAGCTTGGTCAAGTTTATGATCATTTACTGAAATTACCTTAAAGTTTGTTACATCAAGAGTAGGTGCGTTTGGAACCAAACCATAAACTGCAGAAATCTTATTTTCTTTAGAACCTGCAATAAGAAGACTGCTAAAGTCAAGAACACTTTCATTATAAAAATCTTTAAGTGTTTTATTTCCTGTAGTTAAATCGATAACTAATTCATTACTATAAAAAGCAACACCTGGTGAATACTTAGATGAAAGTAAGTTATCTTCATCATTTATACTCTTAAAAAATATAACATCGTACTCATTATAACCAATACCTACATTTGCAACTTTTGGTGAAAATGTTTCAGAATAGAATATAACCGGTTCCCCGATTACAAGCGGATCATAACCACTTGTTCTTTTAACTCTAATGAAATTGGTTGTTTTATCAATTTCAAGAATCTCATAAATAGATTCACCCTTTAACAGCTGATCTCCTGGTTTAAGAGTCATTGTTAATGTTGATAACGATAAATTATCATTATATTGTAAAGTATTAAGCAAGTACCATCTTTTTGTTGAAGTACTACCGTCAGGATTTGAGAATGTTCTATCCTCAATATTTACAACTGTAAAGTCTCCTGTGTATCTTACAACTGAAAGTGGTAAATCATTTACACCTTCATCTACAAAATATATAATGTTTCTTTTTTGTAATTCAACTAAAAAGTTAATATAGTTAATATCATTCTTTCCTTTAACACTTGTGTTAAAGTATTCAAGTTTATCATTTGTATCTAAAGTTAAGATTAATCTCTTAACAAAGATTTTTGATTCTTTAAGAGGAATGTATTTTGAAACATCTATACTAACCTTAAGCGCAGGTGTAAGTAAACTTTCAAAGAACCAGTTGTTCTCAGCAATAAACTTGGCAGGAACTGATACTTGACCAACCGGTGATGGGTCTACTATATTTTTTGCTTGATAGATTTTTTTGTAAGTGCCATCGGGCATACGAATGTATGCATCTGATCCGTCAAATCCAAGCATAGTACTGATAGTTTTATCAATACGTTCAATGCTTGATTTTAAGAAGCCAAAAGAAGGAACAGTAAAAGTACTTGTTGTTCCGTCTGAATTTGATTGTGTAACCGTAATTGTGTCAGCATTCGTTGTAACTGCTTGAGAAACTTTTTGAAGTTGTTCAAGTGAGTTATTTTGTAAACGAATAAAATCCGCAAGTATGGTTGCAAAACTGTTTGATGTATTTTCACCTGCCATTATTCTTTATATTTTTTATCTTCTTTTAATGATCTAGACATATTTAACTTTATTTTTGAAGTGTATATCTAAATAAGTTTATCAGAATACATCCACGGCAAATTGGTAAGTAGCTGGATCAATACAAACTACTTCAATAATTGGTGAATTTCCTTTATTTTCAAAGTCAAGATATGTAACATAAGCAGCTTCAGCTGAATACGGGAATCCTGTATTTAATTTATCCGTTGAGTCAGTGTACACAATAAAGTTAAAGTTACCGTTTGTGTTTGATAAATCTAAACCATACTTAAATGAGAATCTCATAGTTTGCCCAGCTTCCCACGCAAAGTTAGCATCATTGATGTAAATAATAACATCACGATCTATTACATAAGGTGTACTAGCAGCGCCGTCAGTTATTTTTAAGTAATTAGTAAAGTTAATTAATTTATGTATGTAAGAATAACTTGTTGCATTTGTTGTAAAGTCTGAAGCAATAGAAACAAGTGGTTTAGTTCCAAGAGTAAATGTTTGATTCTTATTTACAAATTTAACAGAACCTGGAACCGTTTTATCAACAAAGATACCCGGGCCACTGTTTAACAAGTCAATATTATATGACATTGCAACACTTGTATAATTCTTATAGATGTTAGTTATTTCTTGGTAATTCTGTTGAATTAAACTTAACAAGTTTGCATTGTTAGAAAAGATTGCAGCATTATTTGCAAGTGTAGTATTAATTGCATCAATCTGCGATTGTAATTCAGCAATACCTGATTGTGTTAATACCAAAGCTTCTAACTGAGAAACTTGAGATTGTAATGTTGTAAGTGTTGAATTATTTTGCAACATTATATCGTAAGATTCAACCATTTTATTTAGAGCGTCCATGTATAGCTCTAATGAATATGGGTTATAATCATTAATTGACGTTTCAATCGATGTATCTTGTGTGTTTACATCAAATTTGAGATTAATACGGAATGCGTATGAATTACCATTATCACCTGTAAATGTATTTGGTTTATATTTAGTTAATCTTGGAATATAACCTCCGCCTGTTGGTAAAATGTCTACATTATCCAAGAATAGGATACCAAATAAATTGGTTGCACCTACAGTCCCAGTTGTAGGATTATATAAATCATAATAAACAAGAACTGCGTTAAAGTCAAATGTTTGGGCAGCAGATGATTCGTTATATGTACCAAAATCAGTTACAGCACCACCTACACTAATACCTGCATAAACAGCTGTGTCAAATTCCATTGTAATGCCGTCAAGTCTTGAACGAGTAAACTCAATACTTTTATTTACACTTTCAATTTTATACTTATCGTTAGTAGGGTCTAAGAAAGAGCCAGGCTCTGTGAAGAATGAATTTGCAATAGGGTTGGCAAACCACCAAGCAAAACCAGGACTACCTTGAATTTCATACGTATTAAGTGTTGGATTAAAGTAATAGAAATCAGCAGATGCTCCAAATGGATCCAGAACAGAATATGAATTAGTATCACTATCAAAGAATGCTTGAATACTTAAACCTGCTGGCTGAACAGTGGATCCTGTTCTCCCAAAAATGTATTCATTATTTAAAGGATCGGCTGGGGTATTTGTGAATACTGATGAGATAGTATAATTTGCATCATCAATAGTTTTAAACATTACTACTGGAGTATTTCCTTGCGATGTAGGAATGTAAATGTAAACTTCGGAAAACGCATTTGCATTAGTCTTAACAGTATTTAATATATTAATGTCACCAATGTATTTTATTACTCTTGAATATGTTGTTGATTCATCTTCTTCAACAAAGTGAGTGCCGTAAATAGAAGATGATTGTTCTGCACCAACACCAGCTTCACGAAACCGAATAGCTCCTATTTCTTTTAACCATTTGAAGAAAACACGTTCACTTACAGTTCTATCCAGATTTGAATTGTAATTAGTAGAAGAAGAAATCATTGCCTCAAGATTAAGACAGTAATTTTGGAATGATTCTGCTAAGTAATCATTTAGTGTTTTTGCTCCATCAATGGATGAAAATCCTCCAGGAGAATTAGAAAAGTTCATTAGGTTTTGCCCTAATGAAGGATTACCAATATCAGGTATGTTTAATAACGCAAACTTTGAAAACCGAAATTTTGATTGTGAATCGTTAAAAGACAGACCGAGATCTTCGGAAGCTGATGAAAATGTGTAGAAAGTACCACCCTGAACACGGATGGGTTTGATCAAAGGTGCGATCATGTGCCGTTACGTGTTTTTATTGTATTTGTGCTAAACCAACAGTATGAAGGATTCTCCACCCGTTGTCGTCTGCATATAATGTTATCGCTGTTTGACGCATAATACCAGCATCGGCGTCTCCAGCAGCTCCATTAAATACCACACCTAATTCGTATGCAGTACCAACTGCACCCGCGCCATCAAGTGTTGATGTATCAAGTGCAAAACTCTTACTTGTACCCGCAGGAGCTGCAGCATCAATTAGAAGTGTAATAATTTGACCGTTTCCTACATTTACATCAGTTACAGAAGGTAATATGATAGTATCACAGTTTGATGTACCTCCACCTGTATAGTTGCTCCAGTCAAGGCGGATTACACTAGTTTTCTTGAAAGATGTAGTAGTTGTAATATTTCTAGACGTGGAAGAGGTTGTCGGTGTAGTTAATGTTTGTGGATCAATTACTAATGAATTAGATGTTGACGCCGCATATAGTTGCGGACTAATCACTGACCCATCATGAGAATGTGGAATAGTTGATGTAAAAATACTAGCTACACCAACAGTACCATCTAATGTAAAGTTTCCATGAACAGTCTCATGTCTACCAACTACGCTATCGCGAGTTACACCAGAATCTTGCCCCACGTTTAAGTTACCGCCAAATAACCCGGTAGCCTCACATGTAAAGATTTGATCTGTGATTGGTCTTGTATATTTTTTGATTAAAGCACTACCCACATTAAGTGCAGCGCCTGGTGTGAATGACGAATCTAAATACGTTTCAGTCGTATTGATTGCGTTTGCCAACTTACTAAAGTTGGAATTGAGTGTGATTCTAGAGCCGGCAATGTTATCGCTGCCAAGAATTTCTGTAATAGTTATTGTTGCCATTTAATGATTTCTTTTTTCTACTTTTTTTCTATATATCCCAGACTATTTTTGTGAGTACTCTTCTGGAATAAAAATCTCCCATTTTGAATCAAACCAAAATCTTCTGCCAGTTTTATCAACCACAGAAGAAAGAATTCCATAACATTTCATCCACTCGTTAAAAGTAGAACCGTCTGTTCCATTAGGATTATGCCAATCTTTTAATTGACCTCCGCCTAAAACATACGCATCTCTAACACAAAGATGACACATTATAATTAATTCATGAATTTCTGATTGACTTAATTCAGATCCTCTTTGAAATGGATTAATGTCTAGTCTATGTAATATTTCAGCTCGGAGGTAATTTCCTATGCCGTTAAAGTAAGTTTGGTTCATAAGTAATTCATTAACAGGTACGTTAAATGCTTTACTTTTAAACCAATTGCTTACTAAATGTTCTCTAAATTTTTCAAATTCTGTTAAAGGGCAATATCCTCTACCTTTATTCCAATCATTAGCCCATTTCCACTTTGCGAATCTTCTAACATCATGAAGGACAAGATAGTTACCACGAGTAGTGATAAATCGTAAATGAGCATGCTTTAAAACCTTTTCAAGATTTTTACTGTCTTTTCTAACATAAGCAAAATTACCACTCATACCTAATGTAACAAATAACTTTTTTGTTACTACTCTATTAAGGTCTCCGCCTATCTGCTCAAGAGTTATCATCATTTCTTTACCGCGAGTATTTGCAGTTATTGAAAAAACTCCGCCTTCAAAAACTTCAAGATCTGTTTTAACTTTTGAAACAGGTGATTTTTCAATCTTTTCAAAATATCCTTCTTGAGAAACTATATAATTAATAAAGTCTCCCATGATTTTAACTTCCGAAAGTTCAGGCATAAGATGTGAATTTTAGTTATTTTTGTTTATTTTAGTCCTGGGTAATAAACTTTATGAATTTTCTCACACATAATAATCATTGTCTTAACGTCTTTCTCACAGTAGTGTTTTACACCTGCAAGATTATCTTTAAACCAATAGTTATCATGAACTTGTCCACCGTGCATTTCATCTTTAGGCGAAGGGATTCCTAAACCGTATGCCGCTTCTTCAAAAGTAACGTCAAGACTTGAAAACCCTTTCCACCATTCTTTAAGATCAGTGATAGAAACTTCCCATGGTTTCTTGCCCCATGTATTTACAGGCTCTGGTACTTGAATACCGTGCATTAGGCATTTACGATAAACCCATGGAATGTCAAAGTTTTTAATGTTCCATCCGCAAGGAATCATTCCGCCTGCTCCTGCTTTATGAAAAAGATTAGCAACCTTTTTAATTAAGTCTTTTTCATTTTCATCAGCAACAGTTGCGATTGAGATTTCACCATTTTTCCAAACTCCATATGATAAGCATACGATTCTCCCAAACTCAGGAAATAAGGCAACTTTATTGGAATAACCAACTTCAGGTTCTCCGTAGCCCATTCTTTCACATTTACCTGCATAAACTTTAGCACCATCAGGATCCGCGGTTTTAAATTCCTCGTAAGTAGCATAACGACCAGCGGTCTCAATGTCAAAGAAAAGTAATTTTGATAAGACTTGTTGACTAAACATAATAATTAATTTTAGTTTTATATACTCGAAAGTTAAATTGGTTTTATGTTTAAAAAACTATTTAAAACTATTTTTCAATAGTGTATAAAAATAATATCTGTTCTTTCGGGAAAAGATAGATATCTAGAATAGAATATAGAAAACAAAGAAACATAATGCAAAACGAACAATTCAACGCACCTAAAATAGATATTAATCAACTTGCTTGGGTTAGCTGCTCATGTGGAGGAAAGATTTTTGACAGTGGAGTTATGGTAAAAAGATTATCACCTTTAATGAGTCCTACCGGGAAAGAAGAAATTCTACCAGCTGAAATTATTATTTGTAAATCATGTGGTAAGATACCTGACTTTTACGCAAACAAAATTGAAAGTATTCCTGAGGACTTAATTTCCAAAACTCCTGATATGAATGGATAAACCATTTATATCCAATTTCCTTTACCTTAAAGAAATATCAGAGATTAACGGGTGGGGTGTGTTTACTAATGAAGATATACCAGAAAACTCATTGATTGAGGTATCACCTGTTATTTTATTTCCTCGTGATATTATGAATATGGCAATTTTTTTTGCAAGAGGTGAAGGCTTTAAAGATAATGAACTACAAATAGACCAATACGCAATTAATTGGGTTGGCTCTGACCTGTATGAAAAATCTGCTATAATGTTAGGCTACTGTTCGATGTATAATCACAGTAACGAAAATAATGCAAGATTTACCACCGATTACAATGATAGGTTAATGCGTGTAGTAACAACCAAGCATATAAAGAAAAATAAACAAGTCACAGTTAGTTACGGCCCTTATTGGATTGAACAAAAAAAGAATTATCTTAATCTTGTAGAATTTTAAGAGTTCTTTTCAAAAGTTTCCTCAATTTTAATAATTAGTGGATTTCTTACAATATCTTCCCTGTGAAATTCCATTATTCCAATCTCTTCCATATTTGAAAAGAAAGAAATAACTTTTTCTAGTGAAGATACTTCTGCTTTCTTTATGTCAATTTGTCGAGTATCACCAACAATAATCATTTTAGAGCTGTCACCTAATCTTGTCATGGTAGAACGCATGTTTCTTAGAGAAATATTTTGTGCTTCATCTACAATAATGATTGCGTTATCAATACTTCTTCCGCGAATATACGCAAGAGGTAATACCTCAATTAGGTCAGCGGCAAGAAGAGAATTAGAAAGTTCTTTTCCAATTAACTTATGAAAGTTATCCATAAAAGAAATCATAAAAGGTTCCATCTTTTCTTGCATAGTTCCTTTTAAGAAGCCAATTTCTTCACCTTCTAAAACTGTTACAGATTTAGCAAGAATAATTTTTTTGTACTTCCCTCCTTGTGTTGTTAATAATCTTAGTGCTTCAGCACAAGCAACGAAAGTTTTACCTGTGCCTGCTGGCCCAGCACATATCGTTATGTCTTTACTGTTTATTAGTCTAATAAATAATTTTTGACGTTCATTTTTACATTTTAAATCAACTCTTATCTTTGCTAAAAGTCTGATGTTAGGTATGAAATCTTCAAAAATTTCTTCTTCTTCTTGTGAAAATTTTCTTTTTCTTTGAGCCATATTTGTTTTTTGATTATTACCAAAACCTACCAGGGCAATGACAGTCAACGCATAGAGTTTTTTTGTCTATGTAGCAACCGCAGCCATAAAAAGTTGCACCCGATATGTTAATGTGAGTTTTGTTGTTGTCACAACGATTATCTACTCTCACGGGACATTCAGAGCAGATACTCATCCTTGTCTCCCCAAGTTTTTTGATGTCTTCATCAAGAAGGTTAAGTTTATCAAGAAAGTTGTTGTACCAACCTTCTGCTATATGTTTTATTGACATTATACTTTAACAGTTTTAACCTTAACATCTTTCTCTTTCTCAATTTCTTTGGCTAACATTAAGTTTTCTTCATTATCATCAAAGAAGATAAAGTCATAATAACCATGCTCAACCAACATATGAAGAGCCTCTTTTTTCTTTTCTGCTATGCTGCCTTTAAATCCAAATTTTGGATCGTTTACAGCAATCACCAACTCTGGATGAATGTTAATTCCAATTTCTAAAAAGAATTTGCGTATCATCTGGGTGTTTGATCTTGCGGTAACAATTGAAACATGCACACCTGAATTATAGAATGCAAGAAGTTTATCCATAATTTCTATTATAATTGTGGATTTCTTAAGAATTTCATAATCTTCAAATTCGGCAAAAGATAAGTTTACTTTCTTATTTGGTTTAAAGAAATTAAATTCTGCTGGCGTTAAAGATTTTAGTTCTTTACCTGTTCTCTTATCAAGAACTTTAATTTTTGCATCGGAAA
>Ga0164292_10001616_pt1 | contig 18296 bp, 15 predicted proteins | sample GEODES117metaG_FD_111486 | JGI IMG/M metagenome (GOLD analysis project Ga0164292, IMG submission 111486) | Eutrophic lake water microbial communities from Lake Mendota, Wisconsin, USA - GEODES117 metaG | ecosystem: Environmental > Aquatic > Freshwater > Lake | place: USA: Lake Mendota...
GCCGCACGCAGTTCGGCGAGCGCCTCACGGGTGTAGCGTTGCTTGAGATCGGCGTAATCGCTTTCGCTCAACTTGCCGGTTTCGCGATCGAATTCGATCTCGCGCAACGCATCGACTGCGGTGCTCGGCGCATCGATTTCGGCGGCAAGCTTCACCGCTTTCCGCTTGGCGGGCGTATCGGAAGCCGGGTCGATGGCACTGAGCAGCGGTGACAACACGAGCGTGAGGGCACCGAGAACGAGGGCGGTCCCTACCACCAGCGGCAGCGCACCTTCGGGGAGCGCCATCAGCGTTCCTCCCGCAGCGCTGCTTCGAGGCGCGCGAGCTCTTCGGGTGTGGCATCAACGGCCGGCGCGTTCGCCGACTGCGCCGCGGCGCGTGCCGCACGCGCGGCATCGGCCGTCTTGGCATTGAGACGCCAGCTTCGCAGCAACGCGCCGATACCCACGGCCCCAACGGCGACCGCCGCGAACGGCGCGAACCACGCGGCAAGGCTGAACCCTTCCTTGCGCGGCGAATTCAGAATGAAATCGCCATAGGTGCCCGTCAGCGCCTCCATGATCTCGGTGGCCGTGTAACCACCATCGACGAGACGCTGAATGTCGCCGTGCACTGCCGGCGAAATGCCGCACGAGAAGTCCGTCGTGCGGCAGGTATAGATGTCGAGGGTACACGGACACGGGCACGCCAACTGCCGTTCGAAGTTCTCGACCTCGACCTTGCCCATGGTGGGCTGGGCACCCGGCTTGGGAGGACGTGACACCGGCTTGTAGCTGTCCGAGGTCATCTCCTCGCCGCTGTTGGTGGCGCCGGCCTGCTGCTCCGCCTGCTCCTGCGCAGCAGCGCGGCGGACGAGCAGGCTTAGCCCACCCACCACCGCCCCCGCGCGCACCACGAACGCGCGCCGGGACTGCGCACGACCGTTCGTCATGGGGTTCCGATCGACGCTCACGCGCCCGCTCCCACCGGCTCCATGTCACGGCCCATGGGGATCTGCGCGACGTAACCGCCCTCGCGCTCACCCTTGGTGGCCTGAGGCCACATCACGATGAGGCCGCCGAACGCCATGATGATGCCACCGAACCACACCCACCACACGAGCGGGTTGAAGTTGATGTGCACCGCGGCCGTGTCACGATCCACCGCACCCGTGAACACGAGATACACGTCCTGCTTGGGCGACTCGAGGATCCCCACTTCGGTCGAGGGCTCGAAGGTGGGCTCGTTGCGTGAGTTCACGTGCTGACGCTTTTCGCTGGACAACAGCCCCATGTTCTCGCCGTCGCGCGTCACCGCGAATGTCACCGCGGTCACGAAGCGATTGAGCTGCTTGTCCGAAGAAATACCCTGGCTCGTGAACACCCACTCGTGGCCGTACGCATCGGTGGCCTTCACCGACTCGCCGGTCTTGAGCGTGGCGGTCACGTCGCGCCTGAACATGAGCCCGGCAAAGGCGCAGAAGAGCACCACCACGCCGAAGTGCACGATGTAGCCACCGTAGCGGCGGCGATTGCGACCGATGAGACGGAAGAACGCCGCGAAGAACCCTTCGCTGTACATGCGGCGACGCGCGCCCACGCCCTTCACGAATTCCTGAATGATCGTGCCGAACACGAAGCCGGCGAGCAGGTACGACGCGAGCGCGTACACGTCACGCATGCCGAGCGCGAACAGCGTCACGAACACCACCACACCGGCAATGAGCGGCGCCGTGAACTGGCGCTGCAAGTTGGCAACCGACGCGCGACGCCAGGCGATGAGCGGTCCGATGCCGGTGAGCGCCAGCAGCAGCAACCCGAGCGGGCCGTTCACCGCGTTGAAGAACGGCGGGCCTACCGTGATCTTGTCGCCCTTCACCCATTCAGAGAGGATGGGGAACAGCGTGCCCCAGAGCGTGGCGAAGCAGATGCCGACCAGCACGAGGTTGTTGTAGAGGAAGGCGGCCTCGCGGCTCACCATGCTCTCCAATTCGGCTTTGGCCTGCAGGTCGTTGAGACGCGTGCTCACGAGATACGCCGTGAGCACCGTGGCCACGATGAGGAAGCCGAGGAACCAGTTGCCGATCGACGAACGCGCGAACGCGTGCACGCTTTCGATCACGCCGCTACGCGTGATGAAGGTGCCAAGGATCGTGAGGAGGAACGAGAGCACGACGAGCGTCACGTTCCACTTGCGCAGCATGCCGCGCTTTTCCTGAATCATGATGCTGTGCAGGAACGCGGTCACCGTGAGCCACGGGAGGAAGCTCGAGTTCTCCACGGCATCCCACGCCCAGTAGCCTGCCCAGCCAAGTTCCACGTACGCCCACCACATGCCCAGCGTGATGCCGATGGTGAGGAAGAACCAGCTCACCAGCGCCCAGCGACGCACGGCGCCAAGCCACTGCGCATCGAGCTGTCGGGTGACGAGCGCGCCCACGGCAAAGGCGAACGGAATCGCGGTCCCCACATAGCCCAGATAGAGCATGGGCGGATGTGCCGCCATGCCGGGATTCTGGAGCTGCGGGTTCATGCCGCGGCCATCGGGGGGCACCCAATCGAGACGCTCGAACGGATTCTCCGAGAACGTCATCGTCATGAGGAAGAACAGTGCGACGATGCCCAACGTGCCGGTGACGTACGGCATCATCTCGCGGTTCCGGTTGCGGTTGGTGAACACCGCGACCGCCGAATACATGGTCATGATGAGGGTCCAGAACAGCAGTGACCCTTCCTGTCCGGCCCAGAACGCCGTGAACAGGTAGACCTTGGGGAGGTTCGCGCTCGTAAACGAGGCGACGAATTTGAGCGAGAAGTCGTGCGTGAAGAGCGCGGTCCACAACCCGATGGACGCCAGCACGACGAAGCCGAACGTGGCGTACATGGCCCGTTCGCCGCTCTTGATGAGATCAGGACGGCCCTGCATGCCGCCTGCGAAAGACACCGTGGTCGTCCAGGCCGCCATCAACAGGGCGATCCAGAGCGACAGCTCACCAACCAGAATCATGACGCCTCGCGCTTCGCGCGGAGGCCGGGCGCCGACGAGCGCCCGGCGCGTGAGTTACCACTGTGCCGACCGCGCGGGACTTCGCCCACGCGTTCGGCGAACGCTTCAGGCTTACGCCTTGGGGACGTTGTCGGGGTGCTTGGCGCCCGGCGGATACTGACCGGGCTGGCCAGGCGCGTTCTCGTAGCGCGATGCGCACTTGGCGAGCAGCGTGGTGGCCTGGAACACCCCGTTCCCGTCGAGACGCCCCTCCACAACGATGTCCACGCCGTCGGTGAACGTGTCCGGCGCCACGCCGCGGTAGTGCACCGGGTATTCCTGCTTCCCGTCGGTCATCACGAACGTGAGCTCACGGCCGCCGGGATCACGCTTGATGGTGCCCGTGACCACGCGCGCGCCAACCTTCACGCCGTTCTTGGAGAAGCGCGGGTTGTCGTCCACCTTCGCCGCCAGTTCGCCCGGCGTGAGGTAGTACGTGGCCGTCTCGTCGATCGAGCTGGCCATGAGGTAGGAGGCAGTGCCGAGCACGAGCACACCGCCGAGCAGGAACTTGTTACGAGCTTTCACGGGATCGCCGTCCTATAAGGTCGGGAGGGTATCGCTGGAAGATACTACATCCGGGCGGAAACGGCACTGTTTTCCGAGTTCTTTTATCGGGATAGCTAGTCTACGTCCCGGGCCCAGGCGAGTGCCGAACGGACAGCCCGCCGCCATCCTCCATACGCCGCAGCGGCGGCAGCCGTTCCGGCGTCAGAGGGGGTGAAGCGGGTAAACTGGCGGCTGGCCAGGAACTCCGCACCCGATGCCCACACCCCGGCGGCCAGGCCGGCGAGGCCCGCGGCGCCGAGGGCTGTGGTTTCGACCATGTTTGGCCGGTCCACCGGTACCCCCAACACGTCGGCCTGGAACTGCATCAGCCAGTCGTTCGCCGTGGCGCCGCCGTCCACCCGCAACCGATCGAAGGGCACCTCCCCCTGCGTCCGCATGTCGCCCAGCACGTCTCGGGTGGCGTAGGCCATCGCTTCGAGGGCCGCGCGCGCGAAGTGGGCTCGCCCCGTTCCGCGGGTCAGCCCCACGATGGTCCCGCGGGCGTTCGGCTCCCAGTCGGGGGCTCCCAGCCCCACCAGTGCCGGCACGAAGTACACCCCTTCGTTTGAGGGCAGCGACCGGGCCAACGCCTCCGTCTCGGTGCTATGCGCGATAATGCCCAATCCGTCGCGCAGCCACTGCACCGCCGCGCCGGCGATGAAAATGGAGGCTTCGAGCGCGTACACCGGGTTGCCGCGTTCGTCGCAGGCGATGGTTGTGAGCAACCCCGAGCCCGGCGCGGGCCGGTGGGCTCCGGTGTTGAGCAGCAGGAAGGCGCCGGTGCCGTACGTGTTCTTGCCGTCGCCCGGGCCCCAGCCCCCCTGACCGAACAAGGCGGCCTGCTGGTCGCCGGCCATGCCGGTGATGGGGAGCGACACGCCAAGGGTCGCCACGGTGGAACGTCCCATCTCGCCGCTCGACGGCACGACGGTGGGGAGCACCTGCGGCGGCACGTTGAACAGCCCCGTCAGCTCGTCACTCCACGCGCGCGCGTGAATGTCGTACAGCATCGTGCGCGACGCGTTCGTGTGGTCGGTCGCGTGTACCGCGCCACCGGTCAGGTGCCACACGAGCCAGCTGTCGATGGTGCCCGCGCACAGCTCCCCGCGCTGGGCGCGGGCGAGATGGTCCCCCTGCCCCAGCAACCACTCGAGTTTGCTGGCGCTGAAGTACGGATCGGTCACGAGCCCCGTGAGTTCACCGATGCGCGCCGCGTGCGGCGCCAGAGCACGGCACCGATCGGCGGTGCGACGGTCCTGCCACACGATCGCCTTGTGCACCGCCCGGCCGGTCGCGCGCTCCCACAGCACGATCGTTTCGCGCTGATTGGTGATGCCGATGCACTGCGGCGCGTCGGCTCCCGCCTGCTGCGCCGACGCCATCGCCTCGCGCGCCGCATCGAGCGTGCGCTCGAGAATTTCGTGTGCATCGTGCTCCACCCACCCCGGCGCGGGATAGTGCTGCGTGATCTCGCGATACGCGCGTCCGACGACGCGGCCGTCGCGGGCGATGACGAGACAGGTGGTACCGGTGGTCCCCTGATCGATGGCGAGTACGGACATGGACGGCAGGAGGGAGGTGGGAGATACCGCTTACGCGAACGGCGGGGCGACGAGGCCTTGGTCGGTAAGGTACGCCGACACGAGCGACCGTGGCGTGACATCGAAGGCCGGGTTCCACGCCGGCACGCCGGGGGGCAGCTCACCGAGTTCGTCGCTGGCGCGATGCTCGATCACGATGTCGGCGCCCGTGGCGGTAGCCGGGTCGATGGTGCTCCAGGGCGCCGCGACATAGAAGGGGATCCCGTGCGCGCGTGCGGCGAGTGCCACAGCATACGTGCCGACCTTGTTGGCCACATCGCCGTTGGCGGTGATGCGGTCGGCGCCCACGATGACGAGATCCACCTGGCGCTGCGCGATGAGCGAGGCCGCCGCGCCATCGGGGAGCACTGTGACGTTGATCCCGGCCCGCGACAGCTCCCACGCGGTGAGGCGCGCGCCCTGACGCAGCGGGCGTGTTTCGTCCGCGTACACCGTGACCAGCCGCCCCGCCGCATGCGCCGTATAGATCGGCGCGAGCGCCGTGCCCATGCCGGCCGTGGCCAGCGCACCGGCGTTGCAGTGTGTGAGTACCCGCGCGCCGTCGGGAATGAGCGACAGGCCATGACGACCGATAGACGCACACATGCTCACGTCTTCCTGCCGGATAACCTCGGCTTCCACACGCAGCGCCTGAACGAGGTCCGCATCGGACACATCGCCCGCGCGGCGCAGCATACGCTGCACCGCCCAGGCGAGGTTCACGGCGGTCGGCCGAGCCGCAATGAGCTGTGAAGCGTACGCTGTGACCAGACGACGCGCCCGTGCGCCGTCGCTCTGGCTCGCCGCGTCGAGCGCGACGGCGAGGCCGATGGCTGCCGCGACCCCGATGGCGGGCGCACCGCGCACGGCGAGGGTGCGGATGGCGTCGACAACGTCGTCGAGCGTGACGAGATCCCGCAGGACTTCCTCGGCCGGCAGACGACGCTGGTCGAGAATGCGGAGGGCGGCGGTGTCGGGGGACCAGCCGACGGAGGGAGAGGGAAGCACGGGGGGAAGATAGTGTGGCGGCGAGTCGGGTTGAACAGCAGACGGCAGACGGCAGGAACTACAGCACGCAGTCTCGGAGGAGTGTGGTACAACAAAACGGGGGCGACCGCTTCGCGGCGCCCCCGATTTCCTTTGCGGTTGGGCCATCGCCGGCGCGCGCAGCGCAGGCCGGCGTGTTGTTCTACCGCATTCCTCCGGAACTGCGTGCTGTAGTGCCTGCCGTCTGCCGTCTGCGGTAAAGTCGCTAGGTTTAGCTAGCCACCCCACTCACAGCCCCCGCCACAGCCCGCCCCATGTACCAGTTCCTCGCCTTCGATGTCGCCGACCGGATCGCCACGATCACCGTGAACCGGCCGGACAAGCTGAACGCCCTCAACGACGCCACCATCGCGGAACTCGGGCGCGCCATCGACGAAGCGAACGCGCGTGACGACGTGGCGGCAGTGCTCCTCACGGGGGCGGGTCGGTCGTTCATCGCGGGCGCGGACATTTCCGAACTGGAGAGCCAGTCTCCGCTCGAAGCCCAGCGTCGTGCGCGCGCCGGTCAGGCCATCTTCCGTCGCTTCGAGACCAGCCCCAAGCCCACCGTCGCGGCGATCAACGGGTTTGCACTCGGTGGCGGCTGCGAGTTGGCAATGGCTTGCCATGTCCGCATTGCGAGCGAGAAGGCCAAGTTGGGGCAGCCCGAGGCGAAGCTCGGTATCGTGCCGGGCTACGGCGGCACGCAGCGCCTGCCTCGTCTGATCGGTCGTGGTGCCGCGCTCCGCCTGCTGCTGACGGGCGACATGATCGACGCCGCTGAAGCGTATCGATTGGGGCTGGTGGATCAGGTGGTGGCGCCGGAAGCACTCATCGACACCGCGCGCGCCATGCTCACGGCGATGGCGAGCAACGCCCCGCTCGCGTTGGCCGGCTGCATCGAAGCGGTGAATCGTGGCCTCGACGTGCCACTCGAGGAGGGGTGCACCATTGAGTCGGACTTCTTCGGCCTGTTGTCGGCCACGGCCGATATGAAGGAAGGGATGCGCGCGTTCCTCGAAAAGCGCGCCCCGAATTTCACGGGCCGCTGACCAACGGCTCGAGGGTCCGCCGTGCTCGTTCATCTCGCGGCGCGCGAGTATCGCAACTTTTCCCGACTCGATGTCGACGTGCCCGCGGCCGGGCTCGTGATCATCGGAGAGAACGGGCACGGCAAGACCAATTTGCTCGAAGCGGCGGCGTATCTGGGGCTGCTCCGGTCGTTTCGCGGCGCCCGTGATGCCGACGTAGTGCGCTTCGGCGCCTCGGCCTTCCACGTGCGCGCCACGCTGGCCGCGCCGAGCCGGTGGCACACGGTCACCGTAGGCTACGAGCGCAGCACCAAGAAGAAGCGCGCGACGCTCGACGGTGTGGAACAGCCGCGCCTGACCAACGCGCTGGGGGCACTCCCGTCGGTGGCGTTCTCACCCGCGGATGTGGCGCTCGTGGCCGGTGGCCCCGGTGACCGCCGCCGCTACCTCGACGTGATGCTCGCGCTGTCCTCGCCGGCGTACCTGCAGGCGCTGCAGCAGTATCGTGCCGCACTGTTGCGGCGCAATGCGGCGTTGCGCACCGCACAGCGGGAGGGCGGACGCGGCGATCACGAGGCGCGCGTCCAGGTGTGGGAGCCGGCCCTCGCCGAGTATGGTGGCGTCGTGGCCGCTGCCCGGCACCGCTTCGTGCGCGAGCATGCCGAGCGATATACGCAGCTGTGCGCCGCCATCGGCGAGCGCGTGGGGGCAATGCTGCGCTACAGCGCCGTTGGGGGCGACAACAGCGAGGCCGAGAGTACGAGCAGCCTCGTGCAGACGGACGCGCTCACGCGGGCGTTCGCCGCGCAGCGCGGTACGGAACTGCGTCGCGGCATCACCCTCGTAGGGCCGCATCGCGACGACCTGCATCTCCATCTCGGCGGGCGGGATCTGCGTACGTTCGGTTCGGCGGGGCAGCAGCGCAGTGCGGCGATTGCCCTGCGCTTGCTCGAACTCGCCACGCTCCGCGATGCGCTTGGCCACGCTCCGCTGCTGCTGCTGGACGACCCGTTTGCTGAGCTCGACCTCGGCCGCGCGGGCCGTGTGCTCGATCTGTTGGAGCACGCGGGCGCCGCGCAGGTGCTGCTGGCGGTACCGCGTGAGGAAGACATCCCACACGCCTTCACCCGACTTGAGCGTCGCACGATGCGCGATGGCGCCCTGTCATGAGTGAACACAAGCGCCGGCCACAGAAGCTCGGCGACGTGGTCTCGTCCGTGTTGGCGCACGCCGGGCTCACCGATCGCATCGCGCAGGCCGCGGTCATCCCCGAGTGGCCACGCCTCGTGGGCCCGCAAATCGCCGAGGTGACGGAGCCACTGCTGCTGCAGCAGGACGGCACGCTGGTGGTGATGGTGAAGACGCACGCGTGGATGCAGGAGCTCACGTTGCTGGAGCCGGAATTGATGAAGCGCCTGAACGGCGACGCGGCGCGTCCGCCGATCAGCAAATTGCGGTGGATGCTGCGGGGGTAACGCGTGAAAAAGCACCCTCTTGGCGGGCTACGGCACGCCGGCGGGCGACACCCCCAAACTGAGCGTCCGTAAGTCGTTCTACAGCAACACCTTACAAAGCGCTTCGCCAGTTGCTTGCGGACACCCGCCTTGGGTATATTTGGAGGTTGTGTTTCCGGGCCAGCTTTTCGCCCTCCAAACCCTCCCGCAGCAACCCGCAATGTCCAACAGCAGCGCAGAGTCCGAGAAGGAATACGGCGCAGGCAGTATCACCGTACTCAAGGGACTCGAAGCAGTCCGCAAGCGCCCCGGCATGTACATCGGCTCGACGTCGGCGCGCGGTCTGCACCACCTCGTCTACGAAGTGGTCGACAACTCCATCGACGAAGCGATGGCGGGGCACGCGTCGCGCGTGCATGTCACCATTCACGAGGACAACTCCATCACCGTCGAAGACGACGGCCGCGGCATTCCCGTGGACGTCCATCCGGTGGAGAAAATGCCGGGCGTGGAAATCGCGCTCACGGTGCTGCACGCCGGCGGCAAGTTCGAGAAGGATGCGTACGCCGTATCCGGCGGTCTGCACGGTGTGGGTGTGTCCGTGGTGAACGCGCTGTCGGACAACCTCAAGGTGTGGGTGAAGCGCGAGGGGAAGGAGCACTACATGGACTTCGAGCGTGGTACCACCACGACGAAGCTCAAGGTGCTGCGCTCGGTACCGGCGAAGGAGACGGGCACCAAGGTGTGGTTCAAGCCCGATGCGACGATCTTCCAGGAGACGACCCGCTACGAGTGGACGACGCTCGCGAGCCGTCTGCGTGAGCTCTCGTACCTGAACAAGGGCATTCAGATCACCCTGCGTGACGAGCGCCCCGACGAGTTCAAGGACGGGCAGCCCAAGGAAGAACTGTTCTGGGCCACGGGCGGCCTCAAGGACATGGTGACGTTCCTCAATGGCAGCAAGAAGCCGTTGCATCAGGATGTCGTGTATCTCGACACCATGCGCGACGGCATCGCCATCGAAGTGGCGCTGCAGTACAACGACAGCTACTCCGACACCACGTTCTCCTTCGTCAACAACATCAACACGCACGAAGGCGGTACGCACCTCACGGGCTTCAAGAGCGCGCTCACCTCGGTGATCAACAAGTACATCGAGCGCTCGAGCAATCTCAACAAGAAGGACAAGGAGATCCGTCTCTCCGGCGACGACGTGCGCGAAGGCATCACGGCCGTTCTGTCGGTCAAGGTGCGCGAACCACAGTTCGAGGGGCAGACGAAGACCAAGCTGGGCAACTCCGAGGCCGAAGGCGCGGTGCGCAGCGTGGTGAACGAACTGCTCACGCAGTATCTGGACGAACACCCCAAGACGGCCAACGCGATCATCGACAAGGCCATCTCGGCGGCCCGTGCGCGCGAAGCGGCCCGCAAGGCACGCGATCTGACGCGCAAGAAGTCGGCGCTTGATGTGGCGGCGTTGCCCGGCAAGCTCGCCGATTGCTCCCTGTCCGATCCCGCGCTCTGCGAGATGTATCTCGTCGAGGGTGACTCGGCCGGCGGCTCGGCCAAGCAGGGGCGTAAGCGTGACTTCCAGGCCATCCTGCCGCTGCGCGGCAAGATCATCAACGTGGAGAAGGCGCGTTTCGACAAGGTGCTCTCCAACGAGGAAATCCGCACGATCATCACGGCGATCGGTACCGGCATCAAGGAAGAGTTCGACATCACCAAGTGCCGCTACCACAAGATCATCATCATGACCGACGCCGACGTGGACGGCGCGCACATCCGCACGCTGCTGCTCACGTTCTTCTTCCGGCAGATGCCGGAGCTCATCGACGCCGGCTTCATGTACATCGCGCAGCCGCCCCTCTACCGGGTGGCGAAGGGCAAGGAAGAGTACTACGCGTACTCGGAGAAGGAGCGCGATGGATACGCCGAGCGGCTCGGCGGGCCGGAAGGCCGCGGCAACATCATGATCCAGCGCTACAAGGGTCTCGGTGAGATGAATCCGGAGCAGCTCTGGAAGACCACCATGGATCCCGAGACGCGTACGATGCTGCGCGTGACGATGGAAGACGCGGTGCTCGCCGACCAGACCTTCCAGACGCTCATGGGTGACGAAGTGGAGCCGCGCCGCCTGTTCATCGAGACCAACGCCCGGTTCGTGAGCAATCTCGACATCTGACTTGGTCCCGTTTGTTGCAAAAGGCCCGCACTGTTGTGCGGGCCTTTTGCGTTTGTGCACTCAGCGGGCGAACGGTGAGGCGAGCCTCGCGTCCGTCAGGAACGTGCGATCAGTGAAGGTCTTCAGGAACGCTACCAGCGCATCGCGCTCCTCGCGCGTCAGATTCAGGCGAAGCGGCGGTGCGTTGGGGCCCGGGCCGGCGCGTAGGCGCGGATCGAGCCCGGGGTTGTTCTGCACCCCGCGGTCGTAGAAGTCCACCACCTGCTCCAGCGTCGCAAAACGTCCGTCGTGCATGTAGGGGGCACGCACCTCCACGTTCCGCAGCGACGGGGCCTTGAAGCGGCCATTACCGGCCCCCGCATCGGTCACCGTGGCGTCGAGCCCCGTGTTGTGCGTCACATCGCTGATATGCGCCGTGGTCCCGTGGCACCGTGCGCATCCGGCGCGCCCGGTGTAGAGCTGCTGTCCGAGCAGTTCCTGGGCCGTGAAGGTGCCCGGGAAATTGGGGACACCGTTGGGGCCGAACGCGCGATCGATCTTCGCATCGACACTCACGAGTGCCCGTACGAACTGCGCGAGTGCGCGCGACACGCGGTCGCTCGTGATCTCCCGCGAACCGAAGGCTGCCTCGAAGAGCGCGGGGTAGTAGGTCGTCAGCGACAGCTTTGTCTGCAGGTCGTCCAGCGTGAGCCCCATCTCCGTGGCGTCCTGAATGGGCTGCAGCACCTGGTCCTCGAGGCTCGCAGCGCGCTCGTCCCAGAAGAAGCGCCCCCCGGTGTAGAATCGCGCGTTGGTGAGTCCCATGCTGTGCCGTGCAGTAAGCGCGCCCGCGAACCCGCGGCTCAGCCGCGCCGTGTCGCTGAAGGCGAACTGCTGCTGGTGACACGAGGCGCACGACACGCGATCGTTGCGCGACAGCCGCCGATCGTAGAACAGGACGCGTCCAAGCGTGGCGCCGGCGTCGGTGATCGCGTTGGTGGCGGGCGTGTTGTCGGCCGCGATGGCGCTGCCTGCGCCACCACCGGCGTTCTGCGAGAAATGCCGCGGCAGCGGCACGCGGCCATCGCTATAGCCGAGCAGCGACACGGGAAGTGTGGGCGGCACGAGATCGTTGCCGAACACCACGATTCGGAATTGCTGTGTTGCCGTCTGTCCGGTGGCGTCTCGCGCGGTAACCACGACGACCTGGATGCCGGCCGCGATCGGCGTGCCGCTGATCTCGCCGCCGGTGGCCGTCAGGCCATTGGCCGTACCATTGAAGGTGATCGTGTACGCGAGCCCCGTCTTGCGCGGGTCGCTGAACACCGTGCCACCGCGGCTCGCGTCATACCGAAATGGCACCCCGATCATCGCCGCTTGTGGTGCATTCGGCGAGAGCACGGTGATCGCCTCACCACTCACCACCGGAGGATTCGACACTGGAGCGGTGGGCTCCGAGGTCACAACGCTGTCGCCGGCACAGGCGACCAGCACGGCAGCGAGCGGAACGAGGCGCATGACGCTGCGACCGACACTCGCGACGACGTTGTTTGGATGAAGAAGGAACACTGGCGCGGACCGGAGCAGGATCCGTTTGCGGCCGCCGATCGAGTGATGGGCGAGGCAACGGGTCATTCATCTCGCTAACACGCTGGACATGGCTCGACCCTACGTGCGTTCGGCCTTGGGACTCCGCGCGGCGCGGCCGTCGGCAGAAAAACAAAAGGCCCGACCATCGAAGCGATGGCCGGGCCCGAGAGCGCGTCGTACGCTCAGGGCGTGGTGTACTGCCCCTTCGCCTCGCGGCCGAGTTGGCTCGAGAAGTTGAGCGCCACCGTGATCAGCGCGCCGAAGAGGAAGGTGAACGCCGTGTAGCAGATCGTCGTCACCGTCGGCTCCATGCCGCCCGTCGAGCTGGGCGTGGAGATGTACATCAGCAGCCCGTACAGGCCGAGCAGCGGCAGCACGGCCGCGGCAGCAACGAGGCTGAGGAGCTTGTTCGTGGACGGGGCGACTTTCGCAGGCATTGCGCTTCGGACAGGGGTGCGGAGCACCGGTGAACGGGAGGCGGAGACCGCCGACGGAAGAATACTAGACAGTCCGGTGGAGAACGGGGAGTGGGGGGAGGGGGTTCCGTCAGATGGTGCGTTTGGGCGGGGGCGGGTTGGGCGAGATCGGGGTGGGCGACTACCAGCAGACGGCAGACGGCAGGAAAAACAGCACGCAGTTTGGGAGGAATGCGGTACAACAAAACGGGCGCCACCGCTTCGCGGGGCGCCCGATGTCCTTTGCTGTTCGGAAATCGGCAGCGGCGCGAAGCGCACGCTGCCGAGTTGTTCTTCCGAATTCCTCCCGTTCTGCGTGCTGTTTTTCCTGCCGTCTGCCGTCTGCTGTTGAGCCGCCGTTACCAACCGCCGTTAGCAGCCGCCGTCACCACCCGTCCCCTACTCCTCCGCCTCGTACCGCTCCACCCCCGCCGCCGTGACCCGATGCGAAATGAGCGGCAGCGGCGGGTCCGCATCATCGGCGAGCCGGATGCTCGCCCGCAACGCGGCCCGCCCGGCCTCCACCCCCGCCGTATCGCGCGCGAAGATGGTGGCCAGCGGTTCACCGGCCCGCACCACATCACCGGGACGCGCCGTGATCACGAATCCCACCGCTGGGTCCACCGTGTCCTCCACCTTGGTGCGGCCACCGCCCATCGCCGTGATCCCCCGCCCGATGGCCCGCGGCTCCACCTGCGCCACCACGCCGTCGCGCGCGGCCACGAACAGCTCCACCTCGGCCGCCTGCGGCAGCAGGCCGGGATCGTCGACGACCGCAGGGTTTCCCCCCTGCGCTTCGATGATCGCCTGGAATTTCCGGGCGGCACGGCCGCTCGAGATGGCCACTTCCATGCGGCGTCGGGCCTCGTTCCTGGTCGCTGCCACCCCGCCGAGCACCAGCATCTCGGCGCCCAGCGCATAGGTCACGTCCATCAGGTCAGCCGGTCCTTCACCGCGCAGCGCGGCGATCGATTCCTCGACCTCCAACGCGTTGCCGCAGGCCCGCCCCAACGGACGGTCCATGGCCGTGAGCAACGCCACCACGGGACAGCCATGATCCGTCCCCAAGTCGATCATCGTGCGCGCCAAGGTGAGGCCGCGATCGAGCTCCGGCAGGAACGCCCCTGAGCCGTACTTCACGTCGAGCACCAACCCGGTCAGCCCCTCAGCCAGCTTCTTGGACATGATGCTGGCCGCGATGAGCGGGATGCTTTCCACTGTCGCGGTGGCATCGCGCAACGCGTACAGCTTGCGATCGGCCGGGGCGATCTCGCGGGTCTGTCCGATCAGGGCGCAGCCAATAGCTTCGAGCTGTTTGGTGGCTTGCGCCAGCGGAAGATCCGTGCGGAATCCGGGGATCGACTCCAGTTTGTCGAGGGTACCACCGGTGTGGCCCAACCCGCGCCCCGACATCATGGGAACGGCCACACCGCAGGCGGCGACCAGCGGTGCCAGCACCAGCGACACCTTGTCCCCCACGCCACCGGTGGAATGCTTGTCCACCCGGCCGAGGGTCAGGTGACTCAACTGGAGGGAGGAGCCACTCTCCAGCATGGCATTGGTGAGCGCCACGATCTCGTCACGGTCGAGGCCGACGAAAAAGATGGCCATCGCCAATGCGGCCATCTGATAGTCTGGCACTTCGCCCGCGGCATACTGATTCATAAGAGAGCGCCATTCGGCGGCGGTGATCCGTCCGCCATCGCGCTTCCGTTCGATCAACGTTCGAGCTTCCATACGTCATGCCAACCTACACCGCCATTCCCGTTGCTGCACGGTTCGTACGGCCGGCGCGCCTGCTGTGGCGTGCGGGGCTGCTGGGACTCGGGCTCGTGGTCATGGCGGCGCCCCATCGCGGGGTGCACGCGCAGATGGCGATGGCGAACGTGACGAAGTCAGGCGAACCGAGCACGTACCTCGAATTGTGGCAGGCGGCCGCCGCGGCGGTCGATCAGGGCGAGTTCGAACGCAACGAGGCCGTGCGCACGGCCCTGTATACGAAGGCCACGAATTACGCACGGCGTGCGGTGGCGCTTAACCCGGGGGATCCCGAGGGACACTTTCATCTCTCGCGCGCCATTGGCCGCACCGCGCTGGCAGCGGGACCGCGCGAGCGTGTGAAGTACGGTATCGAAGTGCGAGAGGAGGCATTGGCAGCCCTCAAGCTGGCGCCCCGCCACCCCGGTGCGCTGCATGTCATGGGTGTGTGGCACGCGGAAATCATGCGATTGAACGGGATCTCGCGCACCGTGGCCAGAGCGTTTCTCGGCGGGCAGGTATTCGGCACCGCCTCATGGGCCGAGGCGCTACGCCATCTCGAACTCGCCGTCGAGATCGAACCCGCCCGCCTGGTGCATCGACTCGATCTCGCGCGCATCTACCGCGACCTCGATCGCATAAATGACGCCCGCGCCGCGTACCGTGCGGCGATTGCCGCGCCGGCCTCCGATCCGAACGATGCGGTGTACCGGCAGCATGCCAACGACGAGCTCAAGAAGCTGCGGTAGCGGACGCTAAAGGCGCAGGGGCTACACGCGCACCCGATCGCGAACGTCCTGCGCGAGATCCCGACCGCGATCAACGCCACGACGGGCGAGCCGCCGGGCCCGGCGTTCGGCATCATCGCGCAGATCAGCCACGGCATCGCTGCCGCGTGCGTACAGGCGACGGGCCCCACGCCGCAGCTGGCGACGCGTATCCTCGCCGCTGGCCGGCGCCAGCAGGAGCGCGAGTCCGGCACCCAGTGTCGCGCCGAGGAGCATACCCAGCCCGAGTGCCAGACCATCGCGCCCGGCAGCATCCGGTGCGCGGTTGGCCGCGTGCTCGCGGTGATCACGGCGCGCGTAATCCCGCGCGAACGCCTCGCCGCGCTCGTCTTGCTCCCGCTCTCGCTCCCGCTCCAGCGCCTGCGCTTGTTCCTGGGCCCGCTCCTGCTCGTCGATATCAGTCCGGTGGTACATGGTGCCCTCCCGCGCAACGCGCGACGTGGTGAACCAACCGATGCGCCATAATTGCCCTCCGGCACCGCGTGCGCCGTGGGTAGATTCCCGACATGTCTGCCGTCCCGGATACCACGACACAGCGCGCCGCCGAGCTGAAGAGGGTGCTCGCCCGCGCGCAGTACGAGTACTACGTGCTCGATCAGCCCGCCCTCTCGGATCAGGAGTACGACCGCCTCTTCCGCGAACTGCAGGCCATCGAGGAGGCGTACCCCGGGGTGCGTGCGGATGATTCCCCCACACAGCGTGTGGGGGCGCCGGTGCAGTCGGCGTTCCAGCCGCACCGGCATCTCGTGCGCATGCTGTCGCTCGACAACGCGTTCGATCAAGGGGAACTCGAGGCGTGGGAACAGTCGATCGAGCGCGTGGTGGGCGATGCGATCCATCGCAGCGGCTACACAGTGGAACTCAAGATCGACGGCGCCGCCATCGCCCTCACGTACCGCGACGGCGTACTCGTGACGGCCACCACGCGCGGCGACGGCACCGAGGGCGAAGATGTCACGGCCAACGTGCGCACCATTCGTGGGGTGCCGTTGCGGCTCATGGGCAGCGGACATCCGCCGCTTCTGGAGATTCGCGGAGAGGTGTACCTGCCCTTCGCCGGCTTCGAACGCATGAACGAAGCACGCGTCGCCGCCGGCGAACCGGTGTACGTGAACCCGCGTAACGCGGCCGCCGGCAGCATGCGGCAGCTCGACTCGAGCATCACCGCGCAGCGCCCGTTGCGATTCTTCGGCTACGCCGCCGTACTCCCTGATGGTGGCGTGCCGGCCAAGTCGCAGTGGGAACTGCTCGAAACGCTGGCGTCGTGGGGCATTCCGGTCGCCCCGCACCGCGCCCGCTGCCACACCATCGCCGAAGCGACCGCGTGGGCGCACACCATCGAGCACGAGACGCGCGCGGTCCTGGGCTTTGCCATCGATGGTGGTGTGGTGAAGGTGAACGACATCGCGCTGCAGGACGAACTCGGCATTCGCAACGATCGCACACCGCGTTGGGCCGTGGCGCGCAAGTTCGCGCCGGACATGGCGGTGACCCGCCTCAACAAGATCGAGGTCAACGTGGGACGCACCGGGGTGCTCACACCGTTCGCGGTGCTCGAGCCGGTGGATGTGGGTGGCGCCACGGTGACGTATGCCTCACTGCACAACGCCGATCAGATCGCCGCGAAGGATCTGCGTGAAGGCGACTCGGTGCAGGTGGTGCGGGCGGGCGACGTGATCCCGTACGTGTTGGGCCCCGTGCCGGAGAAGCGCGACGGCACCGAGCGCCCGTGGCGCATGCCCGAGCTGTGCCCTCGCTGCGGATCGGAGGTCCGTCGGTTCGGCGACGACGTGGCGAGCTACTGCACCAACGTGGCATGCCCGGGGCGCCAGCTCGAGGGGCTCGTGCACTTCGCCGCGAAGGAGGCGATGGACATCGACGGCTTGTCGTACGCTCGCATCCAGCAGTTGCTGGACGCGGGCTACGTGCACGACGTGGCCGACCTGTACGACGTGACGGTGGAGCAGCTGGTCGCTCTCGATCGCTTCGGCCGGAAGAGCGCCGAAAATCTCGTGGCCGCCATCGCCGCCTCGAAGCAGCAGCCGCTCTCGCGCCTGCTCTTCGGCCTCGGCGTTCGCCATGTGGGAGCGCAGGCGGCGCAACTGCTGGCCAAGCAGTACGGCACCCTCGACGCCATGATGGCCGCGTCGCCGGCGCAGCTGGGCGAAGTGCGTGGCATCGGCGACATCATCGCCGCGAGTGTGGCCAGCTGGTTCGCCGACCCCACGGTGCAGGCGCTCATGGAACGCCTGCGCGGGCGCGGTCTACGACTCGACGAGCCCAATGCCGTGCAAGCCGACGGGCCCCTCACGGGCTTCACCGTGGTCATCACCGGGACGCTCCCCACACTCAGCCGTGGCGATGCCACGGCGCTGGTGGAGCGAGCGGGCGGGCGGGTCACGAGCAGCGTGTCGAAGAAGACGAGCTTCGTGGTGGCTGGCGAAGAAGCCGGCAGCAAGCTCGACAAGGCCCGGGAACTCGGGGTCGAGGTGATCGACGAGGCCGAACTGCGGCGGCGGACGGATGGCGGGCGGGAACAGACCGTCACAGCCGGGACGACTTGACGTGACGCCTCGAGACGGCGAGCGTCACGGAAGCATGAGCCCTGCCACCAGCCTTCCGCCTCGCATCGTATCGCTGCCGGTCGATTTCTTCGCCGGCCTGCGCCAGTCCGCCCTGGCCGCCCACGCTGGCGCTTCGGTCCTGCCCGTAGACGCGATTCGCGACGCAGGCTTCGCCGCGGGCCAGGCGCTCTACTCCCATTTCGCCACCTGGCTGGCGGAACAGGGCGAGTCGCATCCGGATCGCCTGTCGGATGAACGCTTCCCGTGGCTGCTCGAGGCGTACTTCCACAGCATCGGCTGGGGACGGGTGGAA
>Ga0164292_10001617_pt1 | contig 18291 bp, 18 predicted proteins | sample GEODES117metaG_FD_111486 | JGI IMG/M metagenome (GOLD analysis project Ga0164292, IMG submission 111486) | Eutrophic lake water microbial communities from Lake Mendota, Wisconsin, USA - GEODES117 metaG | ecosystem: Environmental > Aquatic > Freshwater > Lake | place: USA: Lake Mendota...
CATTTTTGGTTTGTCAGTCATATCAACTGATTTAGTCATTTTTGGTTTGTCAGTCATATCAACTGATTTAGTCATTTTTGGTTTGTCAGTCATATCAACTGATTTAGTCATTTTTGGTTTGTCCGTACTAATAATAACATGAGGAGGGACAGTTTTTTTATTATTTATGTCAACATTTCCATTCTTATAATTATAATAATTTGTAATTTCTGCTATTTCTGTTGCTAATATTTCATGAATATTTATTTGTTTAAATTCTAAATTATTATCAATTAATTCAACCATTAAACTAGGAACAAATTCAATTTCTGATACAATTATTTCATCATTATTATCAAATGTCACATCAATTCTAATTAATAAATGTTTTAATTCAATACCTTTTATTTTATTTTTGAATAAACTTTGTAAAACTTTTGTACCAAAATTTATTATATCATGTTGTAATTGGGTAATATTTCTAGGTTTTGAATTACGTGTAACTTCAACACTTAAATTATGTTTACTACTAAAACCCCATCTTTCACTTAATAAATAAGCAAAATCTTCACCAAAGAAATATATTCTATATTCTCTTTTAGGAGTTCCATCTAACATCATATTATTAATTTCTTTTTGAAATATAAATCCAGGATATGAATTATGACTTAATATTTCTTCAATTAATGTTTGTACCTCTTCAATAGTGTCATATTCTCTCAAAAAATTTAAATCTATACTTTCTTGACCATAGATTGGTTTTACAATATAATCACCCCATTTTTCTTGCTTCTTATATTTAAATAATTTTATAATATCTGTTCTATATGTTTCACTATTTACTATAAAAAAATCTTGTACATTTATTCCATTTTCTCTTAAATATGTATAATAGATAGATTTATTATTTACAAAATATTGGAAATTAATATCTGGATATATATTATCTGCATCTTCTATTATCTTTTTATAATTTTTAAATTTATCATTTGGCATTTTATGAAAAGCCTCTAATAAATCAAAAGTTAATATAAAATTTAAATTATTATATGCCAAATCATTGGCTGTTAGAGTATTTGGATTCAATATTGTAATATCTGCATTATCATACATACATTTTAAATAATTTACTATCATCAAGTCTGATGATATATATTTACCTGTTTCGTTATCAAATTCTTTATATTTATCAGGGATATTGTTTATATAACATACTTTTTCTTGTTCACTTAATAGTATGGTATCAACTAATTCATTTTTTAAATATTCGTCAAATAAATTTGGAGTTATTATAATACCAATTTTAGTTTTCATTATCTTATATTTATTTATATATTTATTTTATGGTAGAGATAAAGCATTAAATAAATATATATATATTTTAAAATTTAAGTGTATTATTATGACTAAAAAATATATAAAAATTTTAAAATTTAAGTGTATTATTATGATTAAAAAATATATAAAAATTTTAAAATTTCTACACTATATTATATACATGTCGTCTACTCCTACCAACGCTAACAACGCTAACAACGCTAACAACGCTACCAATGCTAACAACGATACCAACGCTAACAACGCTAACAACGCTAACAACGCTAACAACGCTAACAATGCTAACAACGCTAACAATGCTAACAACGCTAACAACGCTAACAACGCTAACAATGCTAACAATGCTAACAACGCTAACAACGCTAACAATGCTAACAACGCTAACAACGCTAACAATGCTAACAACGCTAACAACGCTAACAACGCTAACAATGATACCAACGCTAACAATGCTAACAACGCTAACAACGCTAACAACGCTAACAACGCTAACAACGCTAACAATGCTAACAACGCTAACAACGCTAACAACGCTAACAATGCTAACAATGCTAACAACGCTAACAATGCTAACGCTAACAACGCTAACAATGCTAACAACGCCAATATACCTCCACTTGATAATAATATCACTACATTTACATTAAATCAAATAGTATCAGATAATAGTACTACAGTTGTAAATCAACAAGGTACAACTGATAGTGGTAATAAGGTGACAAAAACAAATTTTACTACAACACTTGAGTCTTCTGATGCACAGATTACACAACATTTAGAAGGAGTTGTTTCAGCTTATTATGATGATGAGAAATCAGGTCCTAATATGGCATTAATTAGTACTATTAAAAATTATGCTAGTCAAATTAAATGTGAAAACTTTCACGGAAAAGGTTCCATTGATGATTATCAATCATTATTTGTATCTGCTTCTAAAATTGCAAATGATACTAAACAAATGACATTAGATATTGACGTTGAAGGTTTTAATGAATTTGCATCTGCTGCCGATAGTTTATCAGTTCTCTTTAATAGTTTTATTGTTAAATTACAGAATGTATCAATTATAAATGACACTGCTTTTCTCACATCAATTGCAAATGCTCTTGCTAAAATTGTTAATCTATCAGTTACATTTGGTAAATTTAAAGAGACTATTGTTGCTACATCATCTGTTCAATTACCTAAATCAGCTCATAATACTAAAGTTGTATTAGAAAGTGTAGCTTCTGAATTAAATTGTGCTATGAATTATATTAATTATTTTGTTGATTCATCTGCTCCTAAACCAATTAATGCAGAACTATCAAATGATGAACAAAATATAATTACAAAAGCAGTTAGTGCAATTGATAATTGGACTTTATTATGTGATCAAGGTGTATCAATTGCCCTTAATAATAACACTGATATCCAATTTATTAATCTTGTTAATAATGATTTAAAAATTAAAACAAATGCTCTTAAAACTGCAACAAGCAAGTTACAAGCAAAATTAGCATTATATAAATTACAATAATATTATAAATTTTTTAACTAAATATTTTAACCAAACATTTTAACCAAACATTTTAACCAAAAGTATTTTCTCCACCATAAGTTGCATAGAGCATACCATCATCTTTATTTTTATATTTATTATATACTTGTGTCAATGTCATACTAGTATTAACTACATCCGTATTAAAGAATACAAATAATGCTTGATTTGATTCTAGTTTTATTCTTTTTCTAAACATATATAAAATTTCTGCAATTGTTATTTCTCCTGGAACTAAATATTTTTCTTTATCTAAAACTATTGTTTGAGAGGGAGAATATTTTTCTAATATAATTGGAATTTTCCCAGGAAATTTAGTCATCATATTTATAACCTCTAATTTTCTTTCATTAAGTGGTTTATTTTTAAAGCTACTCATTACATATAGAAAGAATATTTTTTTATAGTGTTTTTATAATTTGATAGCGTTTGTTGATAATAATATGATAATACTATTTTTACTTTGTTCATAATTTGGATAATTAGTAAGATCATTATAATAATGACTCATTCGTTGTAAACAAATGTTTAATCTTTCATTATTGGCTTGTATCATTATATTATATAATGAACTAGTTTCATTTGATGCATTTTTAACAAGTTCATTTAATCTTTGACTAATTCGATTATATCTACAATATTTTTTATATTCAATCGATATAATATGATAATGAATGTATTGGTCTCTATCTCTATCCATTGCACATATTATCGAATTATATAATTTTGGACTAAATATATTTTCAATATAATCTAATGATTCATTATTAACATTATATTCTTTATTTATACTATCTATTATTTCATCTAGATCGCAAGAAAATAAATCAAAAAATGGTATTACTATATGACATGTTATCCAATAAATATGATCTAAATTTTTAAAATCTTTATATTTAACTATAAAAGCATTTTTTGCATCTTCATATGTTTGAAATTTAATAATTTCATCTTCATTAGATTCTAAATCAAAATCATCAAGGTCTTTTAATATTTCATCATCCATTATAATATTTAATATTTTACTAAATATTATAACGCATATTACAATTCAGAACAAATTTTATCTAAATCTTGTTGACATATATTTAACCATGTATCAAAAATACTATCCATTTTATTAAATGCTGTATAGTCATCCATTAAAATAGGTTCATTTAATACAAGATCAATTCTATTATAAATTTTTAATTTTTCAAAATGAGAAATTTTATTTAAGGTGCTCATCTCATAGTTAGATGTTGCTGAAAATAACACATCTATTATTGAGTCACTCCATGACCATATTCCTCCTGGTAATGTTTCGAATTTATGAGTATATGTACCAGTTCCTATTGATAGTTGACTATATTCTTCTTCTTTTCCAAAATGTTCTATTGCATTAATAAATATATATTCAGATAAATTATTAGTAACAACACCCCCATCTATAAGAGTATATTTATCTAAAATATAAGGTGGAAAATAAGTAGGAGCTGCAGTGGAACTTCTAACTATTTCCCATAATTTATAATCATTATTAGGCGTGCACTGGCACGACGTGCCTTGACATGTATAAGAATGAAAACTAACTGGTTTATTTGTTTCTATATCATAGGTTAAAATAGATAATGGTTTTTTTACATCTGATAATTTTATATCCTTAAAAAGTTTCTTAAATTCTTCATTAATATAATAATCAGGGTATTTTGAATTGAATATACCAAAACCAGATGTTATAGAATAATAATATGTTCTATAAAAAATTTTCTTTGCAATATCTTTGAAAATTATTATCATTTCATCAACACTATAATGAGTTAATAAACCAGCAAGTATTATTGAACTTGCCGATACACCTGCAAAATAATCAAAAAGTTCTATTATTTTTTTATTTGTTTTTTTCTCAATATAATTCAGTATTAATAAAGAAAAGTAAATTCTTATTCCCCCACCATCTATATTAAGTAATTTCTTCATCTATATATAGATTAGAAATTAATTATAATAATTTCTAAAAATATATAATGAATATTGCCATAAATTCTATAAAATTAAATTCACATGTCAAAGTAAAGAAAAACAACATAGTTTTAGTTTTGAACCAATAAATTATTATATATTAAATGAAGATATACCAAAAGATACTTATAAGAATTTATTAATAGGTTCATATAAGAGAGATGTTATATATATTAAAAAAACATCACGAAAATTAAATAAACCAGTTAAAAATTATAAAAAATAATTATCGGCATTTTAAATCTCCAAAGGTGTAAAAGAAAAAATATCGGTATTAGAAAAATTATGGAAATTAATAGGAGTACCAAGAATTCCATTAGAATCAAACCCCTATTATAATACAATCTTAGAAAACCTTATAACAAAATCTTGGAATAAAACTTGTGATATCACTTCTATATAAAAATATTTTATTTATAATATAATATTAATAAGTATGTTATATTATTTATGTAAACTTATATTATTAGCGATTGTATATATAATTTTTAATCAAAGAATAATATGTGAATATTATAAACCAATAAAAAAATATAAAAAGAAAAGAAATAATCTTATAATTACATATAATATTCAAAAATTCCCATGGAGTATTAAAACTTTTGCTACTATTAAAAAATTATTAAATAAACATTCAATTATATTACTACAAGAATGTTTTGATGATATGTATTCAACTTTGCAATATAATTTCCCATCTTATTATATTTGCCGTGATAAATTAAAAGAACTTAATTTTTTAAGTAGTGGGTTAGTTATATTATCTAAATTCCCAATAATATTATATAGTTCATATACTTTTAGGAATGTAAATCCATATACTTTAGATAGATTAAGTCAAAAAGGATTTCTAGTATGTTGGATTAAAATAAATAATGATAAAGTATGTGTTATAAATACTCATTTACAATCATCTGATTATAAAAGATATGATGAGTATGCTTTATTACAATTAGAAGAATTATTACAATATATTAAAAATATAAAAGGTATATGTATAGTAGGGGGTGATTTTAATATTGATATAAATGATATTATGATAAACATTAGAAAGAATAGAACATTAAAATGTAATTATCCATCTGACCCTACTATATATATTGATTTTAAGACAGGATATACATTATCATCTCCTAAAGATGGTTATGATAAACTTATATTTGATTTTTTTATTACAAAGAAATGTACTATTATAGAACTAAATACTATACCTAATAATTATAGTGATCATAATCCAGTTTCAGGATTATTAGAATATAAAAACTACAAAATTCACTGAGAATAATACAAGAATTAATTATCAAAACCTAAGACTTGGATTTAAGAAATTATTATTATATAATAATATAATGAAATTAAACGATTTACCAAATGATATATTATCAAATATTTATACATTTGTTAGAAGACCCATGATATTAAAACCTAATATAATAAATGATTTATTATTATCTATGTGTGATAAAGATAATGATAAATTTTGGTTAGGATTAAATCATAATATAAATGCAATTGATTTATTAAAAAAGAAACCAAATAAAATAGAATATATTAGATTAATTACTAATATTAATTCATTAGATATCATTGAAAATAATATAGAATATATTGATACTAGACTTGTATGGGAATATTTATCACAGAATCCTGGTTTATGTAATATAATATCAAAAAATATCAATAATAATATGTTATCTTGGTTTCATATAAGTAGAAATAAAAATGCTATTAATATTATTTTAGAAAATTTTGATAAAATTGATTGGATAGGTTTAGTATTAAATACAAATGCTATTGAAATTTTAGAAAATAATATAGATAAAATTAATACTAGTTTACTAATTTACAATGATAATATATTTAATTCTACTATATTAAGAGAATATATTGAAAATAATATATACATATATTCATTACAAGATATTATTAAAAATAAAAGTGTTATAAAGTCAACAAAAATTATTAATATTATTAAGAATTATTTATCTAAAGAAGAGTTTTATATTCTTTCAGAACCATATAATGCTTTTCATTCAGATATTATATATTTTTATTTAATAAAGAATTATAATTCAATTGATTGGAATGTAATATTTAATTATAATGAATTCTTAAAATCATATAAAATGATTAAAGTGATAGAAACTATTTTTTTAGAAAATAATATTGAACTATTTACAAGTAATTTATGGAATGAATTATTAGCTCATCCATTATCTTTAGAAATACCAGAGTTATATAATATAATTATAAAAAATAAAAAATATATTAATTTTTTTTATATTGGTATGAATTATAATATTTTTTATAATAAATATTTTTTATAATATAATATAATATATATGGCTCAGCCTAATGGTGATGAAGAATATAAAGATATACCTAGAGATTTCTATTGGATTAGACATGCACAATCTTGTGCTAATATTTCAGAATCAATGTCTGATAAAATGAGGTCACCTGTATTGACCAGACTTGGAATGGAACAATCTATTATATTAGGATATAAATATATGAATTCAACTTTTGGCTCTATGGAGGGGGAAAAATTAGCAATTACTTGTTCTCCATTAGTCAGAACAATTATGACATGTTTATTATCTATGAGAACATTTACAATAACACATCCGCAATTAACAATTAAATTAAATACAAAGTTATCAGAACATCATAATGTAAGTCACGCAAGGATTCCATTAGTAGGAACAACAATTGTTAATTTGGATTCTCAAAATAAAATTCAAGATCCAAGAAATTTAAAAATATGTGTTAAGTTTATTAAGAATTGGTTAGTCAGCAGATGGTTAATTGATTATAATGACCCAGAATTTGAAGATTTAGTTCAACAGTTTGATAATATGATTATAGACCTACAAAATAATTTCATTGATTTAAAATTATATGATGATAATAAGATCATAATTGATACTTGTAGAAAACATTTAAAAACTATACGAGAATTATTATCAGCCTTAAATAATAATACACCTACTTTAATGAAACAAGAAATTGTACTTTTTCTTGATTATGTTAATCGTAATATATTATCAATTACGGATGAAAGGTTCATATTAATTAACAACCTTTTTATACCATTATACTTAGCTATGAAAAAATTTACACGAGAAGAATTCTTCAGAGGTCTTCCAGTATTTTTTAATGATAGAGATGAGTTTACAAAAGACAAAATATATTCACCTTTTAATTATGATAAAAAAGTATATGATGACAATGTAAATATATCTGGTAATCTGACTAATTTTATAAAAGAAATGAATCAAAATTATAAAGACGACCCTAACAGAAATATAATGATACAATTCACACACGGATCATTAATTAGAGATCATTCGTCATTAGATAAGGGTAAAGTTGTTAATACTATGGTAGCATACTCAAAAAATAATATTGAAAAAAGTAAACCCATGATTTTAAAAGAAACTTATCCAGTTATACTATATCCAACTAAAAATATTAAGCGTGAGTTTAAAGGGTTATTTGCTACATGTGCAATAGATACAGAAGAAGATGAATTATGTAATAATGAAGAAGAATTAAATAAAGTGCAAGAAAAATTACTATCATATAATTTCCCTACTTCAAATTCAATAATTAAGACAGCTTCTACAGCTGCATCTACAGCAGCAAATAGTGTGTATGAGAGTATGACTAGTTGGTTTAGCCCAAATCCTACTCCACAATTAGAAAAAAGTAAGTCACAACATCTATTTACACCCATGGACTCAAAATTAGGGGCAATTCTTGGCGACTTAAATACTAAAATTGGTATTGAACTAGCTAATATGAAATATAATGGTGATGTACACTTAAATATAATTAAACAAAAATATTTGAAATATAAGACGAAATATTTACTATTACAACGAAATTATTTTAAATAATATGATTTATACCATTATTAGGTCATATTCCCATTTTCAGAATATAATTATTGCAATATTATTGTTTATGTTGTATCTGGTAAGACTAACATATTCAACATTTATTTTATATTATTTTTATAATAATTAATATAAACTAAAATTACTATTAATAAGTAATAGATGTTAATAAATTGTGATTCAAATTCATGTGACAAATCAAATGAAAGATTAAAAGAAATAAGTGATATTGTTGATATATTATTACCAAATAATGATATTAATATTATATTAAAAAAGTATGAAACAGATTTACAAGATTTTGATTATATTGATACAGTTGAAAAATTTTCTATATTATCTTTAAAAGGTACTATGAGATATATAAATAAAATAGATAAAAAATTAAGAACTGGTGGATTATTAGTTAAAATTTTTATGAAAGATAAAAAATGGTATGCAAAAATAAAACAATATGACAAATTTTATGATATATCATATAATTCTAATTATATATTTTATCTTAATAATAAATCAAATTTAATAAGACAATGGGCTGATTTATTTGTAACAGAATTAGATAAAAATAGTTATGAAGTGTAATAAAGACTATTTATATAATAATAATAATGTTATCAGAAGATTGTGAATATGTTAATAATGTAATAAATAGATTAACTGAAGTATATAATCAAGATTTACTACCAATTGCGCATCAAAATTTTTTAGACAAGTTACGAATAGACTATAATTTTGTACCAGATGTGTGTTATGATATTGGTTCAGCAGTATTGCATTGGACACGACATGCAGAGAGGGTATGGCCAGGAACTAAAGTATATTTATTTGATGCATTTAGTCCTGTAGAAAGGTTTTATAAAGATTATGATTACACAATAGGTGTATTAAGTAGTACTAATAATATGGAAGTTCGATTTTATCAGAATGATTTTTATTTTGGAGGTAATTCATATTATAGAGAATTAGGATTTGATAATGGGAAATTTTTTCCTGAAACAAATTATATTATTAAAAAAACAAAAAGTCTAGATAGTGTAGTAAATGAGAAGAATTATAGATATCCTGATTTAATTAAGATTGATGTTCAGGGAGCTGAGTTAGATGTATTAAAGGGTGCAACTAATGTTTTACAAAAAGCAGAATATCTTATAGTGGAACTTCAACATATAAATTATAATAAAGATGCACCATTAGCTAACATTACTATTGATTACCTGAAATCAATTGGATGGAATTGTATTGCTGAAAAATTTTCAGATAACGGTCCTGATGCAGATTATTGTTTTAAAAATACTTTTTCTAAATAAATTAGTTTCAAGTAAAAGAAAATATTAGAATCTAAAAGTTATTTTAATTATTATTCAAGTTAAAATATATTCGTAAAAAAATATATAAATTTCTCGATATTCAATATTAATGAGTAGTGAGAAATCTATTTATGATTTCTATTTTGAAACAGATTTTGTTGTATGTGAGAGCAAAACGCGTATATGTGATTATACATCATCTTCTGTACAAACAGATGAAGATACAAATATAGCTGAATTAGAACAATTAAAAAAGGAAGTTACAAAACTTAAAAATGAAAATATAAGATTAACTCATCAGATAAAAGAAATTGCTAATATTATAGCAGTTATTGCAAAAGTTAGTGGACCAGAACCAAATATAGATAAGATTAAAGAGAACTTGGCTATTATTGTAAATCGAGAGATTCGTATGCATAAACCAATACCATTTATCAGTGAATCACTAATTAGGCATAAATCAAAAAATATTTCTTTATAATATTATATACCATATTGATATGAGATTAATTATTTACATACTCTATAATGAATAAATCTTGATTTTTTTGTAGAGTTAAATTGGCAAAACTTTGGCATTTTACACCTTACTCGGATTCTTGTAAGATACGTGCCAGTGCACGCTAAAAATTGATAATTATTATTATTAATAATAATTATTATTTATTTTAATGGATACCAGACAGTTTATTGATACTTGTTGTGCTAATAATTATGAGGATGTAAAAGAAATGATGCAAACAGATGATGCGACATTATATAATTGTAAGAATGCTTTAGAATTTGTAATTTTATCTGCAACAAAAACATATGATATAATTAACAAACTAAAAATAGTGGGAATACTAATTAATGAATATCCTTCAATTTTAATTATGAAAAATAATTGTAATATCACACCAATTGAATTGGCTAAACGATTAGTAACAGATTCTTACGATATTCGTTATAAAATGATTTTAGATAAATTAAATAGTTTATATTTAGTACACAATAATATTACATAATTTAGTTCTTAATTTGTATAATGTGTTAATTCATTTATAAATTTTATATTAGGTTATATTTGGAAACTTTTAGATACTGCTAATTTATAAATATTTTATTTAACACTGTTTCTAATATTATCTAATTTATTTTTAGTTATATTATAATGGGAGTAGTATAAGATTTACAATTTTGTTAATATATAAATAATTTTACAAATGTGCTTGTGTAGTATTTACATTTCGTAAAATAGTAAGACCATTATTAAAAATTATTTTCTGATCAAGTACCCAATGACTATTTGCTGCTAAAAATTCATCTATTGCCTTCCCCACACCACAATTTATTTCATCTAATGTAAAACCAGATTCTGTTGCTTGTATGGTTGCATCTAAACCACGTCTTATTGTTTCACCATACACTTCATCTATCACTGTATCGTGCAGTACAATATAATTATTGGTAAGTGGTGCAAATTTAGCTAACTCGCGTTTAAGTTGTCCATAGACATGCCACGTATCAATAAAAGTTAAATCAACATTTTGTGTAAGATTCAATTCTAAAGAATTACACCATTTGGTTTTTACATCTAACCCCAAATCTAAATCATTTGCTATATTTAATATTGTAGAAATATTACATACATATTTATCATTCAGAATTAATTTCTTAGTAGTATTGTTGTTATTTAGTAAACCAAATACAAGAGCTGATAAAATAGGATTCTCATTATATATATCTTGTACTCCTAATACTAGAATACTAGTTGATTTACTAGCATAGTCCTTAAATATTGGTAATAATTTGAAGACTTCTGTAGGTATTATACAATTATTATCATATATATTTTGTATTAAATTATAATTATTTAGATTACTCATTATTATATAATATAAAAAAAATTTTATTATATATTTTATTATATAAAATAAAAAAAATTTTATTATATATTTTATTATATAAAATAAAAAAAATTTGATATAAAAAATATTTATTCTTATATATATATAAATCAATGCAAACACATGCTACTATTCAAACTGAAAATCAGCTAATCGTATTTAAATATGATGAAATGAAGAAGGTCAACTATGAACAATGGGTAAAATTATATGACAATATACCAATATCATTTACTATTAAGGATAATATTATATTAATTAGTGATTCTATGAATGTTACTTTTAAGGATAATGATAATACAGTTACTGTGACATTGGAAGAATGTCAAAGGTCATTTCAAAGATATTATAATAATTTATCAAATTCTAAATTGATGGAATTGCTTAAAAATAGTTTTTGCTAATAAAAATAGTTTAATATTACTTTTGCCATCCAACCATCTTGAATCGCTCATCTTCTATTTTACACCCGTGAAGATTTAAAATGGAACAACGTTCCCAATTAAAAACAAAACGGTTTGCTTATTACAAAGCGTGTAAATTATGTTTTTAGCGTATCGTCTAATACGCCTGATGTATTGCCTCTAGTAAGATAACTAGGACGCAGTTTTTTATTTATTGCGTTCTTTGCTATCTTATAGATATTTGTTGCACCATTACAATCTCTATTCCATCGCACTAAACAAGTCTTACACTTGATTGCACCATGAACTAATCTGAGATTGTTTTTGAATGGTTTTGGGTTTTCTCTTATTATATATTTTTCACATAACCCACCTTCACATTTAGAACATCTACAACTTGTTCTAAATTCATCTACTAAATATGGTTGATATCCATTTTGTCTAAATAATTTTCTTATTCCAACACCTTTAGTTGGTTCTTTGAATTTCATATGTCTCTTTTGTTCAAAATCACCAAAATTAACTATTATTTCACTAGGTGAACCAAAAGTTTTCTTAAATTGATTAATCATTTTCTGTTCGCTTTTTAATCTATTCATATATCCATTTAATTTTAGTTTTCTGAATATATACTTTTCATAAAACGTAAATAATTTATGATTGATTTCATTCTTCTTTTTTATATATTTCTTAAATTCTTGTATATCTAATGTTTTTCTATTAAATAATGATAATTCTGTTTCATATTCTACTATTTTTTTACCATCTATTTTTTCTTCTTTCAAATTAATTATTATTTTAGCATATTTCTTTAATTTTGTTTCTTTTCTTCTACTATCTTGACTATATCTAAATTCATTTGCTTCATTCGTATCACCATCTACGCAATAAATTATATCACACTTGCCTGGGTCTATTGCTACTATCTTTTTATTTTGTAAATTACTATAATCTTTTAATTCATCTATGTACTGTTCTGAATTAGAATTCTTACTATTTGGTATTCTTTTACCAACTAAATCATTTCTTAAAAATAAAATACTACAACTTATTCCATCTGTTTCTATCATATGATGAAATTTATATTGGGGTTTATTAAAACATTGTTTTTCAATTCTAAAAAAGAATTCCCATATTTTATCTTCTGACTTTTTTAGATTACCACTAAATAAGTAATCTGATTTATTGCCTTGTTTCTTTGTCATTAATAAATGAACTAATGTTGTTGTATCTAATCTAATATGTTTTGGTATTATTTCACTTCTTAATGGAAATACATTATTAATTGTTAATCCATCTTTTTCTACTTTTTTCATCATAAAAATCATACATGATAAATAATCTTGTGGAAGACATTGTAAATCATAATATAAACTATTCTTCTTAAATAATGTTTTATTAGGTAATATTAATTTTTTAGTATCCTTTATCCATTGATGATAATAATTTTTAGATTTGTATTTATCTGTATCAATATTAAGTAAATCATTTTTAATCTTTCTTAATTCAGAACATAATTTATTAATTCTATCATCTTTTTCTTTTCTGGTAATATTTAACTTTCTAATCTTATCAATAATAAATTTCTTTTTCCATGCTACATTTACATATCTTTCAATATATTCAATGTAATGCTGTTTAATATTATTTTCATACATCGTTAAAATATCAATGGTTAAATAATCAAGAACTGTATTAAGATGTGTATAATCTAAATCATCTTTTTGAATTAATAGTTTATAATCAGATTCATAGAATTTAGTTAAATTATCTTTAATATCTTTAACTTCTTTTTTAGGTGGTCTTCCTGATGCACTTTCAGAACATAAAATTTTCATACAACTATTAATAAATACTTTATCAATTTCTGGTAGTTTATTATTTTTTTGATAGTATTCTAATAAATAAAGTTTCATAAATTGTAAAGTATGAATTATAATTTTATTACATTTGATAGTTGATTCGTTAATTTTAGCTGAATTCACATCATAATGTTTTAAGACATGTTTAAGTGGTACTTTGACGCACTTAAAATAGTCAGGAGGTTTTGGTTTAACAATACTCATATATACAATAACTAAACTTTTTATTTTTAATAATTAAACGCAAATTATTAAAAATCTAAATATTTTTATTTCTTGGTAAAAATATATTTTTTTGTTCTTACTTCTTCTTTACATTCTTCTCTGATTCTATAATCACAACTCAACATATTATATTTATTTTTTGTAATTTGTCTAATAATAGATAAATATGGGCGTTTCGCTCTGTCAGGTTCAGATGCACCAATAATAGCAGTAAAACTAAAATATTTACGGATATCTGGTATTAGTTCTAAAATTTTATCTTGTTTAGGTTTATCATTATCAAGTACATGTAAAACTATTCCATTATCTTTATCAAGTTCTAAAGCTTTCATTATTTTATCAATAATTTCATTTTGTTCTTTTTTATATAATTCACTTTTTAGTTTCATTATATAAGATAATCACAAAAATTTTATATAGTTTTATTTATTCAATATAAAAGAAATTAAATTATAAATTCAATATCATTTTTATTTGTTAGACTGACAAACATTCAAATTAGTACTTTAACCTTTACAATTTCTTCAATTAATTTTTTAATATTATCAAGAACATTTTTATCAATACCTTTTGTTTTCATTTTCTCATATAAATATGTTCTAGTTATATTCAGTTCTCTACAACATTCCGTTAAATTATTATAACTTTTTCCATTAATTTCAATTATTCTCTGGTTTGGATTATTACTTTTATATTTAGGTTTAGGACATTCAGGACAATTCATAATTTTTTTTTCATTATCATATTTAGCATCATTACGTATCCTGAAAATATGATTAATCTGTCTTTCATAAGAATGACCATTTTTACATTTTATCCATACTTTCATATTTGAACCTATTCTAAAATGCGATGGGATAAGCGGGTGATTTTTTTCGTAATTCCATAAATTTTTTGATTCAGGAAATAAGTATTCAACAGATTCATCATATGGAATAGATAATAAACTTGATTGTATTTCCTTATAGAGTTCTATATTTTTCCATTCAGTAAATACATTCATATTATATTTGAAATGAATGTTAATCCATTCTACAATTTTATTATAATCTGTTAATGTTAAATCCGATAAATCACAAATTAAAAAATTACACACAATTTTCTCTAGTTTTGGATCTCTAATTCTCAATACGGAATACCCATTTTTTTCAAATACACTATTCTTAACTAAATCTTTTTCAGCCTTATCCATATGCCAAGGAAATCCATCTACTTCAATAACTAATTTTAAATCTTCAATTGTTATGTCTGCTTCTCTGCCTTCTATTTTGTGTTGCCACTTGACATCTTTAAAGATATACTTTAGTTCTGAATAAATTCTTATTTCTGCTTTACTTGTTTTTAAAGAGCATTTTGGACAACTAACACAATTGTTTTCTTTAATATTATAAACGATTATTTCATAATCAGGATGTTTTGCGGACTTATTTGGACATTTTAATTTTACCTTTTCATGTGAATTATCAGTTAATTTATCTGATTTAAACTTATTATCTTCACACCAAACATTAATTATATTTGGAATTTTTATTTGGATAGAACCATTATTTTCTAATATCATCTTTCGATATTTGATACCTTGTTCTTTCTTATTTGATTTTTTACATTCAGAACAATATTTTATTTGTCTTTTGTCATTTCTAAATATATCTCTTGGTCTTCCTTCAAATACATTAGAACATTCAGAATAATTCTCACATTTCCAATTGTATGTATTAACCATAGTTCCAAAGGAAATTTTTTTTAATTCATCTTGTTTTCCAACATATTTTAATATAATTGATGATTATTTTTTGTAAGATAATCAAATAAGTTATTCTTTAATTGTTTTTCTTTCAATGTCTTTTCAAATGATTTTTGTTTTTTCTCTGACCAATTCCCTTTTTCTCTTGGATCATTGTATTTAATTTTGCCTGTTAGTAATTGAATTATTTTTTCTTTTGTGATACCAATTTGAGCATATCCTTTGACACCTTTTTCTTTGCATAAAGCAACAAGTTCAACTTTAGTTATAATTTCTACAGAATAATTATCAAATAATTTATTTTCATTTTCATCTATTATATTTATATGTTCATTTTTTTTTGTATCTTCATCTCTAATCAATTCTTTTAAATTTTTTTTATCCATTTAATATAATTAATTATATATTTTTATAATTAATATTAATCAATTTTTATTCTTTATAATTCTTTAATTCTCTTTTCAAAGTTGATGATTTTCTTTCTATTTTACTTAAATTTTGTTTCATATATGCATAAGTAAAATAGTTTTCATAATTCTCTTTTTTAACTAATTTAATAGCATTTTTAATTTCTACTTTTAATTCATCAAATTTAAGAACTTTCTTATTTAATTTCATATGGTGTTTAATTTGATTAAAGTACGCTTCTATTGGAAGATTAGTTTTTGGTGTATACGGAATTGCAAATAAATATTTATTACCGCTTTTAGTTATTGCTTCTTTTACATATTCATTATTATGACTACCCGCATTATCTAATATAATCAAATGTTTTTTATATTTATTGAATACAAACTTTTCTGAAAATTCTACAAATCTTTCTTTAGTCATACCACCTTTTTCATACAAGGTATGACCGACACATTTAGAATTATTTATAGCAACTAATAAAGAAAATTTTCTGAATACATAATTATCATTAGTTTTTATTACACATCTTTTACCAAGATCACAACGAGAATACTCAAGCATCATTGCAGATTGTATTGACGTTTCATCCAAACAAATTATTTTATTTAGTGAATATTTAGAAACGTCTTTATAGAATGCTTCTAATTCTTTCTTTTTATCTGTAGGTTTTCCATAACGAATTTCTGGATAATGTTCATGTCTTGTTCTTTTATGAGTTTTATTATTATATCTTATGACTTGTCCTAAATGTTGAGGTGTAATATCAAAATCTTTATATTTTTTCTTAATCAATTTACATAATTCAAACATAGTTATTTGTTCATTTTCTTTTAGTAATTTAAGAGCATAATCAAATAAATCATATTCATAATGAAATATTTCAAAGCACTTACCATTAGTATCAATATAATCTAATGAAAAGTCCAAACCCCATTTTGTTTGATAATTTATCATCTGATATATCAAGGGATTGTATTGTGCAAATTCTTGTAATTGTTCCAATGCTAATCCATTATATCCCTTTCTTTCTAATAACATTGAATGATTTAATACATAACCAGATAACTTTCTGTCTTGTACGAACCACTTACGATGTAATCCTGGTCTAAATCCTCGATAATATTTTATTTTTTGATTTGTATTATACTTGGCATATATTTTTTCTAGTGGACATAAATCATAACCATTGTGATCAAATGATATAACACATTTAGGAGTTCGTATCATAGAATAATAAGTTTTTGGAATTGGAACATTCCAGTATAATGTAGAATCAAACGCGGTTTTACCGATATTATTACATAATTTCAAATCATTATAAATAAATTTTTGTATCATTATTTATAATTATTTTATCTGTCTAAATATTTATTACATGTGTTGCTATTATCTATAACATTATCAGATTTAATAGTAATCATCGTCATCTTCATCTTCATCCTCATAATCCTCGTCATCCTCATCCTCTTGACTTGTTGGATAAGTTTGTTTTGGATAAGTTTGTTTTGGACATTCTTGTTGTTTAGGACAAACTTGTTTTGGACATACTTGTTGTTTAGGACAAATTTGTTGTTTAGGACAAACTTGTTGTTTAGGACAAACTTGTTGTTTAGGACAAACTTGTTGTTTAGGACAAACTTGTTGTTTAGGACAAACTTGTTGTTTAGGACAAACTTGTTGTTTAGGACA
>Ga0164292_10001618_pt1 | contig 18279 bp, 17 predicted proteins | sample GEODES117metaG_FD_111486 | JGI IMG/M metagenome (GOLD analysis project Ga0164292, IMG submission 111486) | Eutrophic lake water microbial communities from Lake Mendota, Wisconsin, USA - GEODES117 metaG | ecosystem: Environmental > Aquatic > Freshwater > Lake | place: USA: Lake Mendota...
CCGAGGCTAAGGTTAAGACCAAGACCAAGACTAAGGTTAAACCTCAACCTCAACCTCAATCTCAACCTTAATTAAAAATCAATCTTAACTTATTCTTTAATGTTCATGAATTATTTTTGCATTTACCGTTATTCGAAATTTTAAATCTTTTAGCTACAGTTAACCAAAGCTGTAATTGAGGAACAGCGAAGCTTTGAATGTATATTAAAAGCATAAACTAAATAAAGCCATTGCGTATTCGCTTCAGATCGTCTTTCGACTTTTTATCTATTAAACACCGAGCAACGATAGACGATAAACGACCAACGATTAAACAACGAGCAACGAAAAACGATCAACGACCAACGAATCTAACCTCAATCTAAAAAAATGAAAATCGCCATAATAGGACTTGGATATGTAGGCTTACCACTTGCCATTGCATTAGGGGAGCATTATGAGGTCATCGGTTTTGATATCAACTCGAAACGTGTGCAAGAGTTGCAAAACGGTTTTGATAGAACGGGTGAGGCTACTAAAGAACAAATACAATCGAGTAAAGGATTACTATTTTCTGATACCTTAGCTACCATTGCTTCTTGTACATTCTATATTGTTACGGTACCTACTCCTATCGATCAATTTAAAGCACCCGATTTGCAACCTTTACTAAAAGCAAGTGCCATGTTGGGTAAGTTGCTGAAGAAAGGTGATATCGTAGTATACGAAAGTACGGTGTATCCGGGTTGTACCGAAGAAGATTGTGTGCCGGTATTAGAAGCACATAGTGGTTTACAATTCAATACCGATTTTTTCTGTGGTTATTCGCCCGAGCGCATCAACCCAGGTGATAAAATAAATACCCTAGCTACGATAAAAAAAGTAACCTCTGGTTCTACACCCGAGATTGCCCAACAAATTAATGAAGTGTACGCACGCATTATTACTGCAGGCACCTTTATGGCCAGTAGCATTCGCGTTGCCGAAGCTTCTAAAGCTATTGAAAATGCACAACGCGACGTCAATATTTCTTTTGTAAATGAGTTGGTGCTTATTTTCGATCGTATGGGTATCGATACCCAAGAAGTATTAGCAGCTGCGAGTACCAAGTGGAATTTCCTTCCTTATAAACCCGGTTTAGTAGGCGGACATTGCATCGGAGTGGATCCTTATTATTTAGCGCATAAAGCGCAAGCTTTAGGATATCATCCGCAAGTGATATTAAGCGGACGAAGAGTGAATGATACCATGGGTTTGTTCATTGCCAACAAAACCGTGAAGTTGATGATCCAAAAAGGAATTACCGTGAAAGGAGCTAAAGCTTTAGTACTGGGTATCACCTTCAAAGAAAACTGTCCGGATATCAGAAATACCCGTGTTGTGGATATTATTGATGAGCTCCAGCAATTTGGTATGCAAATAGATGTTTACGATCCACATGCCAATGCCGATGAAGTTGCCGAGGAATATGGTATTCAACTATGTAGCACAATTGGTAGCAATTATACGGCTATCATTGTTTGCGTAGCACACCAAGAATTTAAAACACTAGACTATAAAAACAGCGTAGCAAACCCTGCGGTTATTTTTGATACCAAAGCTATTTGGGATAAAGATGCCGTAGATGCGAGATTGTAAATTTAAAAAATCTGATTTTTATATGAACTCAATTATTAAAAGTTATCTGCCAAATGAAGAATCAGTATTTTATGAAGTAAAAAAATCTAAATTTTTAATTTTAGGAGCTGCTGGAACAATTGGGCAAGCAGTTACCAAAGAAATTTTTAAACGCAATCCACTTAAGCTACATGCAGTCGATATTAGCGAAAATAATTTGGTTGAATTAGTTCGTGATTTGAGAAGTGAGCATGGATATATTGACGGTGATTTTCAAACATTCTCATTGGATATTGGTTCGTCTATTTATGATGCTTTTATTGAAGCGGATGGTAATTATGATTACGTATTAAATCTATCAGCATTAAAGCATGTTAGAAGTGAAAAAGACCCCTACACTTTAATGCGCATGATTGATGTAAATATTTTAAATACTATTAAAACCATTCAACAATCCAAGGCAAAAGGAGTTAAAAAGTACTTTTGTGTTAGTACAGATAAAGCGGCCAATCCTGTTAATATGATGGGTGCTTCAAAACGTATTATGGAACTGTTTTTAACGAGAGAGAGTCAAAATATGGATATATCTACTGCACGTTTTGCTAATGTCGCATATTCAGATGGATCTCTATTGCATGGTTTTAAAATGAGATTTGAAAAACAACAACCGATTGTAGCTCCTAATGATGTTAGACGCTATTTTGTAAGTAAAGAAGAAAGTGGGCAATTATGTTTGATGTCAACCTTATTTGGTGATAATAGGGATATTTTTTTTCCTAGATTAAGCCCAGATGAACATCTTTTGAAATTCTCTGATTTAGCAATAGATTTTGTCATTTCAAAAGGATATGATCCATTCTTTTGTAATTCTGAACAAGAGGCAAGAGCATTAGCGTATGAATTGCCAAAGCAAGGAAAATGGCCTTGCTATTTTAGTCCAAGTGACACAACTGGCGAAAAGGATTTTGAGGAATTTTTCACTAACGGAGAAATGTTAGATTTAGAACGCTTTCAACATATAGGAATTGTTAAATCAAAAATTGATTTTAATGAAAATGTTTTAGAGATGTTTTTAGATAGGGTAAATGAGATGAAAAATAGTGGAAAATGGAAAAGAGAAGAAATTGTAAATCTATTTCAAAGCATATTACCAGAATTTATTCATCTTGAAAAAGGAAAGTTCTTAGATTCTAAAATGTAGGACAATTGAAATTTAAAGAGACCATATCATTTATTCAAAATCAATTCAATTCAAAGGAATTTATTCCATTGCATCAACCAATTTTTGTTGGTAATGAGAAAAAATATTTAATGGAAACAATTGATACGAATTTTGTTTCTTCTGTAGGTGCTTTTGTGGATCGATTTGAGGAAATGATGACATTGATAACCAAAACAAAAAAGTCAGTAGCGGTTGTTAATGGCACTTCAGGAATACAAGTCGCGTTGCGACTGGTTGGTGTAAATAAAGGAGACGAGGTAATTACACAAGCGCTGACTTTTGTTGCCACAGTAAACGCAATTGCATATAATGGTGCATCACCAATTTTTTTGGATGTTGATATGGATACAATGGGGCTTTCACCTAAGGCCGTCATGGAATTCTTAGAGGTTTTTGGCGAATTGCGTGAAGATGGATGTTATAATAAAAAGACAAACAAAAAAATAAGTGCTTGTTTACCGATGCATACTTTTGGTTTTCCAGTTCACATGGACGAATTAAAAGCTATTTGTGATGTTTGGAATATCCCAATTGTTGAGGATGCTGCTGAATCATTAGGCAGTGAATACAAAAATAAACCTACTGGTAGTATTGGAGAATTAGGTGTTTTTTCATTCAATGGAAACAAAATTGTCACATCTGGTGGTGGTGGTGCAATTGTTACCAATAATGTGCAATTAGGTTTGAAAGGTAAGTATTTGACAACTACAGCAAAAGTACCTCATGCAAATGAATTTTTCCATGATGAATTGGGCTACAATTTCAGAATGCCAAACTTAAACGCATCCTTAGCCTGTGCTCAATTAGAAAATTTAAATTCGTTTCTATCAAATAAAAGGGAGTTGGCTTTGGAGTATAAATCTTTTTTTGATGCTTCCTGCATCCAATTTAGAACTGAAACACCGGATACCAAAGCTAATTATTGGTTAATGTGTGTTGAGCTAGAAAATTTAAAAGAACGAGATGTTTTTTTAGCGGAAACAAATGCTTCTCACGTGATGACTAGACCTATTTGGCAATTGATGTACCGTTTACCAATGTATACTCATTGTCAACGAGATGAACAATTGAATGCGCAGTTTTTGGAGGAAAGAATCGTTAATATCCCCAGTAGTGTTAGAAGATAAAGTCATTTTAATTGGATATTCTGGTCATGGCTTAGTCGTTGCTGATACAGCCATTGAGAATGAATTAAATCTAATAGGATATACAGAACATACCCATATTGAAAATAATCCTTTTCAATTGAAATTTCTAGGAAATGAATGCGAAAAAGATTTTTTTGAGAAAAATAAGGATATGAAGTATATAATGGGAATAGGTGATAATAAATTGAGACAAAATATATATAACTTGATTATATCAAAAAATGCATCAGTATTAACTGTAATCAGTCAGTTTGCAAGTATTTCAAAGACTGTTTTTATCGGAAATGGAACTTTCGTTAATAGAAATGTATCGATAAATGCATTTGTTAAAATTGGCAATAATGTCATTTTAAACACTGCTTGTGTGATTGATCATGATTGCCAAATTTATGATAGTGTACATATTGCACCAGGGGCTGTATTGGCAGGGAACGTTCATGTAGGTGAGCGCACTTTTATTGGTGCAAATTGTGTCATTAAACAAGGTGTTAAAATAGGGAAAGACGTCATTGTGGGTGCGGGAACTGTAGTTTTAAATGATATTGATGATGGAAAAAAAATCGTTGGTAATCCTAGTCGATTTATTTAGATTATGAATAAAGTCATCATAATTGCAGAGGCTGGCGTAAATCACAACGGTAGTGTTGATTTAGCAAAAAAATTAATCGATGTTGCTAGCGAGGCAGGTGTTGACTATGTTAAATTTCAAACATTCAAGGCAGAAAATTTGGTTACGAAGTCAGCAAGCAAAGCTGATTATCAAATTGAAAACACGAAAAAAGAAAGTGAGAATCAATACCAAATGCTTAAAAATCTTGAGCTTTCGCATGACCAACATGCTGAGTTAATTGCTTATTGTAGTGAAAAAAAAATTTCTTTTTTTTCAACGGCGTTTGATCTTGATTCTCTGTTTTATTTAAAGGAACTTGGTATGCCGATGGTCAAAATACCTTCAGGCGAGATCACCAATCTACCGTATTTAAGAAAGGCTGCAGAATTATTTTCTAAGGTTATTATTTCCACAGGTATGGCAACTATAGAGGATATAAAAAACGCTTTGAATATTTTTATAAAAGCGGGAGTGAAAAAAGAAAATATCAATGTCCTACATTGTAATACGGAATATCCTACTCCAATGAAAGATGTAAATCTAAAAGCAATGTTACATATTAAAAATACATTTGATATTGAGGTCGGATATTCGGATCATACATTGGGAATTGAAGTGCCGATTGCTGCAGTCGCACTAGGGGCAAGAGTTATAGAAAAGCATTTTACAATAGATAGACGTTACCCTGGGCCTGATCACCTTGCATCAATTGAACCACACGAATTGAAAGCAATGGTGAGCGGAATTCGAAATGTTGAGTTAGCAATGTCAGGAAGTGGAATAAAAGAACCTAGTATTTCTGAAGAAAAAAATATTGAAATCGCACGAAAAAGTATTGTAGCAAAATCATTTATCCGAAAAGGTGAGGTTTTTTCGGATTTGAATATTACAACCAAAAGGCCGGGAAATGGACTTTCACCTATGCTATGGGATCAAATAATTGGGCAGGTTGCACATAGGGATTACATTGAAGACGAATTAATTGAGAATCAAAAATGAGGTTAGGGATACTCACAAGTTCTAGGGCAGATTATGGTATTTATTTACCCTTGCTTAAAAAGCTAAAAGATGATGATTATTTTAATTTGGAAATCATTGCTTTTGGAACCCACTTATCAAAGTATCATGGTTATACATTAGATGAAATCAAAAATGATGGATATACTCATATTCATGAGTTATCCTCTTTGATTGCAAATGATGATGAGCAATCTATTGCAACATCATATGGATTAACAGTAATTAAATTCGCTAATTTTTGGGAGTGCAATAAATACGATTTGGTTTTATGTTTGGGAGATCGTTTTGAAATGAGTGCAGCCGTTCAGGCGGGAGTTCCTTTCGGAATTAAGTATGCTCATTTACATGGGGGCGAAATCACGCTAGGAGCTATTGATAATATTTACAGACATCAAATTACATTGGCTTCTATTTTACACTTTACATCTGCAGATCAATTCACAGAAAGAGTAATTCAATTGAAAGGGGCTTCAAATAAAGTTCATACAGTTGGCTCGTTGAGTTTGGATTGCATTGAAAATTTTTTGCCAATAGAGAAATTTACATTTCTAGAGAAGTTTAAAATTCCTGATAGAGATTTTGCATTAATCACCTTTCATCCAGAAACGATTAATCCAAATTCAAATAAATTGGCAGCAATTGAAATGCGAAAAGCATTAAAAATACTTACCAAACAAATGTTTTTGGTAATAACTATGCCTAATGCCGATACCTTAGGTTCAATTTTTAGAAAAGAAATTGAACAGTTAAAAAATGAATTTCCAGATTGTGTTTTATGTGTTGAAAACTTTGGAAAAGTAAATTATTTCAATGCAATGTATTACTCAAGAATACTGATTGGAAATACATCAAGCGGCATTTTGGAAGCAGCATCCTTCGGTAAATATGTAGTGAATGTAGGTGAAAGGCAAAAAGGACGATTGCAAAGTGGAAACGTTATAAATTCAACTTATGATAAAAATGACATCATTCAATCAGTTGAAAAGGCTATGTCCAAAATTAATTATTCAGGAGGTAATATTTATTACAAGAAAAATCCTGTAGAATCGATAATTAGTCACTTAAAAAAGTTCAATGAGATCTTATAAAGAACATCTTATATTAAGTGGAAGTACCGTAAAACAAGCACTTTCTGTGCTGAATGAATTATCTCAAGATGCAATTTTATTTGTAGTTGATGAGAATGACAAGTTAATTGGATCACTAACAGATGGTGATGTCCGAAGAGGTCTATTGAATAATTTCAATGTAGATAGTCTAATTGATGATATTATCCAGCCTAACCCAAGATACATTAGGAAAAGTGAATATGATATTGAAAAAATTATTCAATACAGAGAAGAAGATTTTAAGGTAATTCCAGTTCTAGATGAAAATGATATTGTTGTTAACGTTATCAACTTTCGGCATCTAAAATCATATTTACCAATTGATGCGGTAATAATGGCGGGTGGTCGTGGTCAACGCTTAAAACCATTGACAGATAAGACTCCTAAGCCAATGCTTAAAGTCGGAGGTGTGCCAATTATTGAGCATAACATCAACCGTTTAGCCATGTTTGGAATTGACGATTTTTGGATTTCTGTTAAATATCTCGGTGAGCAAATTGAGAATTATTTTGGAAATGGGAGTGAAAAGAATATTCAAATTGAATATATCTGGGAGAATGAATCCTTGGGAACAATTGGTGCAATTTCGAAAATTAATAATTTCAAACATGATTATGTTTTGGTGACCAATTCTGATCTATTAACCAATATTGATTATGAGCAATTTTTTTTGGAATTCATCAAGCAAAAAGCAGATTTAGCTGTACTTACCATTCCTTATCAAGTAAGAATTCCATATGCGGTTATGGAAACAAATAAGGAACAAGTCATAAGTTTAAAAGAAAAGCCTACCTATACTTATTTTTCAAATGGTGGAATTTATTTAATTAAAAAGGAAATATTATCCTTTATACCAAAAAATACTTTTTACAATGCTACTGATTTGATAGAAGAATTGATTCGAAAAAATAAAAAAGTAACTACTTTCCCTTTTTCAGGCTATTGGCTAGATGTTGGAAATCCTGAGGACCTCGACAAAGCAAACATTGATATAAATAAAATTAAATTTTAACTTATGAGTGATTTTATATTGGTAATCGGATTAGGCTCAATGGGTAAAAGGCGAGTAAGAAATCTCAAAGCCATAGGATTAAATGATATAGTCGGATTTGATATAAGAAAGGACCGAAGACAAGAAACTAAATTAATTTATAATATTGAGGTTGTTGAAAGTTTTGAAGAGGCGATTGAATTATATAAAATTAGTGCTTTTATTATCTCTTTACCTCCTGCGATTCATCATATTTACATGAAGAAAAGTATAGAAATAGGAATTCCTGCTTTTATTGAAGCAAGTGTTGTTGATATAGATTTAGAGCTAATTATTACTGAAGCGGCAGTGAAAGGCGTTTTTTTAGCACCGTCTTGCACACTTTTTTTTCACCCTGCAATAAAAAAAATAAGAAAAATACTTTTAAATAATGAACTAGGAAAAATCTCTAATTTTTTATATCACTCTGGTCAATATTTACCAGACTGGCATACATATGAGGATGTAAGTCAATTTTATGTTTCAAAAAAGGAAACAGGAGGCGCAAGAGAAATTGTTCCGTTTGAATTAACATGGATTACTTTACTCATGGGATTTCCTTTAAGAATAGTGGGATTTCACAAAAATTCAATTATGATTAAAGGCGCTGAAGAAATCGATGAAACTTATAATATTTTAATGGATTATGGAGAGTCGATTTTTAATTTATCTGTTGATGTCGTATCAAGATATGCAACAAGAAGGTTGTTAATCAATGGGGATAAAAAACAATTATTTTGGGATTGGGATGATAATATAATAAGAGTATTTAATCCTCAGGTAAATAGTTGGGAAGAAGTCAAATATGAAATTAATTCGGCTGAAAAAGGTTATAATAAAAATATTACGGAGCAAATGTATATTGATGAAATAGAAGCGTTTTTAAAAGCAGTGGAAAAAGAAATTCCATTTCCAAATACTTTAGAACATGATCATAAAGTTTTAAAATTATTATATGCGGTTGAAAGTTCAAATAGTAATAATGTAATTCAAGGGATCGCATGATAGGAATCTTTATTACTGCTCGGCTAGGATCAACGAGATTAAGTGAAAAGCATATTATTGAAGTGAATGGGAAGCCATTTATTGTATGGTTGACTGAAAGGTTTTCAACGGCTTTCAAAGAGGAGATTGATAATGGAGAGATAAAAATATTCATTACCACATCTATTAAGCCTGAGAATAAAAAATTTAACACAATATTTAAGGGCAATGGAATATTTGTATATCAAGGTGCAGATGAAAATATTCCATTACGCCATTTAGAATGTGCACTCAAGAATAAAATTGACTACATTATTTCAATTGATGGAGATGATATACTATGCTCAACTGAGGCAACAAGAATTGTTATTGATAAGTTATCAATTGGATCAAAAATGGTTCAAACTTCAGGCTTGCCTTTAGGTATGAATTCTATGGGATATACTAGAGAATTTTTAAAAACCTCTTTGAATGGAAAAGAAAGGGAAAAACTTGAAACAGGATGGGGGCAAATATTTAATAAAAAGGATATAGATTTAATAGAATTAAGAAATTATAAAAGTGTTGAAAAAATCAGAATGACATTGGATTATCAGGAAGATGTAGATTTTTTCAAAAAAGTTATTTCGGAAATTGATGTATTAAATGTTTCAGATAACATTTTAATAGAATCAATATTAAATAAAAATTTGAGTCAAATTAATAGTCAATTAAACCATAAATATTGGACGCATTTCAACAATGAAATGAAAAAAGAAAATTTATAAAAATGAAAAAAAACTACTCTCAAAGATTACATAGTGTAATTCCGGGTGGAGCTCATACCTATTCAAGAGGTGACGATCAGTTTCCGTCTAACGCACCTTCAATTTTAGAAAAAGGTCATGGTGCATTTGTTTATGATCCACAAGGTATTAAATATTTAGATTATGGAATGGGTTTACGATCTGTTAATATTGGCTATGGAAATAAAGAAATTGCAGATGCTTGTTATAATGAAATTTTAAAAGGAAACAATCTGACGAGGGCGTCATTAACAGAATTAAAAGCTGCAGAATTGTTAGTGGATTTAATACCTAGTGTAGAAATGGTTAAGTTTGCTAAACATGGTTCTACGGTTACTACAGCAGCTGTAAAATTAGCAAGAGCATATACAAATAAGAAATATATTGCTGTACCTTTTGAACAACCTTTTTTTTCTTTCGATGATTGGTTTATTGGATCAACGGTAATGACTAAAGGTACCTTAGAGGAAACTAGTAATTTCACTCTAAGGTTTCACTATAATGATATAAATTCGTTAAATGAATTATTTGACAAATACGAAGGTCAAATTGCCGGCGTAATGTTAGAGGCCGCAACGACTTTAAAACCATGTAATAGTTCTTGTAGTAATGAATTAATTTGTAGCGATTGTATCAATAATAAAAATAATTTTTTGCATCAAGTTCAAAGTACTTGCAAAAAAAATGGTGCGGTATTTATTTTAGATGAAATGATTACTGGTTTTAGATGGCATTTACAAGGAGCACAAACCTATTTCAACGTGCAGCCTGATTTATGTACATTCGGCAAAGCTATGGCTAATGGACAAGCGGTTGCAGCATTGGGTGGTAAATCTGAAATTATGAAATTGGGAGGTATTTTAGATAAAGATATGGAACGTGTTTTTTTAACATCAACCACCCATGGTGCAGAAATGAGTGCATTAGGTGCATTTATTAAAACCGTAGAAATAATGAAAAGGGAAAATGTTGTTGACCATTATTGGGATTATGGTAGAAAACTAATTTCAGGTATGAATCAAATTGCATTTAATTTAGGAATTCAAAATTTTTTTTATGTTGAAGGCTATCCATGTTCTCCTAACTACATAACAAAAGACTCTGATGGAGAAATATCTTTAGCTTTTAGAACATTGTTTGCTCAATTAATGCTTGATAAAAACGTTCTTATACCATACATAGCAATTTCATATGCACATCAAGAGGAAGAATTAAAAATAACATTGGCAGCAACAGAATATGCATTAAGTATTTATAAAGATGCATTAAATAATGGCTATCAAAATTATTTAAAATCAAATATTATCAAACCCGTATTTAGAAAATACAATTAATCAATATGGATAACTATAAACACGCACTCAAAATTGATATTAACGAAAGTAGAAAATATTTTGAGAAATCTATCTGCAAGACTGAACAACATAAAGCACTAGAAAAGCTTTTAGTAAATAAAAATCCAAATATAAAATATAAAATAGCCGATATTGCTTGTGGGGGAGGATCTTTAACGTTTCATTTAAGCAAGTTATTTATTAACTCCAACTTTTATTTAGTCGATTATTTAGAAGAAGGTATTACGATTGCAAAAAATGTTAATAAAGAAAATACAAGAAACAAATATCTCATAGATGATATATATAGCTTAAATGAAATTGGTAATTCATTTGATATTACATTTTGTTGGCAAACATTAAGCTGGCTGGAGAATCCTAAATTAGCATTAGAAAATTTAATAAAAATCACCAAAAAAAGAGGCGAAATTTACCTTTCTAGTTTATTTAATATTGATCATGATGTAGATATTTACTCAAAAGTTTTTGATCACACAAGAAAATCGAGTGAAAATTTGCACTATTTTAATTACAATACATATTCAAAAAAAACGATTTATTCTTGGATTGGAGAAAAAGTTGAAAGTATTGATTTTTTTGAATTTATTCCAGAAATAGATTTAAATTATGATGGAAGAGGGATAGGCACTCAAACAATCGAAACATCAATGAATAAAAGGCTCCAAGTATCTGGTGGAATGTTACTAAATTGGTACATAATGAAAATCACTGTATAAAAAATGTTCAAAATAGAAAATAAAGTTATAGTTGTTACTGGTGGTAACGGATTAATAGGAAAGCAAATGGTTTCTGCATTTAGGAAACAAGGCGCAATAGTTATTTCAGTTGATTTATACTTTGAAAATCAAGGTCATGATGATTTTATTTTTGATATAAATGATAAAGATAGTGTTGAAAATGCAATTGCTTCAATTGTCGCTAAATACAAAAAAATTGATGGTTGGATAAATAATGCTTATCCTCGAACAACCGATTGGGCAAATAAGTTTGAAGATATTTCAATAGAATCATGGAGAAAAAATATTGATATGCATTTGAATGGTTATTTCATTTGTAGTCAATTAGCACTTGAACAAATGAAAATACAAAGATATGGTTCACTCATAAATATGTCATCTATATATGGTTTGGTGGGTCCCGATTTTACAATCTATGAGGGAACCGATATGACTATGCCTGCCGCATATTCTGCAATAAAAGGTGGTATAAATAATTTAACAAGATACTTAGCATCCTATTATGGGCCCTATCAGATTCGAGTAAATACAGTGTCTCCAGGTGGAATTTTTGATAATCAACACAAGTCATTTATAGAAAATTACAATAAAAAGGTGCCACTGAAAAGAATGGGGAGTACTAAAGATGTTGTTGCGGCTGTATTTTATTTACTCACTGATGAGTCTAATTATATAACGGGACATAATTTGGTGGTCGATGGTGGATGGTCTATAATTTAAATTTATAAAAATGAGAACTGATATACTTATTTTAGAACTACCTAATTCAGATAGAGATTTAAATATTACCATTCCGTTATTTCTATATCTAAAAAATAAAGGGATTAATGTAGTAATTGAAAATTTAAAATTTAGTTATTTAAATATACTTAAATATAGACCAAAAATTGTTCTTTTTTCTAGTTTACATGATAGTGTAGTTATTGAAGAGAAAAGAAAACTTCATAAGGCGGGTATACCTATAATTTCATTAACATGTGAAGGTAATTTTACTGAAGAGTTTTTTTCTGGATATTTTTGGGGATATAACAGAGAAGAATATTTTTATCAAGAGTTGCTTTTATTGTGGAATCAAAAAAGCATTGATATGACTTTAAAAAGACATCCTGAATTATCAGATAAAATCTTTTTAGGAGGTTCAATAGGACATGACAGATATTTCTATAAGAAATTCATGCCCAAAGAGATTTTTTTAAAAACTCATAGTCTAGAAAAATATAAGAAGGTTATTGGGATTGCGGGTTGCGGGATGTTCAAATATATTGGTATTGCGGATGATTATTTTAATCAAGTTAACCCAGATTATCCTAAAGATCAATTTGATATTTTTGAAAAAGATCTAATAAAATTAAGAGTATTATATAAAGAGTTAATACTTAGAAATATTGATGTGCTCTTTATTTTAAGAGTTCATCCAGAATTAGTTAATGAAATTGATAAAACTGAATTTTCTGAATTAATTAATTTACCTAATGTTTGTTTTTCACATAATAATAGCATTCTACCAAAGATTGAGGACTCAATTAATATTTCTGATATTTGGATTGGGTATGAATCTAATACTACGTTGGAAGCGTGGTTAATTGGCAAGCCTGTAATTTATTTAAATCCTACAACTTCGGATTTTAAAAGGGAAAACCACTCAAATGGTGTACTAATTGTAAATAATATTGAAAAAATACAAGACTTATTATTTGAATTTTACGCTACTGGCAGTATTCAATCTTACGAACTTAAAAATAATATCCGAAATAAATTAATAAATGAAACAATTGGTTTCAGAGATGGACTAAATCACAAACGTTCCGGAGATATAATATTTGAAAAATTGCATACTTTACCTAAGGCAACAGCGCTAAATTATTTTAAATTACTTCCACTAATAAATTGGAAATGGTTATTAAAATCATATTTGTATAATCAAAATTGGTATTGGAAGTTTCGAATTAAAATTACGAAACCAGAGTATTTATTTTACAAAGGTTCATATTTTGGTGAAAATCATATTTTATATTACCAGAGAGTATTGAAAGGTGAAAAATAAACTAATATTGAATACAATTTTATATGCTTTAGGTCCGCAAATCCCTAAAGTTGCAGGGATATTGATGATGCCATTTTTTACTAAGCATTTGACATCTTTTGATTATGGTGCTGCTGGACTTGTTTTTGCTTATACTGGACTTCTTGGAGGGTTGGGTGATTTAGGAATACACATCAGAATGTCAAATATTTTTTTCAAAACACCTAATAATTGGAGGTTTTTATGGCAATTATTTTATGGCTTATTGTTGTGCTGGTCTTTTTTATTTACATTGATTCAATTTTTTTTTCTACTTATTTTGTTACCTGAAAATTTAGGTGATTCAAAATCAATTATAATATTCTTATTGTCAATAACATCTTTGTTTTTTTCGACTACAATAAATTTTAATTATAGACTTAATCAGTACAGAGAAAATGCAAACTTTATAACTATTATTACAATTTTTTCTGGGATTATTTCAATTATCGTCAATTACATAGCAATTGTTAATTATAATTTGGGTTTTTTAGGATGGTTTGTAGGTTCATTTGTTGGATCATTTATACAATTTGTCTGTTCTATTTGGTTCGTTTTAATTAAGGAGAAATTAATTCCGATTTTTAAAATCAAGAAAAAGTTTTTATTTTTGACTTTAAGAAAAACACTACCTCTTATACCTCATAATTATTCAACGTACATAATTGATAGTTCTGACAGATTTTTATTGAATAAAATGAATGTATCAATTAAACAAATAGGAAATTATAGTTTTGCCTATAATTTTATAAGTTATTTTGATGTGTTTATTTCATCTTTAGGTATGGCAATTAGTCCAGTTATGGCTAGAATATATTTTTCCAAATCAAAAACTAAAAACTTAGATTTCTCAAAATTTATGGTTTATATAACTGTCCTAGTTGGGGCCATCGGAATAATTTTCTCTTTATGGATTAAAGAAATTATGATTTTATTAGTAAAAAATGACGAACTGAAAATAACATTTCCAATGGTTATGTTAATGATGATTGGTGTTGTTTGTCGTCCATTATATTGGTATACAAATGCATTACTTACATATAATAATGCTACACAAAATTTATGGAAAATTTCATTGAGTGCTGGAGTTTTTAATTTGATATTTAATTTGATTTTTATTCCCAAATATGGTATTTTATCATCTGTAATTGGTACTAGTTTGAGTTTAATATTTCTAGGTTATTCTGGTTTTTATTATACAACTTTCAAAAAATATAAATCTTCAAGTTTTCCGATTTTGAAAACTACTTTTTTACCTGTTTTATTGGTAGTTATATATTTTATCAAAGATATTAATCCTTTAGTAAAATTTTTTATTACCATTTTGATAATTGGTTTAATTTATTTAACCTTTTCAAGTTTTTATAAAAAATTTCGTAGTTATTTAACTTAATTGTAAGGTATTAAAAGTGACCACAATCATTAATTACAACCTCGGCAATCCCAAATCCATCAAAAACATGTTGTGTTATCTCGGTATTGATGCACAAATTAGTTCGGATCCAGAAGAAATTGCTAAAGCTGAACGTTTGATACTTCCTGGAGTTGGTCATTTTCAACATGGAATGGAACAATTGGCGCAATTAGGTTTAATTGAAGTATTGAAAAAAGCAATATTGGAAGATAAAAAGCCGATTTTAGGTATTTGTCTTGGCATGCAGTTGTTGACGAAACACAGCGAGGAAGGAAACATAGGTGGACTAGGTTTTATCGACGCTCAAACTGTTAAGTTTACCCTGGTTGATCCAAAATTAAAGATTCCGCATATGGGTTGGAATACACTGGAGTTTAAAAAAGAATCCAATTTATGGAATACAATTAGACAAAATTCGCGCTATTATTTTGTTCATTCCTATTATGTGGAGTGTAATAACAATGCAGATGTTTTGTGCACTACTAATTATGGAATTGAATTTGCTTCTGGTTTTCAACATATTAATATTTTTGGATTGCAATTTCATCCAGAAAAAAGTCACAAATTTGGGATGGAATTACTAGCTAATTTTTGTAAGTTATAATGGCATTACAACCCAGAATTATTCCCGTTTTACTATTGCATAAAGGAGGTTTGTATAAAACTAAACAATTTAAGAATCCTGCTTATATTGGTGACCCAATTAATGCAGTCCGCATTTTTAATGAAAAAGAAGTTGATGAATTAATTATTTTAGATATTGATTCTTCCAAAGAAAATAAAGCACCTAATTATGCTTTAATTGAAGAAATTGTAAGTGAAGCTTTTATGCCCGTAGCTTATGGTGGCGGGATTTCTAGTTTGTCAATTGCAAAAAAATTATTTCAATTAGGTGTAGAAAAATTGATTATCAATAGTGCGCTTCAAAAAAACCATAATCTACTCGCTGAGATTGCAGCTATTTATGGCGTGCAAGCGGTTGTTGCTTGTATTGATTATAAAAAAGGTTTTTTAGGCGGCACAAAAGCCTATTTTGTCAATGGAACTAAAAAGTCTATTTACACACCACAAGAGCTTGCGCAAATTGCAGAAAATGCAGGGGCTGGTGAACTAATACTGAATGCAATAGATCGCGAAGGTACATATCAAGGATATGACATTAACCTACTCAAGCAAATTGTTAAGGCGGTCAATATTCCAGTAGTTATTTCTGGTGGAGCGAGCAGTAATGCAGATTTTGACGATGCCAAGCATGTTGGCGCATCTGGTATGGCTGCAGGAAGTATGTTCATTTATCAGCGTCCACACAATGCTGTTCTTATTTCTTATCCTTCAAATTATTTTTATAACTAATGGTTATCGATAAAAACGATCCTTATTACCGTCAATGTAGTTTATCTATAATGGATAATATTGCAGATCCCAATATAACCTTCGATGAAAAGGGCATTTGTAATTATTATTATGAATATTTAAAAGCTGAAAACGAAAAAGTTTTTAAAGGTGCTGAAGGTGAAAGAAAATTTAAGGAAATAATTATACAAATAAAGGCTGACGGAAAGGGGAAAAAATACGATTGCATTTTAGGTGTTAGTGGTGGTGTAGATTCAACTTACCTTGCTTTTTTGGCTAAACAAGAAGGATTACGTGTTTTATGTGTTCACTTTGATAATGGTTGGAATTCTGAGTTAGCAGTAAAGAATATACAGAGCATTATCGAAAAGTGTGGTTTTGATTTATATACCTATGTGATTGATTGGGAAGAATTCAAGGATATTCAATTAGCTTATTTAAAAGCAAATGTAATTGATATTGAAGCAATAACCGATATCGCAATTTTTTCAGCCTTAGATATTATATGTAAAGAAAAAAAAATCAAACATATATTAGATGGTAGAAATGTAGTAACAGAAATAACGCTTCCAAATTCTTGGGTTTGTAAAAACACTTCTAATTTAAAAGATATTCATAAAAAGTTTGGGAAAATACCCTTAAAAACCTACCCAATCATGAGCCCTATTAGGAGAAGGTTGCTGGCAAGATTAAAGCCTTTTCATTCATGGCCATTATTAAATTATGTAGATTATAATAAAGAAATGGTAAAGAAATTGATTAGTCTTGAGTTAGGATGGAGAGATTATGGAGGCAAACATTATGAATCCGTGTTTACTAGATTTTATCAAGGTTATATTCTACCTAATAAGTTTAAAGTAGATAAAAGAAAAGCGCATTTATCCAATTTAATTTTTTCACATCAACTGACTAAAGAAGAAGCATTAATTGAACTTGAAAAACCTATTTATCCTATCCATTTATTACAAACAGATAAAGAATTTGTTTGTAAAAAATTAGGCATAACACAAGAAGAGTTGCAAAATTATATTAATACACCAGCTAAAATGCATAGTGAATATGCATTAAGCATTAGTCTTTTTGATGAATATCCTATTTTGAAACCATTTAAATTTATTTTTAAAAAATGATAAAGTTTGCAATAATTGGTTGTGGAAGAATTGCGCAACGACATGCAGAACATATTAAAAATAGCGGAACATTAGTAGCTGTTTGTGATATTGTAGAAGAACGGGCTGATGCTTTAGCTCAACAATATCAAGCTAAGGCTTTTTATGCTATAGAAGATCTGCTAAATGCACAACTTTCTATTGATGTTGTAGCGATTTGTTCACCCAATGGATTACATGCTGCGCATAGTATTGCTGTATTAAAAGCAGGCTATCATGCTTTATGTGAGAAGCCCTTAGGATTGAGTGTTCAAGAATGTGGTGAGATGATTAAAACAGCTGAACAAGTTAATAAACGCTTATTTGCGATTAAACAAAATCGTTTTAATCCACCAGTTGCTGCTGTTAAACAAATTATTGATGAAGGAAGATTAGGTAAAATTTTTGACGTTCAATTATCTTGCTTTTGGAATAGAAATAAAGATTACTATAAAAACTCTTGGAAGGGTACGAAAGATTTAGATGGAGGAACTCTATTCACTCAATTTTCTCACTTCATTGATTTATTATACTGGATGATTGGAGATATTATTGAAGTAAAAGCATATATAGGTAATTTTACTCATGAAGGTATTATTGAATTTGAAGATTCAGGAGTTGTTATTTTAAAGTTTCAAAATGGAGCTATCGGAACTGTTAATTATACGGTTAATAGTTATGCTAAAAATATGGAAGGTTCTTTAAC
>Ga0164292_10001620_pt1 | contig 18272 bp, 27 predicted proteins | sample GEODES117metaG_FD_111486 | JGI IMG/M metagenome (GOLD analysis project Ga0164292, IMG submission 111486) | Eutrophic lake water microbial communities from Lake Mendota, Wisconsin, USA - GEODES117 metaG | ecosystem: Environmental > Aquatic > Freshwater > Lake | place: USA: Lake Mendota...
GGGCCCACGGGCACTTCCAGGATGCGGCCCGTGCACTTGACGGTGTCGCCCTCGGAGATGTGCTCGTACTCACCCAGAATCACCGCGCCCACCGAGTCGCGCTCGAGGTTCAGGGCCAGGCCGAACGTGGGCTCGCCGCGGGCGTTGGCCGGGAACTCCAGCATCTCGCCGGCCATCACATCGGACAGGCCGTGGATGCGGGTGATGCCGTCGGCCACGGACACGACGGTGCCCTGGTTACGAATGTCGGCCGTGCCGGCCAGACCTTCGATACGGCTCTTGATCAGTTCAGAAATCTCTGCGGGATTGAGTTGCATGACTCTTTCCTTTTCCTTGTGTTTGCTGCGCGGCGCGAGGCCGAAATTAGGCTGTGAGCGCGACCTTCATCTGCTCGAGGCGGGCCTTGACGGAGGTGTCGAGCACCTCGTCGCCGACCACCACACGAATACCGCCTATGAGGGAGGTGTCTTCCTGCACAGCGACGGTGAGCTTGCGACCAAAGCGCTTTTCGAGCGCTGCGGACACCTTGCTCAGGTCATCGGCGGAAATCGGGAAGGCGCTGTGGACCACGGCGTCGCTGGTGCCGGACTGCGCGTTCTTGAGCGCGCGGAACTGCGAGGCGATCTCGGGCAGGGCGGCCAGACGGCCGTTCTCGACCACGGCGCGCAGGAAGTTCTGGCCCGCGGCCGGCAACTTCACGCCCGCGACCTGGGTGACCAGATCGAGGACCTGCGCGTCAGAGACCTTGGGGTTGGCGGCGAACTGCAGCAACTGCGCGTCCGCACCGACAGCGCCCAGGGCGTCGAGCCACTGGGCCGTGCCGTTCAGGTCTGCCCGGCTGGCCTGAAACAGGGCCTCAGCGTAAGGGCGGGCGATGGTGGCGAGTTCGGCCATGTGTCGCGACCTTTTACAGCTCGGCCTGCAGGCGGCGCAGGAGGTCGGCGTGGACGCCGGCGTTCACTTCCTTGCGCAGGATCTGCTCGGCGCCTTTGACGGCCAACACCGCGACCTGCTCGCGCAGCGTCTCGCGGGCCTTGACGGCCTGCTGCTCGGCTTCAGCGCGTGCAGCGGCGACGATCTTGGCAGCTTCCTCGCTGGCACGACCCTTGGCCTCTTCGATGATGGCCTGGGCGCGGCGCTCGGCATCGGCCAGGCGCGCGGCGGTCTCGGTGCGCGACTTGGCGAGCTCGGCTTCGACGCGCTGGTTGGCGGCGCTCAGCTCGGACTTGGCCTTGTCGGCGGCAGCCAGACCCTCGGCGATCTTCTTCGCACGCTCGTCGAGCGCAGCGGTGATCGGAGGCCACACGAATTTCATCGTGAACCCGACCAAGATCAGGAACACGATCATCTGAACGATGAGGGTACCGGTAATGCTCATATGATTTCCCCACCCCCACTGCGGCTGTGCCGCCTCCCCTTGGAGGGAGCGGCTTCAGCGGCCCGGCCAAACCGGGTCCGCAGCGCCACGCGAAGGCTCAAGCGGTTAATGGAGCGGCTTACTTCGGGAGGTTGGCGATCTGGGCCAGGAACGGGTTGGCGGTGGCGAACCACAGCGCGATACCGGTACCGATAATGAACGCGGCGTCGATCAGACCGGCCAGCAGGAACATCTTGGTCTGCAGTTCGTTCATCAGTTCGGGCTGGCGAGCGGCAGCTTCCAGGTACTTGCTGCCCATGATGCCGATACCGATACAGGCACCGATGGCACCCAGACCGATGATCAGGCCGGCGGCCAGTGCGACAAAGCTGATAACTTCCATGATTGCTCCTAAGGGACTTGGTTAGAAAAAAACGAAAGGGAAACTGGGAGGAGATGCGTCAATGCGCGTCGTGGGCTTGGCCGACATAGACGAGGGTCAACATCATGAACACGAAGGCCTGCAGCGTGATGATCAGAATGTGGAAGATCGCCCAGGCCGAGCCAGCAATGATGTGGCCGACCGCCAGTGCGACGCCCGTGGCCGAGAGCGACCAGGCACCACCCATGAGGGCGATCAGCAAGAAAATTAGCTCGCCCGCGTACATGTTGCCGAACAGTCGCATGCCGTGCGACACGGTCTTGGCGACAAACTCAATGATCTGCATCAGGAAGTTGAACGGCCACAGCGCGGGATGGCTGCCGAACGGCGCGGTAAACAGTTCGTGCATCCAGCCGCCGAAACCCTTGATCTTCACGTTGTAGAACAGGCAAACCAGAAGCACGGCCAGCGACAGCCCCATCGTCACCGACAGGTCGGCGGTGGGCACCACACGCATGTAGGCGTGATGGGGGTCGTGACCAGCTGCACCGTAAATCTTCTCGAAGATCAGCGGGAGCAAATCGACCGGGAGCAGGTCCATGGCATTGAGCAGGAAGATCCACACAAAAACGGTCAGTGCGAGGGGCGAGACCAGCTTGCGGCTTTCCGCGTTATGGACGATGCCCTTGGCCTGCGAGTCGACCATGTCGACCAAGACCTCGACAGCCGCCTGGAATCGGCCGGGAACGCCAGAGGTCGCCTTGCGAGCGGCCAGCCAGAGCAACCAGCAGCCCACCACACCGAGGGTGATGGACCAGAAGATCGAGTCAAAGTTGAAGACGGTGAAGTCAACCACCGCCGTCGGCTTGTGGTTCTGAAGGTGGGTCAGGTGGTGAACGATGTATTCACCTGCGGTAGGTCCGTGTTCAGCAGCCATCTTGTCTTACTTGACTCTCTGTTCAGCGACCCGCATCCGGGTCGGCCCATTCAACCGTTTGACGCGGCGCCGGCTTGAAAGCCAACGCCACCCAGTACACCTTCATCGTCAGCACCATTCCGACCAGCAAAGCCGGCCAGCTCAGCGCAGACACCCACTTCGGCGCCACTGCCAACAGGGCAATGGAGACCGCTATCTTGACCATCTCCCAGGCCATGAAGCCGACAGCTGCCGTCCCTGCGTTGAGCGAGGAAAACCGCCCGGTGAGACCCCTCGCAAAAATCACGGCGGGCACCACCACCACCAGCGCGCCGTAACCGGCGGACCAACCGACGCTCTGCCGACCCGTCACAGCCCAGGCAACCAAGGCCACAAACAGCCCCACTGCCACCTGCCACACGACAACACGCCGAGGGGACACCGAGGGGTGCTTATCGCGCAAGCGTTGCGCCTCCTCGGCACTGAGCGGCTTGAAGGGCGGCTCGTCCTGCGGCGTCTGGTGGGAAGGGGCTTGATGTGTCATTCGATACTGCCCTTGCCGAGACATCCACAAACGCTGACCTGCATTTCAGCAAACTCTTCGATTATATGAGGGGAAACCCGGTCGCTGACGCGTTTGTGGATATCCCGACATGGGCTGGGGGATGGGAGCGCGCACGCATGCACGCCAAAGGTATTCATTTTGCCGACGGGCCGCTCTCGCGCGTAGCGGCCACAATCGACTCGGCGCGATGATGCGCCGCCAGCACGCCAGCACGTCCACATGAGCCGCCCCGATTCTTCCGCTACCCCAGCGTCTCGCGCGTCGAACGCCGACTCGTTGATCGACTACCCCTGCCAATTCCCCATCAAGGTGATGGGACACAGAGCCGAGGGGTTTGTCGAGGCGATCACCTCCATCGTCCTGCGCTTTGACCCCGCCTTCAATCCGGCCAGCGTGGAACTGCGTGACAGCAGTACGGGCAAGTACCGGGGCATCACGCTCACGATCATGGCAACCAGCCGGCAGCAGCTCGACGACTTGTACCGGGCGCTCAGCGGCCACCCGATGGTCAAGGTGGTCCTCTGAGCGCGATGCAAGGGCCATCGCTGCCGGGGATGCAGGTGCTGGTCCACGGTCAGCTCGACTACCTGCCGACCTATCAGGCCATGCAGGACTTCACCACTGCGCGCAGCCCCGACACCCCTGACCAGCTCTGGCTCTGCGAGCATCCGCCAGTGTTCACCCTGGGGCTGGCGGGGCAGGCCAGCCACCTGCTGGCGCCTGGCAACATCCCGGTGGTAGCCACCAACCGCGGCGGCCAGGTGACCTACCACGGGCCTGGACAGGTGGTGGCCTACCCGCTGCTGGACCTGCAACGCGCCGGCTACTTCGTGAAGGAATATGTGCACCGGCTGGAGGAGGCGGTGATACGGACCCTGGCCGATTTCGGCGTGACCGGCCTGCGGGTGCGCGGCGCACCGGGCATTTATGTGCGCCCACAGGACCCTGGCAGCCACCAGCGTCTGCCCGAGACGGCGCCAGGCCAGGATCCATTTGCCGGCTTGGCCAAGATCGCGGCACTGGGCATCAAGGTCAGCCGGCATCGGACTTACCACGGTGTGGCGCTCAACGTGAACATGGACCTTGAGCCCTTCTCCCGTATCAACCCCTGCGGCTATGCGGGGCTGGAAACGGTCGACCTTTCTACAATTGGCGTGTCGACCACCTGGAACGAGGCGGCGGTGGTGCTGGGCCGCAAGCTCGAGGCGCTGCTCCCCGCCTGAAAGCACACACCATGAGCTCCACTCCGATCGTCCGCGAAGCCCAAGGCTTGGACAGCTACAACCCCTCGGCCAAGCAAAAGGCTGCGGCCAAGCTCTCGCGCATTCCGGTCAAGGTCGAGCGTGCAGAGGTGCTGAAAAAGCCCGAGTGGATACGCGTCAAGGCCGGCTCCCCCTCGACGCGCTTCTACGAGATCAAGCAGATCCTGCGGGAGAACAAGCTCAACACGGTCTGCGAGGAGGCCTCCTGCCCCAACATCGGCGAATGCTTCGGCAAGGGTACGGCGACCTTCATGATCATGGGCGACAAGTGCACGCGGCGCTGCCCCTTTTGCGATGTCGGCCATGGACGCCCTGACCCCTTGGACGTGAACGAGCCAGACAACTTGGCGCGCACCATCGCCCGCCTGCAACTGAAGTACGTCGTCATCACCAGCGTGGACCGCGATGACTTGCGCGACGGTGGCAGCCAGCATTTCGTCGACTGCATCCGCAAGACACGGGAGCTCTCGCCGTCGACCACCATCGAGATCCTGGTGCCTGATTTTCGCGGCCGCGACGACCGCGCTCTGAACATTCTCCAGGCTGCTCCTCCCGATGTGATGAACCACAACATGGAGACCGTCCCGCGCCTGTACAAGGAGGCCCGACCCGGCTCCGACTACGCGTTCAGCCTGAACCTGCTCAAGAAGTTCAAGGCGCTCTTCCCCGAGGTGCCCACCAAGAGCGGCCTGATGGTCGGCCTGGGCGAGACCGACGAGGAAATCCTGCAGGTGATGCGCGATATGCGGGCGCACGACATCGACATGCTCACGATCGGGCAGTATCTGGCGCCCTCCACGTCGCACCTGCCGGTGCGGCGCTATGTGCACCCAGACACCTTCAAGATGTTCGAGGAAGAGGCCTACAAGATGGGCTTTACCCACGCCGCAGTGGGCGCGATGGTGCGCTCGAGCTACCACGCAGATCAGCAGGCGCACGCCGCTGGTGTGGCCTAAACCGTGGGTATGCACGAGAGCGCACCCGTAGCCGCGGGGGCCAGCACCGCCGCTGGCGGCTGACTCGCGCGACCTTCGAGGATGCATCCACTCCTCTATGCCCTGGGCGCGATTGCGCTGTGGGCATCGCTGGCCTCCCTGGGCCTGAGCCTGTCCCATCTGCCGCCCTTCCTACTGACCGGCCTGGCACTGGTGATCGGCAGCGTCCCCGCCTGGCCACTGGTTCGGCAGTGGAAGGTTCCGCCACGCACCCTGGCCCTCGGCCTCTACGGCCTGTTTGGCTACCACTTCCTGCTCTTCCTCGCCTTGCGCCTGGCGCCGCCAGTGGAGGCCAACCTGGTCAACTACCTCTGGCCCTTGCTGATCGTGGTGATGGCACCGCTGATCCTGCCCGGAACCCGCCTGCGCCCGGTGCACCTGGCCTCGGCCCTGGCGGGCTTCGCCGGCGCGGCGGTGGCCATCCTGGGGGTCGGCGCCGAGGTTCAGGGCGTCTGGTCCTGGGGCTACCTCCTAGCGCTGGGCGCAGCCTTTTCGTGGTCGAGCTATTCCTTGTGGACGCGCCGCGTACCGCCCTTTCCGACTGCGGCCATCGGCCTGTTCGGCTTGCTGTCGGGCCTGCTCGCGCTGGCCTGCCACTGGCTGCTCGAGCCCGCCACCAAGTTGTCTGGCCACGACTGGGCCCTCGTCACGGTCATGGGATTGGGGCCGCTAGGCGCTGCCTTTTTCCTTTGGGACAAGGCGCTCAAGCTGGGTGACGCCCGACAGATCGGCATCCTGAGCTACCTCACACCGCTGGCATCGACCCTGCTGTTGCTCATAGTGAGTGGGCGGCCGCTCACGTCCAACATCACGCTGGCTGCGGTCCTGATCATCGGCGCTGCGGTGATCGGCACACGGGCACGCTGAGGAAAGGGTCCGCCAGGGCGGATACGGCGCGAACGAGGGGCGCGCGGAGCCGTGAGGCGCCACACGCCAAACTTATTCGAGAAACTTGGCCGGGTCCTCGGCGGCCAGCACCTGGACCACCCAGGGCTTGAGCCGGGCGGTATCGGCCCGCAGCACTTCCTGCTTCACCGCCAGCACCTGGGCCGGGTGCATGGAGAAACTGCGCAGACCCAGCCCCAGCAAGAGCCGGGTGTAGGCCACGTCGCCGGCCATCTCGCCGCAAACGCTGACCGGTTTGCCCTGGGCTCGGCAAGCAGCAATGGTATCGGCCACCAGACGCAGCACTGCCGGATGGCAGGGGTCATACAGGTGGGCGACCGACTCGTCGGCACGGTCGATGGCCAGGGTGTACTGGATCAGGTCGTTGGTGCCGATGGAAAGGAAATCAAAGTACTTGAGGAAGGTCGGAAGGATCAGGGCGGCCGCCGGAATCTCGATCATCGCGCCCAGGGCCACAGGGCCGTAGGCGGTACCACGATTGTCCAACTCAGCGCGAGCAAAGTCGACCAAAGCGAGCGTCTGCCGAATCTCGCTGGCATGGGCCAGCATGGGAATCAGCAGGTTGACCTTCCCGTGGGCCGCCGCCCGCAGGATGGCCCGCAGCTGGGTGAGGAACATGGACGGCTCGGCCAGGCTCCACCGAATGGCGCGCAAGCCCAGGGCTGGGTTGAGGTGTCCCTCGTCGCGGCGGGTGTCGTCCAGCGGCTTGTCGGCGCCCACGTCAATGGTGCGGATGGTGACCGGCATCCCCTGCATGCCCTCGACCGCCCGCTTGTAGGCCTGGTATTGCTCTTCCTCGTCGGGCAGCTTGCCCTGGCGGCCCATGAAGAGGAACTCGGAGCGGAACAGGCCCACACCAACCGCGCCGGCGGCCAAAGCGCCAGCCGCGTCCTCGGGCAACTCGATGTTGGCCAGCAGGTCGATCCGTTCGCCGTCAAGCGTGACGGCGGGGGTGTGCGTGAGGCGGGCCAGCCGCCCCCGCTCGAGTTCGGCCTGGCGCTGCTTGAATCCGTATTCGGCGAGGATGATCGGCGAGGGGTCGACGATCATCACGCCAGCATCGCCATCGATGATGACCCAGTCGTCCTGGCGTACGAGGTGGCTGGCGCTGCGCGCCCCCACCACGGCGGGAATGTCCATGCTGCGGGCGACGATGGCGGTATGCGAGGTCTTGCCGCCCACGTCGGTCACGAAGCCAGCGAACACGCTCTGCTTAAACTGCAACATGTCCGCAGGTGAAAGGTCATGGGCGATCAGGATCAGCGGCACATCCGTGGTGCCGTCCAACTGCAAGTCCTGCTGCCGGGACGCCTGGCCGCGGCGCGTGCCCAGCGCTGGCTGCGGGACCGGCGAAGCCACGCCTTTCATGTGCCGCAGAACGCGCTCGGCCACCTGTTCGAGGTCGGACTTGCGCTCGCGCAGGTACTCGTCCTCCATCTCGTCGAATTGGCGTGAGAGCGCCTCGAGCTGGGTGGTCAGCGCCCATTCTGCGTTGTAGAGACGCTCGGTGATCCAGTGCTTCACGCCAGAGACCAACTCCTGGTCCTGCAACAGCATCAGGTGCACATCCAACAGGGCGGAGAGCTCGTGTGGCGCCTCCTTGGGGCCCATGGTGCCGATGGTCTGCTGCAGGCGGTGCAACTCATCGATCACTGCATCGCGGCCTTGCCGCAGTCGGGCGATTTCGGCCTCGACCTGCATCGGATCGATGAAGTAATGGGCCACGTCCACCCGGCCAGCCATCAGGACGGCACGGCCGATCGCGATGCCGCGGGCAACAGGGAGGCCGTGGATGGCGAAAGTCACCGGCTCATTCCCCTTCGCCGAACTTGTCCTGAATGAGCGCGACCAGGGCGTCCATGGCCTCGCGCTCCTGCTCGCCGCTGGTTTCAAGAACCACCTCGGTCCCCAGGCCGGCGGCCAGCATCATGACGCCCATGATGCTCTTGGCGTTGACACGGCGCTCCCCGCGCGAGAGCCAGATCTCGCAAGGGAAGGAGCCCGCCAGCTTGGTGAGCTTGGCCGAGGCACGCGCGTGCAGGCCGAGCCTATTGCTGATGGAAATGGGTGTCTGGATCATGGTGCTGGATGCGCTTTTGGTTTTGGGGCGCGGTAATGGCCACCTGCATCACGCCCTGGGTTCCACCGCTCACAGCTCGCGCCACCAAGGCATCGAGAGGCTCATGGCGGTAACTCACTGCCCGCAAAATCATGGGCAGATTGACGCCTGTGACCAGCCGGGTGTTGACGCCGTCGACGAGCTTCTGGGCGACGTTGCTGGGCGTGGCACCGAAGAGGTCGGTGAGCACCAGCGCTGTTCGGACTTGGGGGACGTCCATAAGCTGCTGCAGGGCAATGCGGGCCGTCGCCAGCGTTTCCTCCGGCGACAGGTTGGGCTGCACATCGACCGCGGCCACGGTGGCGCCGCAATCGGGAAACACATGCAAGGCGCACTGACGCATCGCGTGCGCCAGGGGGGCGTGACAGATGATCAGAACGCCGTTCATCGATCGGCATTATGTCCCCGGGGCGCGGCCGGGGCTTTCCCTATCGGCTGAGACCGCAGAGGTGACCCAGAATCCCCGCATGAATTCACTGAACGGCATCCGCATCCTCGACCTGTCCCGCGTGTTGGCAGGGCCCTGGTGCACTCAGACCCTGGCCGACCTGGGTGCGGATGTCATCAAGATCGAGCGCCCCGGCCAGGGCGATGACACCCGGGGCTGGGGCCCGCCCTTCCTGCAGGACGCCGACGGCCGGGACACGGCCGAGTCGGCCTACTTCCTCGCTACCAACCGCAACAAGCGCTCGGTCACCTGCGACATCGCCTCACCAGGGGGCCAGGCCCTGGTGCGCGACCTGGTGCGCCACTGTGATGTGTTCGTCGAGAACTTCAAGGTTGGAGACATGGCGCGCTACGGGCTGGACTATGCATCCCTGCGCGAGGTGAACCCGAGCTTGGTTTACTGCAGCATCACCGGCTTCGGGCAAACCGGCCCCTACCGTGAGCGCGCAGGGTACGACTACGCCGTCCAGGGCATGGGCGGCCTCATGAGCGTGACCGGGGAGCGTGACGGCCAGGTCGACGCACTGGGCGAGCCCCTGGCCGGTGGGCCACAAAAAGTCGGTATTGCGGTCGCTGACCTGTTTACCGGGATGTACGCCACTGTCGGCATTCTGGCCGCGCTGCGCCATGCCGAACGCACGGGCCAGGGCCAGCATCTGGACATGGCACTCCTGGACACCCAGGTGGCAGTGCTGGCCAATCTGGGCGCCAACTACCTCGTCAGCGGCCAAGTGCCGCGACGGGCCGGCAACGCCCACCAGAACATCGTGCCCTACCAGGTGTTCGAGGTCGCCCGGCGACCAGACGGCCAACCCGACCATGTCATCCTGGCGGTGGGCAATGACAGTCAGTTCGCCCGCTTTTGCGATCTGGCTGGCCAGCCCGAGCTGGCGACGGATCCGCGCTTCGCCCGCAATGCTGACCGGGTACGCCACCGCGAGACCCTGGTGCCGCTCCTGGAGATCGTGATGAAAACCCGTGGCAAAGCCCAGTGGCTCTCGGCGTTGGAGGCGGCCAAGGTCCCCTGCGGCGCCATCAACGATCTGGCCGAGGTATTCGCAGACCCGCATGTTCAGGCCAGGGACATGGTCGATGAATGGGCACACCCCCACCACGCAGGCCTTCGCCTGGTGGCCAGCCCGCTGAAGATGAGCGGTACCCCGGTCAGGCACGACATGCCGCCCCCGCAGCTGGGTCAGCACACCGAGCAGGTGCTGGCCGAGGTGCTGGGTCTGCCTAGCGAGCAGATCGAAGCCCTGCGACAGCAGGACATCATCTAACGGGCGGCACCATACGGGAATAGACCGACCGGCCTGCTTCGGGCGCTGGGGCGGTGCATACTTCACGACTCCTGAGTCAGCTCAAATAACCATGACAAAACGCGCCTGGAGTCTGATCGCGATCGCCCTGCTGGCGATTGGCGCCGCCGTGATTTATCTCTCGGGTCCCAGCGACCGTGCGCCGGCCTCGACCTTTGTCCTGCTTGACGGCAGCAAGAAGACCACCGGGGACCTGCGCGGACAGGTCACCCTGGTCAATTTCTGGGCGACCAGTTGCGCCAGTTGCGTGGCCGAGATGCCGGAAATGGTGGCCACCCACCAAAAGTACCAGAGCCGCGGCTACCAGACCTTGGCAGTCGCCATGAGCTACGACCCGCCGGCCTATGTGGTGAACTTCACGCAGACGCGCAAGCTGCCCTTCCAGGTCGCCATCGACAACACCGGCGAGGTGGCCAAGGCCTGGGGCGACGTGCGCCTCACGCCCACGACTTACCTGGTGAACAAGCGCGGGCAGATCGTCAAGCGCTACGTGGGCACGCCGGACTTTGACGAGCTACATCTGCTGATCGAGAAGCTGCTGGCCGAGGCCTGAAGCCACTCGGGGAACCCACTGAAAGCCCGGCAGCGCCAGGCTTTCAAATAGGCATACAACCTGCCTCAGTTGCGGAAGGAGTCGTGGCAGGCCTTGCAGCTGGCAGCCGTAGAGCCAAACGCCGCCTTGAGGTTGTCGAGGTTGTTGGTCTTGGCCGCTACCAAGAGCTTGGCCGCCTCGGCCTGCAGTTTTTCCGAGCTGTCCTTGAACTTGACCTGCTCGGTCCAGATTTCGGGGCGGGCCTTGTTAGAAAGCTTCTCGGTGCCGGGCACGAAGCCTGCCCAGGGTAGGCGGGCCTGGGCGACGAACTCCTCGGCATTTTCAACGGCGACCTTGGAATCGAAGGGCGCGCGGCCGGAGGCCATAGCCCCCAGACGATCGAAATGCGACTTCATCTTCTTGAGCGCGCCTTGGCGGTAGTTCACCGCATCCTCGGGCTTTGCGAACGTCGGCTGGGCCAACGAGGGCAGGGACAGGGTGAAGGCGGCCACGGCGAGCGCCAGGGTACGGAACAGCGTCATGATTTGATCTCCCTAAGTGAGACGCCACCCCCTGGGGGCATGGGCGGCGCGAATCGGCAAAATGCAATAGCCTGTTAAAGCTAAATGGTTTGTAGCAGATACCCGGCTCGTCCGGACAAAAAGAAGGAATACACCCATGTCTCAGTCCACCGCTGAAGCCCCCCCAACCCACCGAGTCCGGGTGTGGGACCTGCCGCTGCGCCTCTTTCACTGGGGCCTGGTCGTGGCCGTCGTCGGTGCGGTGGCCTGCGCCCAGATTCCCGGGGTTCCGGTTGAGTGGCATGCGCGCTTTGGCTACACGGCGCTCGCACTGCTGCTCTTCCGGCTAGTCTGGGGGTTTGTCGGTGGCTACTGGTCCCGTTTTTCTCGGCTGCGCCCGACCCCCGCCCGCCTACGCGCCTACCTACGCGGAGCCCCCCAACCCGATGATCACGTCGGCCACTCGCCGGTGGGCGCGCTGGCCACCCTCGCACTGCTCGCGGTACTTGCTTTGCAGGTCGGGACCGGCCTCCTAGCCGACGACGAGATCGCCTTCGTCGGCCCCCTCAACCAATTGGTGAGCACTGCCACCGGGCTGGCGGCAACCGAATGGCACAAGCACCTCGGCAAGCTGCTAGTTCTGGTGCTGGTCGCCCTGCATCTGGCGGCGGTGCTCTACTACCTGTGGGTACGCAAACAAAACCTAGTGGCGCCCATGGTTCACGGGGACAAGGTTCTGACGCAGCCCGCCAGAGCGTCCCGCGATGACGGGCCGTTGCGGCTGTGGGGTCTTGTTCTGGGAGCGCTGGCCGCAGGTGCCGTCGGCTGGCTGGTCCTGCAAGCTGGCTGAGGGTCGCACGCTACACTGACCCAACCGCGACTTCAACGCTCTGCCTTGGACCCTTCAACCGCCCACGAGATTCGCTCCATCAGCGCCGGCGACACTGCCGGGGTGGCGCTCGTGCGCGAAATCTTCCTTGAGTACGCGCAAAGCCTGGGCATCCCGCTGGACTTCCAGGACTTTGACCAAGAGATCGCTGACCTACCTGGCGCGTACGAACCGCCACGCGGCGCCCTCTTGCTGGCCTACGTGGACGGCGTGCTGGCAGGTTGTTGCGCGCTCAGACCCCTGGACGCCTCCGACTATGCCAGCGCAGCCGAGATCAAGCGCCTGTACGTTCGGCGCCCCTTCCGCGGCTTCGGCCTAGGACGCTCGCTGGCCGAAGCTATTTTGGACGCCGCCCGTCAAGCGGGCTACGCCTGCGTGTTGCTAGACACCCTGAGCGACATGGAAGCAGCCAGGGCGCTCTACGAAGACCTCGGCTTCACCGAGATACCGCCTTACTATCACAACCCGATCGCAGGCGCTCATTACCTCAAGGCCGACCTCTAAGAAGCGGCCTCTGCGCGCAGGCGAATTTGCCTGCGGCACGGGGAATCAAGCCTTGGCCTGCGCGAGCATCGTCTGCGCGTCGCTGACCTCGAATTTGCCCGGGCCTTCGACGTTAAGAGTGGCCACCTTACCGTCTTTGACCAACATCGAATAGCGATTGCTGCGCACGCCCATGCCGCGCGCGCTGAGGTCGAGGGTCAGACCAGCGGCCTTGGCAAAATCGGCGGCGCCGTCACCCAGCATACGAACCTTGCCCGATGTCTTTTGCTCGCGTGCCCAAGCGCCCATGACGAAGGCGTCGTTCACGCTGAGGCACCAAATCTCGTCCACACCGGCCTTCTTAAGCTCTTCGAACTTTTCGACATAGCCAGGCACATGCTTGGCAGAGCAGGTCGGGGTGAACGCGCCCGGCAGGGCGAACAAAGCGATGGTTTTGCCAGCCGCGGCCTTGGCCACTTCGACCGGGTTGGGGCCGATGCTGCAGCCATTGCCCTCGACCTCGGAGTATTCGTAGAGGGTGGCGCTGGGAAGGGTATCTCCGACTTTGATCATGGTTGTGCTCCTAAGGGTTGGCGCCCCGCGAGGGGCAGAAAAAGAAACTAGCCAAAAGAAAAACGGCCCATTGTGGGCCGTTTTTCCAAGGTGCGCAGGCGCAGGGAAATCAGACTTCCACGGCCTTTTCGACCAGCCGGGTTGCGACCCAGTTCTTGGTCTTCGAAATCGGGCGGCTCTCGGTGATCTCGATGACATCGCCGAGGTGGTACTCACCCTTTTCGTCGTGTGCGTGGTACTTGCTCGACTTGGCAACGATCTTGCCATAGAGCTCGTGCTTGACGCGTCGTTCAACCAAGACGGTAACCGTCTTAGCGCGCTTGTCGCTCACCACTTTGCCGATCAGGGTGCGCTTGAGGGAGGTTTTGGCTTCCGTCATGGTCACTCCTTATTTGGCAGACTCGGCGCGCTTCTGAGCCAGGACGGTCTTGGCGCGCGCAATGTCACGGCGCGTGAGGCGCAGCGTGGCGGTGTTATTGAGTTGTTGCGTGGCCTTCTGCATACGCAGCCCGAAGTGGGCTTTTTGCAGATCTTTGACCTCGGCCTCGAGGCCGGCAACGTCTTTTTGGCGCAGTTCAGCAGCATTCATGGTGTTCTCCTGAATCAAGCGCCGAGCATACGGCTGACGAAGGTGGTGCGCAGAGGCAGCTTGGCAGCCGCCAATCTGAACGCCTCGCGAGCGAGCTCCTCGGGCACACCGACGATCTCGTAGAGCACCTTGCCCGGTTGGATTTCGGCGACGTAGTACTCCGGATTGCCCTTACCGTTACCCATACGCACTTCGGCGGGCTTTTGGGAGATCGGCTTGTCGGGGAACACGCGGATCCAGATGCGACCGCCACGCTTGACGTGACGGGAGATCGCGCGACGCGCGGCCTCGATCTGGCGGGCCGTCAGACGGCCACGATCCGTGGACTTCAGACCGAAGTCACCGAACGCCACCGAGTTGCCTCGGGTGGCGATGCCGGTGTTACGGCCCTTCTGCTCTTTGCGGTATTTGCGGCGAGCGGGTTGCAGCATGGTTTACTCTCCTTTGCCGTCAGCTGCCGGGGCAGCCGGCGCGGCGACCTTGCGGGCCACGCGCTTAACGGCAGGTTTCGGTGCATCAGCACCTGCGGTTGCTTCTTGCGGCTTGTCGGTGCCATCCGTGGGGGCCACATTGCCGGCGCCGGTGGTGCGGCGCGGGGCGCCACGACGATCGCCACCCGGACCCGGGCGCTGGCCATCACGGCGCGGACCACGCGGACCGCGACGCTCCTCGCCCTCGGGGCGGGGGGTGCTGTCCAGCGAGGGCGCATCGCTGCGGCCCAGGGTGTCGCCCTTGTAGACCCACACCTTGACGCCGATAACGCCGTAGGTGGTCTTGGCTTCGGAGAAGCCGTAGTCGATGTCGGCACGCAAGGTATGGAGCGGCACGCGACCTTCGCGGTACCACTCGCAACGTGCGATTTCGATGCCGTTGAGCCGGCCTGAGGACATGATCTTGATGCCCTGTGCGCCCAGGCGCATCGCGTTCTGCATGGCGCGCTTCATTGCACGGCGGAACATGATGCGCTTCTCGAGCTGCTGGGTGATGCTGTCGGCGATCAGTTGGGCATCGACTTCGGGCTTGCGCACTTCCTCGATGTTGACCGCGACGGGTACGCCCAGGCGAGAAGCGAGTTCCTTTTTCAGGTTCTCGATGTCTTCGCCCTTCTTGCCGATCACCACGCCCGGACGCGCCGAGAAGATGGTGATACGGGCGTTCTTGGCAGGGCGCTCGATCAGGATGCGCGAGACGGCGGCATTCTTCAGCTTGGCCTTCAGGTACTCACGCACCTTGATGTCTTCGGCCAGCATGCCCGCGAAGTTGCGATTGCTCGCGTACCAGCGGCTGGACCAGTTGCGGCTCACCGAAAGACGGAAGCCAGTCGGGTGGATTTTTTGTCCCATGTTCTTCCCAGGCCTTTCAGTTGCCAACCGTCACGTACACATGGCACGTGGGCTTGCTGATACGGTTGCCGCGGCCCTTGGCGCGCGCGGTGAAGCGCTTGAGGGTGGCGCCTTGCTCGACGTAGATGGTTTTGACCTTCAGTTCGTCAATGTCGGCGCCGTCGTTGTGCTCGGCGTTCGCAATCGCGGACTCGAGCACCTTCTTGACGATGCCAGCGGCTTTCTTCTGGGTGAAGTTCAGGATGTCGAGGGCCTGATCCACCTTCTTGCCGCGGATCAGATCAGCGACCAGACGGCCTTTGTCGACCGACAGACGGACGCCCCGGAGGACTGCACGTGTTTCCATGGTCATTCCTTACTTCTTCTGGACTTTTTTGTCCGCGGGGTGACCCTTGAACGTACGGGTCAGAGCGAATTCGCCTAGCTTGTGTCCCACCATCTGGTCGGTGACATAGACCGGCACATGCTGTTTGCCGTTGTGGACGGCAATCGTCAGGCCGATGAACTCAGGCAGGATCATCGAGCGGCGCGACCAGGTCTTGATCGGCTTCTTGTCCTTGTTGGTGACGGCCTTGTCGACCTTGGCCAGCAAGTGATGGTCGACGAACGGGCCTTTCTTGAGAGAACGAGTCATTGGCTACCCCTTACTTCTTGCGACGCGACACGATCATGACCTGCGTGCGCTTGTTGTTACGGGTACGGTAACCCTTGGTCAGGTTGCCCCACGGATCCACCGGCACGCGGCCTTCACCAGTGCGGCCCTCACCACCACCGTGCGGGTGGTCGATCGGGTTCATGGCGGTACCACGGACAGTCGGGCGGATGCCCATGTGACGCTTCACACCGGCCTTGCCCAATTGGCGGAGGCTGTGCTCTTCGTTGGCAACTTCGCCGATGGTGGCGCGGCACTCGATGTGGATCTTGCGAACCTCACCCGAGCGCATGCGAACCTGGGCATAAGTGCCTTCGCGCGCCAGCAGGGTGGCAGAGGCGCCAGCCGAACGAGCGATCTGGGCGCCCTTGCCGGGCTGCAGCTCGATGCAGTGGATGGTCGAACCCACCGGAATGTTGCGAATCGGCAGGGTGTTGCCAGCGCGGATCGGGGCTTCCGAACCGGACAGCAGGGTTGCACCGACTTCCAGGCCACGCGGGGCAATGATGTAGCGACGCTCGCCGTCGGCGTAACACACCAGAGCGATGTGGGCCGTACGGTTCGGGTCGTACTCGACACGCTCCACCTTGGCGGGAATGCCATCCTTGTCACGGCGGAAGTCGACCACACGGTAATGGTGCTTATGACCACCGCCCTTGTGGCGAACGGTGATGTGGCCGTTGTTGTTGCGGCCGGACTTCTGGTGCTGGGGTTCCAGCAGGGGCGCGTAGGGCTCCCCCTTGAACAGGTGGTCACGCGTGACCTTGACCACGGCACGTTGGCCGGGCGAGGTCGGTTTCATCTTGATGACTGCCATGGTTTACGCAGCCTCCCCGGAGAAATTGAGCTCTTGACCGGGCTGCAGCATCACGTAGGCCTTGCGAATGTTGTCGCGGCGGCCCACCGAGCGGCCGAAGCGCTTGGTCTTGCCCTTGGTGTTGACCACAGAGACGCCCTTGACCTGGACCTTGAACATGAGTTCAACAGCGGCCTTGATCTCGGGCTTGGTGGCGTCCTGCAGGACCTTGAACGTCACGGCATTGGACTTGTCGGCCACCTGCGTCGCCTTTTCGGAGACGATGGGGGCGATGAGCACCTGCATCAGACGGCCTTCATCGAACTTGCGTTCGGCGGGGGTAGGGTTCACACGGCTCATGCGAACATCTCCTTGAGCTGGTCCATGGCACCCTTGGTGACCAGCACCTTCTTGTAGTGCACCAGCGACAGCGGGTCGGCGTAACGGGGCTCGACAACCAGGATGTTGACCAGGTTGCGAGAGGCCAGGTACAGGTTCTCGTCCACTTCCTCGGCGATGACAAGGACGTTGTCGAGGTTCATGGCCTTGAACTTGGCGGCCAGCGCCTTGGTCTTGGGCGAGTCCACCTTGAGGGACTCGACCACAGCCAAGCGGCCTTCACGGGCCAACTGGGAGAAGATGGACGCCATGCCGGCGCGGTACATCTTCTTGTTGACCTTTTGGGTGAAGTTCTCGTCCGGGCTGTTCGGGAAGGTACGACCGCCTCCGCGCCACAGCGGCGAGGAGGTCATACCGGCACGAGCGCGGCCCGTGCCCTTTTGCTTGAACGGCTTCTTGGTGGAGTGCTTGACCTGCTCACGGTCTTTCTGGGCACGGGTACCCAGACGCGCGTTGGCTTGGTAAGCGACGACGATCTGGTGGACCAGGTCTTCGTTGTATTCGCGGCCGAACACGGTCTCAGGCGCATCCACCTTGGAGGCGGCCTGACCCTGCTCGTTCAGGAGTTCGAGTTGCATTACTTCGCTCCCTTGTCTGCCGCCTTGGCCTTGATGGCCGGGCGGACGGTGACGAAGCCACCTTTGGCGCCAGGAACGGCGCCGCGAATCAGCAGCAGTTGACGCGCTTCGTCGATACGAATGACATCCAGGTTCTGGATGGTCTTGGTGACGTCACCGAGGTGGCCCGACATTTTCTTGCCTGGGAACACGCGACCCGGGTCCTGGGCCATCGAGATGGAGCCTGGGACGTTGTGGGAACGGCTGTTACCGTGGGAGGCGCGCTGAGACGAGAAGTTGTGACGCTTGATGGTGCCCGCGAAGCCCTTACCAATCGAGGTGCCCTGCACGTCGACCTTCTGGCCCACCGCAAACAACTCAGTCACGGGCAGCGTAGCGCCTGCAGCGTATTTGGCTGCCGCTTCAGCGGTAACGCGAAATTCCTGGGTGATCTCACCGGCCTGGACGCCTGCCTTGGCGAGGTGACCTGCTTGCGGCTTGGTCACGCGCGAAGCCTTGCGCGCACCGAACGTGACCTGCAAGGCCACGTAGCCATCGTTCTCATCGGTCTTGACCTGGGACACGCGGTTGTTGGACACATCCACCACCGTGACAGGCACTGCGTCCCCATCATCGTTGAAGAGACGCATCATGCCAACCTTGCGGCCCA
>Ga0164292_10001622_pt1 | contig 18263 bp, 18 predicted proteins | sample GEODES117metaG_FD_111486 | JGI IMG/M metagenome (GOLD analysis project Ga0164292, IMG submission 111486) | Eutrophic lake water microbial communities from Lake Mendota, Wisconsin, USA - GEODES117 metaG | ecosystem: Environmental > Aquatic > Freshwater > Lake | place: USA: Lake Mendota...
ACGAGCCCAGACTTCATCGAGTAAGTCATTGAGATCTTTGCCCTGTTCGGCCAAAGTGGTAGCAATCTGAGCCAGGAGAAGCGCCGCTGAGATGCCATCTTTATCGTTGACCGTTTCTGAGTCTACGGCGTAACCAATTGCTTCTTCGTAACCAAAAGCGAGATCTTCAATTTTGGCAAGCCACTTAAATCCAGTAAGTACCTCTTCGAAGTTAATTCCATAGTGAGCAGAGATTTTTCGCAGGATAGATGATGAAACAATTGAATTTCCAAAGGTTCCTGTTGGAGCTGTTCTGGCAATCCATTCACCAAAAATAACTCCAAGCTCGTCTCCTCGCAGCATGCGCCATTGTCCATCTCGCTCTTTTATCGCTGCTGCACATCGATCTGCATCGGGATCATTAGCAATCACTAAGTCTGCTTTGTGCGCTCTGGCTGTTGAAATTGCGAGGTCGATCGCACCAGGTTCCTCGGGGTTAGGAAAGGCAACTGTGGGAAAGTCAGGGTCAGGCTCTGATTGTTCTGCCACAAGAATCAGAGGCGGAAAGCCTGCTTTTTCGAAAACTTGTGTCAGTGTCTGGGTGCCGACTCCGTGCATTGCTGTGTAGACAATTTTTAGTGAGCCCGGTTTTGACCCAAGGGTTGCAGTGCGCGCGATGTACTCCTCGATGATCTCTTCTGTGACAACGCTCCACTTGCTACCTCGAGGCTGAGTTGAAAGTTCTGTAATCGCCCTGATCTCCTCGGCTATCAATCCATCAGTCGGAGTAATAATCTGAGAATTAGTATAAGAAATTCCATCAGCCATAGGGCCGACATAAACTTTATATCCATTATCTGCTGGCGGGTTGTGGCTAGCAGTCACCATAATTCCGATATCAGCGCTGAGAGCTTTGGTTGCATATGCAAGTACAGGGGTAGGGAGAGCTCTCGGCAAGAGAAATACTTCACAGCCTGCCCCACTAAAGATTTCAGCGCTCTCTATCGCATACTCATATGAACCATGCCGTGCATCTCGTCCAATAACAACACGATTGAATCCACGCTTTTTCATATACTGGGCAATGCCTGCAGCTGTTCTTCCAACAACTGCGCGATTCATACATGATGGACCTGGTCCATTAGGCCCACGTAAACCCGCGGTTCCAAATTCTAGAAAGCCATTGAAATAAGATCGGAGTTTTCTCTCATCACCTGCATCAAGTAGTGCTTGTAGCGCTGATGCGGTTACCGGATCTGGATCATCTGCAATCCAAAGAGCTACTTCTTCTTTCAGTCCTAGATCCATCAGTTTCTCAAATACCCTTAACTAAATAATCTGCGGAATAGTTTTTTTAATCAATTCACCCATCGAGCTTGCCGCCGCCTTGCCCGCTGCGATTACTTCTTCATGGCTGAGTTTTTCACCGGTGACCCCAGCAGCTGCATTGGTTACTAGAGATATTCCTAATACCTCAGCACCGAGCGCGTGCGCAGCGATCGCTTCCGGAACGGTAGACATTCCAACAAGATCTGCACCAATGGTCCTCATCATATGAATCTCTGCTGGAGTTTCATAGGTTGGGCCGCGCCAGTGAACGTAGACACCTTCTTGTAGCGATGAGTCGGCTGACTTCATGATCGAGCGAATACGTTTGCTGTAAAGGTCGGTGAGATCAATGAAAGTTGCACCAACTAGTGGTGACTGCGCGGTAAGAGAGATGTGATCTCGAATAAGCACAGGCTGCCCCACCTGATAGGCAGTATTAATCCCGCCACATGCATTAGTTAAAATCACGACCTTGCATCCAGCCTTAACCGCTGTTCTCACTCCATGAACTACGGGTTCCATTCCCTTTCCCTCGTACAAATGTGTACGTCCCAAGAAGACAAGTGCATGAATTATTCGGTTGCCATCGTTAATGGCGTATGAGCGAATTTTTCCTGAGTGACCTTCAACTGCAGGTGGAAGAAATCCTGTTATCTCTTCAGCGCTACATTCATATGCTGGTGTGCCAAGTGCATCAACGGCGCCAACCCAACCTGATCCCATCACCAAAGCGATATCGTGAGAAGCTACCCCAGTTCGTGATGCAATCTCTGCTGCCGCACGAGTGGCGGCTTCGAGTGGATCTGTATAGAGCAATTCAGTTGATGTCATGCCCGAATAATGTCATAGATCGATGATGTCGCACAGAGTTGCAGCACTTGCCACTGTCTCACCAATTACCACTGTGAGATTCTTAACTACACCGCTCTTATGAGCATTCAGTGGCTGTTCCATCTTCATCGCCTCAATGACAATAATCAAATCTCCCGCTTGAACAGTGGCACCTTCTTCTACAGCAACCTTTACAACAGTTCCCTGCATCGGACTTGTCAGCGCTGTTCCAGCGGCAGCACCAATAGATGATTGCTTTGCGCGGCGACGCTTGATAATCGGTGCGGGGGTATGAACCTTAATTCCAAATCGCTTTCCATTGACTTCAGCAACAAGTGATTGAGCTGCAGGTTGTGACTCTTGCTCTTGAACCTGATATGTAAATGCCGGAATCTGATTATTGAACTCATTTTCAATATAGCTAGTATAAATCTTGAAATTCTGGGTAAATGCAGGATCTTCAACAATGGCTCGGTGGAAAGGTAGAGCGGTAGGAAGTCCTTCGATTGTGAACTCAGCGAGTGCTCGTCGTGCTCGCTCAATAGCTTGCGCTCTCGTTGCACCCGTTACAACAAGTTTTGCTAATAACGAATCGAAGTTTCCACCAATTTCATCTCCACCTTGAAATCCTGCATCAACGCGCACGCCAGGTCCAGATGGGGCAGACCATGAGGTGATTCGACCCGGCGCGGGTAAAAATGAGCGCCCCGGATCTTCGCCGTTGATTCTAAATTCGATGCTATGCCCACGAATGATGGGATCTTCAAATCCAAGCGCCTCACCCGCTGCAATTCTGAATTGTTCACGCACAAGATCAATTCCAGTAACTTCTTCAGAGACAGGATGTTCTACCTGAAGGCGCGTATTTACTTCAAGGAATGAAATTGTGCCATCTTGTCCAATGAGAAATTCGCACGTTCCAGCACCAACGTAGCCAGCTTCTTTCATGATCGCCTTACTTGATCGGTAGAGCTCATCTACTTGTGCTTGTGAAAGAAAGGGCGCAGGCGCTTCTTCTACGAGTTTTTGATGGCGACGTTGTAGTGAGCAATCCCGCGTACTAATCACAACAGCGTTCGAGCGTTGATCAACAAGGACTTGAGTCTCAACATGGCGAGGTTTATCAAGGTATCGCTCCACAAAGCACTCACCGCGCCCAAAACCTGCAATAGCTTCACGTACAGCAGATGCGAATAGTTCTGGGATCTCTTCAATAGTGTGTGCGACCTTGAGCCCGCGTCCACCACCACCGAATGCGGCTTTAATTGCGATTGGAAGTCCGTACTCTTTTGCAAAGGCAATAACATCATCATGGTGAGAGACTGGATCAGTTGTTCCTGCAACTAGTGGCGCACCGACCTTGGCAGCAATTCGTCTGGCCGAAACTTTGTCACCTAAGGCGCTAATTGCAGCAGGAGGTGGTCCGATCCAGATGAGTCCTGCATCGATTACTGCCTGGGCAAAGTGAGCATTCTCTGAAAGAAAACCATAACCAGGATGAACGGCATCGGCTCCAGATTTCTTAGCAAGAGAGATGATTTTTTCTATATTGAGGTATGTATCTTTTGCACTTACCCCATTGAGTGAATAAGCGAAATCTGCAGCTTTCGCGTGGAGAGCGCTCCGATCTTCTTCAGAGTAGATAGCAACACTCTCTATGCCATGATCTTTACAAGCCCGAATTACTCGAACTGCAATCTCGCCACGATTGGCTATCAATACCCGTTTCATGACATCTCCTTAACCTGAGGCCACGTATATCCCAGCTGCTTCATTGCACTTCTTAAAAATGGCATAGAGATGCCCACAACATTTGTGTAATCGCCTTCGATGCTAGGGATAAATGGAGATCCGAAACCATCGAGAGTGAAGCCACCAGCAACGTGAAGTGGCTCTCCCGAATCAATGTAATCCTGGATCTCTTCATCAGTCATTGTCGAAAATGTCACCTTGGTAGTCACACGATCCGCAATCTCAACTCCTTTATCTGTATCGATAATGCAATGACCAGTGTGCAGCAGACCACTTCGGCCGCTAATTGCTCGGGCTCGCTCAATTGCGATTGTCGCGGTTCCTGGTTTTCCAAAAGAGATTCCATCAACATCAAATGTTGAATCGCAGCCGATGATAATCGCTGGATAATCAATCATCTCTCTTACTGTGTGAGCCTTGGAGATTGCTAAAGCGATCACCATATCTTCTGGACTCATCGCGTTAAAGAAATCGGTCTCCTCATCAACGTTGCTGACGATGATTGTGGGAGAGAGGCCAGCATCAACGAGTAAGCGCTTACGTGAACTCGATTGCGAAGCAAGAACTATTCTTGGCATCTAATCAAATTTCCTTGCACCGAATGTAATTTGATGGGGAAGTGGCTGGCGCAGCTGCGGCAGCCCAAAGACGCTTCGCTTTACAACTGCCTTGAGAACCGCTGGCTTTTGATCAGCAAGAACTAACTGCAAAGCTTCTAGCTCTTCAGGCGTGGGGTTTCCAGAAGTAATCGAAAATTTCATTACAGCGGAATATTTCCATGTTTGCGGGCAGGAAGAACATCGCGCTTTGTCTTAAGGGTACGGAAAGCTTTGGTGATATATGCGCGTGAATCTTCTGGCTCGATCACCGAATCGATTGTGCCTCGTTCAGCAGCTGCGTAAGGATTTGAAAGCGTTTCGGTGTACTCAGTAATCAATTCTTTCCTGAGATTTTCTGGATCATCAGATTTAGCAAGCTCACCGCGGTAGAGAACGTTGACGGCACCCTGTGCACCCATCACAGCAATTTCAGCAGTCGGCCATGCAAAATTGATATCACTACCTAAGTATTTAGATCCCATCACGATAAAGGCACCACCGTAGGCTTTGCGGGTAATCAAGGTAACAAGTGGGACCGAGGCCTCTGCGTAGGCGTAGAGTAATTTTGCACCACGTCGAATAATGCCGTTCCACTCTTGTTCTGTTCCTGGGAGGAAACCTGGAACATCTACCAAGGTAAGTATTGGAATGTTGAAAGCATCACAGAAGCGAAGGAATCGCGCCGCTTTCTCGCTGGAGTTAATATCCAACGTTCCAGCTAGAGCAGAGGGCTGGTTTGCGATTATTCCGATCGATTGACCTTCGATTCGTGCAAATCCCACGACAATATTTGGTGCATAGAGAGAGTGAATCTCTAGAAATTCTCCTTCATCCACCAACGTTTCAATCAGTGATTTCATATCGTACGGTTGGTTAGGTGAGTCAGGAATAAGTGTATTAAGTGCGAGATCACCGGCGCTCTTAGCCAATGTCTGGGTTGGTGGAAGCACCGGAGAGCCATCCATGTTATTTGATGGAAGGTAGGAGAGAAGAGCCTTTACATAATCAATAGCATCGGCTTCAGATTCAGCCATGTAGTGAGCGTTGCCAGATTTCGTATTGTGAGTAAGGGCGCCACCAAGTTCTTCCATACCAACATCTTCACCTGTAACTGTCTTGATAACTTCAGGTCCAGTGATAAACATATTTGAAGTCTCTTTCACCATGATGGTGAAGTCGGTAAGCGCGGGGGAGTATGCCGATCCGCCGGCACATGGCCCAAGAATGAGAGAAATTTGTGGAATCACACCAGAAGAGCGAGTGTTGAGTCGAAAGATTTTTCCGTATCCATTGAGTGAAGCGACACCCTCTTGAATTCTTGCTCCACCCGAATCATTAATACCGATGAGAGGAATTCCACTTTTAAGTGCAAACTCGGCGATCTTTACAATCTTGTCAGCGTGCACTTCTCCAAGGCTTCCACCAAAGACTGTGAAGTCTTGCGAATAGAGGGCGATCGGCCTGCCATCAACTGTGGCCGTACCAATCACAACTCCATCGCCATACGGGCGTGTTTTCTCCATCCCAAACTGGGTTGAGCGATGGCGCGCAAACTCATCGATTTCAGTAAATGAATCGGCATCGACAAGCATCTCAATACGCTCGCGCGCTGTGAGCTTACCTTTGGCATGCTGCTTCTCAACAGCTCTAGCTGAGCCTGCGTGTATCGCCTCGTCGATTTTTTCGCGAAGATCATCAATTTTTCCGGATGTAGTGTGCAGATCGGGGCTCATGTCTATACGGTACTAGCCATGGGTATAGATATGCCACGAGCGCCACTGGATCAGAGTCAGATCGCTGCCACTTTGTCGCACTACTGGCGAGTAAGCGTGGTTGATCTCACGACATCAACCCACGCAGATCTGGCAGAAAAAATTAACGCAGGAGATGCGCATAGTGGTGATGTCATCGTTGCAAATTTTCAAAGTGCAGGCCGTGGGCGATTAGATCGAACTTTTTCTGCACCAGCATCTACCGCACTTTTATTTTCACTTTATCTCACTCCACAAAGATCGCGTACAGAGCGGGGTTTTCTCCCGCTCTTAGCAGGTATATCTGTTGCAGAAACTTTAAATTCAGTGAATGCAGGAATATCGATCAAGTGGCCCAATGATTTACTTATCAGCGAGAAAAAAGTTGGTGGAATAATCTCAACGACTCACGGTGATGGTGTGATTATTGGTATCGGCATTAATGTTTCGATGTCAGCCCATGAACTACCGGTGGAAAGTGCAACGTCACTCGGCCTAGCCGGTGTTTCACTCCTTGATCGCAATCTTTTACTCTCAAAGATTCTCAATTCGCTGGAAACCGACTTTACTCGGTGGGATCTAGGGAAATCCTTCTTGGATCGATATCTCGACCTCTCAGCCACTATCACGCGTAATGTTCGTATCGAACTGCCCGGTGGGCGGGAGATCCTTGCCAAGGCAATCTCAATTGATGAACAGGGTCAACTCAATCTCGATGATGGCCAAGTCGTTTCAGTCGGGGATGTAATTCATCTACGATAAGAAGGTGAAGAGTCGTTTTCCTACAGTGGGAATTATTGGCGCAGGTCAACTCGCTCGCATGAGCGTTGCTCCCGCAATTGCACTCGGAGTTACCCTCAAACTCTTTGCACAGAGCAAGGATGATAGCGCCGCGCAAATCTGTGATCACGTTGTTGGTGATTATAAAAACCTGCAAGAGGTTCTCGAATTCGCCCGTCACTGTGATGTCGTGACTTTTGAGCATGAGTTAATTCCACTATCGATAATCAAGGGGATTGAGGTGGCAGGAGTTCGCGTCTACCCACCTTCAACTGCATTTATCTACTCTCAAGATAAAGGTGCGATGCGAAATTTCTTGAAGGATCTTCCTTCACCTCAGTGGTCCATCATCGATAATGCAGAGAAAGTGAGCGCCTTTCCAGTGATCGCAAAGGCTATCTCTGGTGGGTATGACGGCAGAGGTGTCTGGAAAATTTCTGATAAAGAAATGCTCGCTGAAGTAATTACAAGCCATCCACAGTTGCTTATTGAAGAACTTATTGACTTTGATTGCGAAATTGCAGTCATGGTCGCGCGATCACCACATGGTCAAGTAAGCACGTGGGCGGTAACACATACCGTTCAAGAAAATGGGATTTGTGTAAGAACTATTGCCCCCGCACAATCAATTAGCCAGATTGTTGGCGAAAAAGCTGCCTCATTGGCAATTACTATTGCCCAACGAGTCGGACTAGTCGGTGTGATGGCTGTTGAGTTCTTTGTTAAAGGAGAAGACGTCTTTATCAATGAACTTGCAATGCGCCCACACAATTCTGGACATTGGACGATCGAAGGCTCTGTTACAAGCCAATTCGAACAGCACCTGCGTGCGATTCTAGATCTGCCACTAGGTGAAACAGCTATGCGCGCACCCCTAGCCGTAATGGGAAACATTCTCGGGGGAGATAAGACAGATATGTATCGCCCATACCTACATCTCATGGCTCGAAATCCAGAGCTGAAGATTCATCAGTATATGAAAGAGGTGCGTCTAGGTCGCAAGATCGGTCATGTCACAGCACTTGGCAATGATCTTCTACACTTGGAGGAGTTAATTGAGCATGCACGTTACTACATGAGCGGAGAAGTTGATGAGTGATGTAGCAATCATCATGGGTTCAGATTCAGATTGGCCAGTAATGGCTGAAGCGGCTAATGCTCTTGACGCACTAGGGATCACATATACAGCAGATGTCGTCAGTGCACATCGCATGCCAACGGAGATGATGGCATTTGCACAAGGTGCGGTTGCAGCCGGTTTTAAGGTAATTATTGCGGGAGCTGGCGGAGCTGCACACCTTCCCGGAATGGTTGCATCTCTGACAACACTTCCAGTGATTGGCGTGCCGGTACCGCTCACTCATCTCGACGGAATGGATTCACTACTTTCTATTGTTCAGATGCCTGCGGGAGTGCCCGTTGCAACTGTTGGCATTGGTAATGCAAAGAATGCCGCCTTATTGGCAGCGAGAATTCTGGGCGTCTCTGACTCAACAATTTCAGCCAAAGTGGAGCAGGGTCTTAAGACGATCAATGAAGAGGCTAAGAAGAAAGGCTCTCAGCTAAAGGCTAAGAAGAAGACTGGTTTTTAATCCGAACGACCTATTAATCCGAACGACCTAGCGCGTGAACACGCCATCCGGCTTTTCGCCATTTGTCGCGGTCCAACATATTTCTTCCATCGATCAAGAACTTGGATTTAACAAGTCCTCCGATAACAGCGGGATCTAGCTCTCGATACTCTTTCCACTCAGTCAGATGCAATATTGCATCTGCATCTTTGACGGCATCTGTCACTTGTTCGGCATAATCAAGATGCGGGAACCGTTTACGCGCTGGCTCAATTCCCTTAGGGTCATGAACAACAACCGAGGCACCGGCAGCTTGCAATTGCACAGCAATATCAAGTGCTGGGGAATCACGCACATCATCGCTATCGGGCTTAAATGTTGCACCTAAAACAGTGATTTTGTATTGAGTTAAGTCATCCGATAGATCTGCGCGGACTACATCGATTACTCGTTGGCGAGCACGCAGATTAATTGCATCTATCTCGCGCAGAAATTCCAGAGCCTGATCTGCCCCAAGTTCTTGGGCACGTGCCATAAATGCACGAATATCTTTAGGTAAGCAGCCTCCACCAAAACCAATACCTGCTTGAAGGAAGCGGTTGCCAATTCTTGGATCATAACCAATAGCTTGTGCAAGAACAGTGACATCTCCACCTGCAGCTTCACACACTTCAGCCATGGCATTGATAAATGAAATCTTCGTTGCAAGAAATGAATTTGCAGCGACTTTGACCAGTTCAGCGGTTGGAAGATCTGCGCGCACCCACGGAGTACCGAGGGCGATAACGGGTTTATAGACTTCTTTCAGAATCTCTTCTGCACGATCATTTGCAACCCCGACAACAAGCCGATTGGGCGTCAAGGTATCTTCAACGGCGAAACCTTCGCGAAGAAATTCCGGGTTCCACGCTAAATCTGCTTGTGGCGCTGTTACTGCTAACTCATCGCGAAGCCCTTGTGCCGTTCCTACCGGCACTGTTGATTTTCCGACGACCAGTGCGCCTTTCTTGAGATATGGCGCAATTGCAGCAACTGATGACTTTACATATGTGAGATCTGCGGCGAGTCCATCTTTGCTTTGGGGAGTGCCAACACAGATAAAGTGAACATCAGCATCGGTAACTGCCGAAAAATCAGTAGTGAAGGAGAGTCGACCCGTCTTCATCTCTGCCGCTAAGAGAGTATCCAATCCAGGCTCGTAGAAAGGTAACTTTCCGGCGCTCAGGAGATCAACTTTATTTTGATCTGTATCAACACCCACAACCTCAAATCCAAGTGAAGACATGCAGGCCGCGTGGGTTGCACCGAGATAACCGCAACCGATTACCGAAAGCTTTAACGTCATAGAGGTGAGTCTAAGGCACGAATTATTTAATCTCGCCGCATGGTTTTTCAGCGGCTGTGCGAGTCTTGAATTTATCTACAATGACGGGGGCTTTTGAGGGTGAAGCCGATGCAGATGGTTCGGGGGTTGGGATGACCTCATCAATGAGGGGAAGATCATTACGTATGCGATCAAAGAGATCTGCACTCAACACGTCATCCCAAATTACAACAGATCCGACGTTGGCATCTCGCCCATTTGGATTATCAATTGGAACTGTGAGTGTTCGAACATTTCCGGAAGATAAGTTCTTCATTTGCTTTGCAAGCGTGAGCAGATCATCAGGGGTAAGCCCGGCATCTAATTGAACGCTTGCAAGAGAAGCACTGATAAAGTTTCGTAATTTAAATGGATTGAGTAGAGTTCCAGTACTTGTTGATTTACGTAGTACTGCACTCAAGAATTGTTGCTGTCTTTGCATTCGACCGATATCTCCTCGGCCATCAAAACCTCGAGTTCGAACATATTTCAGTGCTTCAATTCCATTGAGCGTATGTACACCAGCACTTAACACGAGGTGACTTTTTGGATCATCAATATCGACTTTGGTACAGACCTCAACTCCACCGAGAGCATCCACTATCTCGGCAAAACCGGCGAAGCTAACCTCAACGTAGTGATCAATTTTTACCGCAGTTGCAAGTTCGATTGTTTCGATGAGTAAAGGTGCACCACCATAAGCAAATGCTGAATTGAGTTTGCCAGGGCGAGCAGAAATTATCGTCTCTTTATTCAGGCTACTTGGATGTTCCGGAATAGTTACCAAACTGTCTCGCGGAAGAGAGATGATGGAGGCACGATCACGAGACTTACTCAGATGGATAAGAAGCATGGTGTCAGATCGTCCGCCCGCGGCAACAGCGGTGGAGCCAACGCGAAGCTCTCGAATCTGTTGCTTAGTTAGTCCGGCGCGGTTGTCTGAGCCCACGACTAGGTAAATTTCAGCCTTTGAGATTTTTTCCGGACGATTATCAACGGATTTAAAGACATCGATGCGGGCTATGGAGTCACTAATTCGCCCGAGCCCGAAGGAGGAGACCGAAGAGGTCAGCACGATTACAATCGAAAGTGATGTAATTATCCGAATTGATCGTGTTGATTTCACGTGGCAAGAGTACTTGGACGATAGCGTGGAGGTGTTATGACATCGCCGAACGTGCCTCTGCCAGCTTTACCTGGCATTAGTGTGATTTTGCCTGTTCTCAACGAAGAAGCTCATTTAGAAGAGTCAATTCGCGCGATACTTGCACAGGATTACGCTGGCGAATATGAAATTATCTTGGCGTTGGGGCCATCAAAAGATCGCACCAATGAGATTGCAGAGCGACTGTCGGCTGAGAATCCACGCATCATTCTTGTGAGCAATCCCACTGGCCGCACTGCCGCAGGACTCAATCTCGCCCTCTATCGCTCGACTCGAGAAATTATTGTGCGAGTGGATGCTCATGCAGAAATTCCTTATAACTATCTTCAGTTGATTGTTGAAATTCTCGCAGACACAGGTGCTGTCAATGTGGGTGGTGTGATGGGCGCAGAAGGAGTCACACTTTTTGAAAGTGCAGTTGCAGCAGCGATGCGCAGCCCCTTTGGTGTCGGTGGATCCAGATTCCATATTGGTGGTAAGGCAGGCTTTGTAGACACTGTTTATCTCGGTGCTTTTCTGCGCCAAGCAGTTGTTGATGTCGGTGGCTTTGATGAGAGATTCATACGTGCACAGGATTGGGAACTGAACTATCGGTTACGTGAAAGTGGAGGAAAAATTTATTTTGATCCGCGTTTACATGTGACATATCGGCCTCGTCCAAACTTGCGCCGCTTAGCAAAACAATACTTTGAGTACGGTCGATGGCGTCGAGTGATTGCCAGAAAGTATCCAGAGACAATCAATTACCGGTATTTAGCCCCACCATTGGCCCTGATCGGAACGGTACTTTCTCTCTTTGCCGGAGCACTCATCGATCCGTCGCTCTATCTGCCAGCTGCGACATATTTTACATTTATTGCAATCACCCCACTCTTTATCTCAAAAGATCTTGCTCACTATCCCGTACTCGTCTTTATTCTCCCCACCATGCATTTTTCTTGGGGATTTGGCTTTCTCACATCACCACGAAAGCTCGTTCCAGACTCTCTAAGGTAACCTTGCACTATATGAGTACTCCAGTGAATGTATACGAGCCATACCGAGCCGGGTTACCCCCGCTCGGTGAATATGGACGTTCACTCTGGTCTCGCCGCCACTTCATTGCCGAGTTCTCTCGATCGCAATTGCGCGAACAGAACTATGGATCGGTCTTTGGTCAATTGTGGCTAGTTCTTAACCCGCTTTTACTCTCAGGAGTCTATTTTCTTTTGATCTTTATTATCGGCGGGAAAGGTGGTCCTGACCGATATGTTCATCTGACATCAAGCTTGTTCTTCTTCTATCTCATCGCCAATAGCCTTACCGGCGGAGTCAAGTCAATTACTGCAGGACAACGCTTAATTATGAATACAGCATTTCCCCGAATTATGCTTCCAATCTCAGCCTCAGTTATTGCCGTATTTAAATTTGTTCCAACACTGATTGTATTTTTTGTGATTAGAACCATTATCGGTGCGCCATTTTCCTGGCAGATGTTCTGGGCGATCCCAATTTTTATTCTCGGAGTCCTGATGGGGCTTGGCATGGCAATCGCCATATCCTGTATCAACGTTTACTTCCGAGATATTGCAAGCCTACTACCCTACATGACACGTAGTTTGATTTATCTTTCACCGATTCTCTATGAGGCATCAGCGTTATCTGATCGCTTGAGAACTTTAGAAATTGCCAATCCAATCTTTAATTTACTTGATGCCTGGTCGCAGGTAATGGTCTATGCTCAAGCACCGACCTTAAGTTCAATGCTTATTAGTCTCACATGGGCTATGACAATATTATTAATTGGAACTTACTTTTTCTTATCGAGGGAGCGTGATTTCGCTGTCCGTCTCTAGCACTCATCCTCCTCACAGCATGGCCGTCTCTGTTCAATCTGTCGGCCTCACCTACCGCACTTCTCTAGATAAAAAACCAACATTTAAAGGACGCATAAAAAGATTTGGCCGTGGAGGGAAATCTTCACGAGTAGTTGATGCCATTAACGATGTCAGCATCGACATTCATTACGGAACAGTCTTAGGAATTATTGGATCTAACGGCGCAGGAAAATCTTCGCTGATGCGAGTAGTTGCAGGAATTATTCCTCCATCACAAGGACGTGTCGAGGTATATGGCTCGGTCAGCACTTTATTAGCGCTCGGTGTGGGTTTTAACGCATCCCTTACCGGCCGTGAAAATGTGTATCTGGGTGGGTTGGCTGCAGGTATGACTCGTGAAGAAATCGATAATCAATTTGATGAGATCGCCGCTTTTTCAGAGCTAGGTGAAGCAATTGATTCTCCGATGCGCACATACTCATCAGGAATGTATGCCCGGCTAGCCTTTTCAGTTGCCGCCACCGTTAAACCAGATATTTTGATTATTGATGAAGCGCTCAGCACCGGTGATGCGCGATTTAAGGAGAAAAGTCTTAACCGTATCAAGGAGCTTCGCAGTGAAGATCGCGCCCTCATTCTCGTTAGCCACGCGTTGGCAACTATTGAGGATGTATGTAATGAAGTGATTTGGCTGGATAAAGGCAAAGTGATGGCTCGAGGAAAACCTCGGCAGATCATTGACCAATATCGCGAATTTATGCAGGTAAAGAGGAGCGCTTCATCGGATGAGGATGTCTAAAAACTTTATTGCTTTATTAATAGCAACTCTCGCCTTCACAACTCCTGTCGCCCAAGCTCAATCAATTCCATCTACATTTGAATTTACTGGCAGCGGATATGGTCACGGCGTTGGTATGAGCCAGTTTGGTGCGAGAGCGCGAGCACTTTCTGGAGAGACTGCTAGCGCAATTCTAAATTACTATTACAAAGACGTTGAGATTGCCCCATTTGTTGATACTCATACAATTAGAGTCAGTATTGCCAATCTTGTAAAGTCAATTTCATTTGCAACCCAAACGCCAGGTGCTCGATTAGAAGTCTACGAGGGAGACATTGCTCTCACACCTGATTTGCTCCCCATTGCAACTTTTGAAAGTAGGAAACGAGCTACCTTTACCTTTGCCTCTCAATCTGTGATCTTGTCAACAATTGCCCGAGGAAAAGCAGTGACGCTTCGCTGGGTAGGAGATGGTGCGATTGTCTCGATGTTCAACGGTAAGACGACGAGCAGATACAAGTATGGATACATCACGATAAAAGTACTTCGTGGAGCACTTGCCGTGACAAATACGATGTCGCTGAGAGATGAGTATCTCTACGGAATTAGTGAAGTTTCATCAAGTTGGCCCAGCGCCGTATTAGAAGCCCAGGCAATCGCCTCTCGAAGTTATGCGCTTTCAAAGTTAGGTGTGGTGCGAGCGGCCTGTGATTGTCAGGTGTACTCACATATCTCTGATCAGAACTTTGTTGGATTTTCCAAGGAGAGCGAACCTCGCTTTGGGCATTTATGGAAAGCAGCCGTTGATCGCACAATCGTTGATACAACTACGAGCTTGGTTGTTTTGAGTGAAGGAAAGCCGGCACAGACCTACTTCTTCTCCTCTTCAGGTGGAGCGACGCAGACCACCCTGGATGCGTGGGGTACTGCTACTGCCTACACCCAATCAGTTGCAGATACAGCAAGCGTTGATGTGAAACTCAATCCCAGATTCGCTGCATGGAAGGCGTCATCAAGCCAAGTTTTGATTGCTAAAGCATTTTTATTACCTGATGTAATCTCTCTGGAAGTTCTCTCCCGAAATGAGGCTGGTGCAGTTACCTTTATTGCGGCAACATCTTCAACTGGAGTAGTCAAGAAAATTCGCGGCGATACATTTAGAAGTCGGGCAAAGATTCCTTCGCCGTGGTTTAACGTTGTAAGCGCAGCAGATCCACAAAGCTAGTTTGAGTGAAGAATTGAATTAAGTCCGCCCCACGAACCTTCACGCATGACAACTTCTAGCGAACCGTCGAGTGAATTTCTGCGAAAGAGAAGATTGCTCGCGCCAGAAAGAGTTGACGCCTTTGCGATGCTGCCATCTGGCAGTCGAACTTTTGCAGCAGCTGTGATGTAGGTACCCGCCTCGACAACGCAATTATCTCCCAGAGAAATTCCTAATCCAGAGTTGGCACCGAGTAGACACTTTTTGCCGACAGAGATAACTTCTTTGCCGCCACCGCTCAAGGTTCCCATAATCGAAGCTCCACCACCCACATCACTTCCATCTCCGACAACGACACCAGATGAGATTCGACCTTCCACCATTGAGGTACCAAGGGTGCCAGCATTGAAATTAACAAAACCTTCATGCATCACAGTTGTTCCAGGCGCTAGATGAGCACCAAGTCGCACCCGATCAGCATCTGCAATTCGAACACCTGAAGGAATTACATAATCAACCATGCGTGGAAATTTATCGACACCAAATACGCTGACATGGCCATCTCTGACTCGAAGGGCCGCACGCACTTCTTCAAATCCATCCACTGTGCAGGGACCAGCTGATGTCCACACCACATTTGCTAGAAGCGAGAAAATTCCATCGAGCGCTAGTCCATGCGGTTGTACTAAACGATGAGAGAGCAGATGCAACCGCAGGTATGCATCAATTGCATCCGTTGGGGCAGTGGCGAGATCGATCTCGCGAGAGACAACTTCACGTGTGACTTTTCGGATGGGATCTTTTCCGACACAATCTTTGAGAATGAGTGACGGATCACCAACTAATGAACCAAGGTTAGGTGATGGAAACCAGACATCGAGAACAGTTGACCCGCTCATGGTTGCGATTCCGTGGCCCGAAGCTAGGCCTTGGACAAGATGAGATTCAGTCGTCATGTGCTCACAATATCGCCTATCCTTATTTTCATGGAGCGACAATCCAAGAACACACTCGCAATTACAGTCCACTGCGCTGCACCGATTGAAAAAGTCTGGGCTGAGATTGAAAATTGGAGCGCTCAAGGCAGATGGATGTTATCGACAACCGTCTGGCTCACATCAGAACAGCGCACCGGTGTGGGAACCACGATTGCCGCTTTCACTGGCCCTTTTCATAAACGCTATCCAGCTTTTTCTTTCTTGGGATTACTAGACACAATGACAGTAACTACATGGGAGCCGCCTACTCGTTGTGATGTCATACATACAGGTGCGCCCCTCAAAGGAAGCGGTACCTTTCTGCTAGAAGCAACAGGACCAGACTCTTCTCTCTTTCATTGGAGTGAGACTATTGAGATTCACCGGGCCCTCTTTCTTTTAGGTGCTCCATTTATCTGGTTGGGAGTAAAGATCTCCCTCTGGCGCTTTTCTAGGCTCTTTAACAATTAATATCGCTCTAAAAAGTTGATTAGTCGGCCTTCATATATTGGGAACGGGTAACCTCGTCCTATGGGAGCGCCGAAGACCCTCGCCGAAGTGCTTGCAGCACTTCCTGAGGAAGAGCGCATCATCTTGACCCTTTCATATCTGCGCCAAATGACTATCCCTGAGATCGCGAGCCTGCTAGGCGTACCCGAGAAGTCTGTTGAGGCGGTCATTACCTCGGGGAAAGCGCGATTGAAGAGCGAATTAGGCATATAAAGCTCTCTCGATTTCATAGATGGCCCGAGGTGCGAGATACTTACGCCCTTACTTTCGAATAACCCGCAATCGAAGGTCCAGGCTTTTAACAGGCTTTAAAGGAGTCCATCATGGCAGCTATGAAACCTCGCACAGGTGATGGCCCAATGGAAGTTACCAAGGAGGCACGCTCGCTTGTGATGCGCATCCCTCTTGAAGGTGGCGGACGACTCGTTGTTGAACTCAATCCGACCGAGGCAAATAATCTCAGCGCAGCCCTTGAAGCCGCTGTTGCGCTTATCAAGAAGTAATCACCCGTAGCCTACGACTACTTATGCAGATCACCGCGCTCAATCCGGATATTGATTCAGTAGCTACATCTGATGTGATTGTTATTAGTTACATCACCTTGCCGGCCGAGGATGAGAGCGCCCCAGAAATTATCTTTAACGCTCACCCTGCCCTAGTGAAGAAGATTGAAAAACTCTTCGCAGTTGATCTCCGCGATGAACTCACTTTCTTCTCACCAACAGGTAAGGCGGGTGAACTCAATGAAATTCCAGTGAGCGCACCAGATAGCGCTATTGAAAGAATCATATTGCTTGGACTAGGGGATCAATCGCTAGCATCATATAGAAGCGCAGGGGCAACCCTTGGAAGAAAAGTGCGCGGTACCGATAAAAAGTTTGCAACTTTGGCCCCGAATAAGCGTGATGAAATCATCGCATTTACAACTTCAGCTTTTCTTGGCCATTACACATGGAGCCAGAAAACCACTCTCACAGTGACAGATCCTGAAATTGAAATTGTTGCCCTCGACGCAGAACCTGTTGATTATGCTCGAACTATTGCAACAGCTATTTGCCGCGCTCGCGACCTCATCCATACCCCTTCGAATATTAAAACTCCTTTATGGATGGCCACCCAGGCGCAAAATATTGCAAAAGAGAATGGGCTAGATATCTCTGTACTTTCTGGCGCAGGACTCAAAGAATTTGGGGGATTGCGCGCCGTTGGTAACTCATCTCCAAATCCAGGGCCACGATTTATTCACCTTACCTACAACCCAAAAAATGTAAAGAGTTCTTCACGAATTCCACATGTTGTCATTATTGGCAAAGGCATAACTTTTGATACTGGTGGAATTTCTCTCAAGCGCCCATATGACACCATGACAGCGATGAAGAGCGATATGGCTGGTGCTGCCGCTGTTCTGGCAACGATTGGCGCTGTTGCTAAGCTTGGCGCAAAGGTAAAAGTTACCGCTCTTATGATGTGTGCCGAGAATGCTCTCTCAGGCACATCACAGCGCCCTAGTGATGTCATCACGCACTATGGTGGAAAAACCGTCGAAGTGATTAATACAGATGCTGAAGGTCGCTTAGTTCTGGCAGACGGATTGGCATTTGCAGATATCAACCTTGATCCTGATTACATCGTTGACCTTGCAACACTTACCGGAGCCGCATCACTTGGCCTTGGTCGCCAGTATGCAGCGATGTATACGCGAAATAAAGCACTTGCTCATACTCTGGCAGAGATCGGAGAACGTACTGGTGATCGCGTCTGGCATATGCCGCTCATTGATGATTACACCGATGGGCTAGAAAGCGACATTGCAGATTTGAATCACACCGCAGATAAAGGTCATTACGGAGCAGGGTC
>Ga0164292_10001624_pt1 | contig 18253 bp, 15 predicted proteins | sample GEODES117metaG_FD_111486 | JGI IMG/M metagenome (GOLD analysis project Ga0164292, IMG submission 111486) | Eutrophic lake water microbial communities from Lake Mendota, Wisconsin, USA - GEODES117 metaG | ecosystem: Environmental > Aquatic > Freshwater > Lake | place: USA: Lake Mendota...
ACAACAAACATCCTGACCTCGCCATCTGAAACGCCAGACAGCCGATTACACCATCAGAATGAGGGGTCCCTATTGGACGCCGATCACCCCGCTAACGGGGTCCCTTTTGCACGCCGATCCACAAAGCCAGCGAAGATCGCGTGCATGGCCCTCGTCAATAAGGCGGCGCAGTTCATGAGAGCCATTGTAACCAGAGTGAGGAATCGATCGTTCGGCGTCACCTTGAGTTCCGACGGAAAGGCTATGCCATTGATATGGTTTGCACCCGATCAAATTTTATGACAGCCTAATCCGTCTAAGGGATCGGGCAATCTCGCTTAGGGCAGGCCATAATTAGGCGCGACGATGTGATCACGAAAGCGATCAGTGGCCCTTGTTGGCACCGGTAGCCAGGCTGTGACGCGTTAGCAGCCGGATGGTGCATATCGGGCACGCACAACCTCTTGTACTTCGGGGAAGCGACGTCATCGCATCAACCAAAGTTGGGATAGATTTCACGGTGAAGCGTGAAGAGCATTGCCATTGGCTGAACATATGTTTAGTTTTGCGTTAGATTCTTTGTGTGGGAGTTGCGGGATGGAAGAAATGACAATCCGGCGGATGGAGTTCGCTTTCCAGCCCGATATGGATCTGGTGTTCGTCAAGGACGACCCCGAGATGTCGTTCATGTTCCTCGGGGCCTGGATGATGCTGCCCTATCTCGAGCCCTTTCTGATCCGCACCATGCGCGATGCCCTGCCGCTGGTGCGCGACCCTGCGCTGAAAGAGGATCTCAAGCGTTTCTGCGCCCAGGAGGGCGAGCACTTCAAACAGCATGCCAAGGCCAACGAGCTGATCCGCGCGCTGCACCCTTCCTACGAGGCGCTGCTGCCGCTGGAGAAGGAGCTCGACGCCGAATTGAAGGCTTTCTCCCGCGAAAAGCCGCTCAAGTTCAAGCTGGCCTATGCGGAAGGCTTCGAGAGCATGACCAGCGCAATGTCGCGCGCGCAGTTCGAAGTGGGGCTCTATGATCGCACCGATAGTCCGCTCGCCGATCTTGCCAAGTGGCACGTGATGGAAGAGCTCGAACACCGCACGGTGGCTTTCGATGTCTATGAGCATATCGTCGGCAGCTGGTTCTACCGGATGAAGCAGAGCCTGTGGTCGCAGAAGCACTATATGGGCTGGGTGAAGCGGTTCCAAGCCGTGCTGGTGGCACCGCAGGGCGAGCTGTTCGCGCGCTACAACACGCCCGAGATCGCGGCCCGGCGCAAAGCCTTCAACAGCCATTACCTGAAGCGCGGCATTCCCCGGGTGCTGGCGACCTACATGCCCTGGTACAACCCGGCCAAGGTCGACCTGCCCGAACAGTTCCAGATCGCGCGCGAGCATTATTCGCAAGCTGCCCTGACCACCGCCTGAGACGACAGGATATTCCATGGAACAGACCCCCATCGCCATTCCGGCCGCCCTGCAGGAATTCGTCGCCAGCGTGATGGCGCGCCCGATCGTACCGACCCATTCCGATCAGCAGACGCTGCATGTCGGCGCGGATGAACTGCCGTGGATGGAAGCGGGCGATGGCAGCGCGTTGCAGCTGCTCCATGTTGATCTGAACCAGAATTTGTGGGTCTCCAAATCGCGCATTCCGCCGGGTTACCGCGTGCCGACGCACTACCACACTGGCCTCGTCTTTGCGGTGACCCTGCAGGGGCGCTGGTATTATGCCGAAACACCCGAAGCAGTGAATTCGCCCGGATCCTACCTGTTCGAGCCTGCCGGATCGCTCCACACTCTGTGCACGCCCGAGGATCAGGAGGGCGATACCATCGCCTGGTTCGCGATCTATGGAGCGAACATCAATGTCGATGCCGATCACAAGATCACCTCGGTGGTCGATGCCCGCGCCGCGCTGGAGCTTTACACCGGCTATTGCGAGGCCTTGGGCCTCGACACGTCCAAGCTGATCGTCACGGGGGCCTGAGATGCGGGCAGCCGTGATGCGTGATCGGGCCTTCGCGATTGAGGAGCGCCCGATGCCCGTCCCCGGGCCGGGCGAGGTGCTGCTGCGCACCCGGCTTTGCGGGATCTGCGGATCGGACCTCCACCAGTTCAAGCACGCCCGTGAAATCGACGCGCTCGCCCGGTCGATGGGCGCGCCCGGGCAGGATCTCGACAGGGGCATGGTCCTCGGCCACGAATATGTCGGCGAGGTGATCGCCTTCGGGCCCGACACGCAGCAGAGCCTCGCGGTGGGTGACCGGGTGGTTTCCGTGCCATTCCTCATCCGCGACGGCCTGCCTGTGCCGATCGGGGCCAATGTCGAGGTCGACGGGGCCTATGCCGAATATTTCCTCGGCACCGAAGCACTGCTCCTGAAAATTCCCGAAGGCGTGCCCGATGCCGCCGCGGCGCTGGTCGAGCCGTTGGGGATTGCGGTCCACGCGGTCGCCAAGTCGATGCTGGGGGCGGGCGATCTGCCCTGCGCGGTGCTCGGCTGCGGCCCAATCGGGCTGGCGATCGTCGCGGTGCTCAGGATGCGCGGCGTGACCAATATCGTCGCATCCGACTTTTCGCCCAAGCGCCGCGAGCTGGCGCGGCTGATGGGCGCGGGCGCGGTCGTGCATCCCAAGGAACAGCCGGTGTTCGCCGCGCTCGGCAGCGCCGGCCCGGCCATCGCCTTCGATTGCACCGGCGTGCGCGGGGTGTTATCCCAGACCATCAACGAAGCGCCGGTCGGTTCGCAGATCGTGGTTGCCGGAATCCCGCAGGGGGACGACAGCTTCAACCCGATGGTCGCGATCGCCAAGGAGCTGAACCTCCAGTTCGTGCTTTACTACACGCCCGAGGAATTCGCCGAGGCGCTGGCAGCGGTCGCCTCGGGGCAGCTGGACTGGAAGCCGCTGGTGACCGGGACGGTGGGCCTCGAAGGCATCAGCGAGGCCTTCGCCGCGCTCGAAGACCCGGAAGTCCACGCCAAGATCATGATCGACCCGTGGAGCGACGCAAGGCTGTGAGCACGGAGAAACTGGTGCTGCGCCACGGCGAACTTGCTTTTTCCGCGCTGGCGGCAGGCGAGGGGCCGGTGGTGCTGATGCTCCATGGCTTTCCCGATACCCCCGCGACCTTCACCCACCAGCTGAGCGCGCTTGCGGCGGCAGGCTACCGCGCCCTCGCGCCAACGATGCGCGGTTATGCGCCCGAGGCCCAGCCCGAGCATGGCGACTATCACGGCATCCGCATGGCCGAGGATGTGGTAGCATGGGCCGAGACGCTGTCCGACGGGCCGGTGCATCTGGTCGGCCATGACTGGGGCGCGAACATCGCCTATGCCGCTGCCGCGCTCGCGCCCGAACGCTTCGCCTCGCTGACAACGATGGCCGTGCCCCATCCGGTGCGCTTTGGCGAGGCCTTTGCCACCAATCCCGAACAGCAGGCGCGGTCAGCCTATATCCTCGCGTTTCAAGCCCCGGGGGTCGAAGATCAGATCATCGCCGATGATTGCGCCTATCTCGAGGCGCTGTGGCGCGCATGGTCGCCGGGGTGGGATGTTCCGGCAGAGTTGCTGGCCGAAATGAAGTCCGCCTTCCACCAGCCCGGCGTGGCGCGCGCGGCGCTGGAATATTACCGGCAGGCGTTCGATGCAGCCTCGCCAGCGGGGCAGGCGACCGCCGCGCTGTTCATGCAGCCGCTCCAAGTGCCCACGCTCGGCATCTACGGGGCGGAGGATCAGTGCATCACCGCCGATGTGTTCACCGGGGCTATGCGCACGGAGGATTTCGCTGCCGGGGTAAAGCTCGAAACCATCCCCGGTGCGGGCCATTTCTGCCATGCCGAAGCGCCCGACGCGGTCAACGCTGCCTTGATCAGCTGGCTGGCGGCCAACCGGGGATAGCAGGCCGCGCCCGCGAGCGCCGGTCGAAGGCGATGGTTCCATCCAACACCGCGGCCTTTAGTTCCGGCGCGGCGGCCAGGTGGTTGCCGCTGTCGAACGGCGGGTGCGGATCATATTCGATCCCCAGCTGGATCGCCCGCGCGACCTGCTCTCCCGCCAGTTCGCGCACCACTTCGAACGCCATGTCGATCCCGGCGGAAACCCCCGCGGCGGTGATGATGTGCTCGCTGCCACGCACCCAGCGTTCGGATACCGGCTTGGCACCAAAGGCCTCAAGCACTGGCAGCGTTGACCAGTGCGAAGTCGCATCCAGCCCTGAGAGCAGCCCCGCTGCTCCGAGGATCAGCGAGCCCGAACAAACCGAACAGGTCAGCTGCGCGCGGTGATGCATTTCGCGCAGCCAATCGAGCAAGGCCGCATCCTCAGCCGCCGCCACACATCCCGGGCCACCCGGCACCAGCACCACATCTGCCGCGCGCGCATTGGCGATGCCGAAAGGTGCCACGAACGGGAGCGCGTGATTGTCGGGCCAAACCACGCCTGCCTCTTTGGCAACGATCCGCACTTCGGAATCTGGCAGCATCGACAGCACTTCGACCGGCCCGACCAGGTCGAGCATGGTGAAACCTTCATAAAGCAGTGCGGCAATGATCATCGGCCTCTCCCTCCCCCGACGTGGTTCAGCAGAACTGCATCCCCAGCCAGTCGGCGATCAGGGCCGGCTTTTCCTGCCCTTCGATCTCGACGGTCACTTCGGTCGTCACAAGATAGCGCCCGCCGCCCTTGTCGTCGAAGGCCTTGAGCACATGGCGCGCGCGCACCCGGCTGCCGGAGGGGACGGGCTGGAGAAAGCGCACCTTCTCGAAGCCGTAATTGACGCCCATCTTGATGCCCTTCAGCACGACCGCGCCTTCAGGATGCATCGATGCCAGCAGTGAAAGCGTGAGGAACCCATGCGCGATCGTCCCACCAAACGGCGTGGCGGCGGCGGCGACCGGATCGACATGGATGAACTGGTGATCGCCCGTTACCTCGGCAAAGGCGTTGATCTTGGCCTGATCGATCAGCACCCAATCGGATGCGCCAAGATCGGTGCCGACAAGCGCGGCGGCGGTGGCGGGTTCAAGCACTTGCATGGGATACTCCTTGGGATTGCGCGGTGGTGACGGCGCGGGCAGCAGCGATGAAATGCGCTGCCGCCCAGGCCAGAAACAGGGTCGAAAGGATCAAGGCATGGCGCAGGGAATCCGGCCCAGAGTGGGTGCTAAGCGCATCGCTTGCCGCACCCACTGACGCAGGCCCCGCACCCAGCCCGATCAGCGAAGATAGAAACATCATCACCGCCACTGCTGTCGCGCGGCGATGTGGTTCGGCAAAGCTCTGGATCGCAGAGATCGCGACGGTCCCGCCCCCGGCCGCGAGGAACACCGCGACAAACTGGATGCCGAGCGCACTGCGCAGGTCAGAGAGGGCGAAGGAGGCGGCATAGCACGGCAGCGCGAGGACGTAGCAGGCAGCCGGCAGCCACAGCTCCCAGCGTGCGTCGCGGCCATGCAGGCGCACCATCGCCGCTCCGGCTGCGATAGTTCCCGCCATCCCCGCGATCCCGCCGAAGACCGCACCATAAAGGCCGACTTTAGCAAGGCTCGCGCCGTGGCTACGGATGAAGAAGGCGGGCAGCCACTGCGCCATACCGTAGGTCGCAAAGGCCCCGATCGAAAGGCCTGCGATCACGTGCACCAGCGCCCGCCGACCGGCCAGCGCACGCAAGGCGGCGAGCATCGGCTCGCCCTTGGCAGGAGCGCTTGTGCGCGACGGCTCGCGGGTGGTGATGGCGATCAGCGCGGCGAGCGGCAAGCCGGCAAGCCCGATCCACAGCAAAGTCTGCCGCCAGCCGTAGGTCTCGGTCAGCAGGCCTGCCACCGCCAGCCCGACGCTGAGGCCAAGCAGCCCCCCAGCCTGAAATACGCCGACAGCAAAGGCACGGCGTTCGGGAGGGAACAGGTCGCCGATCATCGAATGGGCCGCGGGCACGCACCCTGCCTCGCCAACACCCACTGCCATGCGCGCAGCAAACAGCTCGCCGAAGGTGCGCACCATGCCGGTTAGAGCGGTCATACCGCTCCACCCGGCAAGGCAGAGCGCCAGCAACCACTTGCGCGGCCCCCGGTCCGCCACCCGTGCCAGCGGCAGGCCGCACAGGGCATAGAGCACAGCAAAGGCAAAGCCCGAAACGAGCCCCACCTGCGTATCGCTCATTGCCAGATCGCGCTTCATCGGCTCGACCATCACGGCGATCACCATGCGATCCAGGTAATTGAAGAAGCTGACGAAAAAAAGCAGCGCCAAACCATAGGCCGGCGCTGCCCTAGTATGGGCCTTGGGGAGAGAGAGATTAAGGCCTGTCAGAAATCGATCGCGAAGCGTGCGCCGATGCGCCGCGGGAAGTTAGGCTGCACCCCGAGCGGCCCGTTGACTAGAGCCACGCGGTTGTTGGTCAGGTTCTCGGCGAAGAGGAACAGCTTCCACCCGCCTTTCTCCAGACCCGCGCGCAGGTTCAGCTCGTCGAGCTGATCGGATTCGAGGCCGCTCGAATCCAGCTGCTCGGCGCGGTACACATATCCCGCCGAGAGGCTCGCCTTGGCGTCCCACGCGGCAATGTCCCAGCGGTAGCTCGCGCTGAGGTTGAGGCTGCTGTCGGGCACGCCGGGGATCGGCGATCCGGGCGCGGCGAGCGGGTTGAAGGCAACGATCGCGGGCAGCACCGAGGTGAACTCGCTGTCGTTGATGTTGCCGATCGCCTGCAGCTGGAAGCCGCGCACGGGCTCCAGCACCAGCCCGACATCGATACCGCGGCTGCGGGCATCCCCGCCGTTCGACAGAGTTGCCACGCCGTTGATGGTGGTCTGGAGCTGGATGTTGGTCCAGTCGATTGTGTAGAGCGCGACATCGAAGGTGATCAGCCCGTTGACGACCTTGCCCTTGGCCCCGACTTCATAGCTCCACACGATGTCGGGCTGGATATCGGACGGTACCGTGACGCCCAGTGCCGCGCTCGCCGCGGCAGCCTGCGCTTCGGTCTGGAACGATCCGCTGCGGAAGCCCTTGGCGATGTTGCCGTAGAAGAGCAGGTCATCGCTCGCTTTGAAGGCGAGGTTGAAGCGCGGGTTGAAGGTATCGAAGGTTGCATCCGCCGGGGCATCGGTCACATTGGTGTAGCGGTTGAGCCCCGATGTCGTCCGGTTGTCTTCGAAGTAACGTCCGCCCACTGTCGCTACGAGGCGTTCGTCGAACATCGCGTAAGACAACTCGCCGAAAATCGCGAACGCCTCGGTCTCGATCTTGCCGGCCGAGTTGATGTTGAACGGCGGGAACGGCACAGCGCAGGGCAGGAACAGGCCGAGGCAGATGTCGCTCTCGATCTGGCCGTTGCTGTAATAGCCGCCGACCAGCCAGTTGAAGGGCCCGTCACCATTGGACGCGAGGCGGAGTTCCTGGGTGAAGGCGGTGGTGTCGAAGCGGGACGTGTTGCGCAGGATGCCGCCCGCAAGGAACGAGGCATCGAAATCGAGCGCGCTGTCGATGTAGGAGGTCGAACTGGTCAGCTTCGCTCCGCCAAGATCGGCATTCACCACGCCCGACAGCAGCGTTAGCGAGGTCTTGATGAAATTCGGACGGTCATCCGGCCCGGTCGTGTCGTTGAACCGCGGCGGATCGACACTGTCCATCGCGTTGCGGAAGTCGAGAGTGTTCTCGACCCGCCACGCCCCGAGCTCGATGGTGACATTGTCGCTCGCCCGGATGCCGAGCTTGCCGCGGATGTTCCACGATTCCTGATCATTGACGTCGCGGCGGGTGACATCGAAGCCGCCCGCACCATCGGAGCGCGCAAGATCGGCAAAGCCGCCGACCAATTCATAGCCACCCGAAACGCGCAGCGCGACCTTGCCCTCGGCAATCGGCACATTGACCACGCCGTCGAGCGCAAAACTGCCTTCGCCTCCGGCCGTGGTCGAGCCTTCGATCTGCGCGCGGCCCAGAACGTCATCGTAATCAGGCGCGGCGGTGATCATGCGGATCGTCCCGCCCATCGCGCCCTGTCCATAGAGCGTGCCCTGCGGCCCGCGCAGCACCTCGACCCGCTGGAGATCGAACAGGCGCGCAGGCGGAGCGAGCTGGAGGTTGGGGACGCTGAATGGCACGTCATCGACGTAATAGCCCACGGTCGCATCGCCCGTTGTGCCGCTGGCAATGCCACGGATCTGGATCGTCTCGAAACCCGGCGCGGTGCGCGACACGCTCGATGCGCCCGGGATGGATTCGATCAGGTCGTTGAGTTCCTTCGTGCCCTGTTCTTCGAGCTGCTCGCCCGAGAACGCCTGGATCGCGATCGGCACGTCGGTCAGCGCCTGTTCGCGCTTCTGGGCGGTGACGATGATTTCCTTGCTGTCGTCTTCGCCTTTGTCCTGCGCGAAGGCCGGACCGGCGCAGAGCGCAGCGGCAAGGGCGGCCGCGCCGGATCGGAGCAGCAATTGACGTGAATTCAGTGAACGAGCCATCGGCGATCCTCTCTCAAGATGTACGGCATCGGTTCGAACGACCGATTGTCCGCCTATGCCCATGAGCTAAACACTTGTTCAGTCCTGTGCAAGAGCAAACTGAACAAGTGTTCTGTCAATCCCCGGTGAAGTCGGGCGGGCGCTTTTCGAAGAAGGAACTTACCCCCTCACGGAAATCGGCGGTGCGGGTGGCGAGCAGCCATTGATCGGCATCGGCATGCATCACCGCCTGATCGAGCGCGCCGGCATAGGCATTGGCGCTGCGCTTGATCATCTGCACGGCAATCGGCGGCAGGGCAGCATATTGGCGCGCGAGGGCATCGGCGGCGGCGGCAAGATCTTCCGTGGGCACCATCTTCTCGAAGAAGCCCCAGCTGAGCAGCGTCTCGGCATCGAACAGATCGCCGGTCATTACCATGGTCTTGGCGCGCGACAGGCCGACGGTCTGAATTGCCAGCGGCAGGGCATGCCACATCAGATTGATCCCGAGCTTGACCTCGCCATAGCCGATCCGCGTGTCGGGCGTGCCGATGCGGAAATCGCAGGCCGTGGCGATGCAGGTCGCCCCGCCCGTGGCGATCCCCTGAATTGCGCAGATTGTAGGCTGGTGAATCTCGCGCAGCGCCCGCATCAAGAGCGCGCCTGCCTCGGCCGTGCGGCGCAGGTGTACGGTCGGCGGGGCTGCGCCGCCCATCTGGCTGATGTCCGCCCCGACACTGAAATGCGCCCCTTCGCCACGGATCACTACAGCGCGGATCTCGGGTTCGTCGCGGAAGCCCTCGGCAATCGCGCGCAGGGCGAGCAGCATGGCCGGGGTAAGCGCATTTCGCTTCTCCGCGCGGTCCAGCACGACGGTGGCGATCGCGCCATCGCGTTCAACGCGGATATGTTCGTGGTTCATGCGGCGGCCCTTTCTGCGAGACGGCGCTTGAGCGCCTGCTTGTCGATCTTGCTGTTGGGGAGCTTGGGCAGTTCGGGCTCGAAGCTGAAGCTCTTGGGGATCTTGTAATTAGCTATGCGCGGCTTGAGGAATTCCTTGAGCGCCTCGGCGTCGAGCCCCGGGTCGGCGGTTTCGATGAATGCGTGGCCCACTTCCTGGAACACCGGATGCTCAACCGGCAGCACCGCCGCCAGCGAGATGGAGGGATGTTCGGCCAGCGCCAGTTCGATCTCGACCGGATAGATGTTGTAGCCGCCCGACTTGAACATCTCCTTCAGCCTGCCGACGAAGGAAATGTTGCCGTCCTCATGCGCCACGCCGATGTCGCCGGTCCGCAGATAGCCATCCTTGGTAAAGGCCTCGGCGGTGGCTTCGGGGCGGTTGAAGTAGCCGCTCATGCAATAGGGGCCAGCGACCTGGATTTCCCCCGAGGTGCCTTGCGGGAGCGGGTTGCCTTGCTCGTCGGCGATGCGGATGGTCGCACCAGGCAGCGCACGGCCGAAGGTTTCGGCCATGATCTTCGGGGAGGCGCCGTCGTCGGTCGCAGTTACGATCCCGCAGGTCTCGGTCTGGCCATAGACGTTGTACATCCTGACCCCGGTGGCATGGACGGGCCGCAGCAACGCCTCGGCCGTCGCACCGCCTCCGAACACGATCAGCCGGTAATGCCCGAGCCGCACCGCGCCTGCATCGGGCTGGGCTGCAAGCATGGCGAAGCTGGTGGGGCTGGCGACCAGATAGGTGAGCTTCTCGCGCTCGGTGATTTCGGCAATGGCGGCAAGGTCGACCCGGTGGTGGAACACGATCTTCCCACCATAGGCGAACACATTCATGCACACGTTGTTGAGCGCCCCGACATGATTGATCGGCGCGACGCTGATGGTGCTTTCAAGACCCTCATCCATCCAGCACAGATTGCACAACGCGGCCGCCATGATCGCACGATGAGACAGCATCGCACCCTTGGGTTTGCCGGTGGTACCAGAGGTGTAGACGATCACCGCGATATCTTCCGGGTCGACCGCAGCACGCCGCGCAGCAAGCTGTTCGTCGGAAATCCCGACACCGGCGGCGAGGAACTCGGCAAGAGTTTGCGCCCGGCCAACGGCATCCCCGAAACTCACGAAGAGTTCGACCGCCGGGCCCACCTCCTGCAATTCGGCGCAATAGGGCCGGCCTTCATATTCGTTGATGCTAAACACCAACCGCGGGGCGGCATCGGCCAGCAGATAGGCATACTCGGGCAGTTGGTAGCGCGGGTTGAGCCCCATCCAGACCGCCCCTACCGAAACGCTGGCAAGATAGGTCAGCCAGAATTCAAGGCTCGGCGGCACCATCGTCGCCACCCGGTCGCCCGGGCGGATGCCCGCTGCGATCAGCGCGCGGGCGATACCATCGACCTGAGCCGCGAGTTCGGCATAGGTGAGCCGCGCCTCGCCATCGACCGCGGCCGTCCGCTCAGGGATCGCCGCAAGGTGACTTGCCAGCAGGTCATGGATGCGCGTGCAGGCCAGCTGGCGCGCATACTTCGCCTGGTTGGCTGTCCAGATGTGCTCAATCGGTTGCATAGCCCGTGCCTTCGCTTGAAACCCCTTGGCGAGCATCATAAGCGAAAGCGCAATGACTGAGCAAATGTTTAGTTAGTGTCTGGCCGCACGCCCCGATAGACGAGGTCGATATAGGCCTTGTGTCGCCTCCGCCACAGCTCACGGTCGAAGCCCGATTTGCCCAGCACCCGCTCGACATAGGGCTCAAGCAGCAAGGTGCCGAGTTCGAGATACATCACTAGCAGCGGCAGCCAGAGGCGGTCGACGTCAGGGCGTATCTTGCCATCGGCGTCCGAGCGGTCGACCGCGGTGCGCACGACATTATAGAACCGGTCGAACAAGCCCGATCCCCAGTCCGATCCCTCCAGCAGCGCGCGCCGCATATAGGCTTTGGTCAGATCCCAGTCGTCGATGTGCCGGTTGATCCAGTTCTCGGTAAATTCAACCGATTGAGCGATGCCTTCGTCCTCATTGGAGGGCACAGGACGGGATTCGAACAGCACTTCCTCGAACTGCTCGATGAAATAGCGATCAACCGCCTCGCGCAGGCCCTCCTTTGAGCCGAAGTGGTGGTTGATGAGGCCGACCGAGACATCTGCTGCAGCGGAAATGTCGCGAACCGTGATCCCGTCATAGCCCTTGTCGGCAAACATCCGCATCGCGACCTTGACCAGCCGCAGCTTGCCGTTCGCCTGTTCGGCGGGTTTTGCCTTCGTCACCGCGGTCTTCGCCATTGCCGTCCCCTTCACTCGCGGCTCGCCCTAGCACACTGAACAGAATCGGACCACAGCTTGATTTATGCTGAACATCTGTATAGCTCACTGACGCAAAGGGAGAGCCTCATGACCGATATCGCCATCGTTTCGACTGCCCGCACCGCGCTCGCCAAATCGGTGCGCGGCAGCTTCAACAATACCCATCCGATCGTGCTGGCAGGCCATGCCCTGTCCCATGCGATCGCCCGCGCAGGGGTAGATCCGACCGAGATCGAGGACGTGATTTTCGGCGCCGGGATGCCCGAAGGGGCGACCGGGTTCAACATCCCGCGCAACGCGGCGATCAAGGCCGGCTGCCCGGTCACCACCAGCGGGGTAACGGTCAACCGCTATTGCTCATCGGGCCTTCAGGCGATCGCCTTTGCCGCAAACCGCATTCTTGCCGACGGCGTGCCGGTGATTGCAGCGGGCGGGGTCGAATCAATCTCGATGGTGCAGCTCTCGGGCCACATGAACATGCACGGCGCGGTCGAACCCGGGCTGTTCGCCAGCCACCCGGCGCTATGGATGAGCATGATCGAAACCGCCGAGATCGTCGCCGAACGTTACGGCGTCACCCGCGAGGCGCAGGACCTCTACGCGCTCGAAAGCCAGCAACGAACGGCCGCAGCCCAGACCACAGGGCGGTTCGTTGAAGAGATCGTGCCGCTTACCACCATCTGGAAATGCACCGACAAGGCGACCGGCACAGTCAGCGATGTCGAAGTCACTGTGGCGCGCGACGAATGCAACCGTCCGGACACGACGCTGGAATCGCTCGCTGCGCTCAAGCCGGTGTTAAAAAACGGCATGACCATGGCCGAAGGCAAGACCGTCACCGCCGGCAATGCCAGCCAGCAATCCGACGGGGCCAGCGCGGTGATCATGATGTCGGGCGAAGAGGCGGCGCGGCGCGGGATCGAACCGCTCGGCTTTTTCCGCGGCTTTGCCACTGCGGGCTGCGAGCCCGACGAGATGGGCATCGGCCCGATCTACGCCGTCCCCCGCTTGCTAGAACGGCATGGGCTCAAGGTCAGTGACATCGGCCTGTGGGAATTGAACGAGGCCTTTGCCAGCCAGGCGCTCTATTGCCGCGACAAGCTCGGGATCGATCCCGCGCTCTACAACGTGAATGGCGGCTCGATCAGCGTCGGCCACCCCTATGGCATGACCGGCGCGCGCTGCGTTGGCCATGCGCTCATCGAAGGCAAGCGGCGCGGGGCGCGCTATGCCGTGGTGACGATGTGCGTGGGCGCCGGAATGGGCGCAGCTGGGCTGCTCGAGATCGCGTGATGGCCAACCGGGTGGTCGTGACCGGCGGGCCGGGCTTCATCGGCCGGCGGGCGGTGCGGCGCTTCCTCGATGCCGGATGGGAGGTCACCAGCTTCTCGCTCCCCGGCGAAGCGGCGCTGCCCGAATGGGGCGGCGCGGTGCGCATGACCCACGGCGATCTCAGCGATGCGGCCGCGGTCCGCAGCGCCTTTTCCGGATGCGATCTGCTGATCCACCTCGCCGCGCCGGTTGGAGTTGCCGGGCGCTACCAATGGCAGTGGGACGTGATTGCCGAGGGCACGCGCAACGCCTGCGAGGCAATCGCGGCCAATAATGGGCGGGCCGTGGTCGCCTCGTCGATCGCGGTCTATGGCACGCTAATCCAGCACCAGGTCTGCCGCGAAAGCGACGGGCACGGGCCGTGGGCGGGGGCCTATGGCCGCGCCAAGCAGGGGCAGGAACTGGCCGCGCTGGCCGTGTCCGAACGCTCCGGCATGCCGCTGACGCTGGTGCGCCCCGCCAATGTCTATGGCCTCGGCGGCGCCAGCGCATGGGGGGACCGCCTCATCGAAGCCCTCGCGGCGACCGGCGGCGCGGTGTTCGGCGCGGCCGAGGCGAATGACGCGGGCCTCGTCTACGTCGAGAACCTCGCCGATGGGCTGTTCCTTGCCGGAACCTGTCCGCAGGCGATCGGGCGCACCTACAATATCTGCGACGAGAACGGCGTCAGCTGGAGGCAGTTCACCGACGACATGGCCGCGCTGGCTGGACGTGCGCCGCCGCCCGCGATCCCGCTCGACACGGCACTGGCAATCGTCGCCGCCAACGAAGACCCGGCCAAGCTCGTGGAACCGCGCGATCCCGCGCTACCGTCGATGGAGGGCCTCAACCTCGTTGGCTTTTCCAACCGCATAGATGCGAGCGCAATCCGCGCCGAGCTCGGATGGGTGCCGCGCATCGGATACGCGGCCGCCATGGCCGAAATCGCGCGGCAATGGGCCGCGCGCCAATCCACCAACACTTGTGCAACAGATTGACGGGAGAGCAGCAATGACCATCAGGTTCGACAACCGCGTCGCCATCGTGACCGGCGCAGGCGCAGGGCTGGGCCGCAGCCATGCGCTGGGGCTCGCGGCACGCGGGGCCAAGGTCGTGGTCAATGATTACGGCGGCGGCGCCGGTCCGGACGGTGGCATCTCTGCCGGGGCCGAGGAAACCGTCGCCCTGATTCGCGCAAGCGGCGGCACGGCGATGGCCCACGGCGCGGATGTCGCCAATCCCGAACAGGTTGCCGACATGGTCGCCAAGGCGGTGCGTGACTGGGGCAGTGCCGATATCCTCGTCAACAACGCGGGCATCCTGCGCGATACCAGCTTTGCCAAGATGACGCTGGCCGACTGGGAGGCGGTGATCCGCGTCCATCTCACCGGCTCTGCGGTGTGCACCATGGCCTGTTGGCCGCACATGAAGGCGGCCAATTACGGCCGGATCGTCATGACCAGCTCGTCCTCGGGCCTGTACGGCAATTTCGGCCAGTCGAATTACGGTGCGGCCAAAATGGCGGTGGTGGGCCTGATGAACGTGCTCCACATCGAGGGCGCGAAGAACAACATCCGGGTCAACACCCTCGCCCCCGGCGCAGCGACCCAGATGACCCGCGATCTGCTACCGCCCGCGATCGTCGCGCTGATGGAGCCCGAGGCTGTGACTCCTGGGCTGCTCTATCTGGTGAGCGAGGATGCCCCCTCGCGCGTGATCCTCGATGCAACCGCGGGCGGCTTTGCCCGCACCGTCATCACCGAAAGCGAAGGCATCTATTTGAAGCCAGAAGACTGTACGCCCGAGAATGTCGCTGCGCGGTTTGCCGATATTTCCGACGCGGCGGGCGCGACGGTGTTTGAACAGGGTGGCCAGCAGGTCACCAAGTTCATCGGTAAAGCGGCATCGGCTCTCGGGGTAAGCCTCGGCTGATCGCGGATGACCGGATTGTCGGTCTCCGGGCCGACAATCGCGTTGGCGCCGGTCGGCCTTCATGAAAATGTCTTCGGACTCTATCTCGCCGGGCTTCTACTACTCTGTCTATAGCCGGTCGTGGCAGCGCGTGCGCGGACTACCCGCCGCGCATTTGGCTCGGATCAAGCGCCCAATCGCCGATAGGTGCGGGCAATCGGGCTAGGTTTGAGGCAGTGCAGCTGAATAGCCGAAGTGTAGCGGATTTCCGAACCGGGCAGTGACAGGGCCGCGCGCGGCGTTTCAGCGCCCGGCGCATTAGAAGGCGGAAAAGCGGAGCCACGTCCTTACCCTGCGCTGAGGCAATGACAGTTTCAGTTAGAGGCCGACAATCTTCACTTGTCCGACCGGCACATCGAACCGGGAGGGAAAAGGCCGAAGGCTGGGCCGCCGATATTGAGCTCCACGCCGCGCGAGATGGACACGTTAAGCTTGGCAATGCCGGTATGGTCGAGTCGAGCATCAACGGTTGATCAGAAAACCTTGCGCAGTCCCCGCGGACCACTTGAGCCGGGCCATGTGGCGCGCTCCGTCAGCGGGGGAAGATTGCGGACAATAATGACGAATAATGCCGTAATACCTCGGATTTCCGGCGAGACTCCGTGATTTTGAACTCGCATTGGCCCTATATTGACGTTTAGTCCATTAAGTGGCATCCCAGCCCCATAACGAGGGGAGGATACCTATGAAAAAGCTGTTCCCGGCCATCTCGGCCCTGCCGCTTGCTGCGCTCTGCAGCCAACCGGTGTTTGCGCAAGACGCGGACGACTCGGCTGAGCAAAGCGAAAACGTCATCATCGTGACCGCGCAGCTGCGCGAGGAAAACGTGCAGGACGTTCCCATTGCTATCACTGCTTTGGCCAGCGAGAATATCCGCGCTGCCCGCATCGAGGATGCGCTCGACCTGCAGTTCAATGCGCCGAACGTTATCCTCTCGGCCAACCGCAACCTGACGATCCGCGGGGTCGGATCGCAGTCCTTCGGCGGTTCCAACGATACCAACATCGGCGTCCTCATCAACGGCGTGTTCCTGCAGCAGGGCAGCACCTTTGGCGAATTTTTCGACCTCGAACGGGTCGAAGTGCTGCGCGGTCCGCAAGGTACGCTGTTCGGACGTAACACCACCGGCGGCCTGATCAATTTCGTCACCCGCAAGCCGACCGATGACTTCGAAGGCTATGTCAGCGCGCAGGTCGAGAACTTCGATGGCCGCCGCATCGAAGGTGCGGTGAACGTTCCGATTACCGAAGGTTTCGGTCTGCGTTTTGCCGGGCACTATCTCAAGCGCGACGGCTATACCCGCAATCTCGAAGACGGCTCGCGCATTGACGGCCGCGACCAGTTCACCCTGCGCGGCAGCGCACGGCTCGATACCGGCTCCGGCACGACGGTTGATTTCGTGGTCACGTATTTCGAAGAGGACAGCAACCGCGCCAACGCGGTGAAGACGCTGTGCACACCCGATCCGACTTTCGGCTGCTCGCCTGACTCGGTCACCAATGATTTCCCCTCCGTCAACTTCCTGATCGATCGCTTCCTGATTCCCGGGGTGGTGCGCGCCGATACGTTCAGCGCTAATCCGACCGACCTGCGTGAAGTGCGGATCGACGTTCTGCCCGAGCAAAGGGCCAAAGACTTGCTCGCCACCTTCGAGATCAATCAGGATATCGGTGACTGGCTTCGCCTCACTTCCGTCACCGGCTTTCGGGACGGCAGCAATGATTCTGTCCGTGACTTCGATCAGGGCACGCGGCCCAATGCTTTCAATCCCACCGCGATTTCGCCCGCAAATGGCGCGGGCAATGGTGTCCTGACTTACCTGCTTGGTCCGGGTCAGGTGATTTCATCGCCCGATTGGCGTTCAGCCCAATATGGTTCGGGAGAGCGTGATCAGGTCAGCCAGGAACTGCGCCTCGCATCAGACTTGTCGGGGCCGTTCAATTTCCTGCTAGGCGGATATTATCTGAAGGCCAGCAGCGCAGGCGATGTCATCACCTATATGCCCGCCAACCGGACCGCTGGCTTTGTCGCGGCTGGGGTAACCACCAATGCGAGCGTTACGTCGCACGCTGTGTTCGGAGAGGTCTACATCGACATCACGCCTGAACTGAGCGTGCTGGGCGGCATCCGCTACACCAAGGATGACAAGTCCATCCGTACCGCCAGCGGCACCTTTGCGCTTGGGCCGTTCTTCGAGGGCGAGGCTTCGTTCGATGCCTGGACCGGGCGTGGCAGCGTGACATGGCAGCCGACGCCGGACAACAATCTTTATCTGACCTTCTCGCGCGGGTTCAAATCGGGTGGTTTCAACCCGGGCAATGTCGGCACGCCCACCTTCGATTCCGAATTCATCAACTCATGGGAACTCGGTTCGAAGAACACGCTGTTTGATTCCAAGCTGACCCTCAACGGGGCCCTGTTCCAATATGATTACAGCAATCTGATCGTCGGCAATATCGTTGGCACCCTTGCCACCAACGTCAACATTCCTGAAACCCGCGTGCGGGGCTTCGAGCTCGAGACGGTCTTCACGCCGCTTGAAGGGCTGCGACTGGAAGGGGCGCTGGGACTGCTCAAGACCGATATCCGCAGCGATTTCCGGTCGTCCGATCCTTCGCGCGGTGGGGCGTTCTTCCAGATCCAGGGCAACGAATTGCCCAACGCGCCGAGCCGCACCCTCAAGCTGGCGGCAGAATACAATATTCCGGTTGCAGGGAGCTGGTCGCTCAAGCCGCGTGTCGATTACTACTCGCAAACCGGATTCTGGGCGCGGGAATTCAATGTCGCGGCAGACCGTGTGGGCAGCTGGGAACAGCTCGACCTGCAGCTGCAAGTTGCCCATGACGAACGCGATCTGGCGCTGATCTTCTACGTAAAGAACGTCCAGAACAACGACGACATTACGTTCCTTGAAGTGAACTCCAACCTCGTCGGCAGCTTCCGCAGCGCCTTCCTGCTCGATCCTCGCGTGTATGGCGTCAACCTGCGGGTGGGCTTCTGATGGGCACAGCCACCAACCGCGCAGCCGCCGCCATGCCGCAGCTGTTCGATCTGACCGGACATGTCGCACTGGTCACCGGGGGTAACGGGGGCCTCGGCATCGGGATGGCGCGAGGGCTTGCGAGCGCCGGGGCCAGTGTGGCGATCTGGGGGCGCAATTCCGAGCGCAACCGGGCGGCGAGCGAGGCGCTTAAGGCCATCGGGGCCGACGTGGCAGACTTCGCCTGCGACGTTACTGACCCGGAACAGGTCTCAGCAGCGATGGAATTGACGATCGCCCGCTTTGGCCGGCTTGA
>Ga0164292_10001625_pt1 | contig 18252 bp, 14 predicted proteins | sample GEODES117metaG_FD_111486 | JGI IMG/M metagenome (GOLD analysis project Ga0164292, IMG submission 111486) | Eutrophic lake water microbial communities from Lake Mendota, Wisconsin, USA - GEODES117 metaG | ecosystem: Environmental > Aquatic > Freshwater > Lake | place: USA: Lake Mendota...
CTGGCCAATCTCCCAAGTACGATGCGCTGGGAGCCGAATTGAATCTCGTGCCGCAAACACTGCTCGGCTTGATCCATGCTCCGGAAGTACAACAGGAAGTCGGACTGAAACAGCCTGCCAGCGACGAGTTCCTCAAGCGATTACGGGAAGTCGATGGACCTTGGTGGCGCTCGAGGAATCTTCCCGAGGCCGAGCGGCGTGGCATCATCGCGAAGCAGGAAGAGCTCTTGCAGGAGTTGCTGGGGAAACTTCTCGATTCCACCCAACTGAACCGTTTACGGCAAATTGAGTTGCAGGCCCAAGGAGCGCGCATGTTGCTTCGCCCGGAAGTGGCTGAGTTTCTGCAACTCAGTCCGGCCCAACAGACCGAGTTCACAGCGCTGTTTTCGGAAACAGAGAAACTTCTGGCCGAGGCCAACCTCCCGGAACACCGCGGAGATGAAAACAAACTCAAAATCGCACTTGAAACCAAACGCGGAGAAGCCGCCGCCGCCCTTGAACTGCTATCACCTCAGCAGCAGCAGCGACTGCCTGAATTGCTCGGTTCAAAGTTTGACACGACTAAATTGAGTCGCATTTATCCGCTGGCGCCCGAGTTGATCGATTCCAAGGTCTGGGTGGGCGACCGGCAGGTCACCCTTGAAGAACTGCGGGGCCAGGTTGTGCTGCTGCACTTCTACGCGTTCCAGTGCCACAACTGCCAAGCCAACTTTAAACATTACAACCGCTGGCAGGAGAAGCTGGCAGCGCGCGGCGTGGTCGTGGTCGGAATCCAGACGCCCGAACTGGACGATGAGCGCGACCCGGCCCAAGTGACCGCCGCGGCACAAGAGCAAGGGTTCAAATTCCCGGTCTTGATTGACCTGCAAAATGCCAACTGGGATGCCTGGGGGAATACCATGTGGCCGACGGTCTACGTGATCGACCGCGAGGGTTACATCCGCCTGTGGTGGCAAGGCGAGCTCAACTGGCAGGGGGCCAAAGGCGACCAGACCATCGAGGAGTTAGTGGAGAAATTGCTGGATTAGCTCTTTCCAACTTCAAGGAATGAGCAGTTGGCACTACTGCTTGGCCGCCTGGGATTGTTCGAAGGCTGCAGTCAGCTTCCCTAACAGGTCGTCTGTCTCATAGCGGAGCTTGGTTCCCCCCGCATGATGTCGGATCTGGTTCCTTCCGCTCCGCTTCGACTCATAGAGGGTTTCATCTGCCCGTTCAAACAACTGCTTGCAGTCCGAAGCATCGACCAGTGACGTTGCCAGGCCGACAGAGACGGTGACTTTGAGTTCCTTGTCGAGGTAATTGAGCGGCGAGCCCTCAACCTTGGCCCGGTATTTCTCAAGCAACTGCATCGCTTCCACGGGTGTAGTATTCGGCAACAGCATGCAGAATTCCTCCCCTCCGTAACGAAACGCGATATCCTCGGTATTGCCGCGGGCGCAAGATCCGAAAATCTTGGCGACGTGCTTGAGCACTTCATCCCCAGCCGCGTGCCCGTGCACGTCGTTAAACTTCTTGAAGTGATCAATGTCCGAGATGGCGATGGTCAGCGGTTTGCCGTTGGCTACCGACTCGGCGAGTCGATCGAAGAAGACCTGTTCGAAGTAACGGCTGTTGTACAAGCCGGTCATCCGGTCGGTAATCGACTGACTATAGAGCCTCGTCTTGTTGAGGTTCACGGCTGCTTGGTCAGCCAGCCCCAGCAAGAGAGCGATATCTTCTTCGGTGAATCGGCCCAACGGGTCGAGCACCTTGTTCCCGCTTTCGTCCAGCATCACCTTGTTTGTCATGGTGATCACACCCTCCAACTCGTTGCCGTAGAGGATCGGCACGCTGGCGATACAGTAAACGGCATGTTGACCGACTTGTGGAATCTGCGTCCGGTCGTTCACCCGAATCGGCTTTTTGGTCTGGGCACAGATACCAGCGACGCCCTCTCCCAGCTCGAACGACTTGGTTTCCACAAGACCGTTGTTGATTTCGTCCCGTACGTTTGCCGGGATATTCCCCCAGACAACCCGAATCTCGAGCTTCTGAGTGATCTTGTTGTAGATCATCAGGTTGCCCTTTTGAGTCATCAGGACATCGACCGCCTTGTTAAGCGTCTCGATGCAGAGCTTCTTGAAGTCATTGACGTTGGCAATTTGCTGATTGATGTCGTACAGCGTCTGGATGTTCTTGAGAATCCGTTCGTTCTTTTCGTATTTCAGCGTCGAGTCGATGTTCGTAATGGCGATCGAGGCAAGTTCCTGGATGAAGGCATAATCGCTTTCCGGAATTTGCGAACCATCTTCCCGTTCACCGATTGTCAGAATTCCAAGCACCTCGCCGCTCTTGATCAGCGGGCACCAGACGTCAGACTTGAGCACGTCGAGATTCCAGTGATGCCAAGCATGGCGGAACCGGGCTCCCCGCTGCATGTCCCGAACACTGAAAACGTTGCCCTGCTGAATCAGCTGCCACAGCAAGCCGGCATTCTTGGGAAACTTGAACATGAAGATCGACTCTTCCATCCCGCTTTCGTGGATGAACTTGTCGTCCAGCCCATAGTGGGCTTTGACGCGATAAAAGTCTTGTGAATTTTCTAGGTCGTCCTTCAGCAGAACGGACGTATTGATGGCGCTGTACTTCTCACGGACAACTGCCATGAATGTTTCGAGCAGCTGTTTGAGGTTGAGGATGTTGCTCAAACCCTTGCCGGATTGCAGCAACGCCCGCATTTCGAAAATCTCGATGTCCTGCTCGATCGCCTTGTTGCGATAGTACTGCAGTTCACGTTTTACGGTCGTCAACGCCGTCGACTCGCGATTGGGCGCAATCGGCTCGCCCGGGCCCGAAGCCGTCGAATGGCCTTCCGCACGCGCCGCCTGAGCCTGCTGGCAGACCGGATTGACGATCGTCTCTATGCGTTGGACCGCCAGCTCCGAGGGTGCCAAGACGCCCGCCGGCGGGGTCACGACCGTGATTGGCTCGGCGCCGTTGGGATACTGTTCCGTAAATGGGCTCATCTCTGAGTTCTCGGGAAACGGGGGTGGCCGGAGAGTCCATACATGCGGATCGCGGGCCAGTGTGTTGTCGCGAGAGTGTAGCCCGCCGTTTCCTGCCCGGCCTGAACTTGGCTGAAAGTTTGCCGAAGATGACGATTGTAGGGGCTCGACTGCTCCGTCAGCCCAATGAATGCCCCCTCACCGCTACGTTACCGGGTCAGGCCAGGTTACCTGGTCAGGTCAACTCGAACGGCCAAGGGCACTCGAGATCGCAGTCAGAGAAACGGTCGCGGCCTATTCGTTCCAAGCCTCGACCAGCAGCTCGTGCAAGTGCTCGAGGATCTGCTTCAGTTGGTCCTGAAGTTCACGATGCGACTGTTCGTCGAGAACGCCGGCACTGCGTAGTCCAAAGACACCGCCTCGGCAGAAGGCGAGTCCCTTCAAAGCCCGTTTCAATTGGACAATCACTCCGGCCCGGCCAGAGCGGCAGTCGATATCCCTCCCCGTCGCCTGGACGAGACCGCCCAGCAACTCGCCAACCCCGTTGAGTGCAGTGTGGTAGAAGCCGTTCTCTGCAGTCAATTCCCGGCCGATCTCGTTCAGTCGGGCGTAGAGCCTTTCAGCAGCTCGTTGGGCGGGATGACGACTCTCAGGCTCGGCTTTCACCGTTTCCTCGTCAACCAGGTAATCGGATTCGGAAGTCGTGAGCGACGCCAGCCAAGGCTCCTCAATCTCTGCATCCTCCCCGTCAAAGCCTGACTCGCCTTGGCCTGTATCTTCTCCCCTCAGCCACAACTGGTAATCGGCTTCGAGGTAGGCACTCAATTCCCCGGGGTCGAGTCCGGGAACCGAATTTCCATCGGTCGAGGCCTCGGCAGCGCCATCTTCATCAAGTTTTGCCTCCCGCAGCGCCTTGCTGACCGCATCATCCGTCGAGAGCCCCTGTCCTCGGCCTTCCTCAAGCCGCCTCATCAGTCGTTCCTGCCGCAGCTCAGCCTTGCGGCGGGCCAGAGATTGCTGCCGCACCAGTTCCTCCAGCGAGGGATCGTCTCCGTCAGTATTCTGCTTCGCCTCTTCAGGACTTTGCCCGGAACTCCCGGTGGCGCGCAGCTTGCGGAAGACCAGCTCAGACAAGCGAAGAATCCGAGTGGCGAGAATCTCAGGATCCTCGGCTGCCTCGGGCGAGAGCGAAGAACTCTCCAACGCGTCTCCCAAGGCCAACATGGCTGAGCCAAGTGCGTCCAGCTTGCGCGCCAGTTCGCGGGGGTCGCGATGTTCGTAGTACCCTGATTCGTCGGATACCTCGAGGTCCTTGATGAACTCCGCTCGCAAGGCATCCAGCAAGCAGACCACCGCGACATGTCCCTGCAGGCTGCCAAACTGGGTCTTCACAAAACAGAAGGGAGCCTCGCCAAGCGGCCCCTGCTCGGCCTGCTTGATCTCAAGCAGATTCAGCAGTTGGCCTTCGGGAGCAATCAGTAAGGAGAGCGTTTCCTGCCCCGGACACATCTGCACCAGCAATCCGCGGACGACACGGCTCGGATCGTTCGGGCCAAAGGATCGCCAAATCGTCGCTTGCCCGCCCAACGCTGAAACCACGTCGAGTACCCGGTCTTCAAACTCCTCTACCCGGGCCAGATCGTCGAGCGTTCCGCGGTAATGAATCGTGACCCCCATCCGAGCGACCTTTCGACTCCGTTTGCCTTTGGCCGGAACTTGCGCGGCTCTGGCCCGTCAACCAAAGCTTCAACAGTCTAACGCGTCTCCAGCGGCGAGACAAAACATTTCAACAGATGACTTGGAACGCCTCGTTTTCCTCACCCGTTTTAGCGCAGTCTGAACCCAAAATTCATCCTTCGCAAAAAATGCTGGCGATATCAAGAAACCCAGTTGCCAAGGGTTGTGTTCTGAATGGCAGCTTGAAGGCGGGAAATGCCCACCGCCTCTTCCATGATTTGGGTCGGCAAAAATTCTCCAGCAAGGGCACTGTCCTGTCATCTTCAGGCATTGTTGAAGGGTAGCCCGCTCTTCCCGGACCACTGTTCCCACAAGCCCTGTTCGCCCGGCGTTTTCACACTAACCGAACCCCGGGGGCGGCGCGGATCCCAGCCAAGCCGAGGACGCGGAACAAAGTTTGGTCTTATGGCCTTATTCGCGGCCGGAACCCCCTTTCCCAAGAACAGACTGGCCGGCAAACGTCAATTCAGACTTGGAGGCCCACCCCTAACTCCCCCTCCACTTCGGTAAATCGGGTCCGAATTTAATGCCTTCACATTCCCGAATCATCGAAAATCGCAGTCCGAGGATGGGGCAAAAGGCTTCGTTTCAATTAAGATAGGGAAAGAATTGCGTCATTTTTCTGGGCAAAACTCGTATTTTCGTCTTGGGTCGGAAAATGTCTTTCTCACATTTCACTGTCTCATTGTTCCTTTTTTTGGGCTTGGCGAGTGCACTTGTCTCCGCGCAAGAAAAGGAAGAACTGATCAACAGCATCGGGATGAAGCTGGTAAGAATGCCGCCCGGCAAATATCTCCGGGGGTCTCCGGTCGATGAGATCGGCTCGCAGGATGATGAAAGCCAACATGAAGTCACGCTAACCCGGGAATTCTATATCGGCGCGTTTGAAGTGACCCAAGCTGAATACGAACAGGTCAGCCGCGAGAATCCGAGCTATTTCCCGGAACCTGTAATTCACCCGGCAGTTCGGCACCCAGAGACCGGCCGACTAATTTCTCCCGAACGAAAAGAACGCAGTGATGGCAGCCGCTATCCTGTCGATCGAGTCTCCTGGGACGATGCCGTTCGGTTTTGTGAAAAGCTGAGTGCTCGGCCAGAAGAAGTCCGGCGGGGGCGCGTTTATCGATTGCCCAGCGAGGCTGAATGGGAATATGCCTGCCGAGCAGGCTCGACAACGGCCTATTCGTTTGGTGGAGAATCGAGCCTGTTGTCCCAGTTTGGTTGGTACTCCGAAAACTCAAAACAATCGACTCACTCTGTGGGGGAAAAGCAGGCCAACGCTTGGGGGCTTTATGACATGCATGGAAACGTCAGTGAATGGTGCCTCGACTACCACCTGAATTACCCCGAGGAAAGCTTGGTTGACCCGCTTGGTCCGCCCGCCGGCCGGCGGCGAGTTTGCCGGGGAGGCAACTGGTCAGAACTGACGGCCGCTAATTGCCGCTCTGCCCACCGCGAGGGGCTCGCCTCAGGAGTGAAACTGCGCGCGGTCGGACTGCGGGTCGTGATGACGATCGAGAAGTGACCCTGCGGGGCAAGCTGGAGTCCCCTGCATCCGCGCTGCTCAACTTGCCGCACGCATGCTGCCGGCAACCTCGACTCGGCTGGGGCCGCAATTCCTGGCTTGGGCTCTCTACGCCAGTTCGCCTTAGAAGCGAAAGACCGTTCCCAAACCGCTAAAGAAGTCGGTTGCCTGGTCGCTTAAACCTGTGCCGGCCCGTACGTCAATTTGCACGTTATGATTGACGCGAAAGATGAAACCGCCGTTGAAATAATGTTCGGTGATTTCCGTCTCTGCTCCGTTGGGAGCCAACATGAACCATTCGGCATAGCTGCCGACGCGGGGATGCCAGGATTGTCCCAGCGTCGCACTCTGGGCGAACTCGCCATGCACCTTCGCCGTCAACTCATCGACCGAGACATTGTACTGAGTGCTTCCAGCCAACGACCAGAAATCGCTCAAGTCCCAACCGTAAAGCCAGTTCAGTCCGGGGAGGATCCGGCCCGCCGAAAAGTCACCCCCTACCGGCACCAACATCTGTGGCACCAGTGCCATTTCCGGCAGCCCTCCTTGTTGCGGTGTCAGACCGAGCTTGGCACCAAGGTAAAGATCATCAGCTGCGTGCGATGTTCCCGAAGTTCCACTCAGCGCCAGTCGCTCCGAATTAAATGACCAACCTACCCGGAGTTCAAGCCAATCCGCCAAAACACCCTGCCGGTAGAGGATTTCCGGATAGGAATGAGCTTGCAGGGATGTGCTCCCATCATGATCCGAGAAGAACGTATAACCAAGTTCGAGCTGCCTGACACCCCGCCCCACCGTAGACGAGGCTTCAGTAAAGTCGGGTCGGTCACTCGCCAAGGGCTCATCCCAGGCAGGCGGACCGCCCTCTGCTTCCGCGGAAGAATTCCAGGACAACAGCGTGCCCGACGATTCCTTTGCCGCCGAGGCAGCTCCTGAAGTCGATGTCCCACTTGGCTTCCAGGGCGTGTCTTGAGCGAAAACCCAATTCGCCATCAAGCCCACAAGGAACCAACCAGCCCCCAGACGGGCCGACAAGAAGAATTTCGGATTGCGCATTCGCCTCGGAGCTCCGCTGGGCGGGAAGTGTTTTTCCCGGAGGATATCCCGCTCCTCCAAGAATCATGTCGAGACGATCTGACTGGAAAAATAAATCGGCCTTCTCACCTGACTTTGTTTGTTGATTCACAAAAAAGTGACCGTAGTTTGCTAGCAAACAGGGGCAATGTCGCCGCCTACGCCAGAAGCGGACAACCTTCAAGCCGGCGAGAAATGCTAAACTGGCGGCGATAAATGGCCCATTTATTTCGAGCCTTTCAGGACCTTTAGCGATGCAACGCCGGGAATTCATCAAGTCAACTGCCGCTGCGAGCCTTGGACTCGCTACTTTTGGTCCCCCTTCGGTTTCTCCTCGAGCCCAGGAACAGGAGACAGAAGGTAGCTGCTGCGATCGGACTTGGGCGACGGTAGCTGATGCAATCAAGTCGCCACGCGAGACGCTCCTCTATGTTCCGGCCATCTATACCGGAACCGAAGTCAAGCAACCCGACTATTTGGCCACCATCGACGCCGACCCGGCCTCTCCGAAATTCGGCGAGGTGATTCACCGCTTGCCGATGCTGCATGTCGGTGATGAGCTCCATCACTTTGGCTGGAACTCCTGCAGCAGCTGCCATGGTCAACCGGGTGAGCATCGTCGGTTCATGATCCTGCCGGGTATCGCTTCCAGCCGGATCTATGTCATTGACACGGCCGACCCCAAGGCACCGAAAATTCATCATGTCGTCGAGCCCAATGAGCTGAAGTCCAAGGCGAATCTCTCCGCTCCGCACACCGTTCATTGCCTCTCCGATGGGCACATCATGATTTCTTGCCTTGGTGATGCGGCCGGAAATGGTCCCGGAGGCTTTGCCCTGCTTAATCAGAAATTCGAAGTCATCGGTCGCTGGGAAAAAGACGCCAGCGGAATGAAGTACAGCTACGACTTCTGGTACCAACCGCGGCAGAATGTGATGGTCAGCAGCGAATGGGCGGCACCGAACACCGTGGCGCAGGGCTTCAAGGTCCCCGACGTGCAGGCCGGCAAGTATGGCCAGCAGATCCACTTCTGGAACTGGAAGGAAAAGAAGATCGAACAGACGATCGACCTTGGTGCCGGCGGCTTGATCCCGTTGGAGGTTCGCTTCCACCACAACCCCGACAGTACCCACGGATTCGTCGGCGCGGCCCTCAGCAGCACGATGTGGCATTGGTACAAGTCGGGTGAGGTCTGGAAGGCCGACCAAGTGATCGCCGTGGAGCCGGTCAAGGACGTCGCCGGCTGGGACATGCCGGTCCCGGGCCTGATTACCGACCTCGTGCTCTCGATGGACGATCGCTTTCTGTATTTCGCAAACTGGCTGCATGGAGATGTACGCCAGTACGATGTCAGCGACCCGGCCCAGCCGAAACTGACCGGTCAAGTTTGGCTCGGTGGGTTAATTGGCAAGCCCTCGGCGCTGGGCCGTCCGATCAGCGGCGGGCCGCAGATGCTGCAGCTGAGCCTCGATGGCCGCCGCCTGTATGTAACCAACTCACTCTATAGCCCGTGGGACAATCAGTTCTATCCGAACATCAAGGATCAGGGGTCATGGCTGGTGCAGATTGACTGCGACACTTCCTCAGGTGGAATACAGGTCAACCCGAGGTTCTTCGTCGATTTCGGACGTGAACCATTCGGTCCAGCGCGAGCACATGAAATGCGGTTTCCCGGCGGGGACAGCACCTCTGATATCTGGAGCTGAACAGGGCAATCACCCGTCGCCGCTTTAAAAGGGCAACCCCGCGGCGCAATGAGTGTTCGCTCAGGAATCGACCGAATACCGGGCCAGGAGCCGAGTAGTGGCAACCTCCTTACCTCGCTTCGTTCCGCCTTGCTGACTCTCTTTTTTCCCTGAGTAGCACTGATGAGTGATTCCCTCCTACCTTGGAGTTGATGATGCGGTTCGAGGCGAGTGTGGTCAGTGCGGATCGTGCGGTGCTGGGTGAAGGACCGCTGTGGGATGCGCAACTCGGGTGCTACTGGTGGATCGATATTGAACTAAAGCGGCTGCACTGTTTTCGTAGCGGTTGGCAGCGGAGCCGGGCCTGGCAACTCGACCAGATCCCCGGCGCTGTGGCACTGCGGCGCAGAGACGGACTGGAGCAAGGAGGCGGACTGGTCGCGGCTCTGCAGCAGGGTTTCGCATTGTTCGAACCGAAAGTCACGGCTGATGCAGACTGCTGGAACGAGCCCGAAGCAAGGGCCGAAACACCAAGCCTTGAGCAGGACTGGCAACTGACAATGCTCGGCTCACCGGAACCGACTCGGCCCGAGAATCGGCTGAATGATGGCAAAGTCGATTCGGCTGGCCGCTTTTGGGCCGGTACGATGCGAATCGATGATCACATGAACCGATTCACCGGAACGCTTTACTCGCTGGAACCGAATCACTCAATCCGCACCCACTGGGGCGAGGGTACGATCGGCGTCTCGAACGGGATGGCTTGGTCGAGCGACGACAGAAAATTCTACTACGTCGACTCACCACGGCGCGTGATCTACAGTTTCGACTATGAGCAGACGTCGGGCTCTGTTTCCAATTGCTCGGTCGCGTTTCAGGTTCCTGAAGAGCTGGGTTATCCGGACGGAATGGCGATCGATGTCGAAGACAAGCTGTGGGTCGCCCTCTGGGGTGCCGGACGAGTCGCCAGGGTCTGCCCGGAACGTGGCCGGATTCTCGATGAAGTCACACTCCCCGTCAGCATCCCCACAGCCTGCACCTTCGGCGGACCGGGTCTCGACCAACTTTTGATCACGACGGCGTCGATCGAACTTACCCCCGCACAACGAGCGGCCGAACCGCTGGCCGGCGCCCTGTTCGCCGCCAATGTCGGCGTGCGCGGCTTTGCGCCACACGAATTTGCCGGCTGAGGTCGCGCCGGCCAGCTTTTCGTCGACCTCTTGTCGCTCAACTGTTTGCTTCCGCTGCTCGCGACTAGGCTCGCGCTGCGCGCAGAGCGGACGCGAATCCTGGCCGGTTAGTGGTGCAATCGGCCAAACATGGCGACGAACCAGGTCATTGTCATCCCCATTCCACATTCCAAGGGCAGCGATCCCACTCTGGGCGAGCCTCCTGCGATCGCCCAAAATGGCTGTCCCTAACTTCACTGCCCGGAATCTTATGCAACATCCGATTGTTCAAATCTCGCTCGACCTGACCGACATTCGCGAGGCGATCGAAACGGCTCATTTGGCAATTAGGGCCGGCGTCGATTGGCTGGAAGCAGGCACGCCGTTGATTCTCGCCGAGGGGCTGCATGGCGTTCGGGCCCTCCGTCAGGAGTTTCCCGGTGTGCCGATTATCGCCGATCTGAAGACGATGGATGGCGGCTACCTCGAAGCTGAAATGATGGCCAAGGCTGGAGCAACTCATGTCGTCGTGATGGCCCGGGCTCATGAAGAAACCATTCGCTGCGTGGTGAATGCCGGCCGGGACTACGGCGTGCAGGTGATGGGCGACAACATGATCGAAAGTGACTTAGTGTCGGCGGCCCGAAGGCTGGAGGATTTGGGCTGTGACATTGTCATTCACCATATTGGTTATGATGAACGCCGCGGCATCGCCGCACGAGGCCAGCGGATGCCGAGCCCGCTCGACGAACTTCGCTCCGTATGCGAGGCAGTCCGCGTTCCGGTTCAGGCCGTCGGCGGGCTGAGCCTCGAGCAGGCGATTCAGTGCCCCGTTTATGGAGCGCCGCTGGTCGTGCTCGGTGCTCCCCTGACGATCGACGCCGACGCGTTCAAGACAGCCAGCGGCGATCTGGAAGGATCGCTCCGACTGATCTGCGACGCGGTACATGCCCAGCCCGTCCCAGCTCACCTGCGAACCAGCTCATGAATCCAGCAGTCGTCAACTTTGCACCAACTCGGGGTTCTGTGGAACTCCGCGAAATCGCCACCCCCGAGATCGGCCCGGAGGACGTGTTGCTGGAAGTCGCCAACGTTGGCGTCTGCGGCAGCGACCTGCACCAGTGGACTGCGGACCATTCGTGGCCAGTGAATTATCCGGTTGTTCTGGGACATGAGTTCGCCGGACGAATTGTGGAACTCGGCCCTCAAGTCCAAGGCTGGAAAGCAGGAGATCGCGTGGCGAGCGAAACGGCCGCGGTAATCGATCAGTCCAATCCGATGAGCCGGCGCGGACTGTACAACCTCGATCCGACGAGGAAAGGATTCGGTTACGGGGTCAATGGCGCAATGACCCGCTACGTCCGGGTTCCGTCCCGAATCCTCCACGCCCTGCCCGACTCGCTTCCCTTCGAACACGCCTGCCTGACCGAGCCCTGTTGTGTCGCTTACAACGCTGTCGTGAAGAACGCTCGGATTGAACCGGGCGATCGCGTGGTCGTGCTGGGGCCGGGCACGATCGGCATTCTCTGCGCCGCCATGGCGCGGCTGTGCGGGGCCGAAGTGGCGCTGGTTGGCTTGGAGGCTGATCGGCAGCGACTGGAAATCGCTCGGCAGTACGGTTGCGAGCCGATCGTTGGGAGTGCAACGGAGTGGGCCAAGGCGCGCGACGGTCTGGGCGCGGATGGAGTGATCGACGCGGCAGGGGTAAGTGCCACGCTGAAAATCGCCATCGACCTGGTCCGCCCCGCAGGCTGGATCTCGAAAGTCGGCTGGGGGCGCGACCCGCTCGGCTTCAACCTCGACCCGTTGGTCCAGAAAAACGTGACCCTCCAGGGGAGCTTCAGCCACAACTGGCCGATCTGGGAACGAGTAATCGCGTTGCTCGCCAGCCGACAACTGAATGTCGCCCCAATCATCGGTGGCATCTGGCCAATTGCCCAGTGGCATGAGGCCTTTGAAAAGATGCATCACGGCGAAGTCGTTAAATCCGTTCTCAGCCCGGTGTAATTCTCATGCAGCGACTGGCAGACAAGGTCTTGATCGTCACGGGAAGCTGTACGGGGATTGGCAAGGCAATTGCCCGTCGCGCCGTCGCCGAGGGAGCGCGCGTGCTGATTCACGGCCTGCATCCGGAACTCGGAGCGGCCTTAACCGCCGAGTTGGGAAGCGACCGCACGAGTCTGCGGATCGAAGACCTGACCCTCGCAGGAAGCCCAGAGCGGCTGGTGGCCCAGGCGATCGACCAGTTTGGCAAGCTGGATGGGCTGGTCAATAACGCGGCCTTGATTGCGCCGGGCAATATCCACTCCACTGACGCCGCCCGGTTCCAAGAGTTTCTCGCAATCAATACCTTGGCTCCCTATCTGCTAATCCGGGCGGCGCTGCCTTGGCTGGAGCGGACCCGGGGCAGCGTCCTGAATATCGGCAGCGTGAATGCTCATTGCGGTGAGCCGGACTTGCTCCCCTACAGCGTTTCCAAAGGGGCCCTGCAGACGATGACCCGAAATCTGGGTGATACCCTGTTTCGCGAAAATGGCGTTCGGGTCAATCAAATCAATCCAGGCTGGGTCCTCACCGAAGCAGAGGCTCAGCGTAAACGCGACCTCGGCCTGCGCGATGACTGGTATGCCGACTTGCCCCCGGTTTACGCCCCGTCGCGGCGGCTGATTCGCCCTGAGGAAATTGCCGCAGCGGCCATCTACTGGCTGGCCGACGAATGTGGACCCATCAGCGGACAGGTCGTCGACCTCGAACAGCATCCGTTCATCGGGCGCAATCCACCCAAGGATACGACCACCCTGCCCGGTCGCTAGCGACAGCCGAGAAAACGCGCCTGCTCATCAATGCCCCCAGAGAGTTGGTTCCCATGCCCAAACTGGCCGCCTTCCCCAAAGCGTTCATGCAGCAGCTCTGCAAAACCGGCACGCTGACGCTGACAGAGTGGATCGAACTGGCCACGCCGCTGGAGCTGGACGGCCTGGAGTGGTATGCCGGGTTTCTGGAAATGGCCGAGCGGAGCAATTGGCCCCGCTTTCGCCAGCTGGTCGAGTCGCGAGGCATGGTCATTCCGATGCTCTGCTGCAGCCCCGACTTTACTCATCCTGATGCCGATTTTAGACAGCGGCAAATCGCGCGGCAGATCGGCTGGATCGAAATGGCCGCTGAGCTCGGAGCGAGCTACTGCCGCGTTCTCAGTGGCCAGCGCCGGCCCGAACTGTCGCGGAACACAGGTGTCGAACTGGCAGCCGAATGCATTACGGCTTGCCTGTCACGGGCGGAACAGCTGGGCGTGACGCTGATTCTTGAAAATCACTACAAGGACGACTTTTGGGAGTACCCCGAGTTCGTTCAGCAGCTGGAGCCTTTCTGCCAACTGGTCGAGCGAATTCGGCACCCCCACTTCGGCGTCAACTTTGATCCCAGCAACGCTTTTCTGGCAGGAGATGATCCACTGGAGTTACTCCGTCGAGTTTCCACCCGCGTGGTCACGATGCATGCCAGTGATCGCTATCTCAAGAGCGGGACGCTCGCTGATCTGCGTCGGGAAGAAGCGGGGACGGTCGGGTATGCGAGCCGGCTCAGCCACGGCGAAATCGGCATGGGCCTGAATGACTACGATGCAATCTTTTCTGAGCTGCGACGGGTCGGATTTGATGGCTGGATCAGTATCGAGGACGGCGTTGAGGGGATGGACCAGTTGCAGCGGAGTGCGGATTTTTTGCGGGGGAAAATCAGGCAGCACTGGGGAAGCGCCGGAAGCCGTTGAGCGAAGGTGAGCCGTAGCCGAAGTGAGGGCAGAAAGAAGCGGAAGCACGAAGGCCAAGCCTACACCGCCCAGTTGATCTGAAGCCGCGATTTGACGGCAATCAGTCGTTGCCCGGCCAATGATCGTCGGCTTGATTTTCTTCGTGGGGGCGGCGGGCCGCCTTGAGCAGCTTCACCAACTGGCCGAGCGCAGCGGGGCTCATATGCCCGAGTTGGTCGCGCCCACAGCGTCCCACTTCGGCCGCCAGTTTTTTCAGCAGTTCCGTTCCGCCGGGAGTGATCGAAACTTCCACCACCCGCCGGTTCTCCGGATTTCGCTGTCTCGCCACCAGCCCGCGTTGTTCCAGCTTGTCGAGCATCCGGGTCATGTCCGGGGCCCGAGAAACGAGACGAGAGCCGAGCGACGATGTCGGCATCGGCTCGCCCTTGAGCGATTGCAGCACGCGGAGCGCGTTGTACTGCTGCGCAGTGAGCTCAAAGCTACCAAAGAGCCGTTCCTCGATTTCGCGCAGTCGATCATACGTCCGCCACAACTGCAGGTAGGCTTCCTGCTGGGGCGAGTCAAACAGCTTGGTTGCGGCACGCGTGGAAGAAGGTCGGCTCATGATCCGAGATTACCATCGCTGGCTGTCGCTCACAACCATGTGCTGGTTACAGGCTGGCGATCGATTAGCAAGTCCAGGTCTTTAAGGGGCTGCGGTGACCAAAGCCTGTTCCCGTCGCAGCTCATCCATCAGGGGCCAGAGCACGTCGAGCTCGGGCTTGTCGAGATCACCAATCAGAATATCGGTGATCAGAGCTTTGTGATGCTCCCCGTGTTTGCGGACGAATTGGCCAAAGTTCAGACCATCGTAAAACTGGATTACCAGATTTCGCATCCGCTCGACGCCAGCCGAATATCCGGCTCCCCATTTTCCGAGTTGGGCAGCTGAGGTGTTGCCCGCAGCCAAGCCTTCATTGATCGCATCGGCCGCCAAGGCACCCGACTTCAGGGCCAACAGAATGCCCGAGGAGTAAAGCGGGTCGAGGAATCCGTAGGCATCGCCAACCAGCACCCAACCGTCCCCGGAAACTTGCCGTGACTTGTAGGAATACTCCTTGGCGGCGCGGTAGGGAGCAACGCACTCAGCGTTGGCAATCCGCGGCTGGACGCCGGGGCAGCGTGCAACCTCTTCCCAGAATATCTTTTCGAGCTCCTTCGAAGCCCGCCCCTTGAACAAGTAATCGAAAGGTGCAACCACACCCACACTGACCATGTCATCCTGCAGAGGGATATACCAGAACCAACCGACCTTACCCTGCAGTTGCATGATGATGGTCGCCCCTTCATCCCGCCCGCTGGCTCGCTCGGCACCCCGGAAGTAAGTCCAGACGGCTGCCTTCTTCAGGTCGGGGTCCCAATCACGGAGGCCGAGGCGGTCTTGGATCAGGCAGCTCTGCCCCGCAGCGTCGACGATGACCCGCGCTTTGATTTCGTGTTTGACTCCGTCTTCATCGACCGCGAGCACTCCAACTGCCCGCTCGCCGTCGAAGAGGACCTCCAACACCCGGATCCCTTCGTGGGCCTCCACACCTTGGTCCCGCGCATTCTCGAGCATGACCTGGTCGAACTCGGCGCGAGTCACCTGCCACGTCTGGGAAGACTCGTGTGGCTTGTGTTCGACAAAATAGAAGGGAGCCGAGAGCTTCCCCTGTTCGGTGATAAACTGCACGCTGTGTTTTTCCACGAAACGGCTGCCGCGCAGCTTGGAAAGCATGCCCAGCCTCTCCAGGACCCAAAAGGTTTCCGGAATCAGCGACTCGCCGATGTGATAGCGCGGAAAACGCTCCCGCTCAAGCAAGGCGACCCGATGGCCCTGCTGCGCAACCAGCGTGGCGGTCGTGGCTCCCGCCGGACCACCTCCGATAACCAGAACGTCGGGGGGGGTGGCAACCAGCGATTTCAATCCTGCTGCAGTCTGAATCATTGGTTTCTCGATTTCACTTTTTGGGACACTTCAGGAGATAAACCGGGCAGCTGGCCCTTCCTTCACCAAATTATCGCCTCAAACGCGTCAAAACAATAGTTGTTCAAACAACCTTTAGACAAAATCCGTGCCGCGGCCGGACTTTCGGCCGGAAAAACTGCGGTCCCCCTTCGGCTAGAATCAGGAGATGCATCACTCCCCCTCCCGAGACTTGGCCGTGCGACCGCAGAATCGTTCACTTAAGCAGCCGTTAGCAGGCTGGTCGAAAGCCTGTCTTGCCCTGATGGCCATTTGCACGTTGGCTCCGCCAGCCTGCCCACAGGAGATTGGCCAGGCCCGCGAGGTGCAGACGAACGCAGCTTTGACGGCGGCCCGGGGGCACGCTCACAACGACTACGTTCACGATCGCCCGCTGCTCGACGCGCTCGAACGGAATTTCGCCAGCGTCGAGGCGGACATCTTCCTCAAAGAGGGCCAGTTGCTGATTGGCCACACCCAGCTCGAACTTTCAGCCAACCGCACCTTGGAGGGAATGTATCTCCAGCCACTGGCCGATTGGTTCCGCAAACACGATAGCCGGACAGTCAGGCAGGCCCAGCCCCTGATCCTGCTGATCGATATCAAGACGGAGGCTGCGGCGACTTGGGAAGTTCTCCACCCGCTGCTGGTGAAGTACCGCGACCTGCTCTCCGAGACAAACGAAGGCACGTTCCAGCCACGCGCGGTGACGATCGTGATCAGCGGAAATCGAGCTGGCGATGAGATTCTCGCAGCCCGTCCGCAACTTGCCGGCATCGACGGCCGAATGAGCGACCTTGGTGGTACCAGGCAGAGCGAGGATATGCCGCTGGTCAGCGATGCCTGGTCAAAGCATTTCCGCTGGCGCGGTGCGGGACCAATGCCAGCCGATGAACGCCACAGGTTGGGTGAACTGGTAAGTCAGGCCCACAAGGAAGGACGGCTGGTGCGATTCTGGGGAACGCCCGAGTTGGAATCACTGTGGAGCGAACTGCGCGGGGCTGGTGTTGACCTGATCGGGACTGATGACCTGCCGCGACTGGAGAAGTTTCTGGCTCAACCGCCAGACTTGGCACCAGCCCTCAAAGACCGTTAGTCAATCGCACAGCCAGCGCATCCACTGCTCAGCCCCCCCCCTGCCCGTCCGCTCCATCCAGCGAAGCAGGAAGTAATTCGCCACCAGGAACAACGCGGCCAATGCAACTGCAACCGACGTGGGTATGACGGTCCGCCAGAGCTCAGTCTGCTCGCTCCCGGTGTAAGCACCATAAATCCAGAGCGGCCAGACGTGCGCAATGTGGTGGAGCAGGTATACCGTCAATGAATGGCGGCTGAAGGTCGTCGCGACACTCAGCCACCAACTCTCCTTCGGCAACTTCGGATTGAGATCAATCCAATAATGGCCCAAGGAAATGGTCAACAATCCAGTGCCCACCGTCGTCAGCACGTATTCACTAGTGGGCGGGAACATCGTCCAACCGGTGAAAAACGAATCCTGCCATCCAACCGGCAGCCAGTCGCGAAACCAGAGCGCGGCTTGGCCCACGACCAAAAACACCACGCCCAGCAGCGCCACCTGCCTCCAGGGCCGCTCCGCAACTTCGGGCCGGTCGTGAATCGCGCCACCGATTAAAAACCCGACGAGGGGGTAGAGCAGCCAAGGAAACAGCGGAAAGTAGCCGGTCACCAACAAACCCAAAATCGTATCACTTAACGTCATGTTCGGGTCGTAGTAACCTTCCGTCCAATACTCTGGATAGCTGGCCAGGGTGCGGAGCGCCGGGCTGAGTCCAAACAGCAGCAAGCAGGAGACAATCAACACCAACGGGGGAACTCGCCGAGCCCAGTTCAGAAGCAATTGAGCAATTCCGATCAGGGTCAACACATCCCAATTGAAGACATCTTCGGGCATCCAGACAACCACGTTAAACAACAGGCCGAGACCGATGAGAAACAGGCCTCGGCGAGTCGTCACTTTTGCAATCGCTTCGTCACTCTTGCCTCGTCGCTCCTGAGAGGAGAGCCAAATCCGATAGCTCAAGCCCGTCAACAGTGCGAAATGCGGCGCACCGAAACCTGCAAAGGTCCAGACATAACCAGAGAGGTTCTCTGAAAAGTGCACGAGCACCATCAGGAAAATCGCCAGTGTGCGGAGAATGTCAATCGTTGGGTAACGCACGGCTCAATTCGCTCCCTGTCCACCGAGCATTTCGACCAAGACCAGAATGATTTGGGCGACGAGCAGCAGGATAATAACCCATTCCAGTTGATTGCTCGAACGCTGCAGCAGGAACTCGTTCCGTCGCTCTCCGGCCTGTTCATAAACCC
>Ga0164292_10001627_pt1 | contig 18246 bp, 12 predicted proteins | sample GEODES117metaG_FD_111486 | JGI IMG/M metagenome (GOLD analysis project Ga0164292, IMG submission 111486) | Eutrophic lake water microbial communities from Lake Mendota, Wisconsin, USA - GEODES117 metaG | ecosystem: Environmental > Aquatic > Freshwater > Lake | place: USA: Lake Mendota...
CGCTCAACCCCGAAAATTGGCTGGCTTCACCCTCACCTTGAACTCCCAACTGCGGGATTTAGGATAAAACGACCCTCGGAGTGATAGGGGTCAGGCATGAATTATTGACATACTTCCAATCGCCGATACCCATACTTGCTATGGCTTTCGAACAATTCTAACCCCTTTTAACCCGCTTTTTATCAGAGTAGACAGATGTCAATAATTCATTCCTGACCCCTATCCTTTCGATCCCGTCTCCTGAATCCACGCCTCCCCGCTGCCGCGTGAGGCGACGAACGCCAACCCTCTGGTCAACCGCCGATGCCCCGCACTGTCACGCTGCCTGCTGATGGGGCGAATCGAGCGGCTTCGCCGATGGAATCAAATCGCCCCGCAGGCATCGCGCCAGTGCTCGCGCCGTGGTAGTTCAACGGCAGTCGCTAGTCTGGCCTGTCACGTCATCTGCGCGAGGCGGCTTGCTGCGCTGCGCACGCCCCGGCACATGCCGCGCCAGACCAGCCGCTCCTTTGGGTGTGCCGTAGCCGCCCGTCGGCTGCTCCCTCTGCCGTGCAAGCACGTCAGCCGCAGCCGCAGACCCTTCCACTTCGTTCCAGGGCGGGCTCGTTCGCGTGGCTGCGGTGGGGCGGCGCCGGCGTGAGTGCGACTTCGTCGGGATTAAGGATGCCCCATCCTCGCCTCGCTTATTCGAGCGGAGGCGGGTTTGCTCCAAGGTGGGATCAATGTCCTCCGTGTTGGCGACGCGCCACGAGCCTCCCCCTCCTTGCACGGTGGCAGGATGCGCTTCCGGTCGTTCCTCCCTCCGCGCATCCCGCCACCGTGCGGCGTCCTCCCAAAGCTTGCCGCTCCATGTTCCGGTGCAGTGGCTCCTCACATCGAGCGGATTGGTTTGGATGCCGCTTGGTGACGAATGCTCCGGCTATCGCCTTCGCACGCAAGCCAAGTGGCGGCGAGCACTCCGGCGGGCATGAGCCGCGCCAACCGCTCCACTTCGTTCCGGCGGTTGTCACGCCCCATGCTCGCCCCCCGGAAGACGAGAAGTGTTCGGCGGCCCACGAGGCCCGAGAAAAAGGAGAGCCTGCGTGTGCCGCCGAAGGCAGTGTTTACGAGCCTCCGGCGGCGCTCATTGCCGCGTGGCTAGAGAAAGAGAGGTTGGTTGAGAGAGGGAAAAACGGCTGGGAAAAAATGACAATCCTTCAACCTCCCAGCCGTCTAAATCCGGGCCGTGCTCCGGGGCGAAGTCAACGCAAGCGCGAATCGTGAGCGTGTGCCGCCTGCGGCGGTAGTCAGGCAGGCCGGGCGGAGTGGGTTGGCGAGTCGGGGCCGCGTCCTCCGGCCTGCTGGGGCGGCTGCCATTGCTTCGTGACGGCGGAGCGCGGTTGTGTTGGCAACGCAAACTGGGGGTCATTTTCTTTCATTTATAGGTTCGGCGTGTTGGTTTTATCTGATGGCGTAGCCTTATTTTCAGGTGGATTTTGAATGAAAATGAACACTGACCCCCGCTTCCCGACGGCAGCAGGTGGAATTTTTCAGATTAAGGCCATCATCACCAACGGCGCTGAACATGAATACAAGCGCAAGAAGGATGCGCCGAATGGAACTAACTCGCGTGGAGTTTACAACGATGCCGTTTTGAAAAAAGATAAGCCCGACTTTGTGGGAGTAGTCGATGATCAGTGGCAAATCTCGTTAAGAGACAATACCAAAGGCTTTTTGGAGTTATGCGAAGTTTCGCATGGCAAAACTTCGCGGAGTCCGGAAGGAAAAATTCCTCATTCACCTCAAAGAATCGGAGTGGCGTTTCAATCATCGCAGTGATAACATCTACTCAATTCTGCTAACGCAAACTCGCCATTTTCCTCTCTAAACTAGGCAAGACCCAAGGTTAAAGGGTTCAGATGACATGAAAGCCTTTTGCAGCCTCGTTCTGCGGTCATTTTGAGCTTCCGAAGTGCATATAATTCAAGCGATTAGTTGGTCTCTTGCAGATGAGGCTCGATCAGCGATTGAAAATCTCGAAATCCGCCTGACTGACAGCGGCGCAGTGAAAGCTATCCGTGAACCAAAGGGGGGGCGGTACTGGATATTGAAGCATTTTGTAAAAGGGGTCAGCAACGGGAACGCACAGTCATCGAGCTCCATCATCACTCCTTGAAGCGCGGGAAGACCCGGTTCGATTTCGATCAGGCGGAGATTGACGGGCTGGTCCGGGCCGAAAACGAAGCCTGACGCAATGCGGAAAAGAAGTGCAGAGCCGATCTGGCCAGCGGCACCGGTGATGGAAATCGAGATGGGAGCTTTCATAGCGGCGGGAAGCTATGAGCCCCAGTGGATCAGTTTAACTGGTGGATTCTGATAAATTTCCAGATCTCACTGGAAAATCATTCTTTTCTGAATGCCATCCGCCCCCTTGAATCGCATGCATGATGGACATGCTCGTGCGTTTGTATGATCTGCCGGATTCTGCGTCCTCGTATGCCACTTCCGCGGAAAATGGCGTTACCCTGAGACGAGCCCGGGCCTTTGAGAAACACACGGTGTCAACATTCGTCCGCACGCATTTCTCTGAAAAATGGGTGATCGAAGTGGAAGTCGCGATGACCCGCCAGCCGATCACTTGCTTCATCGCCACCAAGGACAAAGAAGTCCTCGGCTTCGCTTGCTACGATACCACGCTTCGCGGCTTCTTCGGGCCCATCGGCGTTTCGGAATCCGCCCGCGGCATGGGCCTCGGCAAAGCCCTTCTTTTCAAATCCCTCGAAGCTCTGCGCGACCTCGGCTACGCCTACGCCATCATCGGCGGCGTCGGACCCAAGGAGTTTTACGCCAAGGCCTGCGGGGCCATCGAAATCCCCGGCAGTGACCCCGGCATCTACACCGATTTGCTACCCTGAGACTCCTCACTCCACGGCGTGAATGCCGATCCCCAGCTTGTCGCAGAGCTCGGCCACCCGACCCTTTTCTAACAAAAGCGTCTTCCCCGCCTCGATGGCGATCCCTTCCTCCCTGTCGGTCGCTTTCTGCCCGGTTCATACCACCCGTCAGCGGATCGATCGTCGCTGACCGATTACTCGGACGCCACGCCGGATGTGAGCATTACCTACACGCGCTTCGGAGCCCTGGAATCCATGAGCGACGCCACCGGCACGCGCACGATCAGGTACAATGCCAACCTCCAGCCTTCGGGAGAAACCTTCCCGGCCGCAGGAGCTGAAAGCAAGCAGTTGGAAATCCTTCGGTGCGTGGTGGCAAGGCTCTGTGTCATGGGGCGCGGCTTTTGTGGAGGCTCAGAATGCCGCTGCCGCTGCAGCTTTGTTCGGGTAGATATTCAAAGGCGCGGTATTAGTGAAAGGATTTGGAAGATCCTTCAGCGCGGCGACTTTGAGGTTCGTCGAAACAACTGTCGGCAAGTTCGGGAGGTTGTCTGTATCGTCTCCGACAATCCGCCATTTGATATCAAGGCTGTTGCATTCATGGATAATGGATGTAACAGCCCGTATGAGTGGGATTTCGAATTTCGATACGCCGGTCAGGTCGATGATGAGCTTTGCGAAACCGGCATTAACAAAGTCGGCGATTTTTTTGCGCGATTGGCGTGTGAGGTCCAGTGAACCTGTTTCGGAAAGATCCTGCGGGATGGTCACAACCTGGCAATCCCCTTCGTTGCTGTAGAAAAGAGGGGTGATGTCGAGTTCCATAGCTCGAGCAATGCGGTCAGGGAGTTCGCCGAGTTCGAGTGGCTTCGTGAAGATGGCGCAGTAGCCGGTTTCCTTGGCTTCGTTCTGGTCGAAGGTTGCGGTTTTCACCGAGAGACCGACCAGCGGAACGCCCTTCAGAGCGGGGTTCATGCGGACGGATTGGTAAAATTTCAGCGCGGCCTTGCTCGGGAAGGCGAGGCTAACGAGGATGGCATCAGGAGTCTCCTCCGCGGGAACCGTGGTGGCTATGTGTGGCTGGGCTTCGGCCGGGCTAGGACAGTTCACGACTTTCCAACCGCGCTTGGCGACCGCCTTGGCAATAGATTCCGCGATGGCAGGGTGCTCATCGACAACGAGGATTTTGATGGCATCCGTGGCGATGCGGGTCTTTTTTGCTGCGGGAGCGGTCGCTGCCGGTGCAGGGGCTGTAACTGCCGCCTTCGGTTTGAGGGTCACGAGGCGGGAGACGCGGTCGATCACATTCGCTTCGGTGAAAGGCTTTACAATGTAATCGCGCACGCCCATCTTGGCTATCTTGAGCACATTTTCCTTGCCGGCCTCGGCAGTGAGCATGATGACTGGAATGTCCTTGAGGGCTGGATCCGCCTTGAGTTTTCCAAGGCACTCTACTCCGTCCATAATGGGCATCGTGACATCGAGCAGGATGACATCGGGCATTTCTTTGGCTGCGACTTCGAGTCCCTCGGCACCGTTGCTGGCGAAGACCATTTGGACATCATAAGGTGCGAAGCCTTTGTTTATAAGGGTGTGGATCATTCGACTGTCGTCGACACTAAGAATTTTAGGTGAGCTCATATGACGTGTTTTATTTTAATTTTCCAACGTGGCAAAGACCACAACCCGTAGTGAATCGGAGGATCCCTCAATTACGTAGTCGTTCGCTACGCAGATCGTGGCGTTCTTGGCAGAAACGGAAATTTCGTCTCCCCGCATCACGCTGGGTATGCTGAGGGTGCAGTTATAACCCATGTCGCAGAGCGTGGATTTGAGATTGCCTGTGATCATGTTTGTCAGTTCCGCCACGACATCCAAAATATCCTGTTCGCCGGCGGATCCGCCGAGAATTTTCTCTGCGATGTGTTTGCTAAGGCGCTGGGAGTAAGCGGTGTAAATGATGCCGTTCACCTTGCCGCTGAGGCCGATTGCTCCTGTGACGCCCTTGAGTTTTGAGGGTTGCGGATAGTTTTCAATCCCCGTGCCAGGCGTAGCTGAGAGGCCAACCATTGTCTGCATGACTTCCGGCACATAGCGGTTGATTGTTTGAATAAATAACGCGCTACCGGGTTTTTCAGTGCTTGTCATGGTGGGTGATATCAATGTTTAGGGGGTATAAACAGGGACTCGGGAGTGGGTCAAACTTTGTATCCTAAATGTTGGGATTATTTTGAGGTTGGTTCACTCTCGAGGGTCAAAGTGAGCGTTGGGCGGTCGCAAACCTCGGAAGGGCCGAAATATTGGATCGGGCCGGGGAATGCGTATTGGGTATCCTTCGCCCAGGCGGCGCGGTGTTTTTCGAATTCCTTGAAGGCGAGGCCGTCGAGTTCGACGAGGGCTTTTTTGATGACCGGCACCATTTTGCCGTGGCGGCGTTCCATGTTCATCATTTGGGCCATCGGGATGCCACCGGCTTGCCAGTCAGAAGCGGGTTTTGTGAGGCCGCGAACGGAGCAGATGTAGCCGCTGAGGCCCTCGCGGAGGAGGAGTGCGGCGGTGAAGCCGAGCGTGTAGGTGTAGTCGGCATCGAAGTTCGATGGCACGGCGCAGCGTCCCTCATAGCCAAAATAATGCGGCTGGGGCGAGAAGCTGGCTTTGTAGGTTCCGGCTGCTTTCATTTCCTTCAGGCGCGCTTCGACAAGGTCGATGAGGAGGCGCTGGGTATCGATGCGAGCGACTTGCACATTGCCGTGGGGATCGCGGTCGAGGATGAGTTGGTTCGCGATGTCATCCGGCAGGCTGCGATAGAGCGAGGCTGCCGCTGTGGTGAGCTTGGCGGCTACGAATTCGCGTTTCTGCGGGAGTGTTTCCAAGGCGTTGAAGGCGTCGCCGTGGTGGGCAAGGGCTTCGTTGAGTTCGCCGATGAGCGCGCCCATTTCCGGAACGAATTCGATGAGCCCCTCGGGAATGAGCACGGTGCCGAATTTTTCGCCGTTGGCTGCGCGGTGGGCCACGGTATCGGCGATCTGGTCGACGATCTGCTTGAGCGTAAGCCCGCGCTCGGCAACTTCCTCGGAGATGAGCGTGATATTCGGATGCGTCTGCAGCGCGCACTCGAGGGCGATGTGCGAGGCCGAGCGGCCCATGAGCTTGATGAAGTGCCAGTATTTACGGGCCGAGATGGCGTCGCGCTGGATGTTTCCGATGAGGTCGGAGTAAACCTTGCTGGCTGTGTCGAAGCCGAAGCTCGTCTCGATGTGTTCGCCGCGCAGGTCGCCATCGATCGTCTTGGGAACTCCGACTACACAGAGCTGGGCGTTGTTCGCCTTCGCAAACTCGGCGAGCTTCGAGGCGTTGGAATTCGAGTCGTCACCGCCGATGACCACCAGCGCGGTGAGATTGCGGGATTTTGCGGTTTCGAGGGCTTTGAGAAAATCCTCTTGAGATTCCAGTTTTGTGCGGCCCGAGCCGATGATGTCGAAGCCGCCGGTGTTGCGGTAGCTCTCAATGAGCTTGGCGTCGATTTCGATGCCTTTGTTCGTAAGAAGGCCGTCCGGTCCGTTCAGGAAGCCGATGAGCGAGCTTGCGGGATGGATGCTTTTGATGGCGTCGAAGAGGCCGGCGATGACATTGTGTCCACCGGGTGCTGGGCCACCGGAAAGGATCACGCCAACGCGGATCGGCGAGGCGGCTGCTGGTGCGGAGCCTTTTTCAAAGGTTACAGCGGGAAGGTCGAAGGTGTTTGGAAAAAGGGCGCGGATTTCGCTGTCGCTGGATGTCGGCAACGGAGTCTGCTTCGCAGTGGATGCCGCGCTGAGCGAGGCTGGGAGCTTGGGACGATATGCCGAACGGGCTTTGGCGAGTGCGGTTTGCTGGATCATGGAATTCAGTAATGGTAAGGCACTTTTTTAGCCTTCAAAAAAATGAACGCAAGAGCGGCCTTTACTCGGAGGTGGGTGGAGTATCCTGCTGCATTTGGGTGCTCAAGGGATCTTGTGGTGGGTAGGGATCAGCTGTTGGCGAAGGAGTTGGCGAAGGAGTTGGGGTCGGCCACGGGGGCACGAGATTTGGCCACTCGTGCAATGGCACGGTGAGGCCACCGAGTTCCTCAGCGAGTTGTGTGCATTTTTCCCGCCATTTTGCGAGATCAGGCGGGGCGGGGGAGGCATCGGCTGAACCAGGGAAGACGAGGTAGGTCACATTGAGGTCGCTGGCTGCTCGGATGATTTGGGACGAGCGCTGGCTGAGTTCGCGGCAGAGCAGCAGCGAGGCCTCGCCGACTTTATGGGAGGGGCCCGAGTCGCCCAGCATGGCCGGATAGGCCCGGCCTTCGTGGATCACGATGGCGTAGTCCCCGATTTTCGGCACAAAGGGGCCGATGTTGTCACGCATGATGAATCCCGGAAGGACGATGAAGGGGTCAACCGAGGAGACCAGAAAGCTCCATTTCTTCAGATCGTGGATGCGGCGGGTGGCGAGGTCGATGCCTTCGTTGACTTGGGTTAGACGTGCCGACTTGAGATCGGGCTTGAGTTTTTCGGCTTTGAAATCGGCAAGTCGCTTTTCCTCGATTGCTAGCGTGGGATTCGGTCGCTCGGTTTGTTTCGGCCAGCGGTAACTCGTCTGGGGTAGAAAGAAAACAGAAGACGAATCGACCTGGACATTGCGGTCTCCATCCGAGCCGTCGGTGTTCACATCCATGTCCGCGATGACGAGCAGAGCGCGGCGTGATGTGGCAGGGTTCTCGAGTTCGAGCATCGTCTCGCAGTCGTAGAAATTGTGCCGCGAGAGCACACTATCGAGATTGGCGAGTTTGCGATTCAGGTCGTTTGTTTTGAGTTCGTAGATTTTTTCGAAAAACGGAGACACCGAAGCACTGGTCAGCAGGACGGGAAGGTCCTTGAAAACGCCGGGCAGCGAGGGATCGCTCGATGCGATATCCTCCAGCGTGGTGGCTGGACGCGGCAGGCGGGCGCGGAGGGTCAGCTCGATTTTATAGGCATCCAGGTCAAGGCGGTCTTGGGAGGCCAGTTCGTTGGACGGAACCGCAACCGCTGCGGATTCCAGCGAGATGCCGTTGAAAAGGGTGGCGGTTGGAAGTGGCTTGCGAACCAACGAGGGTATCGGCTTGGGCGTCGGAAACGGTGTGGGCGTGGGGGAGGGCGTCGGTGGCGGGGGAGGAGGTGGTGGCGGCGGAGGTTTCGGGCAGGCGGTGAGGCTGAAAGCGGCGAAGCACACCCCGAGAGCTGCAAATCCCGTGCGCCACCTGCCTACTGTCGCGCCCGTTTTCATTCGTCAGGTATGGGCGATGAAGGCCGAGTAAACATCCGGCGGGATGTCGAGCATCTTGTAGTCGCTGGATGAAACGAAGAGCAGGCTTTGTTTGCCCTTGCCGAGAAGCTGTCCGAGCGAGTCGTAGATTTCGTGTTCCAGCGTGGCGAATTTCCGGTTGTAGCCTGCGACGCGGATTTTCACCTGTACAGTTTCGAACTCACGTGTCTCGCGGACAAATTTGTGCTCGAACGAGCGGGTTAGGATGTAGAACGGCGTGTTCTTGAGATTGAACTTCGGCATGACGCGGTTGAAGAACAGCTCGCGGGCTTTGCCGACCCACATGGCATACATACCGAAATAAACATTGCCGACCGAATTGGTGTCCGCATAGGTCGCGACGAGGGTGTAGACGAACCATTTATCTTCAAAATGCCCAGCCAAGCTGTGCTGGGAGGCTCCCGGGTCGAGCACGGTGATCGGGCTCGCCACGCTCACCGCACTCTCTGGGCGGGACGAGAGAGCGGAGGGGGCGGTAGTGTCCAATTCCGCTGCATCGCTCACGAATTCCTCCGAGGAACTTGGCTTAAGCAGCAGCCAGATCACATAGCCCAGCGGTAGGAGTGAACCGACGATCTGCAGACTCGGCGAACGCAGGAAGTAGCCAAATGAAAAAATGACCACCGCAATGCTGCCGATGCAGAACATTTTAACCTGCGGAATCGCATTCGCCGGGCTGACGATGTAGCAGCGGGCGATCGCCAGAATCGAGTAGCCAACAAAGAATGTGGCGTAAAAAATCATGAAAAATTCCAACTCGAATTTCAACATCACTCCCGCCACGGCGACGATGCCGGCAAGCAGGTAGGCGGGGATGGGAGAGGTGAGGAGCTTGGGAGGAACCAGTGAGAAGATCGGGTGGTTACTCGTGCTGGCGTTGGATTGCAGGAACCACTTTAAGGCAATGTAGCCGCTGTCGAGTGTCGTCAGCACACACACGCAGATGAACACCGCATAGGCGGAAAAAGTCCATGAGGAAGCATTTGAGAAGACCATGGTCAGTACCTCCTGGCCATAGTTGTGTCCTGTGATTCCCACGCGAATGAACTCTCCCGCGCCCCAATTGAGCGCCCAGAGTGCGGTGATGCCGTGCCAGAGGATGAGGCCGAAAAAAAGGAGCGAGCCGATGACATATCCGGCGGCGATGGAGACGCGTTCGCGGTGCATTTGAATCGCCCTCTGCCATTGCTGGAGGTCAAGCCACGGGCCGACGAGAAAGCCGATGATGATCGGCACGGCGTAGCCCCAGTAGTTCCAATCGTTCGTTGGCAGTTTGGGAATCGTGAGTGGACCGGTGCCCTTGCCGATGCTATGCACGGTGAGGATCACCAAGGCCGGCGCAAGGAGCAAGAAAAGAGCGCCATGACTGAATTTGATGCGTTTGATGTCGAATTCCTCGCCAAATAAAATTGCCGCTGCCAGCACCACAAGCATCGTGAGCGGGAGGTAGAGAAGTTCCGGGCGGAATCCAAGTGGCGCCCAGGCGTATCGGATGAATGCAAAGATCGTGAGCGTGATGGCGAGCAGCTGATAGAGGAAAAAAACCAGCCGGAATGGCCTCGACCACGAAGCAAAAAATTTCGCGAGCGACTCGGATCCCGACTCCCTCCGGGCCAGGTGGTGCGTGATCAACCCGAAGATCAGAAGCCCCAGGAAATTCGGGATTGCAAAGGTCAGCAGGCCAAAGAGTCCAAATTGCGTGGTGAACTGAACCGAGAAGAACAGGCCGAGCCCCCACATCCAGGAAAGCGCAATCGAGATTCCCCACAGCACGGCGCCAAGAGAGCGTGGGATTTGAAGGGGCGAGGATTTAGCCATTGATGCCATATCCATACAATGGCCACGCTGATCTCGCAACCTCTTCCAAATTCTTGCGGATCGATTCGCCAGGGAGAAAGGGATGCCTCGAAGCCTGCGTCTGTCATTCCCAAGAGCGAGAGACCAGTGCTCCCGGCCGAGCTCGCCATTTGAGTTGTGCGGGGCTCGATGCGAGCCCCGCAGCAAATTTCGGATTAGCGTGAGGCGATGACTTCTTCGCTGATGACTTTGCCGGTGGCCTCGGGCTCTTTAGAGGGCTCGGGGACGGGTTTGGCAGTCGGGACATTCGGGCTGACCTTCCAGAAGAGAGGCTGGAATTTGTCCCAGGCTTCGAGGATTTCTGCGGCGCGGGGGCTGCCGGTGAGGTCGTGGTGCTCTTGGATGAGGGCCTTGAGTGTTGCGATGTCCGAGTCGGCGGTCAGACGCGAGATCGAGATAAGCTGGTTGTTGTAGAGGCATTCGAAGCGGTCCTCGAGGTCGAGTATGTAGGCCACGCCGCCAGTCATCCCCGCACCGAAGTTTTTGCCTGTGCGGCCAAGGACCACGACAGTTCCGTTGGTCATGTATTCGCAGCCATGGTCTCCGATGCCTTCGATAACTGCTGTGCCACCGGAATTGCGGACGCAGAAGCGCTCGCCGGCGCGGCCGTTTGCGAAGAGGCGTCCACCGCTGGCGCCATACATTACGGTGTTGCCGATGATCATCGCCTCGTGCGGTGTGAAGAGCGATCCGGGCTCGGGTTTGATGACGATCTCGCCACCGCTCATGGTTTTGCCGACATAGTCGTTGGCTTCTCCGGTGAGGAGGAGACGCACCCCGGGGGAGAGGAACGCGCCGAAGCTTTGTCCTGCGCTGCCCTTGAGCTTGAGTTCAACAGTGCCATTGGCAATTCCTTCCTCGCCCCACTGGTAGCCGATTTCTCCGGAGACTTGGGTTCCAACCGAGCGGCTGGTGTTTTCGACCTCGTAGGAGAGGGAAATGGGACGGCCATCGGTGATGGCATCCTTCGCGTCCTGGAGAACGGTCTCGTCGAGCGTCGAGTCCTCTGGGCCATCGTTGCGCGAGCGGGTGGCGTGGCGCACGGCGGAGGGATCATCGGCGGCGACATTCACAAGCAGGCGTGAGAGGTCTAGGGTGTTGGCTTTCGGGTGGTTTGGAATTTCCTTTTGGCGCAGGCATTCGACGCGGCCGACCATTTCATCAATCGTGCGGAAGCCGAGACGGGCCATCATTTCGCGGACCTCGGTGGCGACGCCGTTGAAGAAGGCGACAACATTTTCCGGGCGGCCTTTGAATTTGGCACGGAGTCGGTCGTCGATCGTAGCGACGCCGACCGGGCAAGTGTTGAGATGGCACTGCCGGACATACACGCAGCCCATCGCGATGAGGGCGGCGGTGCCGAAGTTGAACTCCTCGGCACCGAGTAGGGCGGCGTAAACAATGTCCTCGCCGCTGCGCATGCCGCCGTCGGTGCGGAGGGTGACACGGTTGCGAAGCCCGTTGAGCATGAGGACTTGATGGGCTTCGGCAACGCCGAGTTCCCAAGGTCCACCGGCATGCTTGATCGAGCTGAGCGGGGAGGCCCCTGTGCCGCCTTCATGTCCGCTGACAAGAATGATGTCCGCATGGGCCTTGGCCACGCCTGCGGCGATTGTTCCGACGCCTGCGGTGGAGACGAGCTTCACGCAAATGCGGGCGCGGGGATTCACCTGCTTCAGATCGTAGATCAGCTGGGCCAGATCTTCGATCGAGTAGATATCGTGGTGCGGCGGCGGAGAAATGAGGGTCACGCCTTCCACCGAGTGGCGCAGCTTGGCGATGTAGGCGCTGACCTTGTGACCGGGCAGCTGGCCGCCTTCGCCGGGTTTTGCACCCTGGGCCATCTTGATTTCGATTTCCTTGGCGCTGGCGAGGTATGCCGCCGAGACGCCGAAGCGGCCGGACGCGATCTGCTTGATGGCACTGTTCGCCCAGTCGCCATTATCGCGGCGTTTGAAGCGGGCAGGGTCTTCGCCGCCTTCGCCGCTGTTCGACTTGCCGCCGATGCGGTTCATGGCGATAGCCAGGCACTCGTGGGCTTCGGGGCTCAAGGCTCCGAGGGACATGCCGGCTGTGGTGAATCGTTTGCGGATGTCTTCAATCGGCTCCACCTCGTCGATCGAGATCGGGCCTTCGGTCGTGGGCAGGATTTCAAGAAGATTCCGGAGTGCGACGGGCGTGTTTGCCAGAACCGAGTCGACATATTTTTTATAATCCTCCGCCTTGCCGGCCTTGTCGGCCCCCTTGATGCCCACATAGGCATGAAAGCTTTGGAGGACGGGTGGAGTCACAGCATGCATCTCGCCGCCGCGACGGAAGCGGTAGTAACCGGGGTCGCTGAGTTTACCGGCTTCGATCGGCACGGCTTCCGAATAGGCCATGGCGTGGCGCGTCAGGGACTCGATGGCGATTTCTTTGAAGCTGATGCCTTCAATCTGGGAAGCTGTGCCTTTGAAGCATTGCTCGATCAGTTTGGAGGAAATGCCGATTGCTTCGAAAATCTGTGCTCCACGGTAGCTGTTGACCACCGAAATGCCCATTTTGGACATGATCTTGAGGATACCGGCCTCGATGGCTTTACGGTAGTTGATCGCCGACTTGGCGAAATCGGCAATAGCACCGTCACGCTCGAGAAGTTCGCGAATGGTCTCGAAGGCGAGGTAGGGATTGACTGCCGCTGCGCCAAAGCCGATGAGGCAGGCGATCTGGTGTACATCGCGGGCCTCGCCGGTTTGGCAAACTAAGCTGACTCGCATGCGTTTTCCCACACGGATCAGGTGGTGGTGTACAGCTCCCACGGCGAGTAGCATTGGGACAGGGACATTCCGGTGGTCAACTCCGGAGTCCGAGAGAACAAGAATGCTTGTGCCGGTATCAATCGCCGCCTCGGCATCGGCGCAAATGCGCTTGATGGAAGGCTCGAGACCTTCCTCGCCCTCGGAGGCGTTCCAAAGTGTCGAGACTGTGGAGGCTTTGTGCTCGTTGCCGACGGCTTGAATCGCCGTCAGTTCCTCGTTGAGGATCACAGGTGACTCCAGACTTACGAGGCGGGCATGCTCCGGCGTTTCGGCGAGCATGTTTTTGCGCCAGCCGAGCACGGTGTTCAGACTCATCACGAGCTTCTCGCGGATCGGATCGATCGGCGGGTTTGTGACCTGTGCAAAGAGTTGTTTGAAGTAGGTGTAGAGGAGGCGTGGCTTTGCGGACAGGACCGCGAGCGGCGTGTCATCTCCCATCGAGCCCACGGCTTCGGCACCGTCTTTGAGCATGGGTTTGATGATCATGTCCACTTCCTCGGAGGAATATCCGAATGCGACCTGGCGCTGGGTGAGTGTGAGGATATCGAGTTCGCTGATGGGTGCTGCGACTTGCTTTTCTGTTAGCTGAGGCAGAATGCTGAGGTTGTTTTTCAGCCATTCGCCATATGGTTGGCGGGCGGCGAGGCTGGCCTTGATGTCGGCATCGCGGAGGAGTCTTCCGGCGGCTGTGTCGATGGCGATCATCTCGCCGGGGGCGAGACGGCCTTTTTCAACAATCTTGAGTTGGTCGAGTTGGGAACCGCCGACTTCTGAGGCCATCACGAACATCCCGTCCTCAGTGATGTTGTAGCGTGCAGGCCGGAGTCCGTTGCGGTCGAGGCATGCTCCAGCAATGACGCCATCGGTGAAAGTAAGAGCGGCAGGGCCATCCCACGGCTCGGAGAAGCAACGGTGGTAGTTGTAGAAATCTTTGATCTCCTGGGAGATGTTCGGGTCTGTGCGGTAAGACGGGGGCACGAGCATCGTCACGGCGTGCAGGATGCTGCGACCGCTCATGGTGAGAACCTCGAGCGCATTGTCGAGGCTCGCGGAGTCGGAGCCGCCGGGTTGGATGATTGGCTTGAGGAGGTCGATATCGGCGCCCCAGAAGTCGGCTTTTAGCTCAGCCTCACGGGCATGCATCCAATTCCGGTTGCCACGGATCGTGTTGATCTCCCCATTGTGGGCGAGCATGCGGAACGGATGGGCCAGCGGCCAAGTCGGGAAGGTGTTTGTGCTGTAGCGCTGGTGGAAGAGTGCGATGGCCGTCTCGTATTCGGGATTCGCGAGGTCGGGGTAGAACTTTTCCAGAGAGGCTGAAACAAGGAGGCCTTTGTAAACAATCGTGCGGTGGGAGAAGGAAGGGATGTAGAAATCTTTGATTTTGTCGGCAGCGGCGCGGTCCTCGATTTCGTTGCGGGCGAGGAAAAGACGGCGCTCGTAATCGTCATCGGACATGCCGGCAGGGCGGCCAACCAGAACCTGCTCGATGAGGGGCATGGTGGACTGGGCTTTCTCGCCGAGCACATGGTCGTTGATGGGGACCACACGCCATCCGAACACGAAGAGTTCACGTTTTTTCAGGACTTCTTCGGTGATCGCTCGGGCGCGGGCGGTCTCGTATTCGTTGTGCGCGGGCAGGAACATGACGCCCACGCCGAGGTCGCTGGGATTGTAAAGTGTGTGGCCCAGTTTCTCCACTTCGGGCGTGAAGATTTTGTAGGGAATCTGGGTGGTGATACCCGCGCCATCGCCGGTCTTCGCATCTGCATCCAGCGCACCACGGTGCATGAGGCTACAGATGGAGAGCAGGGCGGTCTCGAGAATGGCATTCGAGCGTTCCCCACTGATCCGGGCCACGAGTCCGACGCCGCAGGCGTCATGCTCGAGGTCGGGGTTGTATAGTCCGTTTGAATCGCGGGATGGCAGAGCTTGGTTCATGTTCAGAAATTAACAATTAGCAAGAATCGCTCCACAATTGAGAATGTGGAGAATTTTTTTTGAAAAAAAATTGATGGCCCATTTGCGTGGTTCGCCGGATTTTTGAGTTGGAGGAGGTAGGCGGATTTGGTGGTCAATCCACTCTTAACGGGCGTGGCGGCGGATCGCCTCTTCTTTGAGTACCCCGATGTAGGGCAGGTTACGGTATCGCTCGTTGTAGTCGAGTCCGTAGCCGACCACGAATTCGTCGGGGATTTCAAAGCCGATATAATCAGCCACCGTGGCGGCCTCGCACTGTAGTTTTTTGCGCAGCAGCACGCAGGAGCGAATGCTGGCAGCGCCGGATTCCGCTTCGAGGCGGTCTTTGATGGCGCGCAGGGTCAAGCCACTGTCAAGGATGTCATCGAGGATCAGGACATGCCTTCCGATGACATCGGCGATGGAGTTTTGCCGGAATTCGATGTGCCCCTTAGATTTCGTGCCATGGTAGCTGGAGACGCTCCACGAGTCGATTTGGAGTGGTAGTGGAATGCGCCGCAGCAGGTCGGCCATGAAAATGAAGCTGCCATTCAGGATCGAGACAACGGTTAGCTCCTTGTCCTCGTAGTCCTTGGCGATGGTATGGGCCATCTCATCGAGGCGGCTGAGTATGGTTGTTTCGTGATACAGAATCCGGTCGATGTCGCTTTGCATGTGGGGGATTCGTAGCCAGCACGCTGCTGCAGACAAGCTATTCGAGTAGGCCCAGCGAGCGCAGGTTGCCGTTCTCGAGGGCAAAAATCTCGCGGCTCACGGGGTGGTTGGAGGAGAGGTAGGCATCGATGATTCTCTCCGCTAAGCGGAGATGGACATCGTCCTGCTTCGAAAAAACCAGCACCTGATTGCGCGTTGGCATCGCCACGAGCAGGTCGGGTCCGAGTGTTTTCTCAAAGGCGGCAGCGAACTCCGGCGCGAGCACGCAGGAGGCGGTGAGGGGGTCATCCGACTCAATGGCGGCGTATTGGATCACCTGGTTTTTGTTTCGCACAAAGGTGGGCTTCATCCGCTTGTAAACCTCCGAAGCGGTCTGCAAGGCATGCTCCCGGATCATGGGATAGGTCATGTGGACGGATTTTTTCTCCTCTCGGGTGAGCGGCTGGGTTTCTCCATTCACGATGCGGGCGATAGCGAGCACGGTCCGCTGCGAGCCTTCGATCGGGCGCCGCATTTTGTGATCCATGAACGATGGTTCCACGAGCAGGGCCCATTGATCGGCGTCGAGAGATGCGGATGAAGCCGCCGTAAAAAGAAAAACCAAGATCGCCCTTTTGAGTCTGGTACGGCCTCTGGTAGTAATAGAAATCATCATGATTGCGTTTTTAGAAGGAACACTCGCGGAGTCTCTCCCCACACAGATCGTCGTCAATGTCCATGGTGTCGGGTATCAAGTGATGATTCCCATATCAAGTTTCGAGCGGTTACCGCCGCCGGGCTCGGCGGTGAAGATCCTCACGCATCTCGCCGTTCGCGAGGATGCACACGTGCTCTATGGGTTTTGCACTGCCGGCGAGCGTGACCTCTTTCGCCTGCTTCTTCACCATGTGACCGGCGTCGGGCCGAAGATCGCGCTCGCGGTGCTGAGCGGACTCTCTGTCGAAATGTTCAAATCCGCCGTTGTAGCGGGGGATACCGGAACGATCTCGAAAATCAGCGGGGTGGGCAAAAAAACCGCTGAGCGAATTGTGCTCGAGCTGAAGGACAAGGTCGGCGTCGCCGCCGAGTGGGAGGCCTCCAGCGCGAAGAACGCCCCGAGCCAGGAGGATGTCCGCCTGCATGATGCCGTGCTGGCTTTGATTTCACTCGGCTACAAACAGGTCGAAGCCCACAAGGCGATTCGGGCTGTATTGAAGACGGGGGATGAAATGCCGACCTCCGAGGAGTTGATCCGCCAGGCGCTGAAAATCCTCTCATGAGCCCGCTTGAATCGGCCCGTGCCGTCCGTGCCGCCATGCCCGAGGGCGGTCTTTTCCATGAAAAGGAATGGCGCATCGCACCGGCCCCCTTTTCGCTGCCGGATGGACTCGCGCCGGAACTCGAGAAACTCGGGTATCGTCTGATGCTTTTCCTGCGAGCCTGCGACCAGCTTTACCGGCAGAGCGTGAAAGGCCGTCAGCCCACATGGGTCGCCGAGCTCCTCGATGCGGGCAAACCGCCGGAACTTGTGGCCTTCCAGCGTGAATGCGGGATCGCGGGCGATATTCCCCGAGTCATTAGGCCGGACTTGCTTCTCACCGATGATGGCTTCACCATCGCCGAGATCGATAGTGTTCCTGGTGGAATCGGTCTCACAGCTTGGCTCAACAAAACTTACGCGGGGCTGGGATTTGATGTCTTGGGCGGTGCGGATGGCATGCTGCGGGGATTCTCAGAGATCCTGCCCGGTGGTGACATTGTCGTCTCGGAGGAGGCTGCGACCTACAGGCCGGAAATGGACTGGCTCGCTGGCGAGTTGAATGCAACCTCGCCGCAGTGGCGTGTCTTGGATGGCTCGGCAAGGGATGACTGGCAGCAACGGATTTATCGTTTTTTCGAACTCTTCGATTTGGCCAATGTGCCTGCGTCGTCGGGGATCATGGACGGCGTTCGCGCCCAGTCGATACAGGTCACTCCGCCGTTCAAGCCCGCTTTGGAAGAGAAGCTGTGGTTCGCACTTTTCTGGATGAAGCCGCTGGAGGAACTCTGGCGCCGTGAACTCAGCGAGCGAGCGTTTTTAGCGCTGCAAAAAGTGATTCCCTACACATGGCTGGTCGATCCGGAGCCGCTGCCGCGTCACGCGGTTCTTCCGAGGCTCGAGGCGCATTCTTGGAGTGAGGTCGGGAAGCTTAGCCAGAAGCGCCGGAATTTTATTATGAAGGTGAGCGGATTTTCCGAACGGGCTTGGGGGTCGCGTGGTGTGGTTGTGGCAAGCGACCTGCCGCAGAAGGAATGGCAGGCCGAGTTGGAGTCCGCCTTGGCGGCTTTTCCTTCGCAGCCTCACATTCTCCAGGTTTTTCATACGGGTAGGCTCTTCGATGCCGAATACTGGCTTCCTGAAAACGCTGGCTTGCAGAGGATGCGTGGACGAGTGCGATTGTGTCCGTATTTCTTCGTTGGCGAAAAAACAACGCAACTCGGCGGCGCGCTGGCCACCATCTGCCCCGACGATAAAAAGCTTCTTCACGGAATGCGCGATGCCATTTTGGCACCTGTCGCGTGAAGGATTTCAGGGCTTCAGTCGGCGCGAGAGGTCGCGCAGAGCGCGGGCAAGCGAGGGATCGCTGATTCTTAGCAGCGCGCGGTAAACCGGCAGCACAACGCGGCGGCGGACGAACCGCTCGGGCCAGTGTGGCAGTAGCGTGGCGACACGGAGCGGGAAGAGTTGCAGCGTGCGGCCGTCTTCCGGGGGGCATTGCGTGCGACAGCCGGGC
>Ga0164292_10001629_pt1 | contig 18239 bp, 30 predicted proteins | sample GEODES117metaG_FD_111486 | JGI IMG/M metagenome (GOLD analysis project Ga0164292, IMG submission 111486) | Eutrophic lake water microbial communities from Lake Mendota, Wisconsin, USA - GEODES117 metaG | ecosystem: Environmental > Aquatic > Freshwater > Lake | place: USA: Lake Mendota...
CTAAAAAGTTAGGCCCAGTAAATTTAGTTTCTAGGTCGGTCATCTGTTGGTAAAACCTTTTCCAAGTTCTAAGTCTTCTGGTCTTAGCATGGGCTGGCCATCCAATAAGTCGTCTATCAATTAGGGTCTTAAGGTGTTTCCAACGTTTAGACTGCTCAGGTTGGCTACTTCCAATTGGGTATACCTCAGCTCTAGGTAGCAATAGTTTTAATCTTTGAGCAACTGCGTCACCTACACCGCCTGAGTCAACACCTACAGCTAACACATCATAACTACCTAAGAAGTTAACTATTTGAAAATATTGGTCTTCCCAGTCTTCACTTTGAATCTCCATCCAATTTAAAATTCTATGGTCAAAGTAGCCAAACTCATCAGGTCTATCCCAGTCAACCCAAACAACTGTGACAACAGTAGAGTCAACTTTTCTAGCGGGGTCGATACCGACTACAACAGGGGTTCTGTGCCAAGCCTTAACAATTTCTTGAGAGGTATCCCCAAGTTCGTCCATTACCGTAGAGGTTACAAACATGCCTCGTTCTAGAAGCCACTTACAGTTATAGGACATTTGAAATTCGTCTGAGTCTTCACCTACACGTAGTATTTCTTTCTTAATAAACTTCTGGTAGTTATCATTATATTTAGCTACGTCTTTCCAATCCCACTGATAGTGGTTTTGCTTATTTCCTCTAGAAGTTTGACGACGTTTGTTTAACTGGATAGAACGATAGAAGTTGTTTTTGTGTGTGGTAGGCGTGCCTGTTTTAACCATAGTTCCAGCGTAATACGCCAACATAGGAGATATAGATTTAGATACTACAAAGTCATCTGCTTCTTGGCACTCATCAATAACAATGAGGTGGAAAGACTTAGATTCAATCTTTGCACGAGGGTTGGCCGTCATCATCATTACAGATGAGCCAGAGTTCTTCAATTTAATTTGCTTTGTAACTCCAGCAACTTTTTTAGCTTCGTCATCAATCTCTGGGTCACCTAATACGTTTAATGCGTGCTCACTAGTAAGCCTGTTAATAGTACGACTAAACAGAGTTTCTGCTTGACCTTCTACTGGAGCAAACAATCCTACCCAGATACCGTCTTTAAACTTACCTAATAAATCTGGATACATACGTGCAAGTCGTGGAAGAATAACCATAAGTGTAGCTACAGTATTTGCAATAGTTTCTGATTTACCGGACTGACGTGCAGCAAGAGCTGTAATTTCTTCACCGTCATTAATAATTACAGATTCCATAATTCTTCGTGCAAGTGGTGCTTGATATGGATGCAACTCATAGCCAACAAGTGCTACTAAGAACACCATCATTTTGTCTACTAGTTTGTCAACAAACTCTCGGGACAGCTCATCTAACCCGTCGTCTTCTTCAGCGGGTTCAAGGTCGTCCTCATCAATTTCTTCGAAGTCTTCTTCTTCTTCAAAGAGTTCATCAATGTCAATATCTTCTTCAAACATTTGTACCTCCTTTAAAGACGGAAAGCCCTGGGTTTAAAGTCCAGGGCTGCCGCTGCCACACGGGAGAGAAGGAGAGAGTTGGCGGATATAATTTTATCATACAAATGTAGTTACTCAATGCGAGATAATCTTTTGTGCAACTCGTCAACAACTGCATGGATAGCTTCAGCTCCAGTAAGGGCCTCATCCAAATAAACTTGATTTCTGTTCTTTTCGTAAGCTGAAAGACAGCGGCTTAACTCATAGAGAATCTGGTCTGACCAAACCAAAAGTTCTCCTGAAGGTATCTTGGATACTCTTTTGGCCACCTTTTCAGAAAAAGGTTTGTTCCAATTCTTTTTTCGTCTAATCACCATTCGTCTATCTCCTCAGTAGAGAGCCCCATATTACGGGCTCCAAGAGCATTTGCCAAAAGCAAGTCTGCGTCCTCTTCAAAGACTATCTCTGTGTTTTTATTCCACATACCTATTACTAAACCTGGTTTAGTGAAGGGGGTTCTAAAAACTAAACAAACTTTGCTTTTCCTGTAGGGGAAGTCAGTTTCTTGAGTCCAGCCTTTTTCTACTATCGGTAGAGCTCTACGGTGGTAGTACTGAATTACATCTACGTATAGTGGTCCGAATGTTTTCATCTACTCCTGTTTTCCAAATAGATAATCATCCAAAGTAGGTATTTTAGGTTTAGACCCGTACATATATTCTGAAAACTCTGAAATGTCGTTCATCTGTTCCCTACGGTGTTTTGGCATACGGGTTACATCTGAAGGCCCCATGTCTCCCCAACCGTCTAACCCAGACTCTCTTAGAAACACTCCTTTAGACGGTGCGTTAACAAAGTCATACCACACGTCTTCAGGAACTCCTCGATAATCCCACCAAGTACCGTCTCTAAATACAACGGTCATTGTGTTGGTTTTAAAATCGTATCCAGCTTTTATAGTTCTTGGTTTAGCTGGATTGCTTGTTGTAGTGGTTCGCATAGAGGGTCCACCGTCAATTACTTGAAATTCAGGGTCATTTTCTTTAGGGTCTTTTAAAAGTTCGTCAATAAAATTTGACGTGTAACTAGACGACATCTCTTCCCAAGAAGGGATAGTAGGTCTTTTCTTAGCCATTAGTTCTCACATTCATGCAAAACAGCTTCTTCTTCTGTAACTCTAGCATGACAAGCCTTGCACCTAAGATACTTAGGCGGTTTAAAATTATTTTGAGCCGTAGCTCCTAAAGGAAAATTGTTTCCGTTTTCATCATTTTCGGATTCGTAATCAAATACTATCTTTGATTCTCTAAAGAGGTGGTCTGGAAAAGGGCCTTTAGCTTGATAAGCTTTTTCTGGCACGGGGTGGGCTTGAATAGCTTTTACCCGTGTTATTTTCATACTTCCTCTTCTGTTGGCTCCTCCGTAGATTCTACAGTACTTCCTGTAGTTTTTGCTTTACTTGCAGTTTTCTTAATAGTCTTCTTTGAGTCTTCAATAATAGGGGTACCTGTGGATGTACCAGGTAGTGGTAACTGCCCAGATAGTGCCCGCACTTGTAAGTGTGGTGGCAAACAGATTGGGCAATAACTTATTGGGTTAGCGCCTTTGTCAGCCAGAGTATATTCAGCATTATTTGGGCAGTTCACACATTTCATGATTTTACTTAGCTCCTGTGCCGAATGCTGTATCGGAAGGATTTAGATAACGAAGTAGTACTGGAAGAATCGCTACGACACCTGCGGTGAGGATAGCTTTTACTCCTTCTAGGTCAAGGCTAAATACATCTCCACCTGTGGCAACAAATGCGGAAACTGCTGCAGCCATGAACGAGCGACCCCATGAGGCCAACATTGCTTTATTCATTTATTTCTCTACCTTTCGAGACACAACTAGGTTAGTGCCTGCACAATTAGTCTGCCTGATTTACAACTTGATGTCAAGCCCAACTACTTTGCAGATTCCTCAATATGTTGCGTAAACCGTCCTTCTAAGCGTGCCATTGAAATTTTTTGTTCTGTTACATCTCTACTAATTTGATTTAACTGGTCCTTCATTGAGCTTCCACCGTTTGGTTTCAATTCGGACAAATACCCCTTTAACCAACTCTTTAATAACCAATTAGTTATTGAAATAGTAAACAAAGCAAACGTAGCAAAACTAGCTAATGTTTGCGCCCATTGTAAAACTGTCATCAATGTGTTTCCTGTCTAAAGGGCGTTATACGCAGTGTAGAAAAAAGTTTGTCATAAAAACACACCTTTGTCATGCTATTCAACTTGACATATATACGTAACTCAGTGTTTCCTTGTACTAAGGAGGAAATCAAATGCTTTTGTTAAAGAACATAGCGCCAGAGTCAAAGGGACTTGGAGCCATGGCAATGACCATGGTCCTTTTAGTCACAATGACAGTAACCGCAACTGACTCGTCTCAAGCTTCAAATAAGCTTGGAGACGCAAAAGATATGGGTTCTGTCCAGGTAGTTACATTAAGTGATTACTCAGATAAGACCTCACTCACGGACACGGAGTTAAAAGAACTTCTAACTCTTGTCGGATTTAAAGGGTCTGCGCTTAAGACAGCGTGGGCCGTAGCTAAAAAGGAATCCAACGGACGACCTTTAGCTCACAATAAAAATGCTAATACTGGGGACAACTCTTATGGCATTTTTCAAATCAACATGTTAGGAAGCCTCGGTGAGGACAGGAGAGAAAAGTTCTCTCTATTGACTAACTCTGATTTGTTTAACCCAGTAAAAAACGCTCAGATAGCGTTTCATATGACCCAAGGAGGAGAAGACTGGTCCTCTTGGACATATTTGGAAGGAGAACGGTTTAAGCAATTTTTGCTTGAATATCCAGCGATATTTAATACCAAAAACAATAAGGAGTAATATATGGCTAAAGCACCAGGTTTTGACGGTACGCAACCCTGCGCTACTGTAAACGGAGATATGTTTTTTCCAGAAACTGGTGCTGAAACTATAGAGTTAAAACCTGTACTAAATAAGATATGCAATAGTTGCCAGTTCCAAACACCTTGTTTACAGTATGCACTAGAAAACTCTGTTCAAGGTTTTTGGGCTGGCACTGTTGAACGTGAAAGACGACTTATGCGTAAGCGTTTAAATATTGTAGTTAAGCCGTTAGTTTATTACTAAATATTAGTATCTGGTTCATTAAGTTTAAGTTTAGTTTTGTGGTTGTGCTCCCACTCAGGCTTAGTTCCATCTGGACGTTGACCTCTTAAGTACATCTTTCCAAACACACCCATGCCAGCTTTATCTGTAAGGTTTCTCCATTCAGAAAAATCTCTATTGTGTTTATCTATATCTGTTCCGTACTCTACTGGATGATGTTCTAAAGTAAACTCTTCAAGTTCTGTCTTGTGTATAGGTATAAAGAAGAACACTGGGTCTCCTTTTTTAAAGGTAACAACTTTTCCAGGCTTAGTTAATTTCCAATTAGCGGTTGGAGAAGAAAACATCCAGTCTGACTCTACAATTCCGCTTAACGGAGACGCCCCAGGAATTACTAGGTTAGGGGCCCCCATAATCCATAAATTCCAATCTTTAGAGGTTCTTGGTATAGCGTTTAAATGAAAAGTTACTACTCCGTTACCAGTGCCATTATCAGCAAATCTAATTCCATTTTGTTCTCTCCCACAAATAATATTAGTTCCATCGGCTGAAGTAGTCCCGTCCCAAACAACTTCTACATCCTGTGCTAGACGTATACACCAACCGTGCCTGTTTGCGTAAGTCATGGGCAAACACCTGTAAGCGTATCCTTGACCTGTTTGGTCCATCCACTCTCGGTCTACTGGAGCTTGTTCAATATTCATTCTGCTACCTACAGGAACAGTATGATAAAACTTAATGATTTTGTCTGTTGTGGTCAAGTCTATACTCCTCTCTCCAAAGTTTAAATAATTTACCTATATCGTACCCTAAGTATTGATACAGGTCATCTACTGAGCGTTTAGTGCCAAAGTGTTCAAATCCTGTAGTTCTATCTATTATGTGGTCAATTATTAAATTAGTAGCTATAGGTTTATTTATCTCCCACTCATCATAAAAATCGTTCCACAGTTTGTTTAAAGGCATAAAAGCCTCTACGTCTTGCGGGTACATATGTCTTACAGGTAAACTATAAGGAAAGTAAACGTCCCAACCATTAGTAAATGCCATAAGACTGTGGTAAAGCTCTTCTCCCCAAAATAACACCCAGCTTGGTTGGGTAACAGTTAAAAAGTATTCTGCTGGTCCAAAAATAAAATGACCGCATACGTACCATCCTTTAGCAGCAAGGTTATCTTTTCTTTCTCTGCCTACAAGATGAGGAACTAGCTCATAGGTGTCAAACAAAGATTTTTTAGCAGTATCGGTGTTATAAGTTAAATCGCTCACTGTGTTTGGAGAGTACTCTTTAAGTGTGTCAACTGGTTTTGGAGTCCACCCGGGCAAGTAGGTACTAAAAAGTAGTTTAGAATCTAAACGCTGTGTTGTTTCTCTGTGCTCTTCTACAAGAACGTTGTCCCAGTTACTCTCAAACCTGCTGTGAGCGTCTATTTGTAAAACATAGTCGTAACTGTGGTCTAGCCAACTGTTTGCCAAAACTCTGCATTTGCTTACACTAAATACGCATCCAGGGAGGTCTACGGAAAAGTTTACTTTACCATCGTAGGTATTAGTTATAGAAGAGTCATCGAATTCAAACTCTTGAACAAATACCCCTACATGAATATCGTGTAGGCCCGAAGCAGTGCTAAAAAGATTATCTACCGTTGACTGAACTAATGGGTCTCTATAAGAAGCAATTGAGACATATATTTTTGCCACATTGCCTACCACTTACCTATTGGACAAGTTGCTTCTTTTAATTTTGTCTTAGCTTGCATAAAGCATCCGCATTTTTTACAGGTTTTAGTAGCTTTAATCAAATGTTCGCATCCCATACAAATGTCTAATCTGTTTTTAGCAACGTCGTCATCGGTATAATTTGCTTTATTAAGCAGGTCCCAAGGCTTTACCGTTCTTTTTTTTGCTACTTCCTCTGGGAGTGGAGAACAATCAAACTCTCCATCATCATGTCTACAACCAACACCAACCTCTGGATTGTCTGTTAGGTCTACTATTGTGGGGTTTCCAAGAAGAATAGCGCCTAGTCTAGGCGGGGTTCCAATAAAGTCTACAACTTCTCCGTCTAGTACAAACCCTACTCTTTTTGAACCCTCTGGTAGTCCATCCATGTATATCTCCTATATCGTCCGTCCACTAGTTTACATTAAATTTATAAAATTGGTATCCACTTTTGTGGGTACTGCCTCTCTAGCATTGCTATAGGGGCTACGCTAAAAGTCAATAGTTTTACATCCGCTTCCCCGTAAACAATACGTTTACCTGCCTCAAACAAAAGTATGGTTCCTTTGGGGGTTGAGTAGGGGGTGTCGTTAATAATAGTAGTTGAGGTATCTAAAGACTCTATAAAGTAAATGCCAGAGAAGCAGGGCGCCCTAGTGCCCCCCATGTCATACCAGACATCTGTTCTAACACCCTCTACATAATCTGAAGAAATATAATATCCAACTTTACTGCTTAGCTCGTAGTAGTTAAGGGCCTCAGTCAGTAGTCCTCTAATAATTTGCAAAGCTTGATTTATCTGTTTGTTATACGCACCAAGATAATTTTTTGAATTGGGGTCTTCTACGGGAGCAAACCCTAAAAAATCTGCGGATACTCCGCTATTAAATTTATACAGCTCATCGGGTGGGTATACTTTATTAATTACTGTATCTAATATGTTTTTAGGCTCTGATGCACCCTTAAATACTATAAAAGGTTTTAGTTCCCTATTTAATAGTTCTTCTTCTAGGTTACCCATTAAATCCCCCAATTCGTTGACCAAACCATATCACAGGAGATGCTGGGTCTCTAGGAGGTTCTTGTTCAGGCATAAAAGCCCTACCACCAGGCATTGGAGAGTTTGGCTTATTGTGGTTCATAACTTTAGAGAGGGTAGCGTATAGCTTGTTGGTTATAGGACTTCTATCTCTAGTACCTTCTAACAAGATACCTCCAGCATTATTATAAAATACTGAACGTAGAACACTAGCTAAAAACTTCCAATATCCTCTTCTTCTGTATATTGGATTCGTGTACATCCTGTTTGACTCTACTGTTTTGTTAGAGTCCGTGTAGGAACCTAAGTAATCTGGTGCTTGGATAGTGTACATATCAGGGTACTCATTTGGAGTAAACTGAGAAAAAACTATAGTTCCGTTAGGGTACTTATTGTTTTTGTACAGCCCTATAGATATCTTTATTATGTCAGCGTTGATAAAACAACTGTGAATCCATGAATTACCCAGCTCTGTAGGGTACTGAGATAGGCTCATCATAGCGTGACCATCAATTGTTATCGGAGTTATAGTTGTAGTTGAGTCCATAGTTATTCTATTGTATTTGAGTCGTGTACCAACATTCTTTCTGTGTAGAACACATCATAAGGTTCGCAGTCTATAGACACAACCTCATGAGGTATATCGGCTTTTCTAAGTTGAGTAATATTTTCCCAAGAGCTTGAGCTGTAGTTGTATACCTTATCTTCCATAAACACCTCAGAAGACAAAATAAACATAGCTTTAGCGCCTCGTTTTATCAATACGTAGTGAGTATCAGAGAACAAGTCGTTATTAATCATAACTCCTGAAGGCGCTATTCTTCTTACTACATTAACTACAGTTGTTTCTACAGTAGCAATATCAGGGTTTTTACCTGTCCAGTTTATAGCAGCAAGGTTTGCTCCCGCTAGCTCTTCATAAGGAAACCCTGTTATATCAGCAGAGAGTAATACATCTCCAACTTCAATAGACCCAGCAGGAGCTAGCCCATCTGGAGTTCTTACTAATGTTGAAATGTTGACTGATTTACCTTGCCATCCGCCGCTAAAATCTCCGCCGGGAGGAAATAATGGTCCTGGGTCAGGCGGTGGTGGTGTTGGGGTACCTCCGCCACTGTTTTCACTTCCTGAACCTCCACCAACGTTCTGTCCAGCATTTGGGTTGTAATCGCCTTGGCAAATATTTGGGCAAGCACCTGGAGTTATACACCAAATTCCGTTACCGTAAGTTCCACAAGAACCTCCGTAGCTGTTGCAAGTATTGCAATCAACGGCTGGAGGTGGAGGTGGCGGCGGTGGAGTTCCACCACTACAAACAAAAGTTTCACCGCATGAAGTAACGGTAAAGGTTGCTTGCCCACCGCAGGAAGACCGATACTCTGTGTAATAGTACAGAAACGTACAGGCTGGAGGTGGAGGTGGTGGTGGCGGTGGAGTGCCAGTTGCAATACAAGGACCATAAGTATTAGGGCAGCCAAAATTAGTTATACATACTGATTGTGTTCCAGGAATAAATATACCACTACCAATATTAATGGTGCATGGTTGAGAAGAAGTTCCAAGCGCACACGTTACACAATCTAGTGCCGGTGGTGGTGGTGGTGGCGGAGCTGAACCCGTTGATTGACAAGCTGGATACGTTCCAGTGTTGTTATAGCTACATGTGGTGTTGTAACCACTACCACTAGCATTTTGACTTGTTGCATAAGAGTTATAACTGCAGTTTCCTACTCCAGCGCCTTGAACAGAGGTTGTGCAGTAATAGGCGTAAGAACTTGGTGGAGCAACATTTCCACCAGTATAATAATTACCACAGTTGCCTGTTTGAGATGTGTTTGTACAAGGGCTACAAGGATTTGCAATATCTGCACTAGAGCAGTAACAGGTGCCGCTAGTAATAGTTTGACTGCAGCCGCCTCCTTGTTGTGCAACGCAGTCGCCAGCTTGCGAATAGTTACAAGAGGTTTCTGAAAAAGTATACGTGTCGTACCTGCGAAAACCAGAAGGGCAAGTATTATCTTGTTGAGGACCTGAACTAAAACCGTAAGAAGTTCCGCAATATTGTGAGCCTGTATAGTAGCTTCCACAAAGTCCTGTTGAAGATGTAGTTGTGCAAGGGCTGCAAGGATTAGACACGTCAGCAGAAGAACAGTAACAAGTTCCACCTGTTGGATTATTTCCACCGCAACCGCCGCCACTACTACAGGTGGGTTGGGATACACTTCCTGAAGCGCCACAAATCCAGTTGCTTGGATTACCAGAAAGGTTTTGCCAGTAAGAACAACAAGAGCCTGTTGTACATCCACCAAATGCAACACCATTATCTGTTCCGCACACAGCTCCGCCTGCAACAACTGATGCACCGTTACAGTAATAATATCCGATGCTTACGCAAGAAACTAAACCGCCACCGCCAGGTGAAGGGGGCGCAGGAGGAGGGGGAGTTGGTGGAGGAGGGGGAGGTGGAGGAGGAGGAGCTGCTGCTGGAAAAGATTGTTTCCAAATACCGTTAGCTCTTACATAAGTATTAGTTACAGGTCGCCAAACACCAGCTACTTTTACATAGTAAGCAGAGGCTACTTGCCATCCGCCAGGTGTTTTAACATACCCATGTGACATGCTGACCTACGCACTCGTGTATGTAAGCCAGATATCTCCGTCTTGACCTACGGTGTTAACAGGTGCACCAGTAGAAACAAAGATGTTACGGTCGCCGTCATCATTACTTGAAAGTACAGTTGCGCCATAGACGCTAACATCACCAGGTCTTGGCATCAGGTAATCACTATTCCGCTAACAGTTATATTAACAGCAGCGGCATTTGATGCCCTTGCTGTAAGAAACTCGTTGGTAACCATAGGTAAATCAACAGCAAAAATTAAATTAGAGTATGCACCAATTGACAAGTCGCACACGATTTTGTTTCCAGTTAAGACTGAGCCTCCGCTGGGTACAAGGTTGACGTTAAGTGTTACGGCGGAACCAGAACAGTTTGTAAACATAAGCTGCTTTACTACTACAGTTTGACCAGCAACAACTGGGGTGATTATCTGGGCGTCTGAGGTTGTAAGTGGAAGCGGGCCTGCGAGGCGAGCCGCGTTAAATATTGCCATTTAGTTCCTTCCTAGTGGCTTCCTAAACGTCTAGGATAGCCCATAATTTATAGTTTTAGGTGTTATCTAGTTCCGTGATAGGCACGGCCTGGGTTCATATAGCTCTTGATACTTGGCTTTTCTTTGTCATTTAAGAATATTTTACGTAGTCCAAACCGAGAATCCCGCACTGTTATTAGTTTGGGTTGGACGTATGTAAACTCTTTTGCTCTACTCATGGGGACCACCTGTTCCATTGAATAGCCTGAGTCACCATACCGGGAATAGAGGGCTTCCAACCTGCCTTTGTTATAGCGTCTCTAAATTCTCTGCTACGTCCAGTAAGTAGTTTTACTGGCTCACTAGGGACGTTTAGGGGGCTGTTAACTTCTTTTTCCACGGCGTTTACTTGCTAAATAATTTGCTTCGTTACTTAACATTGTTGAACTTGGTTCCGGGTTTACTGAGTAACTTCCATCAGAAGCCTTGTTAATACCAGACTTTCTAGATTTAACTGGTTTTGAAGGTGTATCAAACCCTGAAGCATTTGCTTTTTTACCTGCTGCTCTAGATGCGTACTTTTTAGCGTATGTTGGGCTAATCTCTATTGCGTCTTCTTCTGTAATATGACCGCCAGCTACAGCTGCACGGGTATCGGTGTAAGTGCCTTTTCTGCCCTTAGACTTACCTGTAGAACTCCACTGCTTGCCTTCAGAGTGTCCGGAAGGATTTGGTTTTGGTGTTGAGTCACCAGCTGTTTGATTTTGTACATCTTTAATTACATCTCCGTATTCAACGCTAAATCCACCTTTACCATCCGCAGCAAGTTTTCTTAGTTTGCTACCTTCAGGGGTGTTTTTACCTGATGCTCCATAATGATAGTCGCCTCGTCGTGTTTCTCTATCGAGGTCGTACTCTTTCATTGTGTTTTCATTTTGCCAGTCTTCAGCACTTCGTTCTCTTGAACCGCCGCCACCGCCGCCAGCACCTTGACTAGGGTTTTTACCTTTAGAACCAGCAAAGATACCTACACCAACTTGTAGTGCATTTCCGAAAGCAGATGCTTTTCCTGATTTCTTACCAAAATTAGAAGCTGCATCACCCTCTGCACTAGTTGAGGGTTTTTTCATATCAAAAGTAGCCATAATAGAAGTTTAAGCCACTTTCTCTAGTTTGACCTTGTATGTACTCATTTTATTTAATTACTTGCCACAAGTAGGGCATTTATCCTCAGTAGAGCTAGAGTTTGTTGATGCTCCAGCTGCTTTGAATTTAGGGCGCCCAAATCCTACGATTGAAATCATAACTCCAGCCTTGTTTTTCTTAAAAGCACGAAGTTGTTTGCAAACTTCTCCGCCATTTCTTTGGCTTCCAGATTTCTTTGAAGATGTGTTTCCCTCAATACACCAAACAGTGCCATCTTCATTGTCTTTGATAACAATACCTACGTGAGAAATTCTATCGACGCCATCTGAGGGAAAATCAAAATACGCGATATCACCTGGTTCTGGGTCAGCCACATCTCCGTCAATCCATGCACCAGCTTTCTTAAATGCCTGTGCTCCGGCTGGTGTGTAAACAGTATTGGGAATTTTTACTCCTGCTTCATTTCCGCACCACATAACAAAAGAGCCGCACCATGGTTGGAAGTTAGCCTTTGTATAAGCGCCGTACTTTGTTTCGTTATCTTTAGGTCCTTCAATAGTTCCTAGTTCACCTTTAGCAACTTCAATAAGTTTAGCTGCTGTTCCTCGGTCTGCCATTATCTAATATCCTTCCAAAATGCAATTAATACAATTAATACAGGACCAAAAATAATTGATGCCTGTATCCAATTCACTTATTTATCCCAGTCAGTATCTACTGGTTGTTCTTCTGGCATTTGACCATCAGGTTTTGCTGCTAAACGTGCAGCTGTAGCATCAATCTCTGCTTCAAGTTTTTTGTCCGCTTGTGTGTTTTTAGCGTCCATCTCTTTGTTATCTAGTTGTGCTTTCATAATATCTTTAGCACCAGATGAACCAATTAGGATACCTGCAAGGGTTCCTGTAATAAATGTTGCAATACTTCCCAAAACGTTAAAGAACATCTTGTCATTTTCTGACTGTGCTCCGATTGGCTGTGTCACAAATAAAAGGCCGTAAAGAATACCTAGTGATGTGCATAGCAAAATTGCGCCTAATGTGATGCCTAGAATAAACTTTAAGCGGGCATCTAGGTCTTGTGGTGATAAACGTTCTTTACTCATTTGGTGTTCCCTCTGGTTCTACAGTAGCGGTAGTTCCGTCTGATGTTTTAACTAAGTCTACAGGACAAGTTCCTGTAGAAGTACATATAGGTGGCTTACATTCAGCGGTTTCCCAATTTTTTGGGTCTTGACATGGATATCTAAATTGTCCGTCGTATCCGCAGCTAGTTAAAGACAGCGCAAGTACCGCTGTTAGTAAAAATCTTTTTAACATCACTCTTCGTCCTTAGGGTTCCTTAATGGGTACGTAACCGCCCAAGCAACTAATGTTCCCACAATTGCGTATCCCACAACGGTCTTAGCTGAGCCATCTAGAACTACCCAGGCAATAAACATTCCTAATAGAGTCCATAGCTGGTCAATCATGTCTTTAACTATCTTCATGGTTTACGTCTCCTAACTCCCTTACTATCTCCGGAAGGAGCTCCTCCCCCAGAATTTCCTCCACCACTTGAGCCTCCAGAGGTTGAACCTCCAGTAGCACCTGCTGCTGCACCAACTGCATTCATAGCAGCACCTGCAGCCACAACGGCAGCAACAACCATTTCAGTTGCTTCTTCACGTTCTTCAGGGGACATGTCTGCACCGATACTTCCTAGTGCTTGAAGTGCCTCACCTGGGTCGCTAAATATTGCGCCAACTAATTCGGATGGGTTCTCTAGTAAAACTAGAGCCGCAGCTACGTCTGCTGTAATTATAACTTCATTACCGTTTTCATCCTGCCTAACCTCAACAGGGGTCTGTTCAGGAAGGTCTTGATAAGCAATGCCAGCCTCTTGAATTTGTTCTTTTGTAAGAGTTTCTCCAGGAGCTACTGATTCAATAAGGGCTTCTGCTACAAGTTCTTTTTCTGCCGTTGTAAACTTTCCATCTCCAGCAAGGGTTTCTGAAAGGTTGTTTACTTCTGCTTGTGTAACCTCTCCATCAGCTGATAAAGCATCTAAGATTAAAGACTCTTCGGCAACGGTTAACTTACCGCCATCGCTTAGTGCTTCAATTAAAGCCGTAGCTTCAGCCTCTGTAACTTCTCCGTCAGCCATTAAAGAGTCAACAACAGCATCAGACTCTGCTGCTGTTAAGTTGCCGTCAGATAGAACATCTTCAACCGCAGACTCCACCGCTTCTTCAGGTGTGATAGTCTCTGGAACTGTTTCTTCAATAGGAGGTTCTAATGGTTCTGTGGACGGATTTTCTGGCTCTGGCTCTGGTGACACTGGTTCTGGTGTTGGTTCCTCGGGTGTGGAAGGTTCCAGAGGCGCCTCGGGCTCTACGGGTGGTGCTTCGGGCTCTACCGGTAGTGGTGGCTCTTCTGTGGGTTCTGATGGCGTTTCTGTATCAGGGGCAGGTTCAGTAGGTGCGTCAGGTTCAGGCTCAGGAGTTGGTTCAGGCTCTACAGGCGGCTCAGGAAGAGGTTCTGGCTCTGGCACAGGCTCAGGCTCGGGTTCTGGGGTTGGTTGCGGCTCAGGTTGAGGAGTTGGCTCAGGCTCAACGGGAGGCTCTGGATTGGGATTTACAGGAGGCTCGGGCTGAGGAGTTGGTTCAGGTTGAGGAACAGGTTGAGGTTCTGGAACCGGGGTGGGCTCGGGGACCACTGGTGGAACTGTAGGAGGTTCTGGTGAAGGTTCGGGTTGTGGTGCTGGCTCTGGTTGTGGGGCTGGTGTTGGCTCTGGCTGCGGTGCGGGAGTTGGCTCGGGTGTTGGAGTTGGCTGAGGAGTTGGAGTTTGAAGAGCTGTGACTGCAGCAGCAACTGTAGATGTAGCGGTATCAGCTAAAGTATTAGCAGTTGTAATTGCTGTTGTAGCTGTTGATTGGAGGGTAGTTAATGTTTGAGTTTCTGTTGTTAATGTGGTCTGAGCTGTTGCAAGTGCTGTCACTGCTGTTGTTTGCACTTCTGTAACAGTTGCAAGAACAGCAACTTCAACTGCTTTAACTTCTGTTTTATCAGCGACTACTGCTGTTTGGCTTGTAATTTGAGCCGTTAAAGTTTCATTGGTTACATTGGTCATTGGCTGTACTGGAGCACCTGCAGTTTCACGAACACCAATACGAGGACCGTTATGAAGATTGGTGGTATTTCCTGCAACGGTTCCTACACCAGTCCATTCACCTGTTGTTGGATTGACTGTCATCTTCCAATTTACATTTGTAATAGGACTATTTGGTTGTGCAAATTTGTGTAAATTCCAGTCAACTTCTAAAGTAGTTTCGGTAGTTTTTACAACAGTTGAAGAGCCATTTGCATTATCGTTCATAAAGTCGCTGCCAAAGACTGAGATATGTGCTCCTGCTGGAAAATCCCACCAGTTATAGTCGCCATTGCCAAAGGTAATCGTTGCTTTTGAGGTTACGTAAATTTGGCTGTTTGTTCCTTGACCTTCATAAACTGTGTTACCCATTTTTATATCAAAAGGCGTACTAATTTTTGTAAAGCCGTCATACATAGTTGGGAGTGTAGTTGTAGTAACTGTTGGGGTTTCAGGAGCAACAGGGGCTACATATCCTTCAGTTGTGTAGGTCTTGCTATCTGAAGGGGTATTTTGAAGAGCGGTCAATGTAGTTTGAGCATTAGTTAAGTTAGTTGTTGCAACTGCTACTACTGCTGTTTGAGACTCTACTGCTGCTGTGGCTGTAGCAACAACTGCGGTTGCAGTAGTAACGTCCTGCGTTACTACTGCTACTACTGCTGTTTGTGACTCAACTGCTGCTACTGCGGTCACTGCTACTACTGTTGCTGACTCTGCTGCTGCAATTGCTGTTTGAGCTGTTGCTACTGGCTCTGCTGCTGCAGAAATTTGTTCTGTACTTGCTGTTGATATAGCAGTGCTTAATGTTACAGTTGCATTCTCAATTTTTTCTTGGACGGAGGTAACTGATGGAACAAGTGGTGTGGTTTCTGTTTGGGTTGGGGCTGGGGTTGGCTCTGGACTGGGTGTTGGTGAAGGTGATGTTGAGGTCTCTGAAGGAGCGGGTGAAGGCTCTGGAGTTGGCTCGGGGCTCGGGGCAGGACTTGCCTCAGCACCAGAATTCGTACTGGAAGTTTGAGGGTCCGAAGTTACAGAAGAAGGTTCTGGACTTGGAGATGGAGTTGGAGTCGATTCGTTCGAAGACTCTGTGGAAGCAGGACTAACTGCTACCTGTTCTGGGGCAGGGTCAGTAGCGCTCGCGTTTGATTGGCCAAGCAAAAATAGAAATAATGTGAGGACTGTTGCTGCGAATATGCGCAGTATTAACATTTACCTCTGATGTTACTGTAACTCAGTATTCCAATCAGGGTTAAAGTATGCAACAGAACTTAAAGCTTCTTGTTTTTCTTTCATATGATGCCCACAAAATATTAATTCTAAATTAGATGCTTTCATATGAACTCTTACTTTAGCTGCAGCACTGCAACTATCGCAGCGGTCATTTGCAGTTAAAGGCTCGTCTTTAAAATCTAAGACTTCTTGCATCTTTTCTGCTGTAATCACGTTATCTCCTAAAATAAAGAAGCGGCAGGCTTTTGGCCTGCCGCTTCTAATACTACACTAAAAGTGTAATTTGTTTTTATGAAGCTGTTGCGAATGGTGTAACTGTGATTGTAGCTGTTGAAGCAACTGAAGCTGCATTTGCAGCTGTTGACTGAGACTTGATTGTTCCAGCAGCACCCGCGACTGTTCCAGCAGCCAAGCCTGTGAGGGCAAGTACGGTTGAAGCAGAAGATACGAATGAAACTGTGTTAGTTGCATTAGCTGTAACTGTCCAGGTACCGTTGAGTTCTGCACCTGTTGAGGCAAGTGATGCAACTGTAATCTTTGTACCAACTGGGAAGGCTGCGCCTGCTCCGGTTGCTGTAAGAGTTGCAGTTGTTGAACCAGCTGTGCGAGCTGCTGCAGTTACTGAAATAGCTGCGTTTGTAGCTGCGGTAGCTGTTGTAATTGAAGCTGATTCGTAACCAGCGTCACGAAGAGCATCAATAGCCAAGGCTGTTGTTAGACCAAGAACGTTTGGTACTGAGATGTAAGCAACACCTGAAATGTATGCTCCGTCTCCTGACGCAAAGTCTGGGAATCCAGCATACTTTGCTTCTGCCACATTGTGGTTAGAAAGTGTTGGGTTCAAGCGTGAGCTTGGGTATACGGTGTATCCGCTCCATCCGTAGTTTCCAGTTGCATTTGCTGCTACTACTGTGGTTGATGGTGCAGTTGTGTAATCCGCTGAGGTTGTACGCTCATCGTTTGGTTGCATTGGGAAATTTCCCCAAGCAAAGTCAACGAATACGTTACCAGCGGTATCAAGAAGATTACCGTTGTTATTTGTTGCCATTATTTTTACCTATTCTCTAGAGTGGGTTAGCAGTCCCATGCGCGAAGGGACTTGTTAATTCTACTATTTGGGTCTTTAGCAGTCTTGCTAGACGTGTTCTTTTTCTTCATACCCTCCATGCGAGAGCAAAAAGATTTACGACGAGCAGCAGACTTAGGAGACTTCTTAGCTTGTTCTTTTTTAACAGGGGGTTTTAAATTACTTCCTGGATTAGCTTTTTCGTAAGACTTACGTCCTTTTTCATTAAGACCGCCTTTAGCGTTCTTACCCTCTTTACGAGTCCAGGCTTCTGACTTTGCCATTTTTCATTACTCCGTTATCTACGTTATCAACCGCATCATCTAAAGACCATGTAGGCTCTTCAGAACATGTTCCTTCTGCCCAACCCATGACTAGGTAAAGTCCCAGCCTTCGCCGTGGCGCTTCTTCATATCATCAAGGTGTGCTTTACCTAAAGCTGAACCAGAGAAAGAAATACCTGTCTTTTTACTAGTCATAGTAAAAGGCACAAATAAACCTTCTCCTGTATTTTCGTTTACCTTAGATACACCTTCGGAATCCATTTTGTGAATTCCTTCTTTACTAACGTTTATCGTAGTTTTAATCTGTGGTTTCTTTGGAATCATTACTTGCTTCCCTTCTTAGAGGAGCCGAACATGTTTGGGTGGGAGTCTTTAGTCATTCGGGTTCCATCAGATAATGTAGGAGAGGCCGTAGCATCTCCCTGTAGAAAAGCTCTACGAATCTCAATCTCAGACCTAGTATCTTTAGCCTCTGAAAAATCTTTATTGTTTCTCAAAGTTTTCTTTTCCTTCCACCAGCTCCAAAACGGAACGTATCATCATCATCTCCAGCTCTGTTTCTAGGCGTTTCTGCAGTATCAGCTAGTGGTCCACCTTCAGTCCAAAAGTTCTCTTCTTTTAAAGAAAAAGAGTCAGGAATTTTATTTTTAGACTTAATTGTAGAGGGTAGAGGAAAAGAAATAGGCGGAACTACTTTAGGCTTTTTACCCTCAGCGCCGTCTTCTTGACCTTGAACTAGGTCTCCATTATTTCTAGGCATTATTTTTCGTTCTCTTTCTTGCCCGCTCGGCGCTTGTTTTCTTTCGCCACGTTTTTACTTTTAGAAATAGCGCGAAGGTTGCTAGGAGAATCGTTATTTTTGTTATTGTCTTTGTGGTCAACATCGGTCCCCTTAGGTAGCTTGCCATTCTTAGACTCGTAATCAGCACGGGCCTTATCCTTAGA
>Ga0164292_10001631_pt1 | contig 18220 bp, 16 predicted proteins | sample GEODES117metaG_FD_111486 | JGI IMG/M metagenome (GOLD analysis project Ga0164292, IMG submission 111486) | Eutrophic lake water microbial communities from Lake Mendota, Wisconsin, USA - GEODES117 metaG | ecosystem: Environmental > Aquatic > Freshwater > Lake | place: USA: Lake Mendota...
ACGTGCATCAATATTGTTTGGGTCCGGATCAAACGCGGAGGCCAGCTTCAGGCCCGTATCACCGGTGTAACCTTTTAAATCCTCTTGTAAATTTGGCTTGCTGAATTGTGGAGCACGCGTTGGTTTATCCGTAGGAATATAGACGCCTTCCGTGCGATTGGATTGCACTAGAAAGCGCTCGGCAACCTGCTGAACATCTACCAGCGTGGCGGCACGGATACGATCACGAATTACAAAAAATAGACGCCAATCACCGAGCGCGATGGCTTCCGTGAGCGTAGCGCTTATCTTTTGTGGGTCACTGAAACCTTGATCCCATGCTTTAAGCCACTGGTTACGCACTCGCTCGAGTTCCTCTGTGGTGAAGGGGTGCTTTGCGATGCTTTCAACCGTTGCGGTCAGTGTATTGAGTGCCTGCGTTTGATCCATGTCTGTTTGTAAGCTTGCGCCAAAGATGGCACTGCCTGGCGCAATTCGATCCATCGTGAAAGCGAACACGCCTGCTGCTAACTTATTTGCGACGAGCGCCTTATACAGGCGGCCCGAGGGCGTGTCACCAATAATCATGCTAGCCAGATCTAAGGCAGCAAAGTCTTTATGCGCAGCCGATGGTGTGTGGTACATCGCCGCGACAAGAGGTGAACCGCCAGTGCGGCGCAGTGTCACGCGACGCTCGCCATCTTGAGCCGGTTCAACGGTGTATTCGGGGGGGAGCTTTCGGGTTGCCTTGGGGATGCCGCCAAATGATTGAACAATATCCTTTAAGGCCGCCTCTGGATCGAATTTCCCAGCGATCACTAGCACTGCGTTATCGGGCTGGTAATAGGTTTTATAAAATTCACGTAGCTTAGGGATGTCGACGTTTTCTACGTCAGAACGCGCACCGATGGTGGTCTTGCCATAGTTATGCCACTCGTAAGAAACGCCTAGCATTCGCTGTATCAGGATTCTGGCCGCGTTGTTCTCGCCATTTTCCATTTCATTGCGCACGACTGTCATCTCTGTGTCGAGATCTTCGCGTTTGATGCTTGCGTTAATCATCGCATCGGCCTGCCACGATAAATACCACGCTAGTGTTTGTGGGTTGGACGAGAAGCTTGCGTAATAATTGGTGCGATCCGCCGAGGTTGTGCCGTTTGCTTGCAAGCCGCGCTTTGAAAACTCCGCAAGAGCATTAGGCATGTTGGGCGTGCCCTTGAACAACATGTGCTCAAGAAGGTGAGCCATGCCCGTCTCACCATAGTTCTCGTGACGCGAGCCCACTAGGTACGTCATGTTGACGGTTGTGCTGGGTTTTGAGTCGTCCGGCGCTAGCAAGATTCGGAGGCCGTTTACATTCAAGCGGTATTCCGTGACACCTTCCACCGACTGCAGTGTGGTCACCCCAGCAGGTGGATTAACAGCCCAGCCACTTGCACTGAATAGAACCAGCGCTACGCCAGCTAAAATATTTTTTAGGGCGGCAAAATGGTGCAACATAAGGGCATTCCTGTGAAGGGGTGGAACCGGTTGGAGTGGCCGGTTCGTAATAGGTTCACTTCGAAAGCAATCTCATGGCCTGTTCAAGGCCCGAGACCGTCACCGGGAACATCTTGTCTTGCACGATATTACGAATCAGGGCAATCGACTGACGGTACTGCCAGGAGGCCTGCGGCTCGGGATTCAACCAGACGGATTTGGGCCATGCACTCACCATGCGCTGTAGCCATTCCGCACCCGGCTCTTTGTTGTAGTGTTCGACCGAGCCGCCTGGCTGCAGAATCTCGTAGGGGCTCATGGTAGCGTCGCCGACAAAAATCAAGCGCCAATCTGCATTGAACTTACGCAGAACATCCCACGTTTCGAAGCGTTCCATCTGACGACGTCGATTGGATTTCCAGAGATGCTCGTAGGGGCAGTTATGGAAGTAATACACCTCGAGGTTGCGGAACTCGCTGCTTGCCGCCGAAAAGAGCTCCTCGACACGAGCGATGTGATCATCCATGCTGCCACCCACGTCAAGCAGCATCAAGACTTTGACGTTGTTGTGGCGCTCGGGCACCATCTTGATATCCAGATAACCCGCATTGCGTGCGGTGCTGGCGATGGTGTCGCCCAAATCTAGTTCAAAATCCGATCCTTCGCGGGCAAAGCGCCGTAGTCGACGCAGGGCCACTTTAAAGTTGCGTGTGCCCAGCTCAATCGAATCGTCATAGTCGCGAAAGTTACGCTCGTCCCACACCTTGATGGCAGAGCGCCCACCGCCGGAACCGCCGACGCGAATACCTTCGGGGTTGACCCCCCCGTTACCAAACGGCGAAGTGCCGCCTGTACCAATCCATTTGTTACCCCCTTCATGACGGGCTTTTTGCTCTTCGAGTCGTTCTTTGAACATCTCCATGAGCTTGTCCCAGCCGTGCTTTTCTAGTTTCGCTTTTTGTTCTGGTGTGAGGTTTTTTTCAAGCTTGCTGATGAGCCAGTCCAGGGGAATTTTTTTACCTGCGGGTAGCTTCTGCTCTAGGCTTCGGTAATACGTTGCAAAGGCTCGATCAAAACGGTCGAATAAGGTTTCATCCTTAATCAGCGTGGTGCGCGAGAGAAAATAGAAATCCTCGAGCGTGGGCGGCATGATGGGGCTCGACAGCGCTTCGAGTAGTGTCAGATACTCTTTGACGGAAACCAGAAGTTTCTGGGCGCGGAGATGATAAAAAAAATCAACCAGCATGACGTTTAAGTTGGTAGGTGAGATGATCGCGCACTTCGGGCCATTCGCCCGCGATGACGCTGTACATGACGGTGTCCCGCACGGTGCCATCACGCCGCAAGGCATGGTGGCGCAAGATCCCGTCGAGTTTGGCGCCGAGTCTTTCGATGGCGCGCCGCGACGCATAGTTGAAGTTATCTGTACGCCAACCGACGACTGCAGCACCCAAGGTGTCGAAGGCGTGTGTCATCAGCATGAGTTTGCATGCTGTATTGACATAGGTGCGCTGACGACTCTTCGCGTACCACGTATAGCCGATCTCGAGGCGTGCGACCGCGGGCACAATATCGTGGTAGCTCGTGCAGCCGATGACTGTTTCGGTGGCTTCATCGATGACCGCAAAAGCCATCCGATTGCCTTCTGCTAGAGCTGTATCGATGTAGGCAACGGTTTTGTCCGGCTCGGGAACGGAGGTCACGCGCAGCGTCCAGAGTTCGCCGTCGCGCGCCGCAGCTTTCAAGCCGTCAAGGTGCTGATGGCCGAGCGGCTCAAGCCGAAGGCCGTGCCCACGCAGAGTACAGGGGGACGGCGCAACACGAAACGTCTGCGAGGCGGACATGCTCAGGACCCAGAGGGACGGCGCGTGCTGTTGCGCGTAACGGCAGCAAGGCGCTCGAGCAGTTGCAGGTCTTGTTCGTTTTTGAGAAGCGCACCGGCCAGCATGGGGATCGATGTCGCCGCATGTGCATCGATTTCGGCGGCTGTCACATCCTCTGCGATCAAGAGACGCAACCAGTCCAGAAATTCAGACGTCGAAGGCTTTTTCTTGAGGCCTGGCGCCTCACGCAACGCAAAAAACGTATCGAGTGCCGCGCGCAAGACTTCGGCGTGCAAGTTAGGGAAGTGCACATCGACGATGCTTCGCAGCGTGTCGCGATCAGGGAAGCGGATGTAATGGAAAAAGCAGCGACGCAAGAAGGCATCTGGTAAATCTTTTTCGTTATTCGAGGTGATGATCACTAAGGGCCGATGCCGCGCCTTAATTGTGGAGCGCGTCTCGTAAACATGGAACTCCATTTGGTCGAGTTCGCGTAGCAAGTCGTTTGGAAACTCGATATCGGCTTTGTCGATTTCGTCGATCAGCAACACAACAGGCTCGGGCGAGTCGAAGGCCTGCCAAAGAACGCCCTGCATGATGTAGTTCCGGATGTCTTTGACCTTCTCGTCGCCAAGCTGCGAATCGCGCAGGCGCGATACGGCGTCGTATTCGTAGAGCCCTTGATGGGCTTTAGTCGTTGATTTGATGTGCCATTGAAGCAAAGGTCGACCTAAGGCGCTCGCGACCTCTTCCGCAAGCATCGTTTTACCGGTTCCTGGTTCGCCCTTGATGAGCAAAGGTCGCTGAAGCGTCAGTGCAGCATTAACCGCTAGTTTCAGGTCATCGGTGGCTACGTAGCGGGCGGTACCATCGAAACGGGTAGTCAGGTCTGAAGCGGGGTGAGGGTTGGTCATCGGTGGCTAAAATGATAAGAGGATAGGGTGATTTTGTTGGAGTTGAAAGTGTAATTTCCTCAATTATCGTACAATCCTCACGTTTTGCGGCCGGGATTTGATCCCGGGTCATTTCCCTGCCAGACCAAGAGTCCAATATGAAGTTTTCGAACACTACGCTAAGCTTATTAAAGGGTCTTTCGCACCAGGCGGTCACGCTTGCGCGCCAGATCGCTACCGCGGCCGTTGCCGCCACCTGTCTGTTTGCTCTGCCAGCATCGGCTGCTGACGAGCCGAAAGGTAACGTTGAAGCCGCCAAGTCCAAGGTCTCCATGTGTATTGGCTGCCATGGCATTGTCGGGTACAAGGCAAGCTTTCCGGAGGTCTACTCGGTGCCTAAAATCGCTGGACAAAATGACAAGTACCTCCAGGTGGCACTGCGTGCTTACGCTTCTGGCGAACGCACACATCCCACGATGGATGCGATTGCTAAAAGTCTGTCAGCACAAGACATCGCTGACTTAGCTGCCTATTACTTTTCGCTCAAATAATCGGGGGCCCCTATGAAACTCACTTCGCTCGCCCTTGGTTCGGTTGTGTTGTTTGGCGCTGTAGCGACCAGCCAAGCCGCTGATTTGGCTGCAGGTAAAGCTGTCTGGGAGAAACTGAACTGCGCCTCTTGCCACGGAGCGACTGGCGCCAAGTCTATTGATCCGTCTTACCCTATCCTCGCCGGTCAGCATGCTGACTTTTTAGTGCAAGCGTTGCGTTCGTATCAGCGCGGTGCTGCGGGTGCTCCTGCTTCGGCAAACGTGCGCAAGAACGCTGTCATGGGTGCTTTCGCTAAGCAGTTGTCCAAGCAAGATGTCGACAACGTGTCGGCTTGGTTGGCTGCTCAGCCCGGTCCGCTCGCGGTTCGTCGCTAGTTGTTCAGAGGTCGGTCGTTAATCTCGACTGACCCGCTGACGAATCAGTTCAATATAGGCCTCGCTGTCCAACGCTTTGCCTAGCCTCTGAGATTCCCACACGACAGTACCAAGGCATTCCATGATCTCATGTGTAGCCTCGTGCTGATTTGTGCGCGAAGCAAGTTTGTCAAAGGCATCGCGAATTCCCCGCGGATGGTCAATCGACAGTTGCTCTGCAATAGCCAGGTGCATCGAGAGGTGGAGAAAAGGGTTGGTTTTCCCCTCCTCCACGTTGAACTCCCGCGTCATCGAATCTGGCTGGCCCAGCGCGTCGTGGTACTCGGGATGTTGCTCAATCCAGTCCAACGCAATCGCTTCGAGTGGGCTCAGAATTTGCTGCGTTTTGTGTTTGTTCCATGCGTCGATAAAAAACTGACGAACTTGATCGCGAGAAGGGTTAAACATGGGTGCTACCTGATAAAACGAGGGGGTAAGCACTAGTCTAGCAAGTGTGGCCCCGAGGCAGACTCGAAACAGCAGGGATGATCTTTTTGGGGGCACGAATGTCGCAAATTCACCAAAAAACTCCCTTATTTAGTGCAAAACTAGGGCATACCCTGATGTATCGGCGTCCAGTGTCGTGCAGAATCCTGTGCATGCAGGTGAGGGGACATTACTCTGCGGGCGTAAAGCTTGTAGTGTCAAAATATAAGAAAAGCGCAACGGCTGGCACATTCGTGTCGGCCGTTGTCGTTTACATGGTTGGCTCGAGTATTCTTTGAACATCATGACCCCCAATCTCCCACCCAAAGCACGTGACCGCTCCGTCAATTATTGGCGCAGCAATCTGCTCTTGATTCTGTGCCTGCTTTTGGTCTGGCTGCTTGTTACCTTCGTACCGGCCTACTTCGCACGCGGACTCACGGGTCTCTTCGTATTTGATTGGCCCTTTCCGTTTTGGATGGCGGCCTTCGGTGCGCAATTCTGCTTTCTGTTGATTATTGGTTTGTATGCGTGGGGCATGGATCGCCTGGATCGCCGCGAGCGCCTTCGTCGAGAGCGGGAGCGTTAATGCGGCTGAGCGCTAAGGGGCCTCGATCGCAATCCGCACAGCTTTTTCGCGGTTATGCCGCTTATTCCTTGGGGTTCGTTGCTCTTGTTGGACTGTTGTCGGCCCTTGAGGTGCTCGGGTTGGCGCGCCAATGGATTGGCTATGCTTTTCTGCTGTCGACGGTAGCGCTCTATGCTGGCATTGGCATCATGTGCAGGACCTCAGATCCAGTTGAGTATTACGTAGCGGGTCGACGCGTGCCAGCGTTTTACAACGGGATGGCAACAGCGGCTGACTGGATGTCGGTGGCTTCTTTTATCGGAATTGCGGGAACACTCTATTTGACTGGTTACAACGGTTTGGCCTATATCTTGGGCTGGACCGGTGGCTACGTGCTGGTCGCACTGTTTCTTGCACCCTATTTGCGCAAGTTCGGTGGATATACGATTCCGGATTTTCTCGGTGCGCGTTACGAGGGTAACCTCACGCGCCTGATCGGTGTGCTGTGCGCTGTGCTGTGCTCGTTCATTTATCTGGTGGCACAGATTTATGGCGTTGGCATTATTACTACCCGAATGACTGGCATTTCTTTCGAGCTAGGTATTTTTATTGGGCTAGGAAGCGTGCTTGTGTGTTCGTTTTTAGGTGGTATGCGCGCTGTGACCTGGACTCAGGTTGGCCAATACATCATCTTGGTCATCGCCTACTTGGTGCCTGTTGTGTGGCTGGCAGTCAAGCAGACGGGTGAACCGATACCACAAGTGGCAGCAAGTGTCGTCTTACAGCAGGTGACCGAGCGTGAGCGCGAGCTCACCCATGATGAAGCAGAGAGAAAAGTTAGAGCGCTGTGGCAAACCCGTGCGGATGCGATGCAAGCACGCATTGATGCGTTGCCCTCTTCGCTCGAGGAAGAAAAGCAGCAGCTGCACTGGCGCCTGTTGCGAGCCCGAGCCAATGATGCGCCAATGGCCGAAATACGCTCGCTCGAGCGCGAGTATGCAAGCTATCCTAACTCCATTGAAACAGCACGTACTGTTTGGACTAAAGCCCGCGAAGACTTCAGTGCCCGGGCATCACCGCCTGTCCCTCACGCGGATCCGTTTGCGAGTAAAAATCCCGCAAGCGCCGACGCGGCGCGTAATAACTTTTTGGCGATTGTGCTGTGTTTGATGCTCGGCACAGCAGGGTTGCCGCATATTTTGATGCGATCCCTGACGACTCCCTCGGTGAGCGAAGCACGAAAGTCAGTGTTTTGGTCGTTGCTGTTTATCCTCTTGCTCTACATGACAGCACCCGCTTTAGCGATTTTGATTAAGTTCGAAATCTATTCCGACTTGGTGGGTATCCCTTATGCCCAGCTCCCGGCCTGGGTGAACGCGTGGTCCGCTGTGGATCGCTCTTTAATCAGCATCGTGGATCTCAATCAGGATGGGATTGTGCAGCTTGCAGAGGTGCAACTAGGCGCCGATGTTGTGGTGCTCGCTGCGCCAGAGATCGGAGGCTTGCCCTATGTCATTTCGGGACTTGTTGCTGCGGGAGCGCTGGCTGCCGCCCTGTCGACAGCCGATGGTTTGTTATTGACCTTATCCAATGCGTTGTCGCATGACACCTTGTTCAGAGTCGTGTCACCCCGAATGGGTGCAGGGCGACAAGTGATTCTCTCTAAAATGCTTTTACTGGTTGTCGCATTTGCTGCAGCGTGGGCAGCAACGCGCACGCCGGCCGATATTTTATTTCTCGTCGGAGCGGCGTTTTCGTTTGCCGCGGCTTCTTTCTTTCCGGTGTTGGTCATGGGAGTGTTTTGGAAGCGCGCCAATAAATATGGGGCGGCGAGTGGAATGCTGACGGGGCTGGGCGTCACGATCTACTACATGGTTCAAGCGCAACCCTGGCTGCGAGAGTTGGTGCTCGGTGTCCCGACCGGAGTACCAGTGGATTTGTGGTGGCACATTCAGCCGATCGCTGCTGGCGTTTTTGGTGCACCCGTGGCGTTCGTGGTGATTGTCGTGGTTTCCTTGCTCACGCCTGCACCACTTGCTGTCACCCAACAGATGGTGGACTACTTAAGGCAGCCGGATTAGCACCAACAGTGCCCCGTGACCGCCATGGGCGGCCGGAGCGCTGGCAAAAGCACTCACGGCAGGTAGCTGGGTCAACCACTGGGCAACACGGCTTTTTAAGACAGGCTGACCGTTCTGCGAGCCATAGCCTTTTCCATGCACGATGCGTATGCAACGTGCTCCGTGGCCTTGGCTTTGCGCGACGAAAGAGGCAAGGGCCGTGCGTGCTTGGTCGCTGTTCAGACCGTGTAAGTCTAGATGGGCGCTCACCGGCCAATAGGCGCGACGCAGTTGCCGCTGAACATCAGGACCGATACCGGGCGCGGCCCATTGCAAATCGGACTGATCCTCTGCGAAGCCAGAGAGGCCATCAGATAACCCCGAGACGGGCTCAGGCGACTGACCTGCTGCGCGTGCCCGTCGTTGCTCGAGTTCGGCGCCCCTGGCTTGTCCTGAGGCGGCGCGATGCACAATGCGCTGATCGACTGTCAGCGGCTTGACTGCCTGCGTCACCCGTGCAAACAGTTGGCTATCGGCTGCGCTGGCTACGCTGTCAGCCTGTTGCTGTTTTTTTTGTATCGTCGCCCGCGCCTCTTCCGCCTGGCGGGCGGCTTGTGCGGCCGCATGCAGGCGTTTGAGGTCGGCCAAGCCTGCCTTATTACTCCGCATTCTCCAGCCACCGTTGCGCATCAAGAGCGGCCATGCAGCCGGTTCCTGCACTGGTAATCGCCTGGCGGTAGACGTGATCCTGTACATCACCCGCTGCAAATACGCCCGGTACAGAGGTCATGGTGGCCAGGCCCGCTAAGCCGCTTTTGGTCACGATGTAACCGTTCGCCATCTCTAACTTGCCCTCAAAAATACCTGTGTTGGGTTGATGGCCAATCGCAATAAATACGCCTGTAGCAGCTAAATCCAGCGAAGGCTCGCCCTTGGTGGAGCGCAGACGCACCCCGGTGACGCCGCTTTGGTCGCCCAAGACCTCGTCGACCTCGCGAAAGGCGGCGATTTTCATGTTGCCGTTTGCGACCTTTTCCATCATTTTGTCGATCATAATGGGCTCAGCACGGAATTTGTCGCGGCGATGCACGACGGTGACTGAGCGACAAATATTGGAGAGATAAAGCGCCTCCTCGACCGCGGTGTTACCACCCCCAACTACCGCAACATCTTGATTCTTGTAGAAAAAACCGTCACAAGTCGCGCAACCAGACACACCACGCCCCATGAAGGCTTCCTCGGAGGGCAGCCCCAAATACTTGGCTGAAGCTCCCGTTGCGATAATCAGCGCGTCACAGGTGTACTGCGCGCCACCATCACCGGTGAGGCGAAACGGCCGACTGGAAAAGTCGACACTGGCGATGTGGTCGAATACCATCTCGGTGTTGAAGCGCTCTGCGTGTGCGGCAAAGCGTTGCATGAGCTCTGGTCCCTGTACGCCGTTTGCGTCCGCGGGCCAGTTATCGACCTCTGTGGTGGTCATGAGTTGACCGCCTTGGGCCATCCCGGTGATCATGACGGGGTTCAGGTTGGCGCGGGCAGCGTAGACTGCGGCGGTATAGCCGGCCGGACCTGAGCCCAAAATGAGAACTTTGGCATGTTTTGGCGTTGACATTGGATTTACCCTCTATATTGACCTGCAAATTATAATGTTCTCCATGCCTCGACTCTCTCCTGCCACGACGCGCTCTTCGCGCACGACCCGAAACACCCGAAATGGGCCCTCAGCGCTACAAACGCGGCTCCTCTCCATTGCGAGGGAAGCGCGCTGGATTTTGTTCGCGGCTCTGGCTGCTTGGCTGACCTTGGTGCTGGCTACGTGGAATGCCGCCGACCCAGCCTGGTCTCACTCCGTAGGTCGTGATGCCGAATATCTCCACAATCGTGGGGGCGTGATCGGGGCCTATTTGGCGGACATCTTGCTCTACCTCTTCGGGTTTTCGGCTTGGTGGTGGGTCATCTTGCTGGTGCATCGCGTGCGTGCGGGCTATTTACGCCTTGCGGCGCAGCTTCGAACCCGCGGCGAACCAGAAACTCTCGCCCGCGTCCGGTGGGAGCAGGGAATTGGATTTTTTGTCGCTTTGCTTGGGTCTGTTGGGCTAGAGGCATACCGCTTGAGTTCACTGGGGCTGCAGTTGCCTGGTCGCATGGATTACAACAGTGGGGCGGGCGGCGTCATTGGTCACGTATGGTCTGGCTTTTTGGCGCAGTCTGTCGGTTTTGCTGGTAGCACGATCATCTTGATTGCAATGATCGTGATTGGGTCAAGCTTGTTCTTTGGCTTCTCTTGGATGACCGTCGCTGAAAAAGTGGGGGCGGCGCTTGAGTGGGTGATGCTGAAGTTCAGTACGATTCGCACTGCGCGTCAGGATCGACGCGCTGGGCAGGTGGCGCAGGCTGTGCGCCATGAGCAAGTCGAGGCTAAGCACGAAAAAACCGTGCATGAGCAGCCTATACGTATCGAGCCTGCAATCGTTCAGGTGCAAAAGTCTGAGCGTTTGCAAAGAGAAAAACAGCAAACCTTATTTATTGAGCCCGTAGCGCCCGGTGACTTGCCCGCCTTGAGTTTGCTGGATCAGCCCGAACCGACTTTTGAGACGGTCTCTGCTGAAACAATCGAATTCACTTCGCGGTTAATCGAGAAAAAACTTGCGGACTTCGGCGTCGAGGTGCAAGTGATTGCGGCGCAAGCCGGCCCTGTCATCACACGCTACGAGATCGAGCCCGCAACGGGGGTTAAGGGCAGCCAAATTGTTAACCTGGCGAAAGATCTTGCGCGTGCGCTGAGCTTGGTCAGTATCCGTGTGGTGGAGACAATCCCAGGCAAGAATTTGATGGGTTTTGAATTGCCCAATCCAAGACGGCAGATGGTAAAGCTCTCTGAGATTTTGGGTTCGCAGGTCTATCACTCCAGTAGTTCCGTTGTCACGATGGCGTTGGGTAAAGATATCGCGGGTCACGCGGTGGTAGCAGATCTGGCTAAGATGCCACACTTGCTAGTGGCGGGTACAACGGGGTCTGGGAAATCTGTCGGTATCAATGCGATGATTCTGTCGCTTCTTTATAAAGCCGATGCCTCTCAGACGCGTTTGATTTTGATTGATCCAAAGATGCTCGAGATGAGCGTCTATGAAGGTATTCCTCATTTGCTTGCGCCGGTTGTGACGGATATGCGGCAGGCCGCAAACGCGCTGAACTGGTGTGTCGGCGAAATGGAAAAGCGTTATCGTCTGATGAGTAAATTAGGCGTGCGCAACTTGGCTGGGTATAACAATAAAATACGAGAAGCCATTAAGCGCGAAGAGCCGATCCCAAATCCATTTTCACTTACACCCGATGCACCCGAGCCCTTGAAAGAGCTCCCGACGATTGTTGTCGTGATCGATGAGTTGGCCGATCTGATGATGGTGGTGGGTAAAAAGATTGAAGAGTTGATTGCGCGTCTAGCGCAGAAGGCGCGCGCGGCGGGTATTCATTTGATTCTGGCCACACAGCGCCCAAGCGTTGACGTGATTACCGGCTTGATTAAAGCAAACATTCCGACGCGCATCGCCTTTCAAGTCTCCTCCAAAATTGACTCCCGTACGATTCTTGATCAGATGGGAGCAGAGGCTTTACTAGGTCAGGGTGATATGTTGTATATGCCCCCAGGTACCGGATTGCCGGTTCGTGTGCATGGCGCATTTGTCTCCGATGAAGAAGTGCACCGTGTGGTTGAGTCGTTGAAAGCCCAAGGCGAGCCCGACTATATCGATGGCTTGCTTGAGGGCGGCGTCGAAGGCGAGACCGGAGATGGCGTTAGTAGTGTGACCGGTTTTGCGAATGTAGAAGCGGACCCCATGTATGATCAGGCGGTAGAGATCGTCTTAAAAAATCGTCGCGCGTCGATTTCACTCGTCCAGCGTCATCTGCGCATCGGCTACAACCGCGCTGCACGCCTGCTCGAGCAGATGGAGAACTCCGGCTTGGTGTCGGCGATGCAGTCTAACGGTAATCGCGAAATCCTCGCGCCTAAGACTGCACTCGAAGAATGATTAGCCACACAATCCTGCGACGATTTAGGCAGTTTTTTTATTTCATGCCACTCGCTCTGGGCTTGGGCTTTTGTTCCACAACGTTGCAGGCACAAACAGCGTCAGACCAATTGAGTAGCTTTGTTCAGGCGGTTCAATCGGCCAAGGGTAACTTCTCTCAGTTTACGGTGGGTCCGCAAGGCCAAACAAAGCCCGCGCAAACGGGTCGTTTTTCTTTTAAGCGACCAGGGCAGTTTAATTGGGAAGTTCTAAAGCCTTACGCACAGCAGATCGTCTCTGACGGTCAAGAGATGTATCAATTTGATCCAGATCTCAATCAAGTCAGTATGCGTAAAGTCGATCAGGCAATCGGTGCTTCGCCCGCGGCGATCTTGTTCGGTTCCGGCGCTTTGGATCAGGCTTTCAAGGTCTCCGTTTTGCCTGACAAGGACGGTTTGGCGTGGTTACGTGCGTTACCTCGCACGGGTGATGCAGGATTTGTCCACGTAGACATCGGCTTTCAGGGGGGACTCCCCGCGCACCTCATTTTGCTTGATGCATTTGGCCAGACAACACATGTCAAGCTTTCCGGCCTAGTGCGTAACCCAGGCTTGGCGTCAGACGCTTTTAAATTTGTGCCACCTCCCGGCGCTGATGTCGTGCGTATGCAATGACGGATTTATTTAAAGCCAAGCCTATCCCCCCACTTGCTGAGGCGTTGCGCCCTACAACCTTAGACGAGGTAGTGGGACAGAGTCACTTACTCGGACCCGGCAAGCCCTTGCGTATTGCGTTCGAATCTGGTCGCCCGCATTCCATGATTTTGTGGGGCCCACCCGGTGTGGGGAAAACGACGCTCGCGCGCTTGACTGCGCAGGCTTTTGATTGCGCGTTTATTGCGATTTCAGCAGTGTTCGCGGGAGTCAAAGATATACGTGCTGCCATGGATGAAGCACAAATGACGCTCGAACAGTATCAGCGTCGTACACTTTTATTTGTTGATGAAATCCATCGTTTTAATAAAGCGCAACAAGATGCCTTGTTGCCTTTCGTAGAGTCTGGTCTTGTGACGTTTATCGGTGCAACGACAGAAAACCCATCCTTTGAAGTGAATGCGGCGTTATTGTCCCGTGCGCAAGTTTACGTGCTGCAGTCACTCAATGAGAATGAGTTACGTGAACTCTTAGCGCGCGCGCAAGCCACGGTATTGCGTGACCTGCAATTCGAAGAGGTCGCACTCGACACCTTGATTGGTTATGCGGATGGTGATGCACGTCGCTTTCTGAGCTTATTAGAGCAAGCGAGTGTTGCAGCACAAAATGCAGGGCAGACAATGGTCGATAGCGCCTTGGTCGAAAACGCGCTTAGTATGAATGCACGGCGCTTCGATAAAGGGGGCGATAACTTTTATGATCAGATTTCGGCTCTGCATAAATCGGTGCGTGGGTCTAGCCCTGATGGGGCGCTATATTGGCTGACGCGTATGTTGGATGGCGGAGCTGATCCAAAGTATCTGTCGCGACGGATCGTACGTATGGCATGGGAAGATATCGGATTGGCAGACCCTCGGGCGATGCAAATCGCGAATGATGCCGCATCGACTTATGAAAGACTCGGATCCCCCGAGGGTGAGCTTGCTTTGGCCCAAGCCGTGCTCTACCTCGCTATCGCGCCTAAAAGTAATGCGGGTTATATGGCCTATAACCAAGCGGTCGCCTATATTAAGAGCGATAGTTCACGCACTGTGCCGATTCACTTGCGGAATGCGCCGACTAAGCTGATGAAGGAACTTGGACACGGGCACGCCTATCGTTACGCGCACGACGAGCCTGAAGCTTACGCAGCTGGCGAGTCCTATCTGCCTGACGGTATGCGTGAACCAAGATGGTATGTGCCCACACCTCGTGGGCTTGAAGGGAAAATCGCTGAAAAGCTTGCGCGTTTGCGCGAGCTCGATGCGCAAGCGCGCAAACAGTCAAAGGACTAAAGCAATGGAATGGATTGATGCGCTGACGTTGGCCCGTATTCAATTTGCGTTTACCGTCAGTTTTCACATTATCTTCCCCTCCTTCTCGATTGGGTTGGCAAGCTATATGGCTGTGCTCAATGGCTTGCACCTAATGACGGGGCGGCCCGTCTACCTCATGCTGTTTAACTATTGGAAGAAAATATTTGCCCTAGCGTTTGGTATGGGTGTCGTGTCGGGAATAGTCATGAGTTATGAGTTCGGCACAAATTGGAGCGTATTTGCCGAGAAGACGGGCCCCGTTCTTGGGCCACTAATGGGCTACGAGGTCATGTCGGCATTTTTCCTTGAGGCCGGATTTCTTGGTGTGATGTTATTTGGTCGTGAGCGTGTTGGACCAAAGTTGCATTTCTTTGCTACTGCCATGGTGGCACTTGGTACTTTCATGTCTGCCTTTTGGATTCTGTCAGTCAATAGCTGGATGCAAACACCCGCAGGCTATGCAATGAATGATGTTGGGCAGTTCGTTGTTGTGGACTGGTGGGCGGTTATCTTTAATCCCTCGTTTCCCTATCGCTTAGTGCACATGTTGCTAGCGGCCTACCTCACCACAGCGTTTGTGGTGGGCGGGGTTGCGGCCTACCATTTGTTACGCCAAAAGAGTGAGCGGGTTAAAGGCTCTGGGACCGCTGTGATGTTTTCGATGGCCCTATGGATGGCGGCAATCGTCGCGCCGATACAGATTGCGGCGGGCGATGCGCATGGACTCAATACACTTGAACATCAGCCACGTAAAATTGCAGCAATGGAAGGCCACTATGAGACCGTTAAAGGGGCGCCACTGATTCTGTTTGGCGTGCCGAACGCCAAGGAGAGGCGGATGGATTATGTGGTGCAGATTCCGTATTTGGGCAGCTTGATTTTGACGCATACCCTTGACGGTGAGATCCGCGGCATGGACAGTTGGCCCGCTGATGAGCAGCCTCCAATGGGCATTGTGTTTTATGCCTTCCGAGTAATGGTGGGTATCGGTACGCTGATGTGTTTGCTCGGTCTTTGGAGTTTATGGTTGCGTTACAAAGGTCGGTTGTATGACACGCCACTGATGCATCGTGCAGCGTTATTGATGGGACCCTCTGGTTTTATTGCAGTGCTGGCGGGCTGGACCGTGACAGAAGTGGGGCGTCAGCCCTATACGGTCTATAACCTGCTGCGTACGGCTGATTCAGCGTCTCCAATTGATGCAACGGCAATTGCATTTTCCTTGCTGGCGTTTGTCGTAGTTTATTTCTCTTTGTTTGGTACGGGTGTCTATTACATGCTTCGGCAAATGGCGAATCCGCCGTCTATGTCAGATCCTGAGTTGTCTGTGCAGGAGCCCATGCGTGCGGCTGGACTGGCTGGCGCCCGCACCGGTGTCGCGGGGCAGACCGGTTCAGGGGGTCAAGCATGACGATCGATCTCCCGCTTATTTGGGCTGGCTTGATTGCTTTCGCAGTCTTGGCTTACATCGTTCTCGATGGTTTTGACCTTGGGATTGGTATCTTGTTTCCGTGGGGTCGGAGTGAAGAAAGCCGCGACCAGATGATGAATGCCGTTGCGCCTGTTTGGGATGGTAACGAAACGTGGCTCGTCTTAGGGGGAGGAGGGCTCTTTGCAGTTTTCCCTCTCGCTTACGCAGTGATTATGCCGGCTTTGTATGCGCCCATCATCATCATGTTGCTTGCGCTTGTATTTCGTGGGGTCGCCTTTGAATTCAGATGGAAGAGCCACGCGCGCAAGTATCTTTGGGATTGGGCTTTCGCAGGGGGATCCACCGTCGCAACGTTTGCTCAAGGCGTTGCGCTTGGCGCGCTCGTTCAAGGAATACCGGTCGAGAATAGGGCGTACGCTGGGGGTTGGTGGGATTGGTTAACGCCCTTCAGCTTACTCACTGGCTTGGCGCTGGTGATCGGCTACGCCTTACTTGGCGCGACATGGCTGATTTTAAAAACAGAGGGTGAGGTCGCGCGGATTGCTAGAAAGGCTGCGTTCGGGTTGGGGTTGGCTTTATTGTGCATGATTGGTGTGGTGAGTTTGCTGACGCCATTTATGCATGAACACTTTATGCAAAAGTGGTTTGCTTGGCCAGCAATGGCTTTCGTTGCTCCTGTCCCCCTTTTGGTTTTGGTGTGCGCCTACGCTTTATTCAAGGGTTTGGCAGATAAGTCCGAGTTAATGCCGTTTTTGGCTGCACAAGGGCTCTTTGCATTGTCTTATATCGGTCTCTTAATTAGCTTTTTTCCCTACATCGTCCCGTCTTCGCTGACACTTTGGCAGGCTGCCGCTCCCGATAACAGTCTGCAATTCTTGTTGGTCGGTGCGCTTGTCCTCATTCCCGTCATTTTGGTCTACACCGGCTATGCATACTGGGTTTTTCGCGGCAAGGTCCAAGCAAAGCATCATTACCATTAGATCCCTATGAAACGATGGCTTTGGTTTCTGCTAATTTGGGTGGCAAGTGTCGCTTGCCTCGCTAGTGTTGCCTGGCTGCTGCGCCGTTTACAATACTGGCTTCATTAGCCTTAACCTCTTAAAAATCATGCTTGACCCCGCTTTGTTACGTAAAGATTTGGCTGTCGTCGTCAGTCGCTTGGCGGCGCGTGGCTTCGCATTTCCGTTGGATCAGTTCAATGGGCTGGAGGCTCGGCGCAAGTCAGTTCAAACGGATACCGAAAACTTACAAGCGCAACGTAATGCGCTGGCCAAACAAATTGGGGCGTTGAAATCACGGGGTGAGGATGCTTCGGCTGTGCTGGCAGAGTCGCAAGCCATACCGGACAAGCTCAAAGCCTTTGAGTTGGAGCTTGCCGAGATACAGTCGCAACTGTCCGATATGTTGATGGCGATTCCTAACTTACCGCACGAGAGCGTTCCCCAAGGTGCGGATAGCGAAGGCAACATTGAAGTCCGTCGTTGGGTGCCACTGTCGGACGCCTCCGGAGATCCGCAGCGTTTGGCCTTCGAAGCGCTAGATCATGTCACGCTCGGTGAAAAAATCGGTCTGGATTTCGATACCGCAGCAAAGCTCTCTGGTGCAAGATTTAGCTTTATGCGAGGACCCGTTGCGCGGTTGCATCGCGCCTTAGCGCAATTCATGCTTGATCTGCAAACGGGCGCGCACGGTTATACCGAGTGCTACACCCCCTACATCGTGAATGCTTCGACTTTGATGGGCACCGGGCAATTGCCCAAGTTTAAAAACGATATGTTCTGGGTCACTCGAGGTGGAGATGAACCATCCGTAGACGAGCAGGGCAATGTGGTGGCGCGTGAAGAGCAGTATTTGATTTCAACTTCGGAAATCACACTGACAAGTTTTGTGCGGGATACGATCGTGCCGCCGGCTGACCTTCCCCTTCGAATGACGGCACACACACCTTGTTTTCGCTCCGAAGCTGGCAGTGGCGGACGTGATACGCGCGGTTTGATTCGCCAGCATCAGTTCGATAAAGTCGAAATGGTGCAAATCGTCGCACCCGAGACCTCTTATCAAGCGCTCGAAGACATGGCGGGACACGCCGAAAAAGTTCTACAACTCCTAGGCTTGCCGTATCGTGTCATGTTGCTGTGCACTGGTGATATGGGTTTTGGTGCGACCAAGACTTACGATCTCGAAGTTTGGTTGCCTGCACAAAATACTTGGCGTGAGATTTCCTCGGTTTCAAATTGCGAAAGTTTTCAGGCTCGACGCATGCAGGCTCGCACACGCACCCCTGCCGGTAAGACTGAGTTCGTGCATACACTCAATGGTTCTGGTCTTGCCGTTGGACGTGCGCTTGTAGCGGTGCTTGAGAACTTCCAGCAGGCTGATGGCAGTATCGTGATTCCTGAAGTGCTGCGCCCTTACATGGGTGGCCTCAGCGTATTGCAAGCGGGCTGACGCGCCGATCATGCGCGCGACGACCTTACTGGTCTTGACTGTGCCACCCTTGATGTGGGCAAGCAATGCCATTGTGGGTCGTATGGCTGCAGGTGCCATACCACCGCTGACCCTAAATTTTTTGCG
>Ga0164292_10001634_pt1 | contig 18212 bp, 16 predicted proteins | sample GEODES117metaG_FD_111486 | JGI IMG/M metagenome (GOLD analysis project Ga0164292, IMG submission 111486) | Eutrophic lake water microbial communities from Lake Mendota, Wisconsin, USA - GEODES117 metaG | ecosystem: Environmental > Aquatic > Freshwater > Lake | place: USA: Lake Mendota...
GCTGCCATTCACGTCAAGATCGCCAACCGCAACATGATCCTCGCCAGGCCGCAGTCAGAGCGCGTCCGCTCAAAACCTTCCAAAGACAGCGGCGCGCCGATAGGCCTCCGTGCACCTAGGCCGTGCGAGACCGCCGAACTGGGCATCGCCGCGTAGCGCCAGGGGAAAGTGCTCCGTCTTCGCACGGCCGCCGTTCGGCAAGTTGACAGTACCGCCGCGGGCGTCCTCTGATGGACTTTGCGTCAACAAGCCGCCGCGGCCGGGCCGGTCGTGAGCGGAGGCCCCGGGAGGACACGCATGCGCATCGCCCACATCGAACCGTTCATCCTGCACATCCCCGTCACCGGCGGGTCGATCGCCGATTCGACGCACCGCATCAGCCATTGGGGCGTGGTTGGTGCCAAGATCGTCACCGAGGAGGGGCTGGAGGGCTACGGCTTCACCGGCACCCATGCCGATCTGGGCTCCGACCGGCTGATCACCGCCTGCATCCGCGATTGCTACGCGCCGCTGCTGATCGGCGAGGATGCCTTGGAAACCAACCTGCTCTGGCTCAAGCTCGCCCGCCATCCGGCGCTGCAATGGGTCGGCCGCGCCGGTATCACCCAGCTGGCGCTCGCCGCCGTCGATGTCGCGCTCTGGGATCTCAAGGCCAAGCAGGCCGGCGTGCCGCTCTGGCACCTGCTCGGCGGCGCCAGCAAGCCGCGGCTCGAGGCCTACAACACCGATATCGGCTGGCTCTCGATCCCCAGGGACCAACTCGTCGAGGGCTGCCGCCAGGCGGTCGAGCGCGACGGCTTCCACCGCATCAAGGTCAAGGTCGGCCATGCCGATCCCGGCATCGACATCGGCCGACTCGAGGCGGTGCGGCACGCTGTCGGATCCCATGTTGCGCTCGCCATCGACGGCAACGGCAAATGGGATCTACCGACCTGCAAGCGCTTCTGCGCTCGGGCCGAGCCGCTCGACATCTTCTGGTTCGAGGAGCCGCTCTGGTATGACGATGTCGGGTCGCATGCGGCGCTCGCTCGCTCGACCTCGATCCCCGTGGCGCTCGGCGAACAGCTCTATTCGCTCGACGCCTTCCGCGCCTTCATCGCAGCGGACGCGATCCACTACGTCCAACCGGATGTGACGCGGCTCGGCGGCATCACCGAGTACATTCAGGTCGCCGATCTCGCACTTGCCAGCCGCCTGCCCGTCGCGCCCCATGCCGGCGAAATGAGCCAGGTCCATGTCCATCTCGCCTATTGGCACCAGGCCACGCCGATTCTCGAATACATCCCCTGGATCAAGGACGCATTCGAGGAGCCAGCGAACGTCGTCGATGGCTGCTTCCTGAAGCCCCAGCGGCCGGGCGCCGGCACGACGCCGACAAGCGACGCCTTCGCACGCTTCGCCAAGCCGCTGGTATGAGGCGGCCCTGACGCACGCAGGGCGGGCCGGCGATACCGCCTTGCGCCTTGGCCACTGGTTCGGCACCAGCGTGCAATTCTGGCTCAACCTCCAAAGCGCCTATGCCATCCGCGTGGCCGAACAGGCCGCCGGCGACGAGATCGCTAATCTTCCCACCAAGCCGGACAGGCCTCACCCGGCCGCGCAGCCGATCCTGATCTAACCCTCATGAAGCGGTCACTGGTTCTGACTGGCCTCGTCAGAAAAGATGGATAAGCCCGGGTGAAAACAGACCAATGGCGGTGAAGGCGAGACCAATGATGCCAAGGCCGCCAGCGATCCATGCCAGCCAAATGGCACCGGTAATGACAGTCGCGGACGCCAGCACGATAGCGATCTGAAAGCCGGCTGAGGCAATCTCGAAGTCGTGGTAGCGCTTGTAACTCTTGTCGCGCTTTGTCTCGGCCTTTTTAGCCCGTTCGGTCAATTCCCGGCGGCCTTCGCCTGTTGCCGGTTCACTTTCCCATCGGTCGGCTGTCGCGCGCCACGTGGTGATCTGCTGGGTGAGGGCCTCTCGGGTTGGCCCCTCCGGTGTCGCGTCGCGGGTGAATGCTAATTCCTCGCTAGCGGTCCGCACGACTGTCTGGCGGACCGTCCGGGCTTGGAAAAAGCTCCAGAGGTTGGAGGCCTCGACATTTGAAATGATGGCGTCCGTCTGCGCTGACTTTGCCATGGTTTCGGCAATGGCCAGCAGCAGTGCGAAAACTGCAATAAGCAGTGCGATGCGTTTGTTTGACCCTTCGATATGGCCATGGGCACCAGACATCAGAGAACTCCAGTATTGACGGGATGACTCCTGCTGCGATGCCTGAATTCGTGCTGGCTGACAACACATACCTCGAACCAGCATCGGCTCAACAGAGCACAGGATGTGGATTGGGGCTCTCCGTGCCATCCGCCGGCTAACATTTAAAATGATTATCAAATGGATTCTGGACCAGCTTTCATGGCAGGCACAGATCGCAAGTCGTCCGCGAGCGACAATTTTCTTAGCTCATCCAGCAGCGTATTTGGCACGCTTATTCCGTCTGCTTCGCTGCGCTGGCGGGCAGTGTGGCGGCGATCGGAAGGCAGTCGAATGCCGGGTTGTGTGCGCGCATCTGCAAAGAATCCCTCTGCCTGCCGCTGCCAGTTGTTGGCCAATCCGGTGTTGAACAAGGCCGGGCTCATCGCGATCAGCAATTCTCCGCCGATTGGCGGGCCGCCGTCGCCATTGTCAAATGCAGCGGCCTGCCGGCTTGTGGGCTCGCCGATCATGGGTCCTGCCAGCAACTCCACCATCATGGACAAGGCTGAGCCCTTGTAACCGCCGAACGGCAACAGCGCTCCGGCCAGAGCAGCCTCGGGATCGAGTGTCGGCTGGCCGGAGGCATCAACACCCCATCCTTGCGGTAGCGTTTTCCCGGCGCGGCTCATCAACTCGATCTCTCCGCGCGCTACCGAGCTTGTCGCAAAATCGAAGACGAAAGGACGCCGGTCCTCTCTCGGCCAGCCAAAGGCAATCGGGTTCGTGCCCATGAGCCGACGCGTGCCCCCATGCGGAGCCACAATGCATTGTCCGATCGTGAAGGCCCAGCATGCAAGCCCCGCCGAAACAATGGGGTCGAGATCATGCCAAAGAGCCGAGAAATGATAGCAGTTGGTCAGCGCAAGCGCAGCAATTCCATTTGTTTCGGCAGCATCGATCAGGGCCTTGACCCCAACGGCATGGGCTGCCGGAGCGAAGCCGTTGTCGCCATCAACGCGCATAAAGCTCCCGGCGATGCGCTCGAACTGTGGCTGCGCCAATGCGTTGACCCGACCGCTGCGAATGCTGCCGACATACCCAATCAGTCTGTAGAGTCCGTGCGATTGGGACCCGGCAGCCTCTGTGACTGCCATGGCCCGCGCAATCGGACCGGCCTGATGAGCCGCCAGGCCGTTGTCGCGAAGGATGCGGAACGCGAAATCCTCCACTTCTGCAATCGTCATTGTTGTGGTTCGCGAGGCCCCCAAAGCGTGCTTCCTACCGAAAGACGGCTGCCGGCTTGCCGAGCCTGTCGAGATGGGGGGTGATCCCCAGGCCCGGAGCATCGGAAGCGGTCATGAAACCATCGATACGCCGTGGTGCGCCGGCCGCGATCTCGACCGTTCCGTAGCTGTTAAAATCAGTGGCCGAAAAGCAGAACTCTGCAGGGGTCGAGCGGGCAAGGTGGGCGATTGTTGCGGTGACAATGTCGCCGCCCCAAGTATCTTCAATGGTCATCGGTGTCCCGGTTGTCACACAGATATCCCGCAGAAGCCGGGCTTTGGTGAGCCCGCCAACCTTGCTGATCTTGAGATTGATGATGTCCATGGCGTCTTCTGTGAGAGCCGTCATCAACGTGCCGACATCGTCGATGACCTCATCGAGCACGAAGGGACGGGCAGTCCTGCGACGCACCGAAAGGCATTCCTCATAGGTCGGGCAGGGTTGCTCGATGTAGACGTCGACATTGGCAATGGCAGAGACGATGCGCGCTGCTTCTGCACGGGTCCAACCCGTGTTCGCGTCCGCGACAAGGATGTCACCCGGCGCAAGAATGGCCCGTGTCTGATGGATACGGGCGATGTCGGTATCGGCATTGCCTCCGACCTTGAGCTGGAACTTGGTGTAGCCTTCCTGCCTGTAGCCGGCAATCTTGCCAGCCATGGCCTCGGGCGATTCCTGAGAGATGGCACGATAAAGTGCGATCCTGTCCTGGGCCGCGCCTCCCAGCAGCTTGTAGACCGGCATGCCGGTGACCTTGCCAAGAATGTCCCAGCAGGCGATGTCCAGCGGGGCCTTGACGTAGGGATGGCCGCGCAAAACGGCGTCCATATGGCGATTGAGTGTGCCAAGATCTGTTGGATCAAGGCCAATCAGCTTGGGGGCGAGTTCTGCAATGCCAGACCGCACGCCAAGCGCATAGGCAGGAAGATAGGCCGAGCCCAGCGGACAGCATTCCGCATAGCCGATGATGCCCGCGTCGGTTTCGACAGCGACAACCGTTGAATCGAAGACGTCAACAAAATTGCCATTTGACCAGCTGTAACGACCTTCACGAAGGGGAAGATCAACCTGCCAGAACCTGATCCCTGTGATCTTCACCGCCGCACGCCTTTCACCTCTGGATCAACCTTGTGTCTTCGACCATTCGCGATACCAGGACTTGAACAGTTTGAGTTGATCGCGGGCGAAGGCCCTCTGGCTCGGCGAAAGAACGTCACTGGGGTTGAAGTGCAGCTCGTATTCCGGGTTGCCTTCCAGCAGCATCAGGTACTTGTAGAAAAGCACGAGATCGACCCCCTCGTCGAAGGTCGATAGCACCAACAAGGCATCTTCAAGCTCGCGCGCCTGCCGGCGCGCAACGGGATCTCCCCTGGCAGCCTCTTCGCACAATTGCGCCAGATGCAGGACCTCCTTGGGCAATACATTGCCGATGCCTGTGATGGCGCCCTTGGCGCCACAGTTGACATAGCCATGGAAAACGCCGGTATCGACGCCGACCATCAGCGTCAGCGCGGGTGAGCGGCCGGTGATATGCTCGGCTGCATAGCTCATCGCCCTTGTGCTACCGAACTCCTTGAAGCCGATCAGGTGCGGATACTTTTCATGAAGGGCGAAGAACAACTCGGCCTTGGTCTCGAAGCCATAATACGGGCTGTTGTAAATCACCGCCGGCAAATCACCGCCAGCCTCCAGAATACCGGCGAAATGCGCGAACTGCGCCGCCACCGATGAGCCACGCGAAAGGACCCGTGGAATGACCATAAGGCCCGCCGCGCCGACCTTCCTGGCGTGGGCTGCCAGCGCTGCGGCCCGCATCGGGTTCTGGGCACCGGTTCCAACGATGACCCGCAACCCTGCGCCGACCAACGCCTCGACGCCTGCCATGCGTTGCTCATCGCTGAGAAGAGGCCAGTCACCCATCGAGCCGCAATAGATCACGCCAGCCATGCCGGCTGCGACCAGCTCCTTGCCCTTTCGCGCCAAGGCTTCAAAGTCAGGAGAGCGATCGGCACGGCATGGCGTCATCAGGGCCGGCAAGACCCCGGAGAAAACGTTGTCGTTCATTGGCTTTCAATCCTTGAGCGCGCCGCCGCCTGGAGCAGCAGCGCGCGTTTTCCTGGTTTGCTAGATTGAAGCACCGACCTTGCGCAGGTTGGCGATCACTGGAGCTTTCGGCATCCAGATCTTGTCAAACTCGGCAATGACGGCCTCGGTATCCGCAACCGCCACCTGGCGGATCGGGATCGGCGCCTTCTTGAAGTTCTCGATCAGGTTCGGCTCATCGCCGGCAAGGCTGTCGATCTGGGCATCGAGAGTCTCTTTCACCATTCTGGTGATGATCTCCTTGTCCATTGCCGGCAGCGCCTGCCAGACGCGGCCGGAAACGATGGCAGCAAAGGGCATGAAGACCGCATTCATTTGCAAGATGACCTTGGAAACCTTGTCGAAGCGCTGGTTCCAGGAAAACTCAAGATCAGCCTCCAGCCCATCCACCTGCCCATTGGCCATTGCATCGTAGACCTGCGGCGTCGCGATCGGCGTCGGGGCGGCGCCAAGCAGCTGGTAGAAGTCCCGATAGACAGGGGTCGGGTTGATGCGCAGCTTCATGCCCTTGATGTCCGCGAGCGACTGCAGGTCCCTTGATGAGAAGATCGCGCGCATGCCGGTGATGCCCCAGCCGAGGCCGATCGTGCCAGTCTCGCTCGGAAGCACATCGAACAGCTTCACCACCTCCGGATGGCGCACAAGCTTGGCCACTGCCGGCGTTGAACGCACCAGATAGGGCGCGTTGATCGCGGCCAGGTGCGGCACGCGCGAGCCAAGCTCGGCGGCCTGGATGAAGCCCATGTCGAGCGCGCCCGACTGAAGCTGCTGCATCATGGCCGACTCGTTTCCGAGTTGGCCTGAATGGAACACCGTCATTGTCAGGCGACCATTGGTGGCAGCCTTGAGCTTTTCTCCAAGCGCAAGGGCGGCCTTGTTCCAGGAATGCCCAACCGGCGTGATGATGCCCAGCCGGAGCTCTCTTGCCTGAGCGAGCGCCAGAGAGGGAGCGGCCAGCGGCAGCGAGGCACCCATTGCAAGAACGTGGCGGCGTGACAGTGTCATGATATTTCTCCTGGTTTTGAGTTTGGGTTCATTTCAACAGGGCGAGCGACAACCACGGGTAAACCGACAGCAAGATGAGCAGCACGCAGGCCACGCCAAAAAAGGGAAGCGTGACCATGAACATTCGCCCGGCCTTTGCGCCCGTCACAGCGGCGGCGACAAAGAAGCAAAGGCCAACGGGCGGCGACAGCAAGCCCAGCACAAGATTGATGACGACGACCACGCCAAAGTGGCGAGGATCAATTCCATAGACTTCGGTTGCGATCGGCAACAGGATCGGCACGGTCATGATCAGACCCGGAATGCCGTCAATGACCGTGCCGATCACCAACAGGATGACGTTTGTGAGCAACATGAAACTGACCGGATCCTTGGCGACGGTCTGTACCCACGCTGCCGTCGCCTGCGGAACTTTTCCGTATATCAGCACCCACGAGAAAACCGCTGCAGCGGCCACCAGAAACAGCACGATCGCCGAGTAGATCCCCGCCCGAAGCATCATCTCCGGCAGACGCGAGAACTTGAGCTCCTTTGTCCAGTACTTGCCGATGAGGGTTGCTGCGACCGCGCCGACGGCGGCAGATTCTGTGGCATTGGCGAGGCCGGTAAGGATCGACCCGACAATGATGATCGGGATCAGCATGGTCGGCGCGGCCCTCAGGATTGTCAGAACCCTCTCACGTGGAGTCTGTTTCTGGGCCCGGGGGTAGTTGTAGACGAAACCCATGAGGGCAATGACGATGAAGAACAGAACCGTGAGAATAAGCCCGGGCAGGATCCCGGCGACCAGCATGTCCCCGACCGAAACCTGCGCCATCACGCTGTAGACGACAAACATCACGGACGGCGGAATGATCGGCCCCAGCATGCCACCATAGGCTGTCAGTCCCGCAGCAAAATCCTTGTCGTAACCCTGCTTCTCCATCTCCGGCACCATTATCTGGGACATGATCGCGACCTGGGCCGTGGCCGAGCCAAGGATGGATGCCACGAACATGTTGGCGAGGATGTTGACATAGGCGAGGCCACCCTTGAGTGCGCCGACAAACGCCATCGCCAGATCCACGATGCGCCGGGTTATGCCACCGCCATTCATGATCTCCCCGATCAGGATGAACAGCGGAATCGCAATCAGCCCATAGCTGTCGACCCCGCCGAACATTTGCAACGGATAGGACTGGAACAGAATGGGATTGCCGGAGGCCACCACGAAAGCGATGCCGGCGATGCAAAGACAAAGACCGATCGGCACGCCGACAAGCATGACCGCCAACATCGTCGCACCGGTCAGCATGTCAGTTGATGCCTTCCAGGTTCGACTGAAGGAAACTGGTGTTTTGCTCGCGCGAAGCAATACCAAGGTCTTCAAGCAGGTTTGCAACACTGTGGATTGTCATGCAGACGGCGAACAGCGGCATGATCATGTAAAGCTTCCACAGCGGCCAGTTCAGCGTCTGCGTCCGCTCGGTGTAGATGAAATTGAAGGTCTCTCCGGCGAATTTTCGCACATCGAAGCCAGCGCGGGCTATGCCAACCGGATCGAGCCAGAGCACACACATCCAGATCAGCAAAAAGCCGAACAAAAGAACGATGCAGGTCGAAATCACCTTTGCAATACGGACCCAGCGCTCAGGGAAGCGCTCGGTCAGTATCGTGACAGCAAAATCCATTCTGAGGCGCGTCATCGCGGAAGCGCCGATGAACGTCAGGAACACAACCGAATAGACGGCAGCTTCATCGATCCAGTAGAGCGGGATGCGGGTGTAGCGCGTCACGACGTTCAGCAAGATCAGCCCGGTCAACAGAACCATGAGTCCTGCGACGAGAATGCGCTCGGCTGCCAGGAGCCTGCTGGACACCCAGATGACACCCCGAAAGACAAGGTGCGGTCTCGCCGCAGAAGCCACATCTGTGACCATTGAAGCCTTGCGCTCCCAGCAATATCGTGGCGTTAGAGTATATTGTATAAAATCGGGCTGTCAAATAGCGTTCCCCTGCGATTGCGCTTGCAGGTGAGAACGAGCAATGCCGCTGCCTTGGCTGACAGCCGGGCCTGCCACTCGATGATGGGGATCAAAATGAATCGGCGCATCACTCATCGGACGTTGTCCGCGCTGATCGTGGATCAGTTACGACAGTCGATTCTCGCCGGAGTGCATGTAGCTGGGGCGCAACTGCGCCAGGATGCCCTCGCTGAAATCTACAATGTCAGCCGCATTCCGGTTCGTGAAGCGCTGTTTCAGCTAGAGGCAGAAGGCCTTGTTCGCATCTCACCCCACAAAGGGGCAGTCGTGTCCGAGCTTTCACTGGAAGAGATCGACGATGTATTTGATCTGAGGACAATCCTTGAACCGCGACTGCTGGCGCATTCGTTACCATTTCTCGATTCATCTGATTTTTATCATCTGGAGGCCATCCAGACGCGCTTCCGCAACTCCATTGCGACCCGCAACATCCGCGAATGGGGCGAGATCAACGCCGAGTTCCACCTTGCGCTCTATTCGCGCGCACCCCAACCTCGCACCCATGCGATCGTTGCCAGCCTCCTGCAAACCAGTGACCGCTACACTCGCCTCCAGCTGTCGAACACCGCAGCAATGGACACGGCTGAAAAAGAACACGCGGAACTGATCGCACTGTGCCGAGCAGGAAAAAGTGATGAAGCGTGCCGTTTTCTCGCTCAGCACATTGAAACAGTCCGACATGGCCTGTTGTCCGTTATCGACCGGAGCCTGACGGCCCGGCAAAGGGACTGTGTTGAGGTCAGTCGATAGGGGCAGGTTTCCGGCATTTGCAGTCCCGTTCTGTGGCCTCGCTGACAGTGAAGTTGCCTGGCGATGGCTGCCTAACTCGGTCCATCGAAATCCGGCCAGGGACTTTCCGACTGGGCGGCGATAAGCCCCCTTGGGTGAGCCGTTTGAGCCAGCCATTGGCGACGTACTTGTTGCAGAGCTGGGTGGGTAGCCTTTCGCGGTCAGCCAGGCTGCGCTCATGACCAGCCCTTCAGGGAGGTCACGTTACAGCCGTTTTAGCCCTCTATACGTAATCCAGAGAATTCTAGGCAGGCGCGAGATGCGAGGGAATATCGGACAAATTGCGTTCGGTTACGACGGTTCTGGATTTGTACAGGAATGATAATTCCCGCCGAGAACCACACCCGTAGCTCTTAATCGACGCTTGCCGACAAGTCGCTCGCTAACCGAGTCAACATAATCAAACTCGCCGGATTCGAGGGATAGTATCGAAGCATCGCCAGCGGAGCCGCGCTTGAACGTCCCCAGGTCGGGGCGGCCCAATGCTGCTGCAGGCGCTGAAGTCGCGGCCTGAATGACGTCTGTCAGCGGCATGTCGAGACAGAGAAACTTTGACATGGTCGTCAGCAGATCAAAGGCCGGACCTTCGATGCAAAGCGCGTGAACATCGGAAGAGATGCAGTCAGGTGGGAAGCCATTGGCCAGCATCGTGCGCGCAATAGCGAACGAGAATGAGCCCATGCCGTGGCCGATGTCGAAGATGACGCCCCGCTCGCGCGCCTTCAGCACATAGTCGTGCACCTTGCCATCAGGCGTCGCTGCGCAATTGGGGAAGGGGCGGAAACAATGCGTCAGCACATCGCCCCGGCGCATAAGAGCCAGAACCTCGTTCAACATCGGGGGCGGTTCGTCGATATGGACCATCAGCGGCATGCCAAGCTCATCCGACACCTGCCGAGCGATCTGCAGTGGCGCGAGGCCGGAGAATCCACTGGCATGGCGCCCCACGCGAACCTTGATGCCAATGATCATGTCCCTGTTGGCATTGGCGACCTCGACAGTGTCGGTCGGTGCCATCAGCCGCATGTCGCCGGACTCGCCGACCATGACGCGCTTCGAGAAGCCATAGATCCCGGCAAAGGACACGTTAAGATACGCCAGCACGCGAACCGGAACTCGCTCGATCACGTGAGAGCGAAAGCCCGGGAAGTTCCCCGGACCGGCGCTGCCGGTGTCGACAAGCGTTGTGACCGCTCCACGAAGAAATAGCTGCATGGCGTCGACGCCAAGTGATGTTCCCTTGTCATAAACGTGGGTGTGAAGATCGATGAGGCCGGGCGTCACGATCTTGCCCACCACATCCACGGCCTTGATATCGCCATCCGCTTTCAGACCGACACCGGTCGCTGCGACCTTCCCGTCACGGATAAGGATGTCCATGACGCCATCCAGCCCTTGGGACGGATCAATGACGCGCCCGCCGCGCAGGATGAGGGAATGGGGCATTGAATTTCTCCGGGATTTGGGAAAACGGACCGATCAAGGATACAAAAAGTAAATCCAACTTCAACCGAAAAGGAACATTATTCCATAAATTTCTGAGAACGCCTCCCACCTCTCTCTGATGCGCAGCTAATGGAACGGATTTGTTGCACTGCACAAGCTACTTTTAGCCAACCAAACCTAGCAAGCTGGACCAAGTTTTCGACATTATTACTTGACAGGCTTACAATTTGGAATAAAATTCCGGATTGAATGAGGGCCGCCCCCCTCATCACAACCCAAGCAGGGGCGCCTAAGGGAGGGAGTCGATGTTGGATCTGGATAAGGATATGCCGCAGCAGGGCTGGAGCCGGCGCGATCTCGCGAAGTTCATCGCAGGAGCCGGATTATTTGCAACCCTTCCCGCCGGTGGTCCGGCGCTTGCTCAGGGCGCCAAGAGCGCCAATCTGGCGATGATCGGCGAGCCGCAGACGCTGGATCCGATGGCTTCAACCGCCGATCTCGTCTCCGGCATCATGATGCACGTGTACGAGTCCCTGTACACTTGGGATTCCGACCTGAACCCGAAGCCGATGCTTGCGGCTGACATGCCAAAGGTCAGCGCCAACGGATTGGGCTACGAGATCGAGATCAGGAAGGGCGTCAAGCTCCATTCCGGCCGCGATCTGGACGTCGAGGATGTGATCGCTTCTCTCAGGCGCTGGATGGACATGACGCCGCGCGGCAAGGCGGTTGCAGCCAGCGTTGACAAGATGGAGGCTAGAGGAAGCCATGGCCTCGCAATTTCACTCAAGGCGCCTGTTCCGGCCCTGTTGACGCACATGGCACTGCCCTCAGGCTATGCCGCGATCATGGCGAAGGAATCGATCGCCACCCCGCTGGTAAGCTTTGTCGGTACCGGTCCTTACAAGTTCCAGGAGCGCCGTCCTGATCAATTCGTGATCCTCACGAAGTTTGACGGCTATTCCGCCCGGAGCGAGCCTGCAAATGGCTATGCCGGCAAGCGCGAGGCCAAGATCACCGAATTGCGCTTCATTCCGGTGCCGAACCCGAACACGCGAGTCGAGGGCGTTGTCGCCGGCCAGTATCATTTCGCCGAGCAGTTGCCGGTGGACAGCTACAAGCGGATCGCGTCGACTGCTTCGATCAAACCTCTGCTCGTGATGCCCTACGGCTTCCCATACTTCGTGCTGAACACGAAGCAGGGACCATTTGCCGACAAGAAGATCCGTCAAGCCTACCAGCTTGCGCTGAACTCTACCGAGATGATGCTGGCCGCCTTTGGCGATGAGAGGTTCTTCAAGGCAACGGCAGCGCATTTCCCGAAGGCTTCTCCTTTCAATTCCGAAGCGGGCGGTGCGGCTTACAACAAGGGCGACGGTGCTGCTGCCAAGAAACTGCTGGCGGAGGCCAAATACGATGGCTCGGTCATTCGTATCCTGAATTCAAAGCAGTTCGAGTTCCACCATCGCATGGCGCTGGTGATGGCCGAGAATCTGAAGGAAGCCGGATTCAAGGTGCAACTTGATGTTGTCGACTGGGCGACGCTGGTTCAGCGCCGTGCTGACACCAACCTCTACGACGTCTACGTCACGCATTCGAGCTTCCTGCCGGAGCCGATGCTCTCGCCCCCGCAGCTCGGCGTCGGCGCTCCGGGCGGATGGGAAACCCCGGCCAAGACCGCAGCACTTGCCGCTTTCAATGCAGAGTCCGACCCTGTCAAGCGCGGTGCGCTCTGGGCCAAGGTCCAGGAGGTCGTCTATGACGAGGTGCCCTACATCCGCGTCGGCGACTTTGCCGCGCTGAGCGCGACCTCCGCCAGGATGACTGGACTGGTGCCGATGCCATCACCGGCATTCTGGAACGTCGATCTGGCCTAAGCCACTCCAACGCAACTTTATAAACGTCGCCGCAGCACACATCGCTGCGGCGACCTCGCGCATACCTGAGCACCGGGAGGATGCATGTTCGCTGCGATCGCCCGCAGACTCGCGGGAATGCTGGCCGTGATGTTCATCGTCGCGACCATGGTCTTTTTCCTGACGCGGCTCGCGCCGGGCGATCCCGCATCCCTGATGCTGGGCGATCAGGCGACGGCCGCCGATATCGCGGAGCTTAGAAAGACCTACGGACTCGATCAGCCGGTCGTGGTGCAATACCTGCTTTGGCTCAAGGAGATCGCATCCGGCAATCTCGGACAGTCGATCTTCCTCCAGCGCCCGGTGTTGCAGGCCATCGGCGAGCGAGCCGAGCCGACGTTTTTTCTTGCGCTCTTCTCCATTCTAATCGCTTCGCTGATCGGCATCCCCTGCGGCATCGTCTCGGCGGTCTGGCGCGGCCAGAAGGCGGACCAAGCTGTCAGCGGGCTGGCAATGCTCGCCGCCAGCATTCCGAGTTTCTGGCTCGGCCTATTGTTCATCCAGTTCTTCGCTGTCCGTCTGGGCTGGTTCCCGGTGGCAGGCTATGGCGATCCCGGAGCGGGTCTTGCGCAGAGGCTCTATCACCTGATCCTTCCGGCAACGGTACTCGGCATCGTCAATTCCGCGCTGATCACCCGCTTCACCCGCGCCAGCATGCTTGATGTCCTTTCCGAGGACTACGTCCGCACCGCCCGCGCCAAGGGGCTGCCGGAGAACCGCATCGTGCTGCGCCACGCCCTCGGCAACGCGCTGGTGCCGATCATCACAGTTGTCGGGCTGACGGCGGCCTTGCTTGTTGGTGGCGCAATCATCACAGAGACGGTGTTCGGTCTTCCTGGCATCGGCAATCTCGTCGTCTCCGCCGTGCTTAGGCGAGATTACCCTGTGATCCAGGGCGCGCTTATCGTGATTGCCGGGATCTACGTCGTGATCAACTTCACAATCGACGTGATCTACACGCTCGTCGATCCGCGCGTGAAAACCTGAGGCGCGGCGATGGACATCACGGCATTCCGCCTGTTCCTCAAGCGTCTGTTCCGACGCAAGCTCGTCCTGTTCGGGGCCATCGTCCTCCTGGCCGTCGTGTTGATGGCAATCGCTGCGCCACTGATTGCGCCCTATTCGCCGACCGGAATGCGGGTGACCCAGCGGCTCAGGCCGCCGAGCATGACGAACTGGTTCGGCACAGACGAGTTCGGCAGGGATGTCCTTTCCCGCATCATCTATGGCGGGCGGGCTTCACTCGGCATTGGCATGGCGGTGGTCTGCGCTTCGATGCTGGCCGGCACGACACTTGGACTTCTCGCCGGATATTTCCGCGCGCTGGATAACATCATCATGCGCATCGTCGACGCCATGATGTCGCTGCCGGATATCCTGCTTGCGATCTTCCTCGTCGCCGTCCTTGGCGCTTCAGCCGGAAATGTCGTTCTGGCGCTCGCCATCGTCTACACCCCGCGCGTGACCCGCGTGGTGCGCGGCTCAACGCTGGTGGTGCGCGAACTGCCATTCGTCGAAGCGGCGCGCGTGCTCGGCGTTTCCACCTGGCGCATCCTCACGGTGCATATCCTGCTGAACGTCGCGTCGCCCATTCTGGTGCAGGCGACCTTCATCTTTGCCTATGCGGTGCTTGCCGAAGCCGGGCTCTCATTCCTCGGAGCAGGAGTGCCCCCGGAAATTCCAACCTGGGGCACGATGATCGCCTCGGGCCAGCAATACGCAGATCGGGCGTTCTGGGTCGTGTTGTTCCCAGGCCTTGCCATCGTGCTAGCCGCTCTCAGCTTGCAGCTTGTCGGCGATGGATTGCGTGACATGCTCGATCCCAAGCTCAGGAAGGCGCTGTGATGACGCAGCCTGCGCCACTTCTGGAGATCGAGAACCTCGAGGTCACCTTCCGCACCGAAGCGGGGAACGTCACGCCGGTGCGGGGCGTCAACCTTGTCGTGCACGCCGGGCGCACCACTGCTCTCGTCGGCGAGTCCGGTTCCGGCAAATCCGTCACCAGCCTTGCAGTGATGGGACTTCTGCCGCGCCCGGCGGGCCGCATCAGCGGCGGGTCCATTCACTATCGACTGAAGTCTGGCGAAGCTAGCAACCTTGTGACGCTCTCACTGGAAGGCATGCGCAAGCTGCGCGGCAGCGAGATCGCCATGATTTTCCAGGAGCCGATGACCTCGCTCAATCCAGTGTTGAGCGTGGGAGAACAGATCGCCGAGCAGGTTCGCTATCACACCGGTATGGGTTCTGCCGCCGCAATGCGCCGGGCCGAGGAGATGCTTGGTCTCGTCGAAATTCCAGATGCCGTGCGTCGAGCCACTGACTATCCTCACCAGATGTCCGGCGGGATGCGTCAGCGCGTAATGATCGCGCTGGCCATGTCCTGCAATCCTCGCCTGCTGATCGCTGACGAGCCAACGACTGCGCTGGATGTCACGATTCAAGCACAGATACTTGCCCTGATTGATCGGTTGCGGCGCGAGCATGGCATGGGGGTGCTTTTCATCACCCACAACCTTGGCGTTGTCGCCGAAGTCGCTGACGATGTCACAGTGATGTATGCCGGCGAAGTTGTCGAGTCAGCCGACGTGCGCACGCTGTTCCGGAAGCCGCGGCACCCCTACACGCATGCCCTGATCAACTGTCTTCCGGCACACGCTAAATCGGGATCGGATGGCCGCCGTTTCGTGCCCTCGATCCCCGGCACGGTTGCCAGCGCGGCAGGCGCGCACGGTTGCAAGTTCGAGCCACGCTGTTCTCATGCCACGCCTTACTGCCAGGCATCCCATCCGGCTCTTGAAACGATGGATGGCACGCATACCATCCGCTGCTGGCGATGGAGTGACCTGTGAGCGACGCTCCTCTGGTCAAAGTCCGCGGATTGACAAAGCACTTCGGCAAGGCGCCGGCGCTCGTCCATGCCGTTGAAGACGTCAGCTTCGAGATCGAACGTGGCGAGGTGGTCGGTCTTGTCGGCGAATCCGGTTCGGGAAAGAGCACCATCGGCCGGCTCATCTTGCGTGCACTGGACCTGACCGCCGGCGCGGTCGCGTTCGAAGGTCGTGAGATCGGTGGGCTCAGCCAGCGTGACTTGCGGCCCTTGCGTCGGCGCATGCAGATGGTGTTTCAGGATCCCTTCGCCAGCCTGAATCCACGCCTGAAGGTGAAGGATATCATCGGTGAGGCGCTGGATGCACACGGGCTCGCGCAAGGCCCGGCGCGGTTGAGGCGCATCGGTGAATTGCTCGAGATTGTCGGGCTGGAGGCCCAGCACGCCAGCCGCTTCCCCCATGAGTTTTCAGGCGGACAGCGTCAGCGGATAGGCATCGCCCGTGCGCTGGCAGTGGAACCGGATCTGATCGTTGCCGATGAACCGGTTTCTGCCCTTGATGTCTCGGTTCAGGCGCAAGTGCTCAATCTGTTGCAGGGTCTGCGTCAGCGCTTCGGTATGGCCATGCTGTTCATCAGCCACGATCTCGATGTGATCGAGTTGATGTGCGACCGGATCGTCGTACTCTATCTTGGGCGCATTATGGAAGTCGGGCCCGCCGAGGAGGTTTGCCGGCGTCCGCGCCATCCTTATACTCAGGCGCTGCTGGCAGCTTCCCCCAAGCCCGACCCGGATGCTCCCCGCACCCGCCAACTCCTGCAGGGTGATATTCCTTCGCCACTTGCTCCCCCGTCAGGCTGCGTGTTCCGCACGCGTTGCCCGCTGGCCAGCGAGGCCTGTGCGCGCGCTGTCCCGGCGATGCGTTCGGCGGGCCCGGATCATCGGTTCGCCTGCATACATGAAACCGAACAGGCAGACCCATGACACGCCCTGTGGAGACCGAAATCGTCGCAACAGAACAGCGCTCTCCTGATGTTTTGCTTACTATCCGCGCGGCGATGCCCGAGCTTTCCAAAGCGCACCGCCGCATCGCCGAGATGGTGCTGGCTGACCCAAATTGGGCGGTGCAAAGCAATGTTGAGGACCTCGCTGCACGCGCCGAAGTAGGCAAGCCAACCATTGTTCGTTTTGCCCGGGCGGTTGGCTGCGAAGGCCTCAAGGACTTCAAGCTGAAACTTGCCGGCACGTTGGCCCTTGGCACACCCTACCTACACCGGTCGGTTAGGAATTCGGACACACCGTCAGAAGTCATCAGCAACGTTGTGGGCTCAACGCTGGCGGCGTTGGCGGAATGGCATCGTTCGCTGGACCCGGAGCTTTTGGCTGCGGCTGCTAGGGCGCTCGACAAGGCGCGCCGCGTCGACTGCTATGGCACCGGCGCGACATCGCATTTTCTCGCGCAGGATCTCCAAGCGCGACTCTTCCGTCTTGGTTTGACCGCGACAAGTTACACTGACGCCTATCTGCAACTCGTCGCGGCAGCGACCTTGTCGCCCAGCGATACGGTCGTCGCCATCTCGTTCGTCGGACGAATGCCAACCCTCTTGGAAACAATTGCAATGGCGAGGTCTCGCGGAGCGAAAATCATTGCGATCACACGCGCAAACACGCCATTGGCCCGCTATGCGGATATCGTCCTTGCCGTGGACGTACCAGCTGATGCCACAATGCCTGTTGGCACCGATGCCTATATCACCCAGACCATGATGATCGAGATGATGACCATTCTCCTTGGTCGTCTGCGTGGCCCGGACTGTGTCAAGCGTCTGGAGCAGATTCACAAGATCCTGCAGGCAAAGGATCAGGACACCGATGAAAGCTCGGTGGTCTATTGGGGCTGGAACTCCCACGAAGCAACGAAAACAGGTTTGGAGGTATCGTGATGAGTTACTGTCAACGTGCCGACCGGCGGCCATGCGAAGACGGGGAGCTTTCCCCTGGCGTACGCGGCGATGCCCGGTTCGGCGATCTCGCGGCACGCGATGATCGCCCCGGATCGAGTCGCTCGATCGTCGGATGACGATATGGCGTTGCGGGGAAAATTATAGAGGCTGGCGACCGGATCGTGGATAAAGACGAGGCGCTTCAGGTGTCGGGCGGATGTGAACCGCTTCATGATCCTCTTGCGCCGCCGCGTCGGCAGGTACGCATTCTCTGCCCGGTTGTTGAGGCCCTTGTGCTGGCGATGCTCGACATTCATGCCCATCCCGGTCCGGGCAGCGCCGTAGGAACCGAGCTTGTCGGTGACCATCACGCGCGGCATGCGGGATGGCTTGCGGATGAGCTTGCGCAAGAGCTTCTCCACTGCGAGCTTCTCAGCTGCGCGCCGACCCTCGCGGCTTTGAACGAGGGCGTCGGGAACCAAGCCATCAGCATCAACGGCGCGAACATGGCACGGCTTCTTGCCGTTGATCGGGATCACGACCTCGTCGAGATGCCACTTGTCGCCGAACTGAGGCGCGCGCCGACAGATCTGGCTGCCGCAGGTCCGGCCGAATGTCTCCGCCCGGCACCGCACGGTTTCGTGCCTGATGCATGGCTGACGACGATCCCGCGCGCCGCCAGCAGGTCCTCGA
>Ga0164292_10001635_pt1 | contig 18211 bp, 12 predicted proteins | sample GEODES117metaG_FD_111486 | JGI IMG/M metagenome (GOLD analysis project Ga0164292, IMG submission 111486) | Eutrophic lake water microbial communities from Lake Mendota, Wisconsin, USA - GEODES117 metaG | ecosystem: Environmental > Aquatic > Freshwater > Lake | place: USA: Lake Mendota...
AGGCGAAAAGGAAGGCCCCTCGCGGCTCGCAACAAGCCTCGAGAACCAACTCGAACTCCTCGAATACCACCGCATTGCCCTCCTCATCACCGGCCAGGTCTGGCAGTCGCGATACGATTTCTGGAATACAAATAACGCCGCATCCATCGAGCAAATATCGCGGTTGCTCGACGAGAAGGCATTGGATGTCCAAGCGTGGCAACCGCTCATCACAGGTCTGCGCGCGAAACTTCAAGACCGCTCGCGCAAAGCCTCCGCAGTGGAGGGGTCGGGGGATGCCTCATCAACTCTTGCTAACGGTGACATCCTCGACAAAGCGTTCCAGCAGGAAGAGGCAAACCTCACCGAGTGGGAAAACAGATTTTCCCGTCTTGTCGAACTGATCAAGCTCACCCGCGCGGAAATAGACGCCCGCCGACAGAGTGTCGGACTCAGCGATAAAATGGACGCCGCCGCCAACTCCCTCACCACGCAGATGCATAATTTCTGGAACACCGAGATTTTCACCCTCAACGACTCGGTCTTCGTCAATGGCCAGGTCGTGCAACGCCCGAGCCCCGTCACCCTTGGCATGTTGCTGATCGCTGTGGCGATTTTGGTGAGCGGCGGGCTCGCCTCTTCGGCATTCAGCCGCTGGCTGCGCGCACGCCTGAGCGCACGGTTTGCATTGGATGCCAACACCGGGGCAATCGTTCAAAAATTCACCCACATTTTGCTTCTGGGAGGCATCTGCCTCATCGCACTCGCGGTTGTAAAAATCCCCTTAACCATCTTCGCCCTTCTTGGCGGCGGCGCAGCGATCGCCGTCGGCTTCGGAACCCAGCAGCTCATGAACAATCTAATCAGCGGGATTATTCTTCTCTTCGAGCGTCCAATCCGCATCGGAGACATCATCGATGTCGAAAGCTACTCCGGCATGGTGACATCAATCGGCACGCGCTGCTGCCAACTGCGCCGAGGCGACGGCGTGGAGATCCTCATCCCCAACAGCGTCATCCTCCAAAGCAAGGTGGTAAACTGGACGCTCTCCGACAACCACGCCAGGCAGGAATTCAGCGTTGCCATCACCCAAGGAGCACCCATTAAAAAAGCCATGGATCTTGTTCACGGCATCGTTTCCACCAATCCCAATGTTCTCGCCTGCCGTGGGATCGATGTCCTGTTTCAAGATTTTGCCAAGGACGCGCTCATCCTCCGCGTTTTATACTGGATCGACAAAACAAACCCTCTCTCCGCTAACCAAGTCCCAAGCGAACTCCGCCTTGCCATCTACGAGACCTTTCAGAACGAGGGCATATTCCTCGCAACCATACAAAAAGACCCTCACCTCGACGCCGCCACCCCGAAGTAGCCCCCTTTTTCCCTCATGCCCGCCGAATCCCTGCGCCGTGAACCAAAAATTTTGACGATCGTCCAAATTTTTGGTCGATCGTCGCGAGGAGGAGTGAAGGAATGCTTTGCAGCGGGCAGTGGATTACCCGTATAAAATAAACCCAATGTCCAAAAAGATCGCGCCGGTTACCCAGTCCGATTTCATCAAAGCCTACCGCCTCATACTGACCTCACGGGTGTTGGAGGAAAAACTCGCGGGCCTCTATCGAGCCGGCATGATCACAGGCGGCGTGTTCCTCGGCCGCGGCCAGGAGGCTCTCAGCGTTTCCGTGGGCATCCAACTCCGACGGGGCGATATTTTTGCCCCGCTCATCCGGGATCAAGCTGGACGCCTCGCATTCGGCGATACGGTTCTCGACACACTTCGCACCTATCTTGGATCCCAGCTCGGCTCCATGCGTGGCCGGGATGGGAACATCCATCGCGGCCGTCCCCGTGATGGCTACTACGCCATGATTAGCCACCTTGGAGCCATGATCCCCAGCGTGGCGGGAGCGCTTCTCGCCCGCCGCCTCAAAGGCGAGCAAGGTGCAGTGGGGGCAACCTGCATCGGCGACGGAGGGACATCCACCGGCGCGTTCCATGAAGGGCTCAACGCCGCCGCTGTAGACAAATTGCCGCTCATCGTGGTTGTTGCGAACAACCAATACGCCTACTCCACGCCGAACTCCCGCCAATACGCCTGTGCCGACCTTCTCGACAAAGCCGCAGGCTATGGAGTCGGCGCGCACAAGGCCGATGGCACAAACCTGATGGATTGCCTCCAGACGCTGCGCAACGCCATTCACGCCGCACGCGAAGGTGGAGGTCCCCAGCTTGTCGTTGCCGACTTGCTGCGCCTCGTGGGCCACGGAGAACATGACGACTTCGCCTATCTCGATCCCAAATTGAAAAAATCAGCCGTCGGTTCAGATTGTGTGCTGCTCGCGGAAAAGCACATCATAGACCAAGGCTGGCACACGGCTGATGAAGTCGCCGCCTGGAGACGTGAGACCGAGTCCGAGGTCAATGCCACGGCCGACCGCGTCCGCCGCGAACCCTTGCCGGACCCGAGCGAGGACGACTGGGCTGCTCTCTCCAGGCCTGAATATCGGGAACAATACGCCGCCTCATGATCACCTATCTCGAAGCCATCCGCCTCGCCCAACAACAAGCCCTTGCGACCGACCCGCGCGTTTTTCTCTATGGGCAGGACATCGGCAGTTTCGGGGGCGCATTCAAGGCTACAAAAAATCTTTCCGCCGAATTCCCCGGACGTGTGCTGGACGCACCGCTGAGCGAGGACGCCATCGTGGGCATGGCGATCGGTGCCGCCATTGAAGGCGCCCGGCCGATTGTCGAAATGCAGTTCGCCGACTTCTCGACCTGCGGCCTCAACCAGATCGTCAACCACGCTGCCACACTTTTCTACCGCACCAGCGTTCCCTGCCCGATTGTGGTGCGCCTCCCCTCTGGCGGCACATCCGGTGGCGGTCCGTTTCATAGCCAGAGCCTGGAAGCCATCTACGCCCACTGGCCTGGTTTGGTGGTCGTCACACCCGCGACTGTCGAGGATGCCTACACGATGTTGCTCGAAGCTGTGAATATCGACGACCCGGTTATTTTCTGTGAGCACAAATTTCTCTATTACCATCTCAAAGCAGATTCCCTCCCCGAGACCGCCCTGCCGATTGGCAAGGCGCGTATTGCGCGGGCCGGACGTGATGCCACCATCGTGACCCATGGCGCCATGCTCCACGAATCCCTTGCCGCCGCGCAGGACCTTCTGGAGGACGGATACGAAATCGAAGTCGTCGATCTGCGCAGCGTGAAGCCGCTGGATACAGATACGATTCTTGCATCCGTCGCCCGCACCGGCCGCCTTCTCTGCGTGAGCGAGGAGTGGCCTTGGGGCGGAGTCACCGCCGAGGTCCTCGCCCGCGTTGCGACTGAGGGATTCGGTCTCTTGGACGCCGCGCCCATGCGTATCAACGCCAAAGACACGCCCGTTCCCTACCATCCTGACCTTTGGGCGGCCCATCGCCCCACAGCATCCACCATTGCCGCCGCAGCCCGGCGCCTTCTTCACATCTGATCCACCATGGCTCTCGTTCCCATTAAAATGCCCCAACTCGGCGAATCCATCGCCGAGGCGACCATCGTTCGCATCCTTTTCAAAGAAGGTGACAGCATTCAAGCCGATGCCGACCTCATCGAGGTTGAGACAAACAAGGCCATGATGGCTGTCACCGCGCCCTGTTCGGGAGTGATCACGGAAATCCTCGCCGAGAACGGCACAAGCTACCCGGTGGGTGCGATTCTGGGTCAGATCGAAGTCAGTGCCGAGGAGGCCAAGCGCCTTGGCTTGGATGAAGCTGAAAAGCCTTCGCGCAAGCCAGCCAAGAAGCGCTCCGACACGCCACCCGCTCCGCAAAAAGTCGAGCCAACCGTGCCCGGAGGACTCCCTGTTCCCGCCCATGCCGGAGGAGTCACCTACCTCTCGCCGCGCATGAAGGCCCGCATGTCGGAGCTCGGCCTCCGCGCGGCCGATCTCGCAGGCATCGCAGGTAGTGGCGCCGGTGGACGCGTCACCATCGAGGACCTCGAGCGCTTCATGGGGAGCATCGAAAACAACAAAATCACTCCCGCCTCACCGATGCGAAAAGCCGTGGCCGACGCCATGATCCGCAGTTGGTCGCGCCCGCTGGCCACGGTGGGCATTCCCATCCAGCTCGACAAACTCCTCGCACACCGCAAATCACATCCCTCGAAGCCCGGACCAGCCCTCTACGCGCTTCGTGCTCTCGCTGTTGCCTTAGGAGAGAACAGCGCTCCCGCCGGACGCCTCGTTGGTGAGAGTATTGTGCATCCGCCGTCGGTGGATATCGGATTCGCTGTCGAAGCCGAGGATGGCGTGTTGGTTCCCGTCATTCGCAACGCCGATCAATTTCCCCTCGACGATCTCGTTTCCCGTTACAACCGCCTCGTGGAGCTCGCGCGCCAACGCCGCCTTCCGGCCGCAGACACCGGCGGATCCATCGCCACGATCACCAACTACGGTACCTTCGGCCTCACCCTCGCCACGCCCATTCCTCTGCCCGAACAAACCGTCCTCCTCGGCATGGGAGCAGGCCAGACCGTTCCAAGCTGGAATCCCGAACTTGAGGAATTCGTTCCCGTCGTGGAAGCCATGTTCACCCTCAGCTTCGACCACCGCGTCCTCGACGGCGGTGCCGCCGGACGCCTCCTCAAGCGCATCGCCGAGTTGCTCAACGCCCCGGAAACGCTCTAATCCCAACTCAAGCGTCGACGTGCGGCCTGCGTCCCGAGTTTCAAACGCATAGAACCTTTTCAGAATGCAAAGGCGGCACGGCATTTCGCATGCAGTAGTTGCGAAGGAAGACTCCTAGCCAGATGAATGAGTGAGCTGCCGCGAGGACTTTTTCTTTTAGGATGCTTTATCAAAAGAAAATTTTATTGCGGCAGACCAATAAGTGGCGCAATTTTAAGGATACTCCCCTCATCATGTTTATCATCAATATGCTTAAAACCTGCTGCCACTTCGACCGTCTATTTCGCGTCGTCCTAATAACGACCGTTCTCTCGCTCACCGCCGTCGTGAATGCTCAGGAGATCAATCCCGCCGACATGAAGCGTGGTGCTGTTATCATTACCAATGTTCAAGGCAAGGTGATACTCATCAAGCCAGGGGGAACGGAACGGAAAAACGCTGCCAAAGGGCAGATTTTACAACAGGGGGAAAAAGTAATCACGGCTAAGAATTCCACTCTTTCTCTGGCATTTGAAAACGGATCAGTGATTCAGGTTGAATCCGAGTCAAGTTTTCTTATCGAGGAGTTTCTTCAGGCACCTTGGGAGGTTTCGGAACAAGCCCTGAGCGAGATGGAAACGGAACCGAGCAATTCCAATCTGTCCACATTCCTCGAGTATGGAGACGTGACATCGGGTGTCAAAAAACTGAAACCTGGCTCCAACCTGACTGTGGCGACTCCTCTCGGCACAGCCGGAATTCGGGGTACGGATTTCAAAGTAGGCCTGCAGAGGAATGCGAATGGGGGTTCCAAAAGCCTCAGTGTCACTGTTGCCTCAGGCGAGGTCGCTGTTACCACCAAGGGTGGCGACTCCTCTGTGAAGGGGGGATTTTCAACAAGCGTTACCGTGACGCCAGACACCAACGGCCAAGCGTCGACAGTGACCCAGCCAATCACCACTCAAATCCCACCTGAAACGAGTCTGTCGATCCTGCAATCGGTGAAAAGTCAACAGGAATCCGCTGCGAGAGTCGTTACAAACACCTTGTTGCAAAGCGCAGGCGCTTCTGGTTCAGGCTTGAATACAAACCAGAAAACCGCCATCGAGGATGCATCCGAAATCGGCTTAGAACCCCTTTTAAAAACGGTAAAAGAACTCTCAACCGAATATGCCTCATCGGCACCAGAGATCGCCGCTTTTGCTACAGATCTAGCACCTTACGCCGCTGCGGATATCGCCGCTGCGGCTGCCGGAGGGGCACCAAACTTTGCTGCTCAAATCGCGGGAACTGTCGCATCTATCGCTCCTTCATTTGCCGCGGAAATCGCAACAAAAGCGGCCATCGCCGTTCCAGACGCCGCAGCAAAGATTGCAGCCTTCGTGGCTTCCGCCGTTCCCTCCCAAGCTCCCCAAATCGCGGCAACGGTAGCGAGAATGCTGCCTGAGGCCGCAGCAGCCATTGCGCGCAGTGTGGCACGAGCCCAACCTCAACAATCCGAACGAATCATCCTAAATACCTCGGAGGCTGCTCCGGAAGCAGCAGCCGCTATCGCATCGGAAGTCCAAGCGGAATCACAAGCCCAAGGTGAGGGCAGCACCGATACCAATCCGGACCAAATTGGAATAAGCGACCTCCCACCTGTAATCCCGACAAACCCAATTCAACCACCACCTCCGCCAACACCAACCCCTGCTCCAACGCCAACCCCAGCGCCGCCGAGCCCAACCGCAACCCCTCCAACTCCAACTCCAACTCCAACTCCAACACCGACTCCGACTCCGACTCCGACTCCGACTCCGACTCCAAATCCCAGCAACGCCTGAGGTAAGAGCTCCCGCACCAGCGCGCGGTTGGTCAGCCATCTTTTGGATAGCGAATTGACGGACTTAAGCGAGCGGGTTTAGAGATAAAGAATCCGGCAGGACTCTGAGCAAAAAAAACAACCCCAGGATACAATTCGGAGGTTTTTCCACCGGTTCACGCAGTCGCACATTGAGGACGTTCTGACGTCCGCTGTAGCGTTGGATGCTGGAGTTGTTTGAGGCTCCGAAGGAGGGTTTTTCGTTGGACTTGGATTCGACGATGTTTTCACGCGAGGGAAGGCAGGAGGGGGCCGCGAAGGGATATAATCCGAGGAGACCAGGGCGCAAAAGCCATCATCCGGTTCTGGCGGTGTTGGCGGAGATGCCATTTGTTTTGCACGCGTGGTTGCGGTAGGGAAACACGGGTGCGGGCCATGGTGTGGTGGAGGGCGGGAATTACGAAGTCCGTTCGTTGCGGGTGAAGTTAGCTGGCTGGGATGTGGTGCGGAGTGTCTCAGAAAATTGGGGTGGCCTTAAAAAGCACATCCCATTGATCAAGCGAGCATTAAAAGTGCTCAGTCCAATCACGCCGCTTTTGCCCCATGCCTCCAAGGGAGCATGAGCTTTTGGATCAACTCTCATGCGGAGGTTGGGTGATTTAGGAGGGAGTCAAGACTGCGATTTCAGTTCAATCGCTAGATCCGGAGTTAGAATCACCGTTATGATCGAGCGCTACCGCGAAGTTCCGCTATGGCGAACATATGGCCATCATCAAACTGGCTCTTGAATTCGGCAGCGCGTTCGATTGCAAGATACTCGTGCAGAGTCAGCATTTTTGTCTGACCAAAATGCAAGCTGAGGCAGGCAGAAGGCCGCTCAGTTCATTCTAGGATTATCCGGTGCCTCGGAGAGCAGATGCAGAAGAGGGCCGGAATTCCGCATGATACTTTTCCACGCAGCGCATGGAGCACTCATTTCAATGAGCTCACGCGTGGGAGGAATAACGAGCCAGGTGTTGCCCACAATCTCCTCTTCGAGTTGGCCCGGTGACCAACCGGAGTAGCCCTCAAAAATTCTCAGCCCTTTCTCCCAGCCTTGACGCGACTCGGCATCGGCCACATCGGTGAATGCTCGAAACGCCACCAGTGGGGGGTTTTCTCGCCATTGGAGGCTCGCGAGGAAACTTTCATCTTTGCCGACAGGCCCCCCAAAAAAGACGGGCACCCCCACACTCGGCGGGGCTTCCAGCGGACAATTCAGAACAAATCCCATAGCTCCCTCGTGCGGACAATGTCGGGAGAGAAACACGATGGTCCGTCGGAAGTGCGGATCGCGCAGGCAAGGATGGGCCACGAGGAGTGAACCAGTGAGATTGTCGCCGAACGTCATGGAATGCTGAAATCAGGCCATGCGAGCCAGCGTTTCCGTGAGGTAAGGTAAGAGCTGCTTCTTGCGAGACACAATGCCGTCGAGGCGCCAGGCGTGGAGACCATCTTCTGGAAAATCGATAAGTCGCGTGAAACTCTCAGAGCCCCTGACAAGGAGGAGCGAGTTCTGGGTATTCACATCAGTGATTAAAAGGGCGGAAAAAAAGTAACCATGCGACACGCGGTATTTCTCAAGCTCTTCAAGTAGTGTGGAGCGCTGCTTTTCAAACTGCGCAAAGCTAATTTCTTCAATTTGGGAGACGCTGAAAAGAATTCCACGTTCATCGTATTCCTTGCAATCGGCAGTGACAACCTCCTTGGTGGACAGGGTCAGGAGTGGCGAACCAACGCTGAAAATTTCACTAGCAAGATCGGTCGGATTGAAACCACAGATCTTGGAAAGTTCCTGCATGACTTCACGATCCACGTCGGTCGTTGTCGGTGAGGTGAGATTCAACGTGTCGGAAATCATTCCGCACATGAGTAATCCTGCTATCTGCTTGGGAATTCGGAGTCGCGATTGGCGAAAACAATCAGCCACAATCGTGCTCGTGGAGCCAACAGGACGGTTCATGAAGAGTATCGGTTGCTGCGTCGGAGCGACGCCAATGCGGTGATGATCGAGGATTTCAATAATTGGAACCTCCTCAGCACCTGCAACCGCCTGCGTGAGTTCATTGTGATCCACAAGAATCAGCTGCCGGGGCGCCGGCCTGAGAAGATCGCTCTTGGAAATGATTCCCTGCATGCGGCCCTCAGGCCCGATCACGGGGAATGCGAATTGCGATGTCATCGCAAGCTCGTTGCGCATCTGACGCAATGTGGCATCTGCAGAGAGGCACACAAAATCGGGCGAGAGCATTTGTCCTGCCGTCACGGCCGCACGCGCAAGAAGCGTCGTAGTGGCTGTATCATGCGGTGATGAGAGCAAGGTTGTGCCGTGCTCCTGGGCAAGCGCGAGAATTTTGTCCGGCGGAGAGAAGTTGTTCGTGATGATAATGGCTGGAACGCCGGCAAGGATGGAGAGTTCCTGGATATTCCAACGATCGCCGACAATCAAAACAGTGGAAGGAATATCAAGCTGCTCAAGCCGCTTTTTGAAGGAGTCGGTGAGCATCGCCGCAACGACAAGCGTTCGTGGACGAATGATGGAATCTTCCCTGCCAGTGATGAGCATTCCGCGTATGGCCTCGCGGATGTGTGTGATCGAGGCTTCGACAATGCGGCTGGAAGATAAGTTTTCAATTGGAGGAAAAAGATATTTTCCAAGCTTGAATGCCGAGAGCAATCCGATGCAGTTGCGCCCATCATCGACGACAGGCAGGCCGCGGAACTTATCCTCCCCGAAGCGTGTCATGGCCTGATAAACAGGAGCGTCGCGGTGAATGCTGACAACATTGCGCTGCATGACATCCTCGATGCGGGGATAGACATCGGCAAAGAAAACAGGAGCATCGAGACCGAATTTGTGAAGAGCAAAATCGATGCGCTGGTTTGTGTTTCCGCACCTGGCTGCTACGGCACCCTCCATTCCGGTTGCGCGCTTGAACTCCGCATATCCGATGGCGGAGCAGATGGAATCCATATCCGGGTTCCGGTGGCCGATGACGAGGGTTTTCATATTTTAAATCAGTTGGTGACTCCCGCGTGACAAGGCCGCGTGAGCTGGCTGTCCGGGTCGTAGTTAAGGTAGGGCTGGAGCCACTTCTGGGCTTGCTCGACCGAGATGCCTTTCCGCTGTGCGTAGCTTTCAATCTGATCACGCTCGATTTTTCCAACGGCGAAATATTTTGACTCGGGATGTCCAAAATAGAGTCCGCTCACGCTACTGGCAGGGAACATGGCAAGGCTCTCCGTGAGCGTGATGCCGGTATTGCGCTCCGCGTCGAGAAGCTTCCAGATCGCCCATTTTTCGGTGTGGTCGGGTTGAGCGGGATAGCCTGGCGCGGGACGGATGCCACGGTATTTTTCGCGGATGAGTTCCTCGGGCGTGAGGTTTTCTGTCCTGCCGAAGCCCCAAGCGTCGCGGGCAAACTTGTGCATGTATTCCGCGAAGGCTTCGGCGAAGCGGTCGGCAATAGCCTCAGTCATGATGACATTGTAGTCGTCGTGCGCGGCTTTGAATCTTTTGACCAACTCGAGCATATTATGACCGGAAGTGACGGCAAAGGCACCGACATAATCCTTTGCCGGCGCGGGCGCGACAAAATCGGCGATGGAGAAGTTGAACTGCCCCTCTGGCTTTTTCATTTGCTGGCGCAACCCGTGGAAGCGCACTGCCTCTTGGGTGCGCGTTTCGTCGGTGTAAACAATGATGTCCTCGCCGTCCCGGTTCGCAGGGAAGAGTCCACACACTCCGCGTAGTTGCAGACTCTCGTCGGCGACAATCTCTGCGAGTAACTTCTGGGCGTCCTCAAAAAGCTTCTTTGCCTCGGCCCCACAGTTCGGATCCTCAAAAATCGCGGGATACCGCCCGCGCAATTCCCAAGTGTGAAAAAACGGCGTCCAGTCGATGAAGGGAATCAGGTCCTTAAACGAAATATTACCAGACTTTCCCGATTCAAAAACGACAATGCCGGTTTGCTGCGGAACAGCGATGTTGTCATGCGAAAGCTTGGGGGCATTCGCGATAGCCTCTGTGAGCGGAAGCATTCGCTTCCCGGCTTGGCGTCCGGCATGTTCGACGCGGAGTTTTTCGTAGTCGGATTCCAGATTCGCGAGGAACTCAGGTTTATGTTCTGGACTGAGAAGCGAGCTAGCTACATTCACAGCCCGCGAGGCGTCGAGGACATGGACGACACCTCCGGAGTAGTATTGGGAGATTTTGACGGCGGTGTGCGCCCTACTGGTCGTGGCACCGCCGATCATGAGAGGAATGGTGAGACCCTGACGCTGCATTTCCTTTGCGACATGGATCATCTCGTCGAGGGATGGCGTGATAAGACCGGAGAGGCCGATGATGTCGCAATTTTTTTCCTGCGCGGTAGATAGGATTTTTTCGCAAGGAACCATTACCCCCATGTCGATGACTTCGTAATTATTGCAAGCTAGGACAACGCCGACGATGTTTTTACCGATGTCATGGACATCGCCTTTCACCGTAGCCATGAGGATACGACCCTGCGTGCGGGCGTTCGGATTCGCAGCGCGTTCGGCTTCCATGAGCGGGGTGAGCCAGGCGACAGATTTTTTCATCACACGCGCACTCTTCACAACCTGCGGCAGGAACATTTTTCCTTCACCGAAGAGGTCGCCAACGATCTTCATGCCATCCATGAGCGGGCCCTCGATGACCGATAGCGGCTTGCCGTATTTGCTAAGCGCTTCCTCGGTGTCGGCGTCGATGTGATCTACAATGCCTTTGATGAGAGCATGCTGAAGACGCTTCTCCACGGGCAACTCGCGCCAAGCGGTATCTTGAATAGGCGTTGAGTCTGGAGCAAAGGACTTTGAGGCTTTGAAATTCTCGGCAAACGTCACGAGTCGTTCGGTGGCATCCGGTCGGCGGTTCAGCAGGACATCCTCAATGAGTTCGAGAAGATCTTTGGGGATGTCCTCATAGATGCCGAGCTGGCCGGCATTCACTATACCCATATCGAGACCAGCTTTGATCGCGTGATAGAGAAACGCGGCGTGCATGGCCTCGCGCACTGGATTGTTGCCCCGGAAGGAAAACGAAATGTTGCTGATGCCGCCGCTCACGCGGGCGTAGGGGAGGTTTTCCTTGATCCAGCGAGTGGCATTGATAAATGCGTGAGCGTAGTCATTGTGCTCTTCGATACCGGTAGCGACGGTAAGGATGTTTGGGTCAAAAATGATATCCTCCGGTGGGAATCCCACTTCATCAACAAGAATGCGGTAAGCGCGTTCGCAGATTTGGATTTTGCGATCGAAGCTATCGGCTTGTCCCTTTTCGTCGAAAGCCATGACGATCGTTGCTGCTCCATAAAAACGTATGAGACGGGCTTGCTCCTTAAATTTTTCGGGGCCTTCTTTCAGGCTAATCGAGTTGACGACGCACTTGCCTTGGACGCAGCGCAGACCGGCCTCGAGGACTTCCCATTTCGAGGAATCGATCATCACTGGCACGCGGGAAATATCAGGCTCGCTGGCGACGAGGTTGAGGAATTTTGTCATGGCTGCGGCACCATCGAGCATGCCCTCGTCCATATTCACATCAATGATCTGCGCACCGGCCTCGACTTGCTGACGCGCCACGGCGAGGGCTTCATCGTAGTTTCCGGCGAGGATGAGTTTCGCAAATTTTGGCGATCCGGTCACGTTCGTGCGCTCGCCGATATTGATGAAGGGAATTTCAGGCCGTGCAGTAAAGGGCTCCAGACCACTGAGGCGGAGAGTCGTGGGGCGAGCAGGAATTCGGCGTGGAGGTAATCCGCGAACTTCATCAGCGATGGCTTTGATGTGGCCGGGCGTGGTACCGCAACATCCTCCAATAATATTCAGCCAACCCTGCTCCGCCCATTCGCGAAGTTGTGGTGCGAGGCTCTCGGGTGTCTCGGGAAATCCAGTAGGCGAGAGCGGATCAGGTAGGCCGGCATTCGGATATGTGCTGACGAAGAACGGTGAGATGTTAGAGAGTTCATCAATGTAAGGCCGCATTTCCTTTGGACCCAGCGCACAATTGAGTCCGATCGATAGAAGAGGAAAGTGGGCAAGTGAGTTGAGAAAAGCTTCCACCGTTTGACCAGTGAGCGTCCTTCCGCTTAGGTCGGTGATCGTGCCCGACGCCATCACCGGCATGCGTGGGTGCTTTTCAAAAAATCGGGCTATTGCAAAAAGCGCAGCTTTTGCATTCAGCGTGTCGAAAATGGTTTCAACAAGCAGAATGTCCACCCCGCCGGCGACAAGATTTTCGATCTGCTGGGTGTAGGCGGCGGCGACCTCATCGAAGGTCACTTCACGCTTGCCGGGATCATTGACATCCCGCGAAATCGACAGCGTGCGATTGAGGGGCCCAATCGCCCCCGCAACGAATATGCGCCTTTCTGTCACGGCATCCGCCGCCTCGCGTGCGACCAAGGCCGCAGACAAGTTCAACTCAGCAACAAGATGCTCAAGCCCGTAGTCGGCCTGGGAAATCGTTGTTGCATTGAATGTGTTCGTCTCGATGATATCCGCACCAGCCGCGATGTATTTGCCGTGAATCTCGCGAATGATCTCAGGCTTCGTCAACACAAGCAGGTCGTTGTTACCCTTTAGATCCTGACCTTTCCAATCCGCAAATCGATCTCCACGGTAGTCGGCCTCCTGCAATTTGTATTGCTGGATCATGGTACCCATCGCGCCGTCCAAAATGAGGATGCGTTGGGCAAGAAGGTCGCGTAGGGCTTTTTCGGTAGGTGAAATCATGCGTGCTGAGAATTTGGTAGTTTACGGAAAGCAAGGACGACGCAAACGAAAAAACAATTCAATACACGCCTGCCAGGACCTTGAAATGAGAACGTACTCTGCTGGTCGAGGGAATTTGGAAAAACAAGATGGGAGAAGCTTTACGACTTCTCCCATCTTGGTTGTTAAGACCTGTCCTGGAACAGGAATATTATTTTTTTTTGGCTACTGCTTTTTTGGCAACGGGCTTTTTAGCTGGTGCCTTTGAAGCGGGTGCTTTTTTAGCAGGCGCTTTTTTAGCAGGCGCTTTTTTGGCTACTGGCTTTGCAGCAGCGGGCTTTTTAGCAACCGTTTTTTTAGCGGCAGGCTTGGCGGCGGCTGCTTTTTTTGCAACTGGTTTCTTTGCAGCGGGTTTTTTAGCGGCAGGTTTCTTTGCTATTGGCATTTAATATCCCCCCTTTCTCTCCGCATATGCGGGAAATTGTTTGTGAACAGCATGTGAATAACTCAGTAACGTTGTGAATAAGTTTCGCGATCTTCGGCGTCAACACCTTTTTTCAAATAATATCGTTTTTATGAGAAATTGTTCTGCAAGAAATTCCCGATCATTGCGCACACAGGATTTTTTCAGCTTCCTCCAGAATGCCAACAGTCTCCCAGAGGCGGCCGATTCCCTCATATCCGCACGCCAACAATCCCTCTTCAGGTCCGATAAAACGCGCACCTCGTGATTTTAAACGGGCGACATTTTCCTGAGTCGCCGCATGCATCCACATCTTGCCATTCATCGCAGGTGCGATGAGAAGCGGGGCTTGGGATGCCAGAGCAATGGATGTGAGCGCATCATCCGCGATCCCGCATGCAAGTTTGGCTATCGTGTTTGCGGTGGCCGGAGCAATTAAAAGAAGATCCGCCGAGTCAGCCAATGCAATGTGGCCGGGATGCCAGGATTCCTTTTCATCAAAAATTCCTGTTGTGACAGGATTGCGCGAAAGAGTTTGGAAAGTGAGCGGAGTGACAAGCTCGGTGGCATGTTTTGTCATCACCACATTCACATTCCGCCCGCCCTGCGTGAGGCGGCTCGCGAGCTCGGCAGCCTTGTAGCAGGCGATGGAACCGCTGACGCCGAGGATGACATTTTTTTTGCTCATGCGAAATCGAGTTGAAGCCTGCAGCTCATGTAGCGCTCTGCCCGCATGATGGCGCGGAATTTTTCAATATCCTCCTCCATTGAACCGCTAATGAGGGTGTATCGATAGTCTCGCCATTTTTGCATTTCAGCGGAGGCATTCTGAAGTCGAGTGGCGACCTGCTCCTCGCTTTCAGTGCCGCGCTTTCGAAGCCGCCGCGCGAGCTCATCGAGACCTGGAGGCATGATGAAAACATCCGCAAGCGCGCTCTGGATGAAAGGATCGTCGCACGCGCGGATGCTCGCCGCGCCAAGCGTGTCCACATCGAGCAAAACATCCACCCCAGCTGAGAGGTGCTTCAGCACGGTCGATTTCAGCGTTCCGTAAAAACGGCCGTGAACCTCTGCGTGCTCGAGAAAATCCCCCGCTTCAATGTGTCGCTGGAATTCCTGTTGTCTCAAAAAAAAATAATCCTCGCCGTGGACTTCTCCGGGCCTTGGCGCTCGGGTGGTGCAGGAAACGGAGTAAACGAAATCCTGTTTCTGGCGAAGCGAGCTGATGAGCGTCGTCTTGCCAGCTCCGGACGGGGCGGAGATGACGAAGAGTATGCCTTTGCGATGGATGGTGAGGTTATTCAATGTTGGCGAGTTGTTCTCGAATGCGGTCGAGCTCCGATTTCGCCTCGATGACGAGACGGGAGATGGTTGTGTGTGCGGACTTTGAGCCGAGCGTGTTGAATTCGCGCCCGAGTTCCTGTGTGAGAAATTCCAGCGTTCGGCCAATCGGTCCCTTGGCATCAAGTTTTTCGCGGAATTGGGCGATGTGGCTCGCGGCGCGCTCGAGTTCCTCCGTGATGTCGCAACGCTCCGCAAAGATGGCGATCTCGGCTGCGAGACGGGGATCATCCGCCGCGAGACTCAATCCCGCACGCTCAATGCGCTTGTGCAGAGTTTCGCGATAGGAGGCGGTCACTTTGCCGGCGAGCGGTGTTGTTTTTTTGATGATGGCGGACAACCGGTCGGCGCTTTTGGACAGGACTTTTTTCAGTGCAGCTCCCTCACTCGCTCGGGTGGCGACGAGACCCTTCAGCGCATGATCCAGCGCGGACATGACGACTTCGCTGGCATCGTCGATCTGCACATCTGCAGTCTGCATAACACCGGGAGCAGCGATGACATCCGACAGGGTGATCCCCCCCTCCAGTCCAAGTTTTTTCTGCAAACGGCGGGCCTGGTTCACAAAATCCAAGGCGCGCTCTTCATCAAAAAAACTTTGGCCTGCTCCTTTGGAGCAAGCCAGCGAGAGATTCACCTGAACCCGACCACGGGAGATGCGTTCGAGAACCCGCTCGCGAACAGTCGGTTCAAGCCGTGAAGCGCTTCGATCTGCGTGCAGGACGACTTCCGCCGTCTTGCGGTTCACTGAATGGCACTCCACAACGGCCGCCCAGATTTTGGTCCGGGCCTCGCCGCGGCCGTGTCCTGTCATACTTGTCATTGTGCTTTTTTATCCGCGCGCGCCTGCCGCTGTCGAGGGCGCTCCGCAGTGCCGGATTGATTTTTTCAAGGATCGGAGGATGGTGAGTACCTCATTATGTTTTTTGACGGTCTGAAATTCTTATTCATCTGCCTCGAGGTTCTACTAATCTTCAACCTGCTCATTGTGGTCCACGAATTGGGTCACTTTTTGGCGGCGCGCTGGCGCGGTCTGGTTGTCGAGAAGTTTGCCATCTGGTTCGGAAAGCCAATCTGGAGCAAAACGATCGGCGGTGTGGAATACCGGCTCGGCTCGATTCCCGCAGGTGGCTTCGTTGCCATTCCCCAACTCGCACCGATGGAGGCGCTCGAGGGGGAATCCGAAAACGCCCGCGAACAGCTCCCTCCTGTCAAGCCGCTCGATAAAATCATCGTCGCTGCAGCTGGCCCGCTATTCAGCTTGGGCCTCGCTTTTGCCATGGCCTGCATCGTGTGGGTCGTCGGAAAACCCCAGAGCGAATTCGACACCACGGTCGTCGGCTATGTGAAGGATGGCGGTCCCGCAGCTGCTGCCGGACTGCGCCCCGGAGACGAGATCATCGCGGTGGATGGCAAACCGGTGAAGCACTTCCTGAGCGGCACAGATAGTGTGAAATGGCGCATCGTACGCAGCGAAGGGGAAACAATTCCATTTACTGTTCTTCGCGAAGGTCAGGAAATCACCATCGATTCCAAATGGTCGAAACCCGAAACCTCGAGCTGGCGCAGACCAGCGCTGCGCGAGGTTCAGATCGGGCCGCGCATCATGCCCGGAGTGGGCTTTGTGGTAAAAGGCAGCCTCGCAGACAAATCGGGATTCCAGTCCGGCGATCTGGTCACTGATATCAACGGCTTTCCTGTGTTCAATTTGAGCGAGATGGGGCCCGTCATTGATGCGAATCGCGGCAAAGAAGTTGTCTTTGGAGTGGAGCGTGGAAGCGAAAACGTCAAACTCATCATGAAGCTCCCCGAGGCTACTCCGGACGCCGCTCCGGTGAATTTCGGCATAGAGTGGGGACGCTCTGTTTTGGTGCATCCATCGCCGCTTGAGCAGGTGAAGGATGCCGCCACCAGCATCTTCCGCATGGTAGGAGCGCTGCTCTCGCCGGCCTCGGATGTCAAAGCCGCCCACTTCAGTGGCCCGGTGGGTATCATGCGTCTCTACTACCAGATTTTCGAGGCGGAAAACGGATGGCGAATCGCACTGGCCTTCAGCGTTCTCATTAATGTGAACCTCGCCCTCATGAACCTTCTTCCGTTTCCTGTTCTCGATGGCGGACACATCACGCTTGCCATTATCGAAGCCATCCGCAGAAAGCCGATCAACACCCGGATTCTTGAAGTAGTCCAGACCGCCTGCGCCATGCTCCTCATTGGATTCATGCTATATCTTACATTTTACGATGTAGGCGACATCGTGGGCTCGAAGGCCCCGGTCGCCGAACAGAGGAAATAAAAATGCCTCTGGTGTTCCGAAGCTATCCAGGCCGGCGTCCCAGTAGGGAAGTCCAAATCGGCCGCACTGCCATCGGGAGTAAAAATCCCGTGCGCGTGCAGTCGATGCTGACGAGCGATACGACGGATACCTCAGCTTGTGTGAAGGAGACACTCCGCTTGGCGCAGGCCGGTTGCGAAATCGTCCGCATCACCGCGCCGACCGTGAAGGATGCCCGCAACCTCGAAGCCATCCGCGACACGCTTCGCGCCGCAGGCTGCGATGTGCCACTGGTCGCGGATATTCATTTCAAACCCGAAGCCGCATTGGAGGCCGCCAAGTGGGTGGACAAGGTCCGCATTAATCCCGGCAATTTCGCCGACTCGAAAAAATTCAATGTCCGCGAATACACGGACACCGAATACGCAGCCGAAATCTCGCGCATCCGCGAGCGCTTCGCCCCGCTGGTGACACTCTGCAAGGATCGCGGCATCTCCATGCGGATCGGAACTAACCATGGCAGCCTGAGCGACCGCATCATGAACCGCTTCGGCGATACGCCACTCGGCATGGTCGAAAGCGCGCTGGAGTTCGCGCGCATCGCCCGCGAAGTCGAGTACCACGATTTTGTTTTCTCGATGAAGGCCTCGAATCCCAAGGTTATGATTCAGGCCTACCGCCTTCTTGTATCCCGCCTCGACGAACTCGAGCACACGGAAGGCGAGGGATGGAACTACCCAATCCACCTCGGCGTCACCGAGGCGGGGGATGGTGAGGACGGCCGCATCAAGAGCGCGATTGGTATCGGTAGCCTGCTCGCCGATGGCATCGGTGACACGATACGTGTTTCGCTCACAGAGGATTCCGAGCACGAAATTCCTGTTGCGCAGGCATTGGAAAAAATCGCCG
>Ga0164292_10001639_pt1 | contig 18195 bp, 19 predicted proteins | sample GEODES117metaG_FD_111486 | JGI IMG/M metagenome (GOLD analysis project Ga0164292, IMG submission 111486) | Eutrophic lake water microbial communities from Lake Mendota, Wisconsin, USA - GEODES117 metaG | ecosystem: Environmental > Aquatic > Freshwater > Lake | place: USA: Lake Mendota...
ACCGCGACCGGCGGCTATGTGCAGTGGACGACCGGGACGCTTGTGGACGTGCGCAACGGCACCGCGACATGGCAGACGTGGCCCGCTGGTGCTGTGGCAGGGTATCAGGACACGTTGCGTCGGCTTGTGATTCGTGGCGTGGCTACGGGCGCGATGGCGCTGACATGGGACGAGAGCAAGCAGGACGAAGGCGAGGAGGGCGTCTACTGGCAAGAGGGCGGCGGCGGCGCGGCCGGCACGTTTCTCGCCCCGTCGGGGGACGCGACCGGCGCATCGGATCGCGCTGCGGTGCAAGCTGCGCACGACAATGCGTCAAGCGTCGTCGGTGGCTTTCGCATCACGCTCGCAAGCGGGCAATGGTACTTCGACGGCCCGGTGACGATTACCAAGCCGATCATCATTGCAGGCATGGGGGCGTCTACCGGAGTAGCGCCACTGCGCGGCACGCTTATTACCAACGTCAGCGCATCGCCTACACGGACGTTCTACGTCAACCCGACCACCGAGGCGATCTGGGGTGTGGCAATCTGCGACCTGGCCATTAACGGCAATGGCGTGAACGACGGTATCGGCATCCTGGCTGGGACGCCGCACACAGTGTCCCAGTCGCGCTTTTGCGATCTTGTCATCCGCAACGTGCGCGACGGGATCTACGCCACCGGCACCAGCAGCGCCGAGGTCTACCAGAACGAGTTCCGGAACATCAAGATCACGAGCTGCACGCGGCACGGGTTTTACCTTGATGTCAGTTCGTATAACCAACTCTGGAACATTGAGACGACGGGCATCACCGGCGCAGCGGGCTACGGGTTCTACCTGTTCGGCACGGCCACGACCGCTCACGGTCTGATGACCGAGGGCTGCGTCAACATCGACGCGCCGTGGGGCCGTATTAGCAGCGTCAACGTCGAGACGATTTCGGCGGCCACGCCGGTATCGAGCATTGCCGTGCGCCTAAATGGCACTGGACTTGGCGTTTACGGCGTCTCGCTTGTGAACATCAACCCTGCAAAGTGCAATTACGGAATTTCGTGTTACTCAGCAGCAGCCACCGTGCGGGACGTTGTTGTCGCCGGCACTCAAGGCCCGGCTTATGTTTTTACGCCGCAGGCCGGCTCGTCGGGTTTGCTTGAAAACTGCCAGACTCAGCTGGCTCACTTCTACGTCGAGCAGTATTCGTCGATGTCAGACATGGCCGGCTGGCGTTTCCGTGGCTGCGACGGTGCAAACGGCGTTGTGCGCGGAAACGAAGACAACGCAAAGCAACTCACACGACTGTTTGCATTACGCACCGCAAACTTTCAATCGACATCCGACCAGACGTTTACGAGACACGGCGGGTTCACGAGCTATCGAATCACTCAGGTAAAAGCGGTCACTCGCTCAGGAGGCTCGACCGTTGCTTGCTCGGGTGGTATCTACACCGCAGCTGCCAAAAGCGGCACAGCCCTAGTAGCAGCCGGTCAATCGTGGCTTGGACTATCGGCTATCGGAAAGATGGTTGACGCAACGGTGGCCGGTGTAAACGTCACCGACGTCCAGACCGCTACGCCGATTCTGTCGCTGACGACTGGCAGCACTGCTGCGGCGACCGCCGACGTGTTCTTGTACGGCTACATCATGGACACGGTGTAGCACCGCGACCCGGACTTAGCCGCCGCGCACCCGGCTACATGAACCCGCTTTGGCGGGTTTTTGCATTGGTGCGTCTTTACTGGAATACACATGAACGAAACCGAGAATAATCCGAGTGAAAGCCCGGAACTCTCTAACAACGCCGCTCCCGAGCAGGAGCCGGTAGATACCGAGCAGCCCGACACGCTTGACGCCGACGAATCCGCAGATGACGCAGACAGCGCCGTCGAGGAAACCGAGGAAGTCGAGCTCGACGGGGAAAAGCTAGCCGTACCGAAGTCAGCCGCCGAGAAGTTGCGCGCGGCAATGCTTCGGCAGGCTGACTACACGCGCAAGACTCAGGAACTGGCGCAGCAGCGCCAACAAGCCGAGGAGTCTTTCCAACAGCGTGAGGCTCGCGTCGCTGCCGAGCAGGCAAACATTCAATCGGTCGCGCGTGTCATGGCGATTGATGAGCGGTTGCAGCAATACGCAAACGTGGACTGGCAGGCTCTTAACCAGTCCGACCCCGTTCGTGCGCAATCCGAATACTTCATTTATCAACAGTTGAAGGATGCGCGCGGCGGGCTGGTTTCACAGATCCAGCAGCAGGAGTCCCAACGGGCACTGCGCGACTCCGAGGCGCAAGCCAAGGCCGCGCAACAAGCTCAGGAAGTGCTCAGCCGCGAGATCAAGGGTTGGGGTCCAGAAGTAGCCAAGTCGTTGCGAGAAGTCGCTAAATCGCTTGGTGCTGACGCAAAGGCAATCGACAACATCCGCGATCCGTGGATCGTCAAGGCGTTGCACGCGCAAAAGCAACTGATGGACCTGCAAGCCAAAGCTAGCAAGGCGCCCGCCGCGCCCGCAGCAGTACCCGTCAAGACCATCACCGGAGCCACGTCGAAAGCGACCGTGGATCTCGACAAGTTGCCGATTGACGAATACATGCGCCGGGAACGAGCCCGCCTCGCTAAGCAACCGCGCCGCTAATCAGCGGCATATCTCGTAACTGACAAACCGCCTCCGGGCGGTTTTTGCATTTCTAGGGACTGAAAATGGCTACCAATACCCTGCTTAACGCAGACATGATTACGAAGCGTGCGCTTCTGATCCTGCACCAGAAACTCACCTTCATCGGCAACATTAACCGCGCTTACGATGACTCGTTCGCCCAGGACGGCGCCAAGATCGGCTCGACCCTGCGCATCCGTCAGCCCAATCAATTCACGGTTCGGTCCGGCTCGGCGCTGTCGGTGCAAAACGTGGTGGAAACCAACACCGCGCTGACCGTCGACACGCAACTTGGCGTGGATTTTGAGTTCTCGTCGAAAGAACTGACGATGAACATCGACGATTACGCCAAGCGCTACCTTGAGCCCGCGATGGCCCGCCTAGCCGCGCAGATCGAAGCTAACGTTTGGTCGTCGATGTACAAGTCGGTTGCCAACGTGGTCGACGCTGACACCGTTGCCCCGGCGCTCATCCACCTGAACCGCGCCCGCAAGCGTCTGACCGATTCGCTGGCCCCGCCCGATAACCGCAACGTTCTGCTGTCCACCGATCACACTGTCAAATTTGTGGACGCGCTGAAAGGGCTTTTTCAAGACTCGACGCAAATCAAGGACCAGTACCGCGAAGGCATGCTGGGCCGCATCGCTGGCTTCGACCTGTATGAGTCGACCCACGTCTCCGACCACCTGACCGGCACCGCTGCTAAGATTACCGGCTACCTGTCGAATGGCGCTACGCAGACCGGCGCGGCCATCGTCGTCGACACCGGCACCACCACGTTCCTTGCGGGCGATGTGGTGACCTTTGCGGGTGTGTTTGACGTTCACCCGGAGACCAAAGTCTCGACCGGTGTTCTCAAGCAGTTTGTGGTGACGGCCAACTCGGGCACTTCGGCGACCTCGCTTGCGATCTCGCCGGCCATCGTGGCCTCGGGTGCGCGTCAGAACGTCAGCAGCGCAATTGCTGACAACTCGGCGGTCGTCAAGATCGGTGCGGGCGCCAACGAGCTGCTGAACTCGTCGCTGGCGTTCCAAAAGGACGCCTTCACCTTTGCGACGGCTGACCTCGTGCTTCCGAAGGGTGTCGACATGGCCTCGCGCCAAGTCTACGACGGCATTTCGCTGCGGTTTGTTCGTGACTACACAATCTCGGACGACCAGTTCCCGGCTCGTTTTGACGTGTTGTACGGCGCCGCCGCGATCCGTCCTGAACTCGCCTGCCGCATCCACGCTGACGGCTAATCCCTGACGCAGTAGCAACCCGCCCCGGCGCTCACAAGGTGCCGGGGCTGTTTCACATGGAACACTAGATGACGTACGGGACGCTTAAATCCGACATTGCTTCGTTCGTGCAACGCGACGACGTTACGTCGATCATCCCGACGTGGATTCGCTATGCAACCGCGCAGTTCTCGCGGGTGCTGCGTGTGCCGCAGATGGAAACGCGCGACGTAAGAACAATCTCCACTGAGTACGTCAGTTTGCCAGTGGATTTTCTAGAAGTGATCTCGGCTACTCGAAGCGACGGAAAAGAACTGCGATACGTGGGCAGGCCGCAATTTTCCTCGTACGTTTCCCAAGAGAAAAAACCAGAACCGCAGATTTACACAATCGAACAATCGCAATTTCGGTTTCTTCCCGCTCCGACTATTGCAAACCCGCTGACGGTGACGATTCTAACGTACGAAAGTCTTCCAGACTTTTCTGGCGACACGAGTACAAACTGGCTTCTTGACGAGCACCCGGATCTATACCTATGGGGAGCGTTGCTGTTTGCTCGCGCGTGGCTGCATGACGACGACAGGCTTGCGAGAATAAAGCCGCTATACGACGAGGGCATGGCATTGCTTCGGAAGAAAAAGGTTCATGCAACCGGAATCGTTTCCGCAGTAGGAACGGATATCCCGGAATCAACCTACACTTACAATATCACCCGCGGTTGATGACATGGCCAATTTTGTAATTACAACCGCAACTGGGAATAAAACTTTCTCGTCGACAGAAGCGGTTGTTGGCATTGAGACAACCGACGTAAAGGTAATGATTGGTGCGCCTGGAACGGCGTCACATGTTAGCGACGCCAACCCAATTCCGGCAAAAGGGCAGCCGCTTTCACCATTTAGGTCCGTCACAATCACCGATGCGGCCACGCTAGTCATTGCGTCGGCAGTGCAGCTTCGTGCGTTGGACTTGTTCAACCGAGGCGCAGGGGAACTATTTTTTCACTTGTACAACGCGGCATCCGCAGGCGCGATAATTGTTGGCACAACAAGCCCCTACCTGACGTACCCAATGCTGCCGGAATCCGGCTGGTCGAAGTCTTGGTCACCAGATGGAATCTCGTTTCCGGCCGGAATTGTTATTGCAGTAACTACGACCATCAGCGGAGCATCCGGAGCAGTAAATTCCGGAGACGTCATCTGCAATCTAGGATATCGCTGACTATGCCGTTTTCTACCGGTAGCAATTCTGGGGCCGCTGACGTTTCGGCTGCGGTTCAAGCCGAGTTAAACGCCGGTCGAGACGTCTGGATATCAGACAACTACACTTGGCGGTTCGATAACTTTGTGACCGTTCCTGCAGGCCGAAAACTTTTTGGCCCAGGAAGAATCGTGTTGCAAGCCGGGACAAGCGCTGGAATCACGCTGCAGAACGGCGCTCGGTTGCTCGGCGTAACGATCGCGGCGTCCGGGACTGGCTACACGGGATCATGCGTCAACCTGCCAGCAGGAACGTCTGGTCAAGTTGTGGACGGCTGTGAAATTGTTACGACAGGGGCATCCACAACCGCGATTCAGTGCTTGTCTGACGTCGCGACTCAAACGTTTGTGTCGGACGCGACAATCCGAGGAAACGTCATCAAGGCGGCGGCTAACGCAAACCATCAGGTAATGCTGCGCGGCGCATTGCGGGTGCGTGTTGACGGCAACACCGTTGACGGTGGCGGATGGGGGATATACGGCCACAACTTTAGGCGATGTTCAATCGTCAACAACACAGCGAGGAATCAAACGTTTGTTGGTATTGGGTCACTGTCGCAGCGTAAATTCAATCCGTACGTCAACATCGGCAATGTTATCAGCGGAAACAATGTTTATAACGCTGGCGAAGAATCTATCTCGCTGGATTGCACTGCTAATGTTCCGGCCGATTGGAACGAAAACGGAGCGCTGCCGGTTGGAACCGTATCGTCGGCAACAGACATCAGCACATCGCAGACACGCATTACTCTGCAAGAAACCGTATCCGTCTCTGGCGTTGAGCCGGCGTCGACCACGACAAATTGGGCAAATGGGTTTATGGCAATTGTGCTTAGCGGCATGCACGCTGGCACATGCGCTCTCATTGAAGAATGCACGGCCACGACCATTACGGTATCTCGAAGCGCAGGGTTTGACGCAACCGGACTCGCAAGTGGAACCAAAATCCTGATTACGCTCCCGTACATCGGAAACATTATTAGCAACAATACGGTAAATAGTACAATTTTGGGGTGTTGGGGAATTCGGTTGTACGGCTCAGCGTGGCACAACATCATCACCGATAACACCGTTCAAACGTACCGCCCTCCAGTAAGCGTCACTTCGCTTGTAGATGCAGTGCTAGGCACCACGGGTTCTTGGCGGCCGACTAGTTGGAGCGGTTTTAACACGATCGCAAGCAATTTTGCGTATCAGCATCGAGATGCTTCGGAGGCCAACTACGGGCCAATTTATAGCGAGATTTTCGGCACGTTGAATATCCCGGCTGGAGAAATTCCATGGGAGTCAGTCGCCTACTTACCGAAACAGTGGAATCACATGCGGCAAGTAGTGTCTGGTAATCATGTTCCTGGCACGACCCGTGCGTTCTTTCAAGGCAACCGCGCAATTATTAACGATAACGTGTTTGCTGGCTCCAATGGAATCAGAGTAAACAATAGCACGCAAAATAGACTTGCTTTGAACGTCAACGCGACGACAAACAACGTTGGAATTCGCGAGTCAGAAGGCACGGGCGGTTCGCATCGCGTTCTAGTTAACGCAACGCGCGGCATCGTGACCGGCAATGATTATGGAACCTAATCATGTTCCCGCCACTGCTGCAGAACTCGATCATCGTACCTGGGCCGGTTGACCCAGGGTGGGTCGTTGTGCCACCAGTAGGACAAGGGCAAGGCGAGTGGGTAACGATCAATCCTGCGCCGGCTGTGTGGACGCCAGTTGCTAAAATTACTCTATGACGCCGAACATTCAGCCGCTCGCATGGATGCCAGACGCCGACCCGACCACGCCGGGCGTTATTGCGGAGGCTAGTAATTTCATTCCAACGGATCGCGGATATGCGCCTGATTTTTCAATGGCGACTAGCCAACGATTCCCTGTAACGTTGCCAGCGCGAGTGTTTTCTGCTGACTCAACTTTTTTAGATAACGGCTCTCCACTGTGCTTGTTTGGAACCGCAACAAACTTGTATGTTGCAGACGGCGCAACGTTAACTCTTAGATCTAGAGCGGCGCCGTACGCGACGATAAACGCAGGTACGGAATGGCGTTTTGCGACGTTCATGACAGCATCCGGAACGTTTGTCATGGCGTCTAATGCTCTAAACGACATGCAAGTAACGAGCAACGCTTCGACAACAAACTTTGCGGACCTTGCTGGAGCTCCTCGCGCTAACACAATCTGCGTACAGCGAAACTTTGTTATTGGCGCTCAGTTTTTCACGGGCGCGTGGCCTTACCAGGATGGGTGGTGGTGCTGCGGCCAAGAAAACCACACTACGTGGACTCCTGATATTGCTACCCAAGCGGCTCGCGGTAGGTTAACCGTAACGCCAGGGGCAATAATTCGCCTAGTGGCGTTTCAAGACAGCGTAATTGCGTTCAAGTTTGCCAGTATGTACCGTGGGTTTTATTCTGGTCCGACTGACAATACGTGGTCGTTTCCTTTGCTTTCAAAGTCCATCGGGCTTATTTCTCACGATGCAGTCGCTGAGGCTGACGGTGTTTTGTATTGGATGGGTACTGCAGGGTTTTACCGATACGCTGGCGCGCAGATTGAGCGTATCAGCGGTTCGCCTTGGGCGACCGCAAAAACCCTCATCCGTGGCCTTAACACGGTCCGGTGCGTTTGGGACCCGGTGCGCCGTGTAGTGCGTTGGTACGTTGGCAGCCCTGCGTTAGAGGATGGCAAGACCTACGGCTTCACGTACCACGTCGATACGGGCCGATGGGGAACTTTTCTAGATAATTCGAACTGCGCTTTTTCGATACCGATAGACCGAGTTCCAACTATCGACGGCTACGATCAGTTTGTAATCGATCCAATTGAGTGGACTACATTTTCGCCAGTTGGTGTAATTGATTCGACTACCAATGCGTTGATGACGTACTCCGGCCCGCCTGCAGCGTCCTCGTTCACTACTGGTGACATTGGCGACGATGACGCGGTAACAGGGATGATGCGCGCCCGCGTGCGCTTTTTGTCTGCGCCGACGACCGCAACGATAACGCATTACCACCGGATGCAGCTTGGTGACGCGCTCACCACTGGAGAGACGGCGACGCGCACCGACGGCAAGTACGACATATCGCACGCCTCGCGTTGGCACCGGTTAAAGTTTTTGCAAACCGGTAACTACGAAGTGTCGGGCTTTCGCGTTCTGCCTGCGCGCGCCGGGAATCGCTAATGTCGCGCGTCTACGTCGAGGGGCGCATTGACGAGCTGCCCGTCGAGCCGCAGCGCGTTATCCGCGAAATAGCGCAAGAGATTAACGCGACCGCCGGCTATATGTTTGTTGGCGACGGATCGCCTGAAACGGTTATTGCCGCAAACGTTGGCTCTGTTTACTTGCGCAAAGATGGCGCGGCCGGGACAAGCCTGTACGTCAAGCAGGCGTCGAGCGGGTCTAATACCGGGTGGTCTGCGTTTGCAGCGCCTGCTGCTGCGGGGCCAGCGTTTAGCGCTTACAACAGCGGAACGCAAGCAATCGCGTCAGTCACGTACACAAAGGCCACGTTTAACGCGGAGTATTTTGACACAAATGCTTGCTTTGCGTCTTCTAGGTTTACGCCAAACGTCGCCGGGTACTATCAATTAAATACGTCCATTTACACAGGAAGCGCCGGGCTGTTTCTTGTTGCCCTGTATAAAAACGGTGCAATTTACCAAGAATTTGGACGTATTGCTACTTCAGGAACGATCGGCGGCGGCGCTACGGTTAACGCAAACGGCAGTTCGGATTACTTCGAAGTGTTTGCGTTTTCTAATGCTGCGGCTCCAGTGCTCGGCGATGCGTCGGGGCCGTACTACATGCACTTTTCCGGCGCTTTGGTTCGTGCGGCGTAATTATTGCGCTAGTGATAATTTGGAATAAAAGATGACATACGAACAGCTGATGTCTATGTACATGGACCCGCGCCAATTGTCGAATGCTGGCGCGCTTGGTGCGCCGATCTACGCTTCGACTGGCGAGGGCGGCGGTTCGTATATTGCTGGGTACGAGCCTGTCGCGGAAGGGACGCGCGACCCGTACTTTAACCTCGACGCGCAGGGCAACTACACGAAAGATCCTGGCGCGCGGAATGTGTTCTACGACTCCAGCACCGGTCAATTCGTCGTGACGCAAGGTGACATGGACAGCGGCGGCATTCAGCGCTGGAACGTGAACCAACAGGGCGTGCAGGATATGGGGTTTGAGGCCCCGCGCTCGTTCGGAGATCAGCTTCGAAGCGCAGCCAGGAATGCTGCGCCGTACCTCGCGGGCATGGCTGGGCTCGGCGTTGGCGCGGCGTACCTGCCGGCGCTGCTCGGCGGCGGTGGGGCGGCGGGCGGCGCGGCGGCAAGCACTGGCGCGGCCGGCGGCGGGCTTGGCGGCGTTACGTTCGGCGCGGGCCTAGAGTCCATGCCGACGTTTCTCGGCAGCGGCGCGGGCGGCGCAATGGGATCAGCGGGCACAATGGCGGGCGGCATTGATGCGGCGGCGCTGTTGGGCGGTACGGGCGGGTTTGCGTCGGGTGCGGGCGGCCTTGCGGGCACGGCGGCTGGTGCGTTTGGCGCCGTTCCGGGGCTTGGCGAGGCCCTAGGCGGCGCCGCGCCCGCCGGTGGCGGCTCCTGGGCTGACATCTTGCGGCAAGGCGGCAACGCGCTAACCGGCGGCGGCGGACTCGGCGGACTCGGCGCACTTGGCGCGGCCGGCCTTGGCGCGCTCGCTGGCGTCGCGGGTAACGGCGATATTACCTCGACGCAAAACACCAGCGGCACCAGCAGCACCAGCGGCAGCAACTCGCAAAGCCTCGCCCCGTGGCTGCAAGGGTACGCGCAGGACTACGTGAGCCGCGCGCAGCAGCTCGCCAACGCGCCAACGACCAATGCCAGCCTGGACATCGCTGGCGGCCTGCTGAGCCAGTACGCGACGCAGGGCGACTCGCTGGTTAACCAAGCCCGCGCGCAACAGGCAAACGTGATCGGCGGCGGGCTACTCGGCGGCAATCCGTACCTCGACCAAGTGGCGGGCAACATTGGGCGGCGCATGGGCGATGCGTACGCCACGGGCACGCGCGCGGGCGTGTTCAGCGGCTACAACAACGACGGCAACAGCGTGCAGGCCAAGAGCGGATTCGGGCAGGCGCTCGGCATGCAGGACCGCAACTATGCGGACGCGCTCGGCTCCACGATGTCGAACCTGTACATGGGCAACTACAACACGGAGCGCGCGGCGCAAGATGCCGCGTCCCGTGGCTCGCTCGGCTTCGGCACGTTTGGCGTAAACAACGCGACCAACCTCGCGGGCTTTGGCGCGGATCAGTTCCAGCGGCCTTTTATGGCGAATCAGGCATACGGCAACGCGATCAATCCCGCGTTCGGCTCCACGTCGAACAGCAACGCGACCGGCACGACCAACAACACGCAGACCCAGAACGTGACCGCGCCTAATAGCTGGATGGCGGGCCTTGGCGGCGCTGCTGCTGGCGCCGGGATCTATCGCAACATTTTCGGGGGCCGCTGATGGGACTGCTTGACTACAACCCGGACCCGATAGGGCAGGGGCTCCTTGGCCTCGGCACGGCCCTGATGCGCCCGCGTGCAATGGGCGGCGGGATGGCGGCTGGCTTGGATGCGTTCAACGCCAACGCGCTACAGGCCAAGCAGTTGCAGCGCCAGGCGCAGCAGGACGCGCTCCGAGAGCAACTGCTGCAAGCGCAGATGGCCGAGTACGGCGCGCAGACGGATGAGCGCAAATCACGCGCGGCCCTCATCAAGCAGAAGGCCGACGAGGAAGCGGCTGCGCGCGCCCGGCAAGATGAATTCTGGAAGATGTTTGGCGGCGGCAACGGCGCGGTTGTTGCGCAGACCGGCGGGCTTGCTCCAACCAACGCCAATGCGGCGCTTCGCAATCAGCCAATGCCGATGACGACCGAGGTTGCGCTTGCTGCGGCACGTGCTGGCATCCCGCTTGACACGCTCAAAGCGGCGGCGACTGCGGGCGATTGGGGGCGGTCGAAGGTCTCGCGCGAGACTACGGTTGCAGGCCCCGACGGCATGCCGCGCACGCTGCTGCTGGACGAGTTTGGCCGCCCGGTTGGCGACGCCCTCCCGCAAGCCGTCAAGCGCGAGATGCTGAACACCGGGAATGCGTTTACGCCCGTCAACCCGTACACGCAGTCCGGCCCGCTTCCCATCGGCATGTCGGCAGCGGAGCGAGATTCGTCGGCGCGCGGGTGGGCGTCCAATGCGTTGCAGCGCGAGCGGTTTGCGTATGAGAAGGCGCAGCAAGGCGGCGGCGGTGGCTTTGAGTATCGCCAAACGCCCGAGGGGCTTGTCGTTGTGCCAAAAGTCCCGAGCGCAGAGGGGCTGGTGCAGGCGCGTCCGGTGCTGAACGCTGCCGGTGTGCCTGTAGGCGGTTCGGGCGCGGGCGGGACTTCGCCGCAGCAGAAAGTCGCGGACGCCACCGAGGCGCTGAGTCTTATCAAGGACGCGGAGAAGATTATCGACACCGCGACGGGCAGCTACGTCGGCGCGGGCGCGGACATCGCTGCTAGGGCGGTTGGCAAGTCTACGGCTGGCGCTCGGGGCGCGGCGCAACTGCAAGCCCTTGAAGGCGCGCTGGTGTCAAAGATGCCCAAGATGAGCGGCCCGCAGTCTGACCGCGACGTTCAACTCTATCGGCAGATGGCCGGGCAGATTGGCGACCCGACCATCCCGGCGCAAACCAAACGCGCGGCGCTGAACACCATTCGGCAGATTCAGAACCGGTACGCGGGCGTTCCCGAGACGGCGACTCCGATCCCCGAGGCGCCGAGCGCGGCCGGGATGCCGCTTAACCTCCAAGAACTGGCGCGGCAAGAACTGCAACGGCGCGGGCGGTAAGCATGGATCTGTCGAAACTCAGCGACTCGGACCTGCAAGCGATTCAGCGCGGCGACCTTCGCATGATGTCCGCTGACGGGCTCAAAATCTTAGCGGGAGAACCCAAGAAGGAAGCCGTGCAGACTGCGGGCGAATTCCTGACTGGCATCCCGCGACAGCTCGGGCTAACCGCTCGCGCGGGCATCCAAGGGCTCGGCGGTGCCGTTGGCGTGCTGTCCGACCCGATTGCGTCCGCTATAAACCTTGCGCGCATTGGGGCCGGCCGCGATGCAGCGGTGCCGACGGCGCGCAAGACGGCGCAAAACGTGGCTGACTTTATCGGCCTGCCGACGCCCGAGACGCCTACCGAGCGCGTGGCGGGCGGCACTGCGGAGCTCATGGCCGGGGCCGGTGGCGGCATGGGCTTCGGACAGTTGCTGGCTCGTGGCGCGCCGATGGTGGCATCCGAGGCGGCTACGTTTGCAGACAAGGCGCTTGCCGCGTCCCGAGGCGCCGGGCAGTTCCTGTCGCAAGCCCCTGCGGTTCAAGTGTCGTCCGCTGCCGGCGGCGGCATGGCGGGCGGCTCCGTCAAGGAAGCGGGCGGCGGTCCCGGCGCTGAGTTTGCGGCTGCGCTGCTTGGCTCCGTGGCCGGTGGCGCGGCCCCTGGTGCGCTCGATCGCACGATGCAGGCTGGCGCGCGTCTGATGACGCCCAAACTCACCGCGCAAGAGATTGACGTCAAGATCCAGCAAGCCTTGACGAACCAAGGCGTCGATTGGGAGGCGATGCCGAAAGCGGTGCGCTTCTCGCTGCGCAACGAACTGTCCAAGACGCTGCAAGCGGGCGACGAGATCAGCCCTGAGGCGCTGCGGCGGCTGGCTGACTTCAAGACGATTGGCGCGACTCCGACGCGCGGCATGGTGACGCTCGACCCGGTGCAGATCACTCGGGAAAAGAACCTGTCCAAGATGGCGGCTAATAGCGGGCAGGACGAGCTATACGGCCTGCCGCGCATCGAGAATCAGAACAATCGCACGCTGATTGACACGCTCAACACGGTGCGCGGCAAGCCGGTCGATGCGTTTACCGCAGGCGAGCGCGCTATCGGCACGCTTGGGGCCAAGGACGCGCGGTATAGCGCCGTTGAAAACACGCTGTATGAGCGTGCGCGCGGTGCGGCCGGCCGGGACATCCCGCTAGACCGCGAGGCGTTCCTGCGCACGGCATACGAAAACCTTGCCAAGCAGAACAAGGGTGCATTTTTGCCCGCTGAGATTGATGGCCTGCTACGTCAGATCCGCGAGGGCAAGGCTGTCATTGGCGGGCAGGACTACCCCATCCCGTTCAACGTGGATGTGATTGACAACCTGAAAACGACGCTTGCAGCCGCCTCGCGCAGCAGCAAGGACGGCAACACCCGTTCCGCCATTGCGCAAGTCCGCAACGCGCTGGAAAGCGTCCAGCCCGCAGGCGCACCGATCAAAACGGCGTTTGGCGGCAACGCGGTGGCGACTGGCGCGCAGGCGGCGGCGATGCAGCAGGCCGACGCGCTGCCCGCCGAGGCAATGAAGGCGTTCGACAGGGCGCGTTCAGTGGCCCGCATGCGCCGCACTTGGCAAGAGTCCGCGCCGAGCATCAAGGCGACAATGGACGACGTAGCGCCCGATCAGTTCGTGCAGAAGTTTGTGCTTTCCCCGAGCGCATCGGCTGACGATGTGTCGGCGCTTGCCCGCGAACTGAAGCGCAACCCCGAGGCGGCGCAGTCTATGCGCTCGGCCATTGTGGAACACCTAAAGGAAAAGGCGCTGAGCGGCGCATCCGACGAGGTGGGCAAGTTCAGCCAAAGCGCATACAACAAGGCTCTAGGCGCGCTAGATCGCAAGCTGCCGTCCTTTTTCTCGCGCGAGGAAATTGCGCAGATGGAAGCGGCGGGCAGGGTTGCGAGCTACATGCAAGTCCAGCCGGTCGGCTCGGCGGTCAACAACAGCAATTCCGGCGCGATGGTTTTGGGCCGCGCGCTTGACGGGATCGCGGGTATCTCAAGGTTCCTGCCGCTCGGGCGTGGCCTGGTGGCTGACCCGCTGCAATCGCTGCAATTGTCCATCGGCACGCGCAACGCGCAGAACGTGTCGGGCGGATTGCTCGCGCCGCGTCAGCCTGCGCCAATGCTCACGGGTAGCGCGCTGCTGCCGGCAGTAATGGCAACCGGGCTACTTTCGTCCCCGTAGCCATTGCACGAACAGCAGCGCGCCAAGTCCAGCCAGCCAGCCGAGAACCGTCGGGTTGAATTCCATCCGCCAATCATGCCACGCCGCCTGTGGGCGTGACAGCCACGCCTAGCCCAAAAGCGTACCCACATGGCATCCCTCCACGAACGCACTGACCTCGCGGCCGAAACCGTGTCTCAAGCCATGCGCGCCTCGCCTGCCGTCGCAGTGGCTGCACCAACGCTGCTAGGGGCCGATTTGAACTCATTTGTTCTGATTCTGACGGCCGTGTACATCCTGCTACAGATCGGCTTCCTGTTGCACAGATGGGTACGGATGTCGCGCAGCAAACGGCCGTCTGAGTCCGCAGAGTGAGGGAGCGTATTGCGCCCCTGCTGCTGTCCTTGTCAGCGGCGGGGCTAGTAGCAATTGCGGGGTATGAGGGGTATCGCGCGCAGGCGTATGACGACGGCGTGGGCGTGCAAACAATCGGGTTCGGCAGCACGACGCGCGAGGACGGCACGCCCGTGCAGCGCGGGGACAAGACGACGCCCGAGCGTGCACTTGCCAAACTCGCAGCAGACGCGGACAAACACGCGCAAGCGGTTTTGCGATGCGCGCCCGTGCCAATGCACGAGTACGAATTCTCTGCGTTCGCATCGTTTGCGTACAACGTAGGGGGCGCTGCGTTCTGCCGCTCTACGCTCGCAGAGAAACTGCGGCGCGGGGACTACGCGGGCGCGTGCGCTGAGCTGCTTCGCTGGACCTACGCGGGCGGGGTGCAACTGCGCGGGCTAGTCATCCGCCGACAGAAGGAATACGCGCAATGCACGGGCCAGTAGACAACCCCGACGCGGTGCGGATGCTGATAGCGCAGGCGTACGTCGCGGGCCAGTCGTCGAAGCCCGATTGGTCGTGGCGCTCGTTCCGCTATGGCGTTGCCGCTGGCCTGCTGATGGCCGCGCTGCTCATCGTCGTCTGATTTATCGCGGCGGCATAAACCGCCTAACTTCGCAATAACTCGCGGGGCTTCCATGTTTGGACTAGATCGGCTGACGCTCTACGGCGTCGGCGTGGCGCTGCTCGTCCTGTCGCACGGCGGACTGTACGCCTACGGCTGGCATCGCGGCTATGACGCATCATCCGCCAAGTGGGCGCTTGAGAAGGCGCAGATCGTGGCCGACGCGCAAGCCAAAGCCGACACGTTGCGCGCAAACGGTGAGCGGCTAGCGGCTGAACTTGAGTTAGCCAAATCGACATATCAAGTCGAATATGTCGAAAAAATCCGCTACATCGTACATAAGGCATCCCGCACAAAAGCCTGCCTGTCGGGCAATGTGACCGCCGCGCTCAACGCCTCGCCGATCCGCGAGACAGTGGAACGCCCCGGCGAGCCGCCGCGTGACGTTGTAGGCCCCTCTGCGGGCACCAGCGAGGCAGCGGTGGCCGAGTGGATTGCGGGCGCACAGGCAGCGCATGCGGAGTGCCGCGCCCAGGTGCAGCGGCTAGGCGACTGGATACGTTCCGCGACGGGAGGCAAGTAATGCGTTGCATCGCATATGCGTGCGCAAAACGGGTGCTTTATGCGTTTTTATGCGCGGGCGTTATAACCGGCTGCGCGTCTACGCCAATCGTCTGCAAGCTGCCCGAGCCGCCCGCGTCGCTGCTGGCAGTGCCTGCGCCGCTGCCGCCGATCCCCGCTGACATGCCGCGCTGATGGGCAAGCCGACAAAGCCGCGCCCCGTCATGGTCCGCTGGGTTGACGCCGCGATGTCGGCCGATTCCCACTGGTCCGAGGGCGATCGCCCTCAGCCGCCTAAAGGCAAATCCATGCATATGTGCCTAACCGTCGGCTGGCTCGTCCACGCCGACAAAGAGTGGGTGCAGATCGTTGCAACGCTCGCAGACGGCGCACACGCGCATCTGACTGAGATTCCGCGCGGCATGGTGCGCGAGATCAAAGCCCTGACGGGCAAGGGCATCTGATGCCGGTCTGTAAAGTCACCGACGAGCAACTGCACGACGCGCTACAGGAAACCAACTCACCCACAGCACTGGCAGCGCAGTTCGGAATCTCGATGCGCGCGATCCAGACGCGGCTGCGCAAGCTTGGCGTGCCGCCGCTCGACAATCACGCACAGGCGCGCAAGCCGCCCGTCTACCGCGCCAAACCCGAAGGCCGCTTAGACGTCAACATTACCGATGGATCGGTAATCATTGGCTCAGACTGCCACTATTGGCCGGGTATGGTATCGACTGCACATCGCGCGTTCGTTCGGACGATCTGTGAGTTGCGGCCGAAAGTCGTGATTATGAATGGCGACGTGTTTGACGGTGCCAGCGCAAGCCGCCACCCGCGTCTAGGATGGGCCGAGAAGCCGCCATCCGTGCGTGACGAGCTGCGCGCCGTCGAGGAGCGCCTCGCGGAGATCAAGGCCGCATGCCCGCCAGGCTGCATCACGGTATGGACGCGCGGCAATCACTGCATGCGCTTCGAGATGATGCTAGCCGCCAACGCCCCGCAATATGAAGGCGTGCAGGGCTTCTCGCTGTCCGACCATTTCCCAGAGTGGAAGCACTGCATGGCGGTATGGCTTGGCGAAAAGTGCGTGGTCAAGCACCGGCTCGCAGGGGGCGTGCATGCCACCTACAACAATACGCTGCGCTCCGGCGTCACGCTGGTAACAGGGCACCTTCACCGGCTGCAAACGACGACATTCTCGGACTATAACGGCACGCGGTGGGGCGTCGATACCGGCACGATGGCCGACCCGTACGGCCCGCAATTCGCCGGGTACACGGAACTTGGCCCCGTCAATTGGGCTAGCGGGTTCGCGGTGCTGACGTTTGCCGATGGCGAACTGCTGTACCCGGAACTCGCGCACGTTGTGGACGAGGGCAAATTTTCGTTCCGAGGGCAAGTCATCGACCTAGGCGACCAGTCCGCAATGCACAAGGCTGCAAAAGCGTAAGGGGCTGAAAGCGAACACGTCAGCCGCGACGTGTTAAAGGCGTCATTGGTTAGTCTGCGGGCGGTCCTGCGTACAGCGGTCTGACATAGATTGTTTTTGCCACGTCAGTCCCGCCGTCGCAGTATGTTTTTAGAAGGTCATCAAGGTCAGGGGTTGTCCCGTCGTTGAGTTTGTAATCTTCCACCCACAAAACAGTGTGGCGGGTTTCGCCTGGGGCGCCGTAGCGGCGGAAATGAAACCAGTCCCATGCTATCGGCTCGGGCGTCGGGTCGGCAAACTCCGCGTTCAGATTGCGGTAGTGCTGCGTGACATTGCGAATCGCCCTAACCATTGCTGGCTCCGGCCCAATGTCGGCCGCAAGTGCGCCGCGCGCCGCATAACGCCTGACGAGCTCGACGTTCTCGGGCCGCACCCAGACCTCTACTCGCACTAGGCCGAGGGCCGCGCGCCGCTCGCGCAGGGCGGCGACGCGCGGGGCGGATGGTTTCGGGGCGGTCACCCGCTTGGGCATCAGGCAGCCTCGCCGCGAGTCGCGTGGTCCGGCACCGTCACCAGGATGGTGTCGCGCTGGCGGTCGCCCCAACGCGGGTCGAGATCCCAGCCCGCGAGGCCGTACTGCGCCGACACGTCGGCAGCGGCCGCGGCAAGGCAGTCGTCAAGCACCCGCCGCTGCGCCGAGTGCCGCGTGCGGCCGGTGAGCAGCTCAAGGTCGGCGGGCGTGAGGATCACAGCGCGTCCTTCCCAGGCGCAGCCTTCTTTGCTCGCCTTTTGACCCGCAACTCCTCCAGCGGCTGGCCCTCTACGTCGTAGCGCACGCAGTACGTAACGCCGTTGATCGTGCAGCCGCCGTAGTGGCGCGCAATGCTCAGGTGCGAGTGCTGCCAGTCGTAAATGCGCTTTGGCACGTCGAGGTCGAGCATGTCAGTGATGTCGCTCATTTCACCCCCAACGCCGCACGCAGTGCCGCACGCATGGCTGAACGCGCGTCGTCGTCGATGTCCGCCGCGTCGTACTTGCTGCCGTCGATTTCCGCCCACTCGCGCGTGTGTGCCTCGCACGCCGC
>Ga0164292_10001642_pt1 | contig 18175 bp, 15 predicted proteins | sample GEODES117metaG_FD_111486 | JGI IMG/M metagenome (GOLD analysis project Ga0164292, IMG submission 111486) | Eutrophic lake water microbial communities from Lake Mendota, Wisconsin, USA - GEODES117 metaG | ecosystem: Environmental > Aquatic > Freshwater > Lake | place: USA: Lake Mendota...
GGCTTTTTAAATAATGCTCAAATGATTCAGGTTTTATCCACAACTTATGTAGCGCCAAAGAGATCTCTCATGGTGGTGAAGGCCCATAAGCAAATTTTCCTTGTCTCTAATTCAGAAAATGGAATTCAGTTTCTGTCTGAGATGACGGATACCTCAGGCCTGATCAAAGAGGGAGAGAAGTTTGTCACAGGTACAAATTTTGATCTTAACCTTGGAAATGCTGAAACAACAACAAATGAAATTGCTTTTAAAATAAAAGAAGATATCAACGAATCAACTCCGATCCCTGAGGAAAAGGGAATCCAAGGATTGAGTGCGAAAGATATTGTGAAGTTTTCTGATGAATTAAAGAAAAAAGCTAAAAAACTTAAGCCAATTGAGTTTAACTAAAATGAAGAAATTATCTCGGCCAGTTCTAGCTATATTTCTTCTTTTATTTTCTGGACTCGCTTTCGGACAACAAACGAATTTACCAGGAGTTGCAGTCAATTTTGGTCAGGGGACTAACCTTGTTGATACCCTGGAAGTTTTACTTCTCTTTACAATTCTCACTCTCGCTCCAGCGATAGTTATTTTGTGTACTTCGTTCACACGTATTGTTGTTGTTCTTTCGTTCATGAGGCAAGCCCTTGGAACTCAGAATATGCCGCCCAATCAGCTTCTCATTGGTTTTGCTCTGTTTCTCTCAATCTTTGTGATGATGCCAACAGGTAAGTCAATTTATGAAAATACCATAAAGCCTTATCAAGCAAAACAAATCAATGGCACCCAAGCACTTACGGGCCTAGAAACAGATCTTCGTGCATTTATGGAAAAGCACGTAAGAAAAGCTGACATCGGTTTATTTTATGACGTAACAAATACAACAGCACCTCAAGACATAAAAGGTGTTCCAACACATTTTCTCATTCCAGCTTTTATTATTTCAGAACTTAAGACTGCGTTTCAAATTGGCTTTCTTCTTTATATTCCTTTTATCGTTTTAGATATGGTCGTGGCCTCGGTTCTTATGGCGATGGGGATGATGATGCTTCCCCCAATGCTTGTATCGATGCCATTTAAACTTTTACTTTTTGTGTTGGTCGATGGTTGGCAGCTTGTAACAGGTGCCATCTTAAGATCATTTAATACTTAAGGAGATCACTGATGGAAAATGAATTTGCGATTGAGGTAGTCAATCAGGCCATCAGGGTAACTTTAATGTTAGCAGCTCCAATGCTTCTTGGAGCTCTTGTGGTGGGTGTTCTGGTTTCCATTTTTCAAGCCGTGACTCAAATTAACGAGCAGACTCTTTCATTCATTCCAAAAATTCTTGTGATTATCGCAGCTCTTGTGATCTTCAGCCCATGGATGATGGAAACAATGGTGACATATACTCAAGATTTATTCACGAGTATCCCAGAATTAATTAGGCGCTAATGAACGTAACGATTACTGATCAAACTGTCTTCCTGGCCTTTTGGCTGGGCTTTTCCCGCTGGGTAGCGGTTCTCATCCAGTTACCCATCTTTGATAACGTTGTGATTCCCAATATTGTAAAGGTCCTTGCTTCCTTCCTCGTGAGTTTTGCTTTTTTTCCCTATTTAAAAGGCACACTAGTTGCAGAGGTTAATATGGTGGGTGTGGAAAATATCTGGATGCTTACGATGTTTCACACTTGTACCGGTCTAATTATTGGATTTTTGGTTAAAAGTATTATTAGTCTATTTATTGCAACAGGTAGCATTGTGACCCAACAAATTGGATTCAATTCTGTGAGCTATTTTGACCCCACTCAAGGCCAGCAAGTGGGTCCTTTTGAACGCTTAATCGAGTGGACGATGCTCATCCTAATTCTTACATCAGGTGCTCTGGTGCCGATGTTTAAAGGAGTGTTTCAGTCTTTTATTTCTGTCAATTTCTTAAATGCCGACAAATTGCTCAAATCACCTGAGTATTTTGTGTTATTCTTTAAGTCAGCTTTCAGTGCCTCGATCCTTTTGGCGGGGCCTCTGATATTTGCAAACTTACTCATGAACCTAGTCATGGGAATTGTCGCCAGAACTGTTCCTCAAATGAATGTTCTCATGGTGAGTTTTGTAGTGAATATTGGACTTGGATTACTTCTCTTCTTAGGAATTGCAGAGGAGTTTTTCACAGTAAGTTTTGATCTTTACATTGAAAAATTAGGTGAGTGGTATCAGTTTCTCTCACCATAAAGGCATAGGATGGCCGACGAGAACGACGACGAAAAAACGGAAGAGCCCTCCCAGTATAGGATTGATGAGGCCCGTAAAAAAGGTGATGTTGCTTCCTCAAAGGAGCTTTCATCTGTACTGCTTCTTTCCGGCTCAATCTTAACTCTCATCCTTTGTGGAGTTTTCATTTTTGAGTGCTTCTCTGAATACATCGACTGGCTTTATCGACTAGACTTTCGCTCCGTTTATACGCAAGAAAAATTTAATGATGTGATTTCAAAAACGGCCTGGACCCTTTTAAAGTGTGTTGGTCCTTCATTTGGTGCTTCGGTTTGTCTTGGAGTTCTTTCTCAGTTTGTGCAAATTGGTTTTCTTTATTCTCCGGAAATTTTGACTGCTGATATTGAACGAATCAATCCCATAAAAGGTTTTGGAAGACTCTTCTCCAAGAAAGCTTTGGTAGAAGCATTGAAAGGTATTTTTAAGTGTACAGTTGTGATTTTGATTACCTACTCGGTGATGAAAAATAATATAGGGTCTTTTTTAGGGTTTCTTCATTCGGATGCTGCTGCTTCACTTTCATTTGGTAAATACCTGATGGTGAAACTTGCCTTCTCAATACTTTTAGGTCTTGGGGTGATTGCCCTTGCTGACTTTGCTTGGGAGAAGTGGTCCTATCGTCAAAAAATGATGATGAGTAAGCAAGAAGCGAAAGAAGAAGCTAAGGAAAAAGACGGTAATCCGGAAGTAAAAAACAAAATTCGTCAGATTCAGCGTCAGATGGCCCAAAAGCGAATGATGGATGATGTAAAGAAAGCAGACGTAATTGTTACAAATCCAACTCATATTAGTGTAGCATTGAAGTATGATGGAGTAACGATGGTCGCCCCATCTGTCACAGCAAAAGGTGCAGATCATTTGGCATTAAGAATTCGAGAAATTGCCAAAGAAAATGATATCCCGATTGTTGAAAACATCATGCTTGCTCGAACTTTATATAAAACAGTGAAAGTGGGACACGGAGTTCCTCGAACACTTTATAAAGCGGTGGCAGAAATTCTGGCCTTCGTTTACAAATTAAAACGTAAACAGAAAGCCTTAAAGTAAAGCTCAGGAAGAGCACACGAGGTAAACCATGGATAGGTTTTTAGAGAAGCTCAAAATCTTTTCTCAAAATTCAGAACTAGCAGTCGCACTTGGATTAATCATCATCCTCGGAGTCATGGTTGTTCCTTTGCCTCCAGTTGTTCTTGATTTGTTTTTAGCTTTTTCAATTGCGATCTCAATAGCGATTTTATTGATGTCCGTTTATGCGAAAAAGCCTCTGGATTTCTCGACCTTTCCAACGATTCTTTTGATTACAACACTCTTGAGACTCTCGCTTAACGTGGCTTCAACAAGAAATATTCTTCTTAATGGTGCAACAGAGGGAACAAAAGCTGCGGGACATATCATCGAAGCTTTTGGTGAGTTCGTGGTCGGAGGTAATTACGCCGTGGGGATTATTATCTTCATGATTTTAGTTGTGATTAACTTCATCGTTATTACAAAGGGTGCTGGTAGGGTAGCTGAAGTTAGTGCTCGATTCACATTAGATGCCATGCCTGGTAAACAAATGGCGATCGATGCCGACTTAAATGCTGGTCTTATCGATGATAAGGAAGCTAAAAGACGTCGAGCTGAAGTTGCTCAGGAAGCAGATTTTTATGGATCGATGGATGGTGCTTCGAAGTTCGTTCGAGGAGATGCGATCGCCGGGATTTTGATCACGGCGATTAACATTGTTGGCGGTATTATTGTCGGTGTTGCTCAAAAAGATATGGCGTTCTCAGATGCAGCGAGAACGTTTACGCTTCTAACGGTGGGTGATGGTCTTATTGCTCAGATTCCTGCCCTCATTATTTCAACAGCTGCTGGTATCATCACAACCAGAAACTCAAACTCAGAGGCCCTAGGAAAGCAAGTGAACGAAGAGTTCACGGCCCATCCGAAAGCTTTTTATATTACAGCGGGAGCGATTTCATTCTTTGGACTCATTCCAGGATTTCCCGCCCTTCCATTCTTTATGATTGGTGGCCTCATTGGTTACGCCGGATTTAAGATTGAGCAGAATAAGGAGCTCGCTAAAGTTGCGGCTTCAACAACAGCTGTTGAAGAAACTAAAGCGAAGAGTGAGACTCTTGAGTCACTTCTTCCTGTGGAACTTGTTCAACTTGAAGTTGGATACGGTATTGTGAATATTGTGGATGCTGAACAAAATGGAGATCTTCTTGAAAGAATCTCTCACATCCGTAAGCAATTTGTACTTGATTGGGGACTCATTATTCCTTCCGTTAGGATTAAAGATAATCTTGAATTAAAGCCGGGCGGCTATTCCATAAAACTTAAAGGAGTTGAGATTGCTAAGGGTGAACTGATGTCAGATCACTTGATGGCGATGGATCCTGGTACAGTGATTGAACAAATGGAAGGAATCGAGACGAAAGAGCCTGTCTTTGGACTACCTGCCATTTGGATTAATGAAGATAAAAAAGATGAAGCTCAATACAATGGCTATACAGTTGTTGATCTGTCTACAATTGTAGCGACTCACTTAACAGAAGTTCTTAAAGCGAATCTTTCTGAGCTCTTTGGCCGTCAAGAATTAGTGAAAGTTCTTGATACATTTAAAGAAGAAAACCCTAAAGTCGTCTCAGATCTCGTTCCGGATATCATGCCTCTTGGAACTGTGCTTAAAGTTCTTCAAGGTTTATTGAGAGAGGGTGTCTCTGTTAGAGACTTAAGAACGATTCTTGAAACACTGGCCGAATTTGGTACTTCTACCAAAGATGCAGATGCTCTATGTGAATATGTACGCCAAGCCCTTTATAGAACGATTACTGAAAAGATCAAGGGCTCTCAAGGAGATGTACCACTTTTCACTTTAGACAGAGGTCTCGAAGAAACTGTTGCCCGTTCAATTATCCAGACAGATCAAGGATCTCAATTAAATCTAGATCCTAAGGTGACTCAAACAATCCTTGCATCTCTTAATGAAAAAATTGAAGAAGCAACTTCTCAAGGGGAGAAGATGGTGGTTCTTTGTTCTCCAGTGATTCGTCGACATTTCAAGCGTTTGACGGAGAAATTCATTCCCAACCTGATGGTCGTAAGTCATAATGAATTAAGTCCTGAAGTTAATATTAGGTCCCTTGGTACAGTGAGGCTGTAATTAAATGTTTGTTAAGAAATTCGAAGCAGACACCTTAGAAGAAGCGCTTAAAGCGGTCAAAGTTGAACTTGGGCCTGATGCGATTATTTTAAAAACTGTCACCAACAATGGGATTAAAGGTGCTTTTAAAAAGAAGCGCATTGAAATCACGGCCGCTATCTCAGAAAAGAGTTTTGAGAAAAAGGCAAAGGTGGATAAAGTCTTGAACACTGATCAAAAAGAAGCTTTTTACCAAAAACCAGCAAACGTTATCAAAGAGACAATTACCAAATACAATGGTCCTGAAGCGACTTCAGGTTCTGGTTATGGATCCATGGGACTTAATAAAGTTGTCAATACAATCGCTAAAGGCTCGGCAGGACTTTCTGATATCACAACCAAAACTTCTGCCATGATAAAAAATAGTCTCGACGATTTTTTAACAGATGGTGAGGATTCTGGATTTGATATCGATTCCTCTGACGAAACCCCTGTAAGAACAAAACCTTCAAGCCGTGGGAAATATTCTGAACCACCCATCCAAGAAGCTCCACAGGTCGCAGTAAAACCGAGGTCAACCACGAAGACGGTTGTGGAAGATAGTGTAGAGATATCTCCCAATAGTCAAAGAGAGCAGCGAGTTCAAGCGCAGTCAACTCCGACTGGCGTTGTGAGCCGTGAAGCCTATAATGAGTTAAAGCAAGAACTTCGTACGACTCAACATAAGATGGAATTACTAGAGCAAAAAATTTTAGAATTGAGTCAGAATTATCAGTTTAATCAGAAACATCTGAATGAAGCGAAGGGAATTTTTCAACTTCGCACGACTCTTAGAACGCTTGATGTAGATGAAGCTCATATTATGGAGCTCATTAAAAAAGCCAATTATGAGTTATCAAAAGAAGATTTAGAAAATCCAGATGTTATTTTTGAATTTGCTCTTCAAGAAATGGCGAGTTCAATCAATACAGCGATCCCTTTATTTGCAAAAGTTGAAAATGGGGATCCAGTTGTGACCGTGCTTCTCTCTGAAGCAGCCTCGGGCCAGTCAACAATGGGAACGAAAATTGCTGTTCTTAAAAAAGATGTCATACTTGTTCAGTTCTCTCAGGATGCGCAGAACAATGCCTCGACTGATTTTGCAGCACAAGTATTTGGAATAAAAATTGAAAAAGTTCAAAATTTCTCGGAAGTCGTTGGACTTTGTCGTAAAGCGATTGAAAACGGCAAATCTGTCCTAGTGGATGTGCGCCTCAATAATAAATCAACAGATGAAACAAAAAAATTCATTGAGACATTAAAACGTGGTTTTCAACACGTAGAAGTTCTATGCACACTTTCTGCAATTCACTCAGAACTTTATAATCGAAAAATAATTGCCCGTTACAAAGATATTGCTGACGGTGTTATCATTTCTCATGTGGATCTCTGTATGAACTTTGGAGCTCTTTTCAATGTTCACAAAGCCCACAATAAAATACCTTTAAAATTTTTCGGAACTGGACCTGTGGTCCCCGATGATATTGAAGGAGCAACAGCTGAAAGATTAATGTCAGGACTCTTTCAGTTTTAAAAAAGTCTTTTGGTTTTTTAGTGATCAGACAGGATGTCAGATCAAAATCAAAAGAAACTTGGTGCAAGAAACAGGAGGTTTATGCACAAGACAAGCGAATGGTTACAGTCGTTCAGTTCAATCCGAAATGAAGCTAAAAATTCTGAATTAAATCGTGACAGAACTCCCACTTGTACAAAAATTTCTATTACTGGTGGTAAGGGTGGAGTAGGTAAAACTTCAATCGCTCTAAAAACTGCTCAAGAGTTCGCTTCAGCAGGTTATAAAACTCTCTTGATTGATTGTGACTCTAATTTATCAAACACTGCGATAAAACTTGGCCTTCCTCTCGAAAATAAATTTGAAAAAATACTTTCTGGTGAAATGAGCTTTGATGAATGTCTTATTCGTCGTGGAAATTTTCATCTTCTTCCAGCTTGTAATGGATCGGTTGAGTTATTTGAATCAAAATTAAATTTTGATGAAGTGATTATTGATATCATCACCTCTCATGAGCATGAATATGATTATATCCTTCTCGATTGCCCTGCGGGTGTAGGCCGAGACGCTCTCACTTTAAACGCCTATTGCGATCACAGATGGATTGTGGTGACTCCAGATAAATCTTCCATCACGGATTCATATTCACTGGCAAAACTTCTCTCACAGCGTTTTGGAATCAAAGAAAATCACCTTTTGGTGAATATGTATCAGAATGAAAAACAATTTCAAAAAGTCGTCTTAACCTTGAGTGAAACTATCGAGAACTTCCTTGGAGCGAGAACTATGATCCTCGGAGGTATTCAAAAATACGATGTGTCAGCTGAAGGATTTGATACTTTTTTCCTCTCTGAAGGCAAAAATGAATTTCACCGGAACTTCGTTAAACTTTTATTAGGGTTCACCGAAAAAGCAGGTGGACCACTGAACGCTCCAAGAAAGAGCGTAAGTCAGATGGCCTACGAACACGACGTTCACTAAACGGTAAAAAGCAGGGAGAGCTCAAAAATGTCATCACTTACGGCCAAACTTAAAAACTTAAAAGACTACCGCTCAACAGTTGATCCAAAAGTTAAAGATGAGATCATCCTTGAGTACGCTCCTCTCGTTCGCTATATCGCTCAAAAAATTGCATCAAGACTTCCACCAAATATTGAACTCGATGACATGATTTCATGTGGTGTTATTGGTCTAATGGATGCTATTGAAAAATTTGATCCATCTCGTGATAACAAATTTAAAACTTATGCCGAATTCCGTATCAGAGGAGCGATTCTTGATGAACTTCGCTCTCAGGACTGGGTTCCTCGTTCAGTTCGTGAAAAAGCAAAAGTTGTAGAAAAAGCATATGCTCAATTAGAAAAAGATTTTGGTCGTCCAGCGACTGATGAAGAAATGTGCGAGCATCTTCAATGTTCAATGGATGAGTTCCATGAACTCATTAATAAATCAAAATCAGTGTCGCTCATGAATATTGACGATGCAGCGACAATGAGTAAAGGCGATAAAAAACTCATGGTGTCTCTTATGGAGACATCACGAGGGGCCAATCCACAGACAGCTGTTGGATACAAGCGTGCCCAGGAAATTATAAAAGAAGGGATTAAAACTCTTCCAGAAAAGCAGCGTTTGGTTCTCTCTCTTTATTACTTTGAGGATCTTAACCTTAAAGAAATTGGCCAGGTTCTAGATGTCACTGAGTCTCGAGTTTCACAACTTCACACTCAGGCTATTCTAAAACTAAAGGCAAAACTTCGTAATCAATTCGAATCCTACGAGGATTTGGCGAGCTAAGATAAACTTTCCAGTCCAAAAAAGTAAAAAGCCCGAGAAGAACTCTCGGGCTTTTTTATTTTAATGCGGGACTATCCAATCCATTCATTTATGTCAGACAATTAAGTATTGGAAAAGACTTTCAAAGGGTGACTTCAATGGATTGGAAAAAAACCTTTAATCGCGGACAGTGGGTCATACATAGCATTTTTGTTATTGCTGTGCTGATCGGTATAGGTTCAACTATTTTTGCTCTACGTTTAAATTACCTGCAGAGCACAGAGGAGGAGAGAGGATTAAAAATTAATTCTCTTATTCATCATCTGAAAAAAGATATGAGCTTTGAAAAAATAGGAAAGCTCCTTTCTTGGGCAGAATCTGATAAAGCAAATGATAAAATTCGCGAACTTTCTCAAAAAATTGCTGAGACAGAGGAGCTATTAGAAATTAAAGCTTCTGAAAATCTTGCTCTTGGTATGAGAACTTTTAATCGCCTTATTAATAATACTTCTGGAATGTCAGATCCTTCTGATGCCTTAAAGGTGCTCAATTCAAAAGTTAATGCTCTCCACGAGATTGCTGAAACGAAAAACTACATAAATATTGAGCTCATCTCTGAAAGAATGAAGGAGAGGCTTGACCAGTTGAATGCCAAAAACGTAGGCCATTCTATCCAAGTGAGTTATCTACGTTCAGATATTAAAAGATTAGAGCAGCTCGTTTCATCATCGACTCTTAAAGAGGGTGAAAAAGATGCTCTAAAAGATCGCTTTATTTCAATGGGGAATGAGATTGAACTTCTTTCAAGTCTTAATTCTCAGTCTCGGGATCTTAAGGCCCATGTCACTCAAGCTTCACTCGCTCTGTCGCAATGGATGATTGATGTTGAAAAGAAGGCCAATGACCTTCAAGGAATGCGTTTTCAAAAACAAAATCAACTTGTTCTAATGCTCGCTAGTATGGTCGCGTTTATTGTTCTTTCTTGGATGGGGTTAGCTTATCTATTTAGATGGCAAAAAATGAAGATGAGTGATCAGGTCGAGATGGAAGTTAAGAGTGTGATTGAAAAAGGTATCATGGGTGATCAGAGATTCATGATGGATCAATACTCCGAGCTCACTCGATCTGAGATCATCAAGCTTTTAGACGAGCTGAAAGTAAAACTTAACTTAGGTTCCATGCTGCATACGGGACTCCCTTTTGCGGGATGTATGATCGATACGAACTTTAAACTTACTTGGCATAATCATCTTTTTTTAGAGCAATTTTATCTTTCCGAAGAGGAAGTCAGTTCAGATGCGTTTAACTGGGATTACTTAAGAGACTACTTAAATCTTGAAGAGGACCCAGTCTACCAAGCTCTGGTGAACAAAATTGCAGGGATTTATCCAGTAAAAGTAAAGCAAGATGAACTCGCTTCTGCACAACCTTATGAAATGTACATAACGCCGATAAATGTTAATAGAGAAGATCGAGTGATGGTTTTCTTTTATCCGCTTGTCTCAGTGAAAGAGGCGATTGATGAGCAGGTAAACTTATCTAGAAATACAATGGGTAAATTCATTCATCATTGGAACTCTGATTCACTCAATGAAGACATGATTCGCATACTTGAGAAAGATTTTAAGAATAATAATTTAGATGATCTTTATGTCGAGTTGGCCTCGCTTCATGAAAGAATTGCAGCTGAAAAATCAGAATGCCTCAATTCTATTAATTTTCTAGAAAAAGAGAATCATCTTCTTAAATCAACTGTTACAGAGATGAAAAACATTGAAGAAGAGAAGAAAGATATTATTAAGCAAGAATTTCAACTTGCGAGTGAACTAAGAAATACATTCTTGGGCTCGGTAGAAAGAGTAGAGACTCTTCTCCATATTAATCGGACTGTCTTGCAGCAAAATGATGAGCTAAGAACTGAAGCACAAAAGATGCAAAGTGTTTCCAATGAAGTTTCTAAAAAGATGAAAGAAACTCAAGAGATCATGTCTCAGCTTGAAGGTGTCAAAACAGATTATAAAAAGTTGAAGCTAGAGCTTCTTGAAGTGAAGGCGAAACTTATTTCTATCAATAATTCGCTCTTTGCACAACTTCCACCGTTTGATGAAACTCAGCAAAAACTTGCGAATCGTTATAAAGATGAACTCGCTAGACTCGATTTTAATGTGACGACGTTTGATAAAAAATTATCTCAACTCGATGTGCTTCTGGTTAAACTGCACATGATGCATGAAAAGTCTCATGTTGAACAAACTCATTTTAATTTTCTCACATCACAAAAAGATCATGAAATGAAGGAAGCCATTCTTCAAATTCAAAAAGGTCAAAGTCTTGAGGAATCAAAAATTGTAGAAAATTTTAAATGCTTACATCTCCTCATGAAAAAAGATCTGAATAAAATTCATGAAGCGCAGGAAATTTCTCGTGAGTCTTTAGAGCAGTTTCTTTCTTAATGAAAATTTTTAAATCACCTGTTAAAAAATTCTTCTCCCAAGGTTGTCCCTTGGGAGAATTCCTTTTGAAGCTAACTCCCCTGGGTCCCAAGGAGCTGGAAGATGTGGCCCTAAAGGGGGGAGTCTGGATTCAGAGAAAAGGTAAGGGAAAAATTCTGAGGATAAGACTTCTTAAAGAATTGGTTCAACCTGATGATGTGATTCAAGTATTTTATGATCCTAAGGTCCTTAAAATTTCTCACCCAAAAAATATAGAATCGGTTTTTGATTGCGCTCACTATGGAGTTTGGATTAAACCGGCCGGAGTTGTACCTCAAGGATCTCAGGCGAGTGACCATGCTTCACTTTTAAGATTTGTGGAAAAGGTGAAGAAAAAGGAAGTTTATCTTGTTCATCGTTTAGATCGTGAAACAACAGGACTTATGCTCATTGCCTACAATTCAAAGGCTGCTGCACTATTAAGTGACCTGTTTCAGAAACATAAAATTTTAAAAGAATATGAATCGATCGTTTCTGGTGAGCTTAAAGTTGGTTTGAGAGAAACGATAAGAGCTTCCTTAGATGATAAAGAGGCGATTACTCATTACGAAGTATTGGCATCGACATCTCATGAATCCCATTTGAGGCTCACCATAGAGACTGGTCGCCTACACCAGATAAGACGTCACCTTGATTTTATTGGCCATCCCATCATGGGTGATCCTAAATACGGGAAGGGTAATAAAAACAAAGAGGGACTAAAGCTTTCTGCGTTTAGGATGAGTTTTGTGGATCCTTGGACCGAAACAGCCGTTACTTTTGAACTTCCAGATCAATGGAAATTGAAATTCGAGACTTAAACTATTGAAATCTCAATAACTTCTTATCGTCGAGTTTTGTAATTTTTACTCACTTCCAGAATAGTAAATGAATGAAATCATGAATGTGATTACTATTTCGCCATGCATCAATCAGGAGTTTTGTATGCTTAAGCCTCAATGGTTATTAATGGTGTCTCTTTTCTCATTCTCTTCACTTGCTCAAGTAAGTTTTGAAGAAAAGAAAAATCGGGTTGAATTCCTGGAGGAGCTAAGCGCCAAGGCGCAATCCATGAACATTGAGGCCTATCGAAGAGAACTTAATTACGAAAAAAATAATCTCCCACTAGACGAACGTGCTGAAAGAGAGGCGAGTCTTTTAGCCGAAAAGATATCACTACAGGTTCAGAAGGCGATTGAAGCCGCTATGGAAGATAAATCTTTTGAAGAAGCTAGCGATGAAGTTAAGGCCGCGATTGAAAAAGATTTGGAGCTTGTAGCACCAGAATTAAGAGACGAATTAAGAGCGATTTCACTTCAAACGATTGAAAACTTCAATCGAGGAGTGAATCAACCAGTGAGTGACTTAACGAATCTAAATGAGATTATGCTCAAAGGTGTTCAAGAGAGAGCAGGTTACTTAAATGTACCTGGTGAGGATATGGGACTCGTTTCTAATCTTGAAAAAGATTCAAGGCCCGGTGATAAAAATCATCCCACAGAATATGCTTCTAAAGCCGAATTAGTGGAATCTTTAGTTTCTGATCTTGAAAGTTCGAGGTGGGTCTCAACTTCAAATTTAACGATTAAAACAGATGAGATGAGTAAGGCGGACTCTCGAGTAAGTCTTCAGATAAAAGTCGAGTTTCTGGGTGTTGCGGTTGAGGCCGGCCCATCAATTGCCTTTAGAAGAGAATATAAAACAAATGCTACAATCATGGCCGAAGGCTTGGCACCTGCTCTTTTACCAGACGGAAATTTTGATTTTGTAAAAAAGGATAAACTTGGTAGGGCGATTAAAGAAAATGGAAAGTTTAAGCGAAGGTTCTTTTCATTTGCCTGTGATGCTTCTCTAGATTTTAGCTCCGATTATACTGGTTCTGGTGGTTTCTCCGTGGCCGGCATGGGAGGGGGAACCTCTGTCACTAAGACCATTTCGCAATCTGTGAGTTTAACTTCTCGAAGAATTGAAGTGCCTGAATATATCGATGGTAAATCTGCCACTATAAAATATTTAAGTCAGATCTGTCATAATGATTTTTTAAAGGCGAAAGCAACAAATACTCTTACCATTGCTGATTCACTAAATGTCATGATGAAAAACGTTATTTCGGGCCTAAGATTTTCTCACCCGAAGACAAAATGTGCCATCGATACACATTGCTACAAATGGTTTAACAATGAAATCATTGCCCTGGCCCGAATCAAAAACTTTCCTCGCTGTGTGGAAGAGAAACGAGAAAAATTTCGTGCCTGTGAGCTAAGAGGATTACAAGGTCAAAACTGCGCAGTGTTTGATGCTCATGGGAAAAGATTATCCGATGGCATGTTCGAATTTACGTGCGATGTCGGACTAAAATGTGTCAAATATCAGCAAGAAGGGTGGTTTAGAAATTGGGAAATTTACCAATACGCAAAAGGTCGCTGCATGCCGATTAGCCCAAGAACTTATAAGAGCCCTATTTAGAAACTAGCTTAACAATTGCAGTAGAAGTTTATCCACTTCTACTGCAAGTTCATTTTTTGAACCTACGTTATGAATCACAAAATCACCTTTCGTTTTTTTTAGCTCAATATCAATTTGTTCTGTAAGAATTTTCTCCGCTAAATCTCTTGAGCATTGATCTCTTTGAACCACTCTTTCAATTTGAATATCTCTTGGAGCATAAACAACAATAATAACATCCACTTTTAAATCAATACCTCTTTCGAAAAGAAGTGGGACATCATAGATATAAAAGTTTTGCTGATTCATGGCAGATGCCTCTTTTAAGAAAGCATCCCTTAAATTGGGATAGATAAATTCCTCAATACTTTTCTTAATCTCAGGAGATTCAAAAAATAGTTCTCTTAGACGTCTAAAATCTATTCCTGCTTCTGAAAAGGCTTCGGGAATATTCTTTTTAATGTACTCTTCTGCTTCCCTCGTCTGGTAGATGCTTTTTACAAGCTTGTCGGCATCAATAATGCCTAATCCCTTGGCCCGGAGTAATTCTGTGACGCTACTTTTACCTGTAGCGATTCCTCCAGTGATGGCGATCACTGGTTTCTTTAGACCAAATAGTCGATTCTCAGATTTTAACTTATGATAATGTAACTTTAATTCTTTCATTTCTTTTTTACTCTCACCCAAAGTTCTTCCAATTCTTCCTGAGGAGTCTCTTGAATTTTTTTTCCCATAGAATTCACCATATCTTCAACTTGATTGAAGCGTTTTATAAACTTTTTATTCGCCATTCTAAGACACTCCTCAGGATTAAAATCCAAGTGCCTAGCGAGTTGAGCGACACTAAAAAGTAGATCACCAATTTCTTCTTGGACTCTTTCTTTATTGTATTGGCCAGTTGGTGGAAGCTCCTCTTTAACTTCTTGCCACTCCTCCTCAACTTTCATCAGAACTTGTTGGTAGTTCGCCCAGTCAAAATTGACGCTCGTTGATTTTTTTCCAATTTTATATGAGGATTCCAGAGCAGGAGCATGAAGATATTTTTCATTGATGGCGTATTTAGTTTCGCCCTTTTCCTCTATTTTTATTTTTTGCCAATTCTCTAGCACTTGTTCTGAGGTTAGTTTTAGGTCCTTCGTCTGAAAGACATGGGGATGTCGTCTTATTAATTTATCCGCAAGAACTTTGGCAGCTGTTTCCAAGGAAAATAATTTTTTCTCATCCCCTATAGTCGTGTGAAGAAGGACTTGAAAAAGAACATCTCCAATTTCTTCTTCCATAAGACTGGGGTTCTTTTCCTCTACGGCCTCAACAAATTCATAAGATTCTTCGATAAGATATTTTAGAAGACTTTGGTGAGTTTGTTCCAAATCCCAAGGGCAACCCGTTTGCGGATGTCTTAATGCCTTTACAACTTCAATACATCTTTCTAGTTCTGGATAAGCCATTCATGACCTCTTGTTCTTGCGCTAGATTCCCTTAAAGGATAACATGACCTTTATGAAGAAACATCCTTTCCTGGTAGTGGATTATCAATCATCAGTTAAATTATTAGCTTCTGAGGAGCGTCAGTTAAAAAAATGGCTCTCGTTTGCCTCCCCTGTCGTCGAAGAGCTTTTACATAAAAAAATAATTTCCTCGAAGAGTATAAAATCTATTCAGGTTTCCTTACTCATTTGTGGTGAGCTGAGGATAAAAAAACTTAATCAGGAATTTCGACAAAAGAATAAAGTCACGGATGTTCTTTCTTTTCCAAATCACGAAGACTTAAGAAAAACAAATTTCACTGATTCTAATCTTTTTCTTGGTGATCTCGCCATTTGTCACCAAAAAGTGATGAGTCAGGCAAAACAATTTGAAATCTCTTACATGGACGAATTTATTCATCTCTTTTTTCATGGTTTGATTCATTTGTTTGGATATGATCATGAGCTTTCAAAAAAAGAAGAGGAGATAATGCAGAGGTGGGAGAAGATAGCTTTAGATAGGTTCAGCCAGATAAAAAAAGGGGCCCGATAAGGGCCCCAGTTTTTTTTTAATTTCTTGGAGTTTTTCTTCTTGCTGCTGCTTTAGAGAGAGCAGACTTAAGATTTAATCGTCCACCGGTCACAATTCGGCCTTTAAATTCTGGAACCATCGTTACTGATTCCATAAGAATTTTCTTGATCGTTGTGTTCTTTAAAGTTGGGTTATAACCCATAACCATGGCAACAACCCCAGATGCATTTGGAGCGGCCATCGATGTACCTGAGGCCATCGAATAACGGTTTCCATTGATTGTTGAGTAAATGTTTGAACCTGGAGAACCAACGTCAACAGTTGTTGGGCCAATATTTGAGAATGATGAAAGACCACCACTTGAAGTTGTAGAAGCAATCACGAGGAGATTCTCACTATCAAACGAAGCTGGGAACTTTTGATCGACATCGTTATTATGCCAGCTAAAAGGACCTGATGAATCGTTACCTGCAGAGGCAACAACGATAACACCTTTCTTAGAAATTTGGTTGATTGTATCTCTTACAACCATTCCACCTTCGTTCACTTTTTTTCCAAAAGAGCAGTTGATAACTTTAGCTCCATTGTTTGCAGCATAGAGAAAAGCTTCAACAATATCAGAATCTAATTCATCTGCATTATCAGGGACTGTTCTAATCGCCATGATCTTTACGTTGTTTGCAACTCCTGCAATACCAACACCATTATTTTGAGTCGCTGCAATTGTTCCGGCGACGTGCGTCCCGTGCCAGTGAGAGGCCATCGTATTCATCGTTGCACGGCCTTGAGCATCTCTAACAAGTGTATTTAGGCCGTGAATATCATCGATATAACCATTGTTATCGTCATCAATTCCATTTCCACGGATCTCTTTTTCATTTGACCACATGATATCTTTGAGATCCTCGTGGTTATGATCAACACCAGTGTCCACAACAGCGACGATGATTTCCTTCGCATCTGTCGATGGAAGAGCATCATAGGCACCAGAAACATCTAATCCAGCCTTCGAATTAAAGGCCCAAAGTTTTCCAACTTCAGGGTCATTAAAAGTTGTGAAATCAAAATGCTGAAGTCTTTTAACAAAGAGGCCCGCCTCATCAAGGATTTCGTGCTTAGGCATCTCGGACTTACCAGCGAAAAAATCTTTCTGAACATATTCAACACTTTCAGAATCACTTAAGGATCCGGCCAATTGTTCAATATTTGTGGATTTAACTAAGTATAAATTCCCAAAAAGTTTCTTAGCACTCTTAATAAGAGGAGATTTTACCAATGTTTCACCTTGCTTCATTTTAACAAAAAGATGATTTGGGTGATGTCGAAGGTTTGATGCCTCTGCAGTGCTCAAAAGGCCCATAAAACCAATTAAAAATCCAGTAGTTAGCTTTTTCATCAAGGTTTTTCCTTTAGTGGAGTAAAACGTTCGGCGGCATCCTATACCCTTAAATAACCAAGATCAAACAAAAATATCTATCATTTGAATAGTTTACATTTGGCCCCAGTCTGGACGGTTACCCTGTAAGTTTTGCACAGGGCATTAAGTGGAGGGACTTGCCCTGATACAATGCAGCAATGACCCCTTTGGAATTTTTGCGATAATTAATTTTAGAGGACTGCTTCACGAAGGATATCTAGTGCTTAGTAAATTAAAAAAAATATCGGCTCTTGGTCTTACATTGGTAAGTACCAATGGATTCTCTGCAACCGAAGTGATCGATGGCCACTTAGGCGCTCTCAGTAATCAAGCCTCCGAGCAAGTGGGGAATGTGCCAGGGAATCGATATAATGCTGACTTTGAATTTAAATTTCATAGATCGACGACTTCTAGTTACAGAAGAGAACTTGAGAAAAAATTCCATGTAGCCGCTCTTATGAATGATCAGAATCTTACAATGTTCTCTGTTCAAGAGGCTTATGTCGGAGGGAATCTTACTTCAAAGGACCACCTGAGATTCGGGCGACAGATTCTCTCTTGGTCAGATGTTGATAAACTTTGGGGATTCGGTAAATTAAATAACCGTCGAAATTTCGATTACTTTACTCCAGGTCAAGAGGGTCTACATGGTCTTCTTTACGAGAGAAAATCCTCAAATGGTATGAAATATCGGAGTTTTCTTTCTGGTCTCTACATTCCTGAGATGAATCCGGGTCTTGATATCGATAAGAAGAATCAAACCATCACTTCACGTCACCCTTGGTCAGATGCTCCCGCTCAAACAGCTCAGGTTGAAGGGACATTAATGGATGTGAAATATGACGTCCAATATCCAAATATTTCAGATGTTATTTTTCGATATTCTGTGGGTGCAAATATTGGTTGGGAAAATAAAAACTGGGTTTTTGATAACTTTTATATGAGAAAACCAGAGAACTCTATCACTCCCGATGTTGAAGTGAATGTCGATTTTGTCCAAAGAACGGTCAATGCTCAGATTGATCCAAGATTTTATTACCATGATGTCTACGGATCTTCTCTTAAATATCGTAATCACGATGTTGAAATGTATATCTCTGGAATTGCCATTCGACCAAACGAATATCCCGATGTCGATGAGAGAGTGAGATA
>Ga0164292_10001643_pt1 | contig 18172 bp, 20 predicted proteins | sample GEODES117metaG_FD_111486 | JGI IMG/M metagenome (GOLD analysis project Ga0164292, IMG submission 111486) | Eutrophic lake water microbial communities from Lake Mendota, Wisconsin, USA - GEODES117 metaG | ecosystem: Environmental > Aquatic > Freshwater > Lake | place: USA: Lake Mendota...
GCACACCCGATTGACGGGTGACCTACACGAGGTGGACGACCGAGGCGACGTTCGCCAGTTTTCTCAAGGGAAGCGTGCAGCGCGCTCGGAGGGACTCGAACCCCCAACCTTCTGATCCGTAGTTGGTCTTCGGGCGTCCAGTGCGTCTAATGAGCCTTCCATCAAGTGGATAGACGTCCATTACGTCCGTCCAGTCCGCGGAGGTTCGTACAGTTTGGCTACGCCGTTGGCTACACCACTCCGAGCCGACAACATTCCGCCTCAGACGAACGGGACGCAACCCGCCAAGACTCCTTGAAAGCCGAGACCGTTCCTAGCCCACAAGTAGGTATGGACAAGAGTCGGGCGAATGGAGTCGTCAGAACAGATCTGGTCAGAAGCGGTCCAAGGTCGCGCCCGATTCCACGAGATAGTCGACGAGGGCAGTCGAGGACGAGGCCCGGTTTCAGCCCTTCACCTTGCCGATCTTCTGCACGGCGCCGAGGTGTCGATCATGCAGGCGGTGGCGGGGGGCTGATCCCCTCGACCCGGTGAGACCGGCGGGGCTCATGGGTCACTCAGGGCGGGGAGGAAACGCCGGCTTGGGCAGGACCCAACTCGTGGTCCGGTAGTCGAAGAAGTAGGACTGCGCGTAGGGAATGTGTGCGACCTCCCACGTGGACAGGTCCTGGTTGAACGCCGTGGCGTCCTCGAACATCGAAATCATCGACGACACGCTGCTCGTGTTCCAGCTGCCGATCGGCTGATTGAACGATGTGGCCCTGAAGAACATCATGTCCATCCGGTCGACCCGGCTGGTATCCCAGGTGCTGATGTCCTGATTGAAGGCTGACGCACGAGCGAACATTGCCTGCATCTCGACGACGCTTCCGGTGTCCCACCCGCCGATTGGCTGGTCGAACGACTCTGCCCCGACGAACATCGCCGGCATGCTGGTGACCTTCGCAGTGTCCCATCCCCCTATGGGCTGGTTGAAGCGCGTTGCGTCGAAGAACATCTCCCCCATGTTGGTGACGTTGCTGGTGTCCCAGTCGCCGAGAGGGTGATCGAAGGGCGTCCGAAACAACAGCCTCCGCATGTTTGTCACGTTTCCGGTATCCCAGCTGCCAATGGGCTGGTCGAAGGCGTAGGCCTCGTAGAACATCCCCTCCATGTTGGTGACCTTGCCGGTGTTCCAGTCGCCGATCGGCTGGTTGAACGCTGCAGCGCCCCAGAACATCCCCTCCATGTTCGTGACGTTGCCCGTATCCCAGTCACCGATGGGCTGATCGAACACACCGGCGTAGATGAACATCGCCGGCATGTGGGTCACCCTTGACGTCACCCAGTCGCCGATTGGCTGATTGAAGGATCGTGCGCCGCTGAAGGTTCCGGTCATGGACGTGACGTTGCTCGTATCCCAGCTCCCGATGGGTTGGTTGAACGCCCAGGCCTCGCTGAAGGTGCGATCAAGGTCGGTGACGTTGCTGGTGTTCCAGTCGCCGATCGGCTGGTCGAAGCTGCGGGCGTAGGCGAACATCTGCCCCATGTTGGTGACGTTGCTGGTGTTCCAGTCGCCGATCGGCTGGTTGAAGGCATCAGCTTCAGCGAACATCAGCCCCATGTTGGTGACGTTGCCTGTGTTCCAGTCGCCGATCGGCTGATTGAATGAGGCAGCCTTGAAGAACATGCCGGACATGTCGGTGACGTTGCTCGTGTCCCAGGCACTGATGTCCTGGTTGAACTCGGTGAGCCCGGCAAACAGCCAGCTCATGTCCGTCATGCCGCTCGTGTCCCACTGCGAGATGTCAAGGGTGAACCACTCGGGCTCGTCGCCAGCGTTCGTCGGTGCCTCCGCCAGCCTTGCGCTCACCGCAGCGGGTGCTGCACCCGGTTCGGCGCAGGCGTTGCGGACGTCGTCGGGAAGTCCGTCGGGGTTGCCGAACGCCCCTTCGATCGTTCGAACCCCGGGGGGGAGTGCTCGTGCGATCCTCGCCAGGCTGCCCGCCTTGGAGAAGGCCCACTCGATGCTCGTGAGTCCCACCTGTCCGAACGAGGGGACGGCCACGAGCTTGGCGATGTTGGGGGTGACGCCGCACCGCACTCCGTAGCGTTCGAGCGTCCCGTTGACGGTGACCTTGTAGTAGCCGTCGCTGCCATAGGCGTGGGTGACGTTCCCGGTTCCAGTGACCTGCTGTGGTGCGGTGCCGTCGCCCCAGTCGATAGTGACGTCGACCGTGCCACGCAGAGGCAGAGTTACCGTGCGGTTCGTTTCACGGGTGGTGTCGAACCAGGCGACGAAGTCCGCCGGGTCGTCACGCTCTACTGACGGCCGGCCGTCGGCTCGCCACAAGAACGCCGCCATCTGTGCGCGCGTCACCGTACCGCCGGGACCATAGGGGTTATTCACAGTGATGTTCTGCGCTTTCAACCAACATGTAGCTTGACGTGCCCACGACGGAATAGCAGCTGTGTCCGTCAAACCGCATGACGCAGGTGCAGTTGGGGACCCCTCGGCTCGCCATAAGAACCCGGCCATCTGTGCGCGCGTCACGGTACCGCCGGGACCATAGGGGTTATTCACAGTGATGTTCTGCGCTTTCAACCAACATGTAGCTTGACGTGCCCACGACGGAATATTGGCCTCATCTCGGAATCCACACGACGCAGGCGCCGATGGGGACCCAGCGGCTCGCCACAAGAACCCGGCCATTTGTGCGCGAGACACCGCCTCACCCGGGGCGTACCGTGTAGGCCCCCCGGAACCTGTCGTAATGCCCTGCTCTTTCAAGTAGCACGACGCTTCCGTGAAATATGACTCATACGGCACGTCGACGAACCCGCAGAACAGATCACCCGTCGTGGCGGGCGCAGCCTGCGGCTCTGCCAGGGGGGCCGAGGGCTCACCCATCGCTACCCCCGCCAACCCAACGAGAGCAACAACACCTATGAGCAGCGAACCTACAATATGCTTCATGAAGGTTCAGAATAAATTCTGCAGGATGGCGGAGTGAAGTCAGCGTCCCTCCGGATTGGCATCGTTCACCGAGAGGGACAGCCACCTAGGCCAGCGTCCACAAACGCTGAGTTGGTCCCTCTCCATCCACTACTTCCGTGGCCTCCCTAACTAAGCGTTGCACGTTCACCCACATCAACTCCGACATTCCGTCGCCTCAGTCCTGATCGCACAGGGTCACAGCGCTCCCGAGGTGGCTCGCATGCTTGGCCACTCCAATCCTTCAGTGACCATGACCTTCTACGCTCACGCGTTCGAGGAGGCGATGGTGAGGGCAGGCTCTGCAATGGCTGACTCCGTGACTAAGGCCCTCGGCTGAAGCCAACTCCCGCAAATGGCTACCGAGCCGACTTTCCTGTGGCCGCTCTGGCGGAAGCGCGCAAGAACCCCCACCGCAGCCTGAAGCAGGCGCTACTTCCGTGTAATGCTTCAGCATCGACAAGAAGCCCCATACGCAGGGTGGGTTTCGCCCACCGAAGCCAGGACAGTCATTGGCGGAGGTTCGACCCGATCTGGCTGCCCAGTGGCACCCGACGCAGAACGGCGACCTGACCCCTGCCGATGTGGTGGCGGGAACTGGGAGCAATCTGTGGTGGAAGTGCCCCGAGGGACCTGATCACGAATGGCAAGCCAGCGGCGCTAACCGAACGAAGGGGAGCGGCTGTCCATTCTGTCGCGGTCTCAAGGTCTCAGTAACGAACTCGCTGGCGACGGTCAGCCCTGAATTGGCCGCCCAGTGGCACCCCATGAAGAACGGTGAACTAACTCCCGCTGGCGTGGTGGCGGGTACGAACAAGAAGTTGTGGTGGCAGTGCCCCGCGGGTCCTGATCACGAATGGCAGGCAGCGGGAAACGACCGAATCGGGGGAAACGGCTGTCCGTTCTGTCGCGGTCTCAAGGCCTCAGTGACGAACTCGCTGGCTGAGGTTCGACCCGATCTGGCTGCCCAGTGGCACCCGACGCTCAACGGCGACCTGACTCGAGCTGGCGTGGTGGCGAGCACGGAAAGGAAGTTGTGGTGGAAGTGCGCTGAGGGGCCTGACCACGAGTGGCAGGCCAGTGGCGCAAACCGAACGAAGGTGAGCGGCTGTCCGTTCTGTCGCGGCGTAATGGCCTCGGTGACGAACTCGCTGCCGACGGTCAGCCCTGAATTGGCCGCCCAGTGGCACCCCATGAAGAACGGTGAACTAACTCCCGCTGGCGTGGTGGCGGGTACGAACAAGAAGTTGTGGTGGAAGTGCCCCGAGGGTCCTGATCACGAATGGCAAGCCAGTGGCGCTAGCCGAACGAAGGGGGGCGGTTGCCCGTTCTGCGCTGGTCAGCGCGTGTCGGTAACGAACAGTGTGGCGAGCATTCCTGATCTGGCTGCCCAGTGGCACCCCACGAAGAACGGCGACCTGACCCCTGCCGATGTGGTGGCGGGTACGAACAAGAAGTTGTGGTGGCAGTGCCCTGAGGGACCTGATCACGAATGGCAGGCAAAGGGAAATACCCGGATGGGCGGAAATGGTTGCCCGTTCTGTGCCGGTTATCAGGTCTCAGTAACGAACAATGTAGCGAGCATTCCTGATCTGGCTGCCCAGTGGCACCCCACGAAGAACGGTGAACTAACTCCCGCTGGCGTGGTGGCAGGGACGCACTCAGCGCTGTGGTGGAAGTGCGCTGAGGGGCCTGACCACGAGTGGCAAGCCAGTGGCGCAAACCGAACGAAAGGGCGTGGGTGCCCGTTCTGTGGTGGGAAGCGAGTCTCAGTGACGAACTCGCTGGCGACGGTCAGCCCTGAATTGGCCGCCCAGTGGCACCCGACGCGCAACGGCGACCTGACCCCTGCCGATGTGGTGGCGGGTACGAACAAGAAGTTGTGGTGGCAGTGCGCTGAGGGACCTGATCACGAATGGCAGGCAGCGGGGAATACCCGGATGGGCGGGAGCGGCTGCCCATCCTGCGCTGAATACGGTTACAACCCGGCGAAGACGGGCGCTGTTTACCTGCTCTGCGGGGATGAGTGGGGCAAGGTCGGGATCTCAAACGTTCTCGAACAACGACTGGCTCAGCACGCCATTGCTGGTGCGTTCGGCCGTCTGGTGGCAGCCGTGACGTTCACTGATGGGGCTACACCCGTCCGCATCGAGCGGGCCTTGTGTGATCTCATCGCTGAGCGGACAACGAAACGGGTGATGAGAGGTGTGAGTGGCTACACCGAGAGTTTCCCAGCAGAACTCTTGGGTGAGGTTCAGGCCGAACTACTTCGCCTGCTTGCCGAACTACCGGCTACCGACTGGGAAATGCTCTAGCCCCGGTAGTCCCCTGCCCGACCCGATCCGCCATCCCCTCGGCGTTGGTCTCTCTCGCTCTGGCGGCCGGGGTTGGTCCCGCGGTTGGTCCCGAGGGGCGATCTGGTCATTGATCGCAACGCTTTAGCCAGGAATTGCCTAGCGCGCTCGGAGGGACTCGAACCCCCAACCTTCTGATCCGTAGTTGGTCCTTGGCGGTTCGATGCGTCCAGGTCGGTTTGATTCCAGGAACGAACGGTTCACTGCGTCCAACTCGTCCATCAGCATTCCGGTGGTTTGGCTACTCCGCTGGCTACACCGAGAGATTGCATTCGGCGTGAGGCTCCCTGTTCCGAAACGCTCGCCTAGGTAGAATCATCACAATGAATGTTCAACAAACGGCCCGTGCTGCGGCTGCCACGCTCCTCATTGGAGCAATGGTTGCGGTCAGCGCCTGCGGATCACCCGCAGCTACGCCGGCCAACTTGCCGACCTCCACTCTGGCCGAGCCGGAAACAACAACGACCACGGCCAATGTTCCCGGCGGCGCTCTTCTGCCGGGCAGCGGTCCACTGAATCTTGACGAGACCGGCCTTCTCGGCGCCACCTGGGGCAGCGACTACCTCACTGCCGTTCAGACTCTGGAGAGCCGGCTTGGAGACGTGGATGATGATGAGATCATCTATTGCCCTGGCGGCGGATCTTGGCGAGCAGCAACGTGGAGCTACAACGACGCAACGTCGCAAGGAACCCTGCGTGCACTCTTCAGCGGTAACGGTAGCGAGCTGGCCGGCTGGGAGCTATCGGGCGCCTTCCCAGGTCTTCGGGCTGAACCCCTCGCCCCCGGCACGACATTCGCTGATGCCCGTTTGGTGTTGGGTAATGACTTCGCCCAGATCGAGCTCATTTCCCCTCCACCGCCAGTAGGGATCCCGGCCATTGTCTCAGGGCCATACGAGGACTTCCCTCATTCCGACACGGTCATCGTTGCCGTCTTCGGAGGGCCCTTCAGCGGGCCGACTGACGACTCTCCGCTCCAGTTAGTTCGCCTGTTTGGTTCCTATGCTTCCAAGGACCCAAGCAGTTCACCGTGCGTCGATTATCCGCTGTTCTGAGGCAACGGATGTCACTAGCTGCGCGGCGTTGACAGGAAGATGCTGCCAACGGCACTGGTCCCCGAAGCCGCGCAGTAGCCATTGGGCGAGCAGGCAGTGATGTCGAGGTAGGTCCCAGCCTCGCTATCGGTTGGCGCCATCACCGTCAGAACCTGAGACCACTCACCGTCGGTGTAGCTGGCGACAAAGGAATCACTCAGGCCTCCTGCAGCGAGGCAGTTGCCCAGAGCGGAACAGGAGACGCTGTTGACGCTCCGCGCGCCTGCGCTGGCATCCCACTCTGTCAACTCGGCCAAGGCTTGGGGTTCTTGCCACTCGCCGTCCTTCATCACGACAAGCAGCGACTGTTGATTCATGCCGCCCCCAGACTCCCCGCCAGCGACGCAGAGACCTGATCCAAAACAGGATATTGACAGTAGCCTGCTGCTCGTCGTGCTCAATGAGGCACCTGGAAGGCGAGTTGGTTTGCCCCAGGTGCCACCTGACCTCTTGATGCTGATGGCGTACGAGGCTCCTTCGTCGCTGGCGCTGCCGACGCCGACACATTCGGTGCGGCTGGGACAGCTAGTGGAGTTGATCAGGACGGAACCCTCGGGGATTCCTTCCGCCGGATTGGACGGTGTCTTCAACGGTGCACCCCAGGTTCCATCCACGAGCGACAGGATGAATGTGTAACCGCCGGCGTAGCAGCCGGTTTCCGATCTGCACGCGGCGGCCCCAAGGTATGGACCAGTGGTAGTGCCGGTGATCGTGCAGTTGCGTGCATCAGAGCAGGAAAGTGAACGAATCTCGGCGATACCCCCGAGGTTCGCGCTTTCCAAGCTGGGGAATCCTTGCGCTCGCTCCCACTCCCCGTTCACCATCGCCGCAGCAAACAACTGTACTCCCTGCCCCCATCCTGTGAGCGGCCCGATGATCTCTCCGTAAGAGCCAGCGATCACACAGTTGTTGTCACTGGGGCAGGAGATCTCGTAAACGTCCGCCTGCGTTCCCCTGGCCCAGTAATCCAGGCCAAACACGCCATTGGCCGGCTGCCAGACCCCGTTGACTTGCTGAGCAACAAGTCCGTACCGCGGAGCGGAATTCGCCGTCTGAAATGCCCGGTCAAAGCTGCCTCCTGCGAGACAGTTGCCGAGGCTGGAGCAGGCCACTGCCCCCACTGCATCGCCCTCGTTCGTCCCGGACAGACGCTGGAGGGGTTGCCACGTTCCATCATTCTGAGCGGCAACGCCAGGGAAACTAGCGGTTGCTGTCTTGATGAGGCCTACGGCGACGCACCCCCCGTCTGCCGGGCAGCTCATGTCCTCTACGGAACTGGTCTCACCCGGACTCGCCGCAGGCAACGTCTCGGGACCGGTCCAGTAGCTTGAAGGCGTTGCGCAGGAGGTCAACGTCGCCACCATGGTTGCGATCACAACGATTGATGCCACATGCGCTCGTTGCTGCTGACCAATCATTCCGCAACTGTAGACAAGCAGGCAGATGCCTGCGTGGCAACGGAGAAGAACTACAGATCCCAGAGATGGCGAATGCGCCATCGTCTGTGCAGTAGCCATCGGGGCTGATCTGCGTGGGATCAGCCCTCGTGCCGTCCGACTCAGTCATCGCGACTAAGGCCGCAATCCTCTCGTAGACCTGAATTCGTTGCCTCAGGCAACACAGGCTCCGTCACTTGGACATGCGACGTAGATCGCTGAGGAGCTCGTGGTGCTGCTAGCTCCGAGTTCAGGGCTACTCCTCACTACGGCTCGCAGACCCTCTTTCGCACGGGATGATTGCTCGGAGTTTGGTGCCCTGCTGGGCGGAGGGCGCCAGTACGAGCTACCGCGTGCTGGTGAGACGAATCAGGTGGTGAAGCCTGAAGTAGCTACCTAGGTGCCGCCTAGGACCCGTTCCATTACACCTGCAGCCTGACGAAGAGGGCCTTCCTTGATCTTGGCGTAGATCTGATTCGTGACCTGGACGCTGCTATGACCAAGGAGTTGCTGAATCACCTCTAGCGGGACTCCCTCATTGATCAGGAGTGTTGCGGCAGTGTGGCGTGAGTCGTGAAACCTCATTGTCGGCAGGCCCGCTCTTCTGCAGAGTTCCTTGTTCATCTTGGAGAGGTTGTCGGGATCCATCGGTGTGCCGACGGTGGTCGGAAAGACTAAGTCGTTGTCATGCCATGCTGCCCCAGCGCGCAGTCGCTCCGCATTGAGCGTTGCTCGCCATGCCCGTAGACCTCTCGTGAGAGATGGAATCAGGGGCACCACCCGGTAGGACATGGCGCTCTTGGGAGCGTCGATGTACCAGGCCGGTCCGCCGGCGCTTCTTGGTCTGCGCTTCAGCGTTCCTCGGACAGCGATCGTGTCTGCCGTCAGGTCTACGTCTTCCCAGCGGAGGGCCAGTATTTCGCCTCGCCGCATGCCCGTGGTGAACGCGAGTCGAAACAGCGGTCCCAGTCGGGTCCTGTCCGCCTCGGTGAAAAGACGCCTCACTGCTTCGGGGTCCGCGGCCCGATCAGTATGAGACAGGACCTTGGTCGGCCATTCGACGAGGCTCACAGGATTGCGCTGGATCATCTCATTGCGGACAGCGTGCTTGAGGGCGCTACTGAGAACGGAGAGCGCTTGTCGCCTAGTTGAGACCGAGAGGCCGTTCCGTTCCATGTCGCTGACCATTCGCTGGATATGTGCCGGCTTCAGTTCGGCAAGCCTCACCCTCCCGAGGCGAGGAATGACGTGGGTCAGTAGCATCCACTGGTACTGGCGTGCAGTGGATTCCCTCACGCGGTCGCGGCGCTGTGGGAGGACCTCGGACAGCCACCAGAGCAGGTATCGCTCTGTGGTGGTGCGCTGGTCGGGAATGACCTCGCCCGCTGCTTGGAGCGCCTGGAGTTCCTGCAGTTTCGCCATGGCTTCCCGCTTGGTGCGTGCTCGTCGGGTGACGCGTTTTCGCTTGCCATTGACGTAACCGAGGTCAATCGTGGCGCACCATCGTCCGCTGGAGGCCTCCTGAAAGACGGATCCCTCTCCTGCCCCTCGTCGGCTTGTCATGACTCCCACCTCCCCCCAGCGACCCGACATGACTGAATGAAGGCGCTGAGGTCGTCGGGGTGGACCTTGACGCATCGCCCGATTCGGATGGACGGGATACACCCGTCTGTAACCAGTTGGTATGCCTTGCTCCGTGACACGGAGAGCAGGACCCCAACCTCCCCGATGGATAGCAGGCGTTTTGCATGCTCACCTAGGGGATCGGACAGGGCCTCCAGAGTGACGGTTGAGTTCGGGTTGGGGTTGGACAGGTGCATTGCTGTTTCCCTTTCGGGATGCCGAGTGGCCCACTCGGCTCTCCGGGCGACGCCGATTCGCCCCCGGCTTACGGGCCTGCTTGTGATGAATTGCGTTGGCGACGGATCGGATCTCGTCCCGGTAGGGGAGGAGATCCACCTGCTGATGACAGTGATTGCAGGTAGCGGCCATGGCGATCTGGCTCGCCCGCCGTGCGGCAGCCCGGAAACCGAACACTTCCAAACCGGGCGACTCGGGCCGGGTCCACCGGCAGAGCTCAAAGTCATGGTGCAGACCATCTGCCGCCAACGGACTGAAGACGACGCATTCATCAAGAGCAACGACCCTCCCGAGATACCCGGCGCAACCCTTATGGGGAATTGCCCGCACTCCTGCTCGGTTCCGCTTGATGACCGTGGCATCCGCCGGGATCACCTGCAGATTGAGGCGGCCCATGAGCGTGACCCACTGCGCCTCCGCACCACCATCGTCGGTGAGGCGGCTCGGTAGGGACCTCGTGATGACGGACCAGGCAAGGGCGGGGTAGTTGGCATACAGCGCTGTCATACCGCGCTTTGAGGCGAACAGATCGGGTGAGATCGTCATCGTTCGGCCTCCACAGTCTGCGCGAGTGTCAGTCGCACGAAGGACGCCCGGGACAGGTGGGCCTTCGCCGCCTGCTCGTCTACCGCTGCCAGTAGCTCGGGGTGCATGCGCACCACCATCCGGATCAGCTCGGTTGGCTGTTCGATGGACATGATTCATTTCTCCTGTCTTCTGTGTCTGTCGGTGATATTCGTGAGATAATGGACATCTATAGACCAATTACGGTGGGTCTGTCAGAACAACTTCCTTGGAAGTAGAGGACCTTCTTGTCGCTCTTTTTGCCAAGAAACCTTTGCACTCCTCACTTCCTGAAGTTCCTGAGAAGTTGATGAGGATTTCGCGTTGTGAGCGCCTCAGGGGGCCTATGAAGGGGATCACCCTTTGAGAGAGCTGGAAGGCGCTTAGAAGGCAAATCAGGGGCAATGCGGGCTCCCCACTTTCCTGCCCGCCATTCCTCCCGGGCGGCGGCGACGGCCTCGGTCTGCCGCCTCAACGCGACACCGCGGTAGATCCACCGCAACTCTCCTGGCGGGGTCCGAATGCACACGAGTCGCCGGCCATTCAGGACCAGATGCTGATGAAGGGTCTCCTCCGCCTGCTCCACGGTGAGGTCGGAGCGATCGCGAAGGCTGGTGACTCCTTTGAGGAGGTACTTGCTGTAGGCCTCAGTGCTTCGGATCCGCCGCGGGTTGAACTGGCTGACAACGCCCACCCGAGCCGCGGCGTCCAGAAGCTTTGCCCTGTCGAATGCTCCGGCGAAGGCAACGTGAGCATGCAGAGCGCCACTCTTCGGCCCCATCTCAACGACGAAGTAGGCACGCTGATCAGCCAGGCGAGCCAACTCCCGCACCGCCCCACGCAAGAGGTACGCGTGCTCAACAGCATCTACTGCGCGCGCGTCTCCAAGAGTCACCAGTCCTTCGTGCGTCACCGGAGACCGCCACAGCGCGTAAGCGAGTGCACTTGCCTTCCGAGGTCCGCAGAAGACGCACCCACTCCCATCACAGAACACCCGCCGCATGTGCGCAGGTGGATTAGGTCCAAGGTCAGGCCACGTCCTGTGTCGCCTGGGACAGACGGTCGGCATCCGAAGGGGTTGGGAACTAGTGACATAAGAGGCAAGAAGGGGCTGGCGGTCGAACGTGGGCAGAGGAACAGCAGACATGGCACCTCGTCATGGCTGTCCTGCCGGCCCATTGCAGGAACCCCAGCTACTTCCACTGCCGGAGCGTTCCCTCCCAGGAGGGGGCTGAATTGACTCCCTGAAGATACCGGTGCGGGCACTAAATGGCAACCCCAAAAATTAGTAAATGCAGATCGGCAACTTCCTAGGAATTTGGGAAAATGGCTTCCTTGATGGTTCACGTATTGATGGCTCGGGTCGGGTGGGGCTCATGCCCCTCTATTGGTGCCGGTTCCGGACCTGCGACGGGGGGAGTCTGGTTTCCGGCACTGAAGCTAACGACTACCTTGTGGCTGCTACCTTTTTCTTGTCAAAGGAGAAACGATGACGGATAGCATGTGCTCAAGCGGTCACCCCATTGCGCCGGGACAGCGGTTCTGCCCGGCTTGTGGGGAACGGCTCGCCGGTGTGGCACCCGATGCTGAAGGATCCGTTGGCGGAGACTCGGCGGTCGTCGGCAAGGGAGGCATGGAGCGCCTTCTGGCAGACGCGAACCTGTCGGGGGCCAACTTGACTAGAGCATTCCTCCCTGGGGCAATCCTGCGGGGAGCGAACCTGACTGGGGCGAGCACCTTTGAATTGGATCTGACTGGTGCCGATTTACGCGATGCGAATCTGGAGGGGTTGTCTCTGCAGACCGCAAACTTGTTTGACGCTGACCTGACGGGGGCGCGCCGATGATGGACGGCGGCCACGACCCGGCGTTCTACGGCGCTCGCCGACACAGGTGTCGAACGTGGCCTTCTCTATTGCTTTGCGCGCTCGTGTCGGTGTCAATGGCCTGTTCGGGGTCAGATCAGTCTTCGGCGGCACCGGATGTTATTGATCCGGTTTCCGATCGGGAGCGGTGCATTCAAGTTGTTCAGCAACTCGTGATGGAAGCCCAAGAGGAGTACGACTTCGACGCTTACCTAGCGCAGTTGGCGGGCGTCAAGGACCCCATGTGGGCATCTCTTGGGGCATCGCACTCGTATTTCGTTGAAGAGGTATACCAATTCGGGAGACGAGTGGCCTCCGAGCAGTTCGATAAGCGCATTGCACAAGGGTGCGAGCGCGGTGGATCACTGAGGAACTCGCCGTACATCCAACAGAGGATGTCTAACTAGAAGCGGTGCTGTCTTCCTATAGGCCGAGGGACGACACGGCGTTGTCGCTGAAAAGTCGGGCCGGTCGGATGTACTCCCGTAACGTCTCCAAGGACCGATGTCCGGTCTGGTTGGCGATCTGGCGTTCAGTGGCCCCGTTGAGCGCTGCGGTGGTGGCGAAGCCGGCCCGCAACGAATGGCCGGAGTAACCAACGGGATCCAAGCCGGCGCTCTTGGCAGCTCGCTTGATGATGAGGTTCACCGCAGCAGCACTCAGCCGGCCGATACCTGCGTCGCCGTGACGGTTCACCGAACGGAACACCGGACCTCGCTGGTGAATCAGGTCATCTCGCCAGCGGTGGATGGCGTGGATGGGGCACGTGGTCTCGTCGGTGCCGTAGGGGATGGCGATGCGCCGGCCGTGTGCTTCCTGGTCGGTCTTGGATCGTCGGATCAGAACCTCTAGGCCCTCTTCACGGGGTCGCAGGTCGCCCCAGTTCAGACCGACGATCTCGCTGCGGCGAAGGGCGCCGGCGAAGCCAAGCAGCAGCAGGGCGGCGTCGCGTCGGCCGCTGACGTTTGTTGGAAGGTGGGCGACCATGCGGCGGATGTCGCCGATGGTGGCCGGCGTCGCCTTGTGTTGGGCGGTGCCGTGGGTGCGACGGATGCCGCTGAGAATGGTCCGGACCCTGGGGTCCTGAGTGGGGCTCGCTAGGCCGGCCTCGCCGTGACGGACCGAGATGGCAGCGGCCCGGCGAGTGAGGGTGGCCGGCTTCAGGCGTTCAGCGGCGTCGGTCAGATACAGCGCCACGGTGGCCGGGTCAGCAGGCAAGCCCTCCAGTCCATGCCGGTCGGTGAACCGTGTGAAGTCGGCCCAGTCGGCGGCGTACGCCTGCTTGGTGCGAGGGGCGCGGGCGGCCTCGGCATACGCGGTGGCATCGGCGACCAGGCTCGCCAGCGCAGGCGAGACCTCCGGGAGGGTGGCGGGAAGCCTCTGACTTTCGATAACCGGATATTAGCGCAAGTCAGACCTATGTGCTCTGGATATGGATCAAGCTGCGCAATGAATGCGCACGTAGCGTTAGCTGACGCTAGGTAATGAAAGGTGAGTCATGCGACGACGACCGAGGTATCAGGTTGAGCCGACCTACCTCGCGGACCGCATTTGGGACGCGAAGGTTGTCACCCCTCTGCAGCTTCATCGCATCGTTGCGTGGAAATCAGCGCGAGGACTGGCATGGGTGACGCTCAACACTGAGGACGAGATCAGGCTCCGATCGTCCGAATGCCTTACGGCCATTGAGGGTCTCCGTGGACTGGATGTTCGACAGCCAGGCACTGACTGGCAGCGATGGGAGGACACAGTTAGCGATGCCGTAGGCGCTAACGACCCACCTCGCGGGCTTCAGGGTCTGAGCGGTATTGGGTTTCCCGTCGCCTCAGCAGTCCTCGCCCTCCTCTCACCGAGCACCTTCCCGGTCATTGACCGTTGGGCCATGACTGGCATCTACGGCCGGCCTAGCAACAACTTCCAGACAGCCCGCTTCTACCGCCACTACACCGAACAGCTTGTCGGAATCGGACACCACTACCCCGACTGCGCAACGGTGCACGAATTGGACCAGGCCGTCATGAACGCAGCCATGCGGTGCACTCATGAGATCAAACCGTGCGACTGCCTGCCTTTCCCTGTCGCTCAACCGCCGACAACCACTGCAGCGTCCGGCTAAAGGTCCGAGCTTGATGGTCTGCGCGAGTATCAAGATGCAGGTCTAATCAGATGCCCGTCTCTGGGGGAGTGACATGTCCACGTTCTTGATGCTCTGGAATCCGAAGTCCGGCAACCTCTCCAACGAGGACTGGGAGGAAGAGGGCAGGATCATCAATGACGAAGGCCTTGACGCCCTCTGGTCGGTCGGAAACCGGAAATCCGGCGTTGCGGTAGGTGACACCGTCTTTCTCGTCCGGACCATCTCCGAGCGAGGCATCGTCCGCTCGGGGGTCGTAACGGGTGACCTCGTTCATGAAGAGCATTGGGACCTGGATCGCGCAGCCGAAGGTGCAACGGTCAACTACGCCCCAGTCCGCTGGACGAAGCAACTTCCGATTGGAGAGCGATTAGCTGTTGAGACGCTTCTCACGGAGGTGCCAGAGGTGCCGTGGAACAACCTCTACGCCTCAGGCATCCGCGTCCCTGATGGAGCAACAAAGGAACTCAACGAACTTTGGAAGGCCCACTGCTTAGGCGCATCTAAGGAGTCAGGACCCGGCGGTCCACCAGCTGGAGATGACGTCGCAGTCGGCACAACGTTCCTGAACCGAAAGCTTCTCTCAGCCTCGGGACTTCACCGCCCAGTGATCCAAGGGATCGCTGGCAATCAAGCTACCGGTGCGACATCAGTCGTGGTGTCGGGTGGCTACGAGGACGACGAAGACTTTGGCGACGTGATCATCTACACCGGGGCAGGAGGTAACGACCCTGTCACCAAGACGCAGATCGCAGACCAGGAATTCACCCGCGGGAACCTGGCGCTTGCGAAGAGTTGCGAGTTCGGGCTGCCAGTCAGGGTCATTCGTGGGGCTCACGACGGTTCAGCACACGCGCCACCGTCGGGCTATCGGTACGACGGCTACTTCCAGGTTGACCAATACTGGCATGAGCGAGGGAAGTCCGGTTTCCGCATCTACCGCTTTCTGCTCCGCAGGATTCAGGGAGACGCCGGACCACCCGAGATCAGCGGAGACCCTTCGTCGGATCATCCCGTACTGCCCGATGGCCAGGACCAACCCAAGCAAGGGACGTTCGTCGTTCGGCGAGTTATTCGGGACTCTGCTGTCTCGCAGGCGGTGAAGACTCTGTACGGCTACCAGTGTCAGATCTGTCGAACGAAGGTCGGCCTACCCACGGGGTTCTACGCCGAAGGCGCTCACATTCGCCCATTGGGCAAGCCTCATGCCGGCAAAGACGTCCCCCAGAATCTTCTCTGTCTGTGTCCGACCTGCCACGTCCGGTTCGATCGTGGAGCAGTGACGATTGAGGAGAGCCTGAAGGTGCGTGATTGCCTTTCGGGCGAACTGGTCGCTGATCTACTGATTAGCGATACGCACACTCTTGACGCTGAGAGTCTTGCCTACCACCGAGAAGTGATCGCGCGCATCAACTAGGGCCAACGGCTCCGGGTGCCAGAGGTTGGTGTGGTCAGAGTGGAGGGGACCCTGCTACGAGGGCCTAGAAGGACTGGCTTCGACTACGGACCATTCAGATTTCGGGTTCCGACCGACTAGTCGGTGGAATTCCCTCAGTACGTCTTCACGCAGACTGGCAGGGAAGCTCTCGGTGAAGCCGTCAATCCTGGGTGCTCGCTCTGTCGTCCTGGCCGCAATGAAATCAAGCAACGCGCTTTCTACGAGCGCTGGTAACGCTCCGTTCTGAAACCTCGCAGCTACGACCAAGTCGCCAAAGGTGCGGCCTCGGGCGTGCTTCGCCAGTCGCTTCTCCAAGACGTTCGATATGCCTACCTTCCCCCACTCGGCGCCGCAAAGCATGTAGATGAATCCCGCTTTCGCCGGGTCGTAACCGCGTCCGGAACAGAACGGGCAGCCATGTCCTGACAACCTCGTACTACCTGCGGTCTGCCATTCGTGACCCGGGTTATTGGCGCATCGCCACCAAACCCGCTTGTGGCTGCCTGCGACGAGTGATTCGGGGCGGAGCTCGCCATTTCGTCTTGGATGCCATTCTCTGGCCAAGTCCGGACGCAGTGCAGCAAGGGAGTTGGTGACAGACACTGCCCTGCCGGCGCAGAAAGGACATCCCATGCCCGCAAGTCGCGTGGATCCAGCCGCTTGCCATTCATGGTCGGGGCCCTTGGGGCATCTCCACCACAGCTTCCTGTTGGTGCCGGCAACGACGCTGTCCGGTGTGGTCTCGCCATTACGAGTGGGATGCCACTCGTCGAGTAGTTCGGGGACGCTTGCCACGCTGTTGGTGACTGAAACCCGTTGACCAGCGCAGAAAGGACAGCCGCTACCGGCCAAGCGTCGCGAACCGGGCGCTTTCCATTCGTGGTCGGGACCGTTGGAGCACAGCCACCAGAGGCTCTTGTTTGTTCCGGCGACTACCTGTTGCGGCGTGAGACTTCCGTTGCGGATCGGGTGCCACTGGGCGAGTAGTTCGGGGACGCTTGCCACGCTGTTGGTGGTTGAAACCCGTTGGCCAGCGCAGAAGGGACAGCCTTTTCCGCTCGTCCGAGTATTGACGGCTGATTGCCATTCATGATCGGCACCATGCGGGCATAGCCACCAGACTCTTGTACCGCTGCCCGCCACCACTTGATCGGGCGTCAGACTCCCATTGCGCGTCGGATGCCACTCGGACACCAGCTCAGGGAACTGAGTGACTAAGCAGTTTGTCGACGAGATGGAGATTCCTCGGCAAAACGGACATCCGCTTCCGTTTAGGCGTTGGCTCCCAGCCGCTTGCCATTCATGGTCGGGGCCCTTGGGGCATCTCCACCACAGCTTCCTGTTGGTACCGGCAACGACGCTGTCCGGTGTGGTCTCGCCATTACGAGTGGAATGCCACTGGGCGAGTAGTTCGGGAACGCTTGCCACGCTGTTGGTGACTGAAACCCGTTGGCCAGCGCAGAAAGGACAGCCGCTACCGGCTTGCCGCTGGCTCCCGGGCGTTTGCCATTCATGGTCGGGGCCCTCGGGGCACCTCCACCACAGCTTCCTGCTAGTGCCTGCGACGACCTGATCTGGAGACAATCCGACATTTCGTGTCGGATGCCACTCGGCTGCCAAGTCGGGTCGTAAAGCGGCGAGAGAGTTTGTGACCGAGACCGATCTACCGGCGCAGAAGGGGCAACCATTGCCAGCCAGTCGCGAACTGCCGGACGCCTGCCATTCGTGGTCAGGTCCTTTCGGGCACTTCCACCAGAGTCTTTTGTTGGTGCCGGCGACTACGTCCTGGGGTCGCAAATCCCCATTGAGTGACGGGTGCCATTGAGACGCAACTTCGGGGAGAAGCGTCGCCAGTGAATTCGTCACCGAGACCGATCGTCCGACGCAGAAGGGGCAGCCATTGCCGCGGGACGTCCGACTCTTTACGCTCGTTTGCCAGACGTGATCCGGACCGGCTTCACACAGCCACCAGACTTTCCGGGCCGATCCAATCGTCACCTCATTCGGTGCGAGATGTTGGTTGAGGATCGGGTGCCATTGGCAAGCCAGGTCAGGGTGGCTTTCGGCGAGCGATAGGTGCACGGACTTACCGCCCTGCGCTGGTGCTCCCTCAGGAGGGATCGCGGCCACTGTCACGACAAGATTGTCGCAGGTCATCACGACAGAACCTCAGCGGCAGAAACCCGGGACGGCCCTAGCTTGGCTACTCGCTTGGCTACTCGCGGGCGGTCATGCGTGAGTTCGGCCACGTCACTCGCTTTTGCGGGCCGGCGTCGGCAGTCAGTAAGCGCCCAGATTTGAAGGGGAATCCCCAGACCCAACTTCCAAGGAACTCAGCGCGCTCGGAGGGACTCGAACCCCCAACCTTCTGATCCGTAGTCAGATGCTCTATCCAATTGAGCTACGAGCGCAGGAACCGCGATCGTACCGGACGGAGTCGAACCCCGGAAAACC
>Ga0164292_10001644_pt1 | contig 18168 bp, 18 predicted proteins | sample GEODES117metaG_FD_111486 | JGI IMG/M metagenome (GOLD analysis project Ga0164292, IMG submission 111486) | Eutrophic lake water microbial communities from Lake Mendota, Wisconsin, USA - GEODES117 metaG | ecosystem: Environmental > Aquatic > Freshwater > Lake | place: USA: Lake Mendota...
AGCGAGAAGTGGTGGGCAGCCATCAGCCAAGCCTACAAGCGGCTCCAGCGTTGGTTGGCCTCAACTGCGCCGCAGTTGGATTGCCAGCAGACCTTTGAGCGTTACCTGTGCTGGAATAACCCGCTCAACCCCGAAAATTGGCTGGCTTCACCCTCACCTTGAACTCCCAACTGCGGGATTTAGGATAAATGTTCGTATTTGCGCCCCTGTCTATTGTCGGATAGGCTCCCCGTTTACCAAATATGTCGTCCTTGACACTTGAAATCACATTTATCTTTCTGCTGCTCTTTGCAAACAGCCTGTTTGCGATGGCCGAAATCGCCGTGGTCACATCACGGAAAGCGCGCCTGAAAGGCATGGCCGATGATGGAGCAAGCGGCGCCAAGCTCGCCCTCACCCTCGCAAATTCTCCAGGAAAATTTCTCTCCACCGTGCAGGTGGGCATCACTTTTGTGGGTGTGCTGGCCAGTGCCCTCGGTGGTGCGAATATCGCGGATCGGCTTGCCGGGGTGCTATCAAAAATTCCTGCCCTGGAAGACTACGCCGAGGCCATAGCGCTGACGATCGTGGTGGGTGCCATCACCTACCTTTCGGTCATCATTGGAGAACTCGTTCCGAAGCGCATCGCGCTGAACAATCCCGAGCGCATTGCCTCGGCCCTCGCCCGTCCGATGAACAGTCTGGCAAAACTTTTTTCCCCGCTGGTGAATTTGCTCAATGTTTCCAGCGATTTCCTCATGGCCGCCCTCGGCATCCGCAAGCCAAAGGAGTCTGTCGTATCGGAAGAGGAGGTCCGCGTGCTCATCGATGAGGGCCTGAGCGCGGGTATTTTCAAGAAGGCCGAAAAGGACATGGTCGAAGGCGTCTTCGAACTCGATGAACAAACTGCTGGCGATCTCATGACGCCCCGCGCTCGCTTGATCTGGCTCTCTCTCGACGATCCAGATGAGGAAAATTGGCGTCGCATTGCGGGCAGTGGGCATTCGCATTTTCCCGTCTATCAAGGCACCCGCGACAATGTGGTTGGCATGGTAAGCGTTAAATCCCTCTGGGCAAACCTCTCACTCGCCGGCCGGGTGGAGCTGCGTGCCCTCGTGACCCCTCCAAACTATGTGCCCACGGCCATGCCGGCCGGCAAGTTGATCGAGGCTTTCAAAAAGACTGGCAAACACATAGCCCTTGTCGTGGATGAATTCGGCGGACTGCAAGGAATCGTAACGCTGAACGATGTCATGATGGCCATCGTCGGCAACCTTCCCGAGCGTGAGCAGCGGCATGACCCGAAGGCCGTGCTCCGGCAGGATGGTACTTGGCTCGTGGATGCGATGCTCGACATCGATGAAACCAAAACCAGCTTGGGTATTGATGACGATCTGCCCGGCGAGGATGACAACCGCTACTCGACCCTCGGCGGCTTCCTGCTCCACCAGATCGGCCACCTGCCGCGTGAAGGGGAAAAATTCACTTGGGACCGCTTCGAGTTCGAAGTCATCGATATGGACCGCCAGCGCATCGACAAGGTGCTCGTCACAGCCAAGGCTCCCAAAAAAGAGAAGTCCAGCGAAGAAGAGGACGACGACGCACAGGTATCCATCGAGGATTGATCGCAGCGTTTAGGCCGTCAATCGCTCGGCCGCCGTCACGCAATTCGCCATGAGCATGGCAATGGTCATCGGCCCCACGCCGCCCGGAACGGGAGTGATCGCCGTGCATTTCGACGCGACGGCGTCGTAGTCCACATCGCCGACAAGGCGGTAGCCCTTGGGATGTGTCGGATCGTCCACGCGATTGATGCCCACATCGATGACCACCGCGCCTTCGCGGATGTGTTCGGCACCGAGGAAATGCGGGCGTCCGATGGCGGCTATGACGATGTCCGCGCTGCGCGTCACCTCGGCGAGGTTGCGGGTGCGGGAGTGGGCGACCGTTACGGTGGCGTCTCCGCCCGGTCCGCGTTTCATGAGCAGGAGGGCCATGGGTTTTCCGACAATCATGCTGCGCCCGACCACGACCGCGCTCTTGCCGGCGGTTTCGATGCCGGCCTCATGAAGAAGGCGGATGCACCCAAGAGGCGTGCAGGGCACAAAACCCGTCGGATCCTCCATCGCAAGCTTGGCGACATTCACAGGGTGGAAGCCATCGACATCCTTGCGGGGATCGATCGCCAGAACGACTTCGGCTTCGTTGATCTGAGGTGGGGGAGGGGACTGGACAAGAATGCCGTGCACAGCCGGATCGGCATTGAGCTCGGCGACGAGTGCCAAGAGCGTTGACTGGTCCGTATCGGCAGGGAGTTCGTGTTTGACCGAATGCAGGCCAAGCTCGGCGGCTTTGCGATCCTTCGAGCGCACATAGGCCCGGGATGCGGGATCATCGCCTACAAGCACCACAGCGAGTCCCGGCTGGACACCGCGCTTCGCCAAGGCCGCAATGCGCGCCTTTGTTTCTTCCATCACCTTTGCGGCGACCGCCGCTCCATCAATCCGCTGCATGTTCTAAAAGATCCTCCAGATTTTTGCGTTTCTCTTCGAACTCCTCCCCGGTCAGTTCGCCGGGAATGTTCAAAGCCCCGTCGATCGTGACCGACACCTTCGAAAATGGCAACGGGATGATGAAGCCATCCCATGTTTTCATTCGCACACATCGCGAGAACGAGGCGTGTGCGGGCACGATGCGGGCGCCGGTGGTTTGCGCCAGAAGAATAATGCCAGGGCCCAGTGAGTAGCGTGGGCCGCGTGGTCCATCGGGAGTGATGGCGATATCACGACCGCTGCGAATGAGCCTCACCAACTCAAGAAGTGACCGCGATCCGCGACGGGAACTCGATCCGCGCACCGCCTCCATGCCAAACGCTCCCACAAGCTGGGCGAGGATTTCCCCGTCCTTGCTGGGACTGGTCAGAACGGTCACGCCAGCGCGTTTTTTTGGGTAGATGCGGTTAAAGGCAAAGGTGATACCGAGAATCCGGTTGTGCCAGAAGCAGACAATGACGGGAGAACCAGCGTCCTCCTTCAAAATGCCGCTTCGATCTTCGATGCGGAGCCGGAGCGTAAGGAAAAGCGCCTTGAGAATCGTCGCTCCCGTCAATGCCAACAACCGTTCGCGTGTCATGTCAGAAACTGCTCCAAAATGCGCATGAGTACCGGCCGAGCCCGCGAGGCCAGGCGTTCATTTGCGTAGGCGATCCAGGCAATGCCAGTCTTGGTGTCGAGCGGCGCGTCGGGAAAACCACCGAGCGGATGCTCAAAAACCACGCCAGCCTTGCGAAGCACGAGCCACGCGCAGGCATCGTAAGGATGGCAGACGAGCTGGGATTCCATGTCGAGCACACGAAGGATGAGTGGACGTAGGTCGCCAATCATACGGTCACGGCCCGTGATGAGTTCATGGAACTGTCCGCCGGTGGAAAGATACTGGTCGTCGAAAATCTGCGGTGAGAGGCTGCGGTTCAATCCGATCAACTCATCCCAGAGTCGCTCCTCGATCTGCGAGGTGAGGGTGCGACCCTCGGGGAAAAATTTCACCAACGAGGAGAATCCATGCGAGAAGTCGGCAGCCCGCGAAGGAACGGGCTGGATGATTTCGACTCCCCCGCCCCGCAGGTCGCGGGCTGTTGCGATCAAGTCGCCGCCGAGCGTGGCGCTGAATTGGTCCGCCCGCCACTGTTTAGTGACAGGGATTTCCGTCATGGCCGCAGCGATGATATGCGAGAGTAGTGTGCCTTCACCCGTCTGCGGTGCAATGCCGGCGAGCGCCCACGCGCTGCGCTTGTCATACATGATGCCGCGCGTGCCATCGATCGGGTCGATGATGCATTTCCAATCCGTGGCAGACGCCGCCGTGCCCTCGGGAAAGCAAAGCTCGTCCTCGATGCCTTCCATCACGATCTGGACGGGAAATTCAAGGGGCCAATGGGCGCGAAACCATTCAAGAATCGCCTCTTCGCTGATCTTGTCCACCGCGTAAATGGTGTCGCCGCCTGTTTGACCCGCCACCGCCGAGAGGCGCACAGCATCGAGATGCGTCCGCCCCGAGACGACAGCATCCCGAATAGCATCGCCGAGGCTGCAAAGAAGGCTGCGCAGAGTCTCATGGATCATTTCCGACATTGGCAAAATTTATCCCGCTGCATGAGCGCTTGGCGAGACATTGAGGCGCTTGCATTTTCTAAGGAGACGGGTGGACATCGCTGCGGCTGCGACTCCCAAGCCAACGACAAACCCAACCCAGATGCCGGGTGCGCCGAAGCCGAAATAGAATGCAGTCAACCAGGACACCGGCAGTGCCACGAACCAGTAGGAAATGATGCCCACCACAAAAGGAATCTTCGTGTCCGCAAATCCACGCAGCGCACCCGACGAAACCACTTGGATGCCGTCGAAAATCTGAAATACGCCCGCCAGCACAAGCAACTGCACGGTGAGCGCACGAACGGCGGCATCCGGCGTGAAACCCGCCGCCATCACATTTCCCAAAAGCAAATATCCCGCCGCAAAAACGGCCATGACCCCCGCAGTGAGCCCAAGTGAGCCGTGCACGATCGGCGGAATTATTTTTCCCCGTCTCGCTCCCCGCGCGTGGCCAACTCGCACGCTCACGGCTTGTGCAAGGCCCAAAGGAACCATGAATGTCGTTCCCACCACCGAAAGCGCGATCTGGTGCGCTGCCAGCGGCACGACGCCGAGCCATCCCATCATCAGGGAGCCGATCGAAAAGCCAGTTACCTCGCACAGGTTCAAGCCTCCCGTGTGAATGCCTATTTTTAGAAGATTCCGTGCTTCCTCAAACAGGCCGGGGGCGAGCCAGTCGCTCGGCCACGCGGCGCTTAGCGATCGCTCAAACGCAGGATATATCAGAATGCCACACATCACGGCGACTCGACTCAACAAGGTCGCGACCCCGGCTCCATTGATTCCCATGGCAGGGGCGCCGAGGTTTCCATAAATTAAAACCCAGTTCAGAAACACATTCAGCAGCACCCCTGCCATCATGATCCAAAAGGGAACCCAAGGGCGCCTCAAGGCTTCGCAGAAATTCTTCGTCGCGCCACTCACAAAAAGCGGCAACAACGACCAGGCGCAGAGCAGAAAAAAAACACTGACTGTTTCGTTCACCTCTTGCGGTTGACCAAGTAGCGGAAGAAAAGGCAGCGCTGCATGAGCCCCCGCTCCGACGAGAAGACCCATTGCGACAGCCAGCAGCACGCCGCCGCGCAGGGTATCACCCGCAAGGTGCGAGCGGCCCGCCCCGTGCGCATGGGAGGAGTTCACGCTCACTGCTGAGAGCAGTCCGAAACCAAAGACCATCGGCACGACAAGAATCGTATTGGCAAAAGCACACGCGGCCAGTGGCGTCACGCCCACCCGTCCGACCATGATCGTATCGGCGATGCCGATGAGCATCTGTCCGACGAGTCCTGCGACGATCGGTAGCGCCAGAAAAAATGTGCGCCGGTTTTCGCGGACCAGGATTTTAAAAGAGGTGGAGCTTGGCATGGTGGAAAGGTGGCCCCCGCCGCATATCCTCAGCGGTGGTCGACGATCTTTTCCACCCGCTCGATCGAAGTCGCCTTGCCGGTCTCAGGGTCGATTTCAATCAATGCCCCGCAGACCTGCACGAGGCCCCTCGCAATGGGAAATTTGATTGGCATGCAGTCCAGGAATTTTTGAATTACTGGTCCCGCCTCGCGACCGAGTATGGAGTCCACCGCGCCGCACATGCCCGCATCGCAGAGAAATGCCGTGCCGCCTGCCAGGATACGCTCGTCCGCCGTCTGCACATGTGTGTGGGTGCCGACAACGGCGGAGACCTTGCCGTCGAGATGCCGCGCCACAGCCGTTTTCTCGCTCGTCGTTTCCCCGTGCACATCCACAAAGATCACCGGCGTCTCCGCGCGCAGTCGCTCCGCTTCCTCCAAGGCGGCATGGAAGGGGTTGTCGAGTGGTTGCGACATGAATGTGCGGCACTGCACATTCATGACAGCAATTTTTCCCTTGGCCGTATCCAATACAATGCTGCCATTCCCAGGGACCCCCACCGGATAGTTGATCGGCCGAAGCAGTCTGGGCTCGGTAGGAAAGTAGGGAATGATTTCCCTTTGGTCCCATGCATGGTCGCCAGTCGTGATCACTGCCACGCCGCACCGCAGCAGGTCGATCGCTATCTTCGGGGAAATACCCTTGCCTTGCGCGGCGTTCTCACCGTTTACCACGACAAAATCGACCTCTCCCGCCTTGAGCATTTCCGAAACCACCACCTTCGCCGCAGCCCGACCAGGCTCGCCAACGATGTCACCAAGAAAGAGAAGACGAATCATCTGCTCTTTTTATAGCAACGCGCCGCAAACGCATTTAAAAAATCCTCCATGCACAAACCTTTCGCTGCCTTTTTGTTTTTTCTCGCCTGCCTACACTCCGGCATTGCTGCTAAACTCAGTCCGCTTGCAGAAGCCCCGAATTGGTCGCAGCTCGACAAGTTTCAAAACACAATCACCCACGAGGAGTTCAGCCGCCTCTTGAATAATATCTATGCCCCGAATGGCGCGGCTGCAGAGGTCATTACCATCACGCCTGCCGCTGCGCGCATTCGCACGAGCGCCGGGAAGCCGCCCTACATGCTGAAATTCGCCGGGCCCACAGCAAATCCGACTCCACGCTTTTGGCGGCCGCGTAGCGATATGGCTCCTCAAGCCGGAAAGCCCCTCTCAGGCTTGCGAATCGCCATCGATCCCGGCCACATAGGCGGCAAGTGGGCAAAGATCGAGGAGCGCTGGTTCCAGATTGGAAAAAACAAACCCGTTGCCGAAGGCGATATGACGCTCCGTGTCGCCAAGCTCCTCGTGCAGCGTCTGAAAGCCCTCGGCGCCGAGGTGTGGCTGACCCGCTCGGGCTCCGACCCGATCACGAAACTACGCCCCGCCAAGCTCCGCAAGCAGGCCGCCGCCTCTCTTCGGGACAAGGGCGAGAGCGTGACTCCCCGTGCCGTCGCCAAGGAAAGCGAGCGACTTTTTTACCGCACCAGCGAAATCCGCCGCCGCGCCACACTCGTGAACACCTCGATCCGCCCGGATGTCGTCCTCTGTCTCCATTTCAACGCCGAGGACTGGGGCAACCCGGCCAAGCCCTCCCTAGTCGCCAAAAACCACCTCCACTTCCTCATCACAGGAGCCTGGAGCGCCAAGGAACTCGCCTACGACGACCAACGCTTTGAGATGCTCGTCAAGCTCCTCAATCGCACCTACCCCGAAGAAGTCGCCGTCACAAAATCCCTCGTCAAATCCATGGCCGCCGCCACCAAGCTCCCGCCATTTATTTACCATGGGAAAACCGCCGTCCGCATCGGAGATAGCGATTACATTTGGGGAAGAAACCTCCTCGCGAACCGCCTTTTCCAATGCCCAGTCATTTACGTGGAGCCTTATGTGATGAACTCGCGCGATGTCCACGCCCGCATTCAAGCGGGTGACTACGAGGGAAAAAAGAAAGTCGCCGGAGCCGTGCGGCCAAGCATTTACCGTGAATACGCCGACAGCGTCGCCGCCGGACTCGTCGATTATTATGGCAAACGCTGAGTCCAAGCGCCGAAGCAGTTGACAATTCACCCCCGCTCTGCGCAACAAAGCACCCACGGAATGAAAGTTATCGCCATCACGAACCAGAAAGGAGGAGTAGGAAAGACCACTACCAGCGTCAATCTGGCTGCTGCCCTCGCGGAGAAAAAATCCCGCATCCTGCTCGTTGATATCGACCCTCAAGGCAGCGCCACTAGCGTTCTCGACAGCAAGGAAAACGAAAATCCGAGCATCTACTCCGCTCTCATTGGCGAGAAATCCGCTGCCGAACTCGTTATTTCCACCCGTATCAAAAACCTTTCCCTCATCCCCTCCAACCTCGATCTCGCTGGTGCCGAAATCGAAGTCGCACGCATGGACGACCACATGATGCGCCTGCGCACGTGCTTCGAGGGCCTTCGCAAACAGAGCCTCTTCGACTACATCCTCCTCGATTGCCCGCCCTCACTTGGCATCCTCATGTCCAACGCTCTCGCAGCCGCTGATGAGATTCTCGTCCCCATCCAGTGCGAGTATTACGCCCTAGAAGGTCTCGGACTCCTCATGGAGGTGACCGACCGCATCCGCGCCAGCGGCGCGAATCCCACCCTCTCGATCTCCGGCCTTCTTCTCACAATGTTCGACAGCCGCACGAACCTGAATCCCGCCGTGGAAAAAGAAGTGCGCAGCCACTTTCAGGATGTCGTTTACAAATCCGTCATCCCCCGCACCGTCCGCTTTGCCGAGGCTCCAAGCCACGGGAAAACCATTTTCGAACACGACCCCCATGGCAGTGGAACCCTCGCCTACCGCAAGCTGGCAAAGGAATTTCTCGACCGCCAGAAGCAAGGCATGGCCTTCGTCAACAAGACGGATCAGTAAAAACCAATGCACCCGACCCCGTTCCAAACCAAATCCCTCTGGGCAGCCATCACATCGCTCTCCTTTCTGGCCATCGGAGCCACGATCCTACTCATCGGCTCGCTCGTCGTTGGCGCGATATCCTTTTTGCAGCCCGTTCTCACTCCCATCGCCGTCGCAGCTATTCTTGCCTTCTTGCTGGAACCCGTTGTGAAATTCTCGATGCGACTCGGGCTGAGCCGCCTCATCAGTATCATTCTCGTTTACCTCGCCTTTGCGGCCTTTTTCGTCGGTCTCCTCGTTTACATCATCCCCCCCGCCTACCGCCAAGGAACAACGCTCGTGCAAAACTTCCCGAGTTACATGCAAAAGACGCAGGCGCTCACGACACGCACTTTTGAAAATCTGCACCGCCTCTCCACCCTCGACTTTCTTCAAAACGAAAGTGCCGAGCAGCAAACGAACGAGCAACTCACCGCCCTCATCAGCCAATCGATCAAAGACGGTGGGATCTGGGTGCAGCAAAAAATCCCCGACCTCGCCGTGGAATCCGGCCGTTTTCTCCAACGCAGCCTTGGTGGCTTCCTCGGCGTCTTCGGCCTCCTCCTCAGCATGATCCTCGTGCCGATCTTCCTGTTTTTCTTCCTCAAAGACAGCGCCTCCATCGCCGACAACTGGAGCCGCTACCTCCCCCTCCGCGCTTCCCCTCTCAAAAATGAGATCGTCTCCCTCGTCAGCGAGATCAACTCCTACCTCATTAGCTTCTTTCGAGGACAACTTATTGTCAGCCTCATCGATGGATTCCTGATCGCCATCGCACTACTCGTTATGGGGCTTGATTTCGCCATCCTGATCGGACTCATGGTCGGCGTCCTCGGCCTCATCCCCTACCTCGGAATGATGATCTGCTACATCCCCGCCGTCATCATCGCAGCTGCCCAGTTTGGCGATTGGACCCACCCTCTCATTGTAACAGCCATCTTCATCCTGGCCAATAATATAGACGGCATCTTTATCGCTCCCAAGATCGTCGGCGAATCCGTCGGCCTCCACCCCCTCACCGTCATCGTCTCCGTACTAGCCTGGAGCCTCATCCTCGGTGGACTCCTCGGCGCTCTCCTCGCAGTCCCCCTCACCGCAACCATCAAAGTCCTCCTCAAACGCTACTTCTGGGATCGCCCCTCCTCCTTCCCTATCCCAAGCTGAGCATCCGCTCCGACTGCCAAGCGATTGAAGAGCTGATTCTTCAGTCATAAATTTTTTAAACGCTTTTCGTGGAATGTAATAGGAATGATTCTTACTGTGTTGGATTGCAGGCAATACAACGGTCGGGCGACGGTGGAACAACGGATCGAGGAGATGAAGAACAATCTGAATGCCGACGGTTTTTCCACAAAGAAGTTTTTCGCAACGGAGGCGGCGTTCTTGGGGGTTGTGTTGAGTCTCAGTCTGCTGTCGTTTTACCAAGCAGGGGTGGCGCGGAAAAGTGGGTATCGCAAGCCCTCGACATTCGGACGGCCGCGTTCGCGGGAGGGGCGATCTTGGGACGAAAAGGGCGGGATGTGGTGCTGAGGGTCTCAGAAAGTTGGGGTGGCCTTAACAAGTACATCCCATTGATCAAGGTAGCATTAAAAGTGCTCAATCCAATCGCGCCGCTTTTGCCCATGCCTCTAGGGAAGCGTGACCTTTTGGATCAACTCTCATGCGGAGGTTGCGTGATTTAGGAGGGCGTTAAGACTGCGATTTCAGTATAATCGCCGGATCCGGGATCAACCTAAAAATCGTGCGAACTGGGGGTCAGGGTTCATTTTCTTTCAATTTTTGGTTGCTTGCGTTTGTTGTATCTGTTGAATTTCCGTCATGGCGCGAAGTATTCGATTGGAATTTGAAGGAGCTTTTTATCATGTGATGGCCTGGGGGAACCGGCGGGGGGCGATTTTTGTAGATGACCACGACCGGCGGTTTTTTTTGCAATGTCTGGCCGATGTCTGTGAAAAAACGGGTTGGCTTGTTCACGCGTGGGTGATGATGGACAATCATTACCATCTTTTCATTCAGACCCCCGAGGCGAATTTGGTGGAGGGCATGAAGTGGTTCCAAAACACGGTGACGCGGCGATTCAATGTGAGGCATCGCCAGTGGGGGCGTTTATTTGGAGATCGCTACAAGGCGGTGGTGGTCGATGGAGAAAGCCCCTACTATTACGAAACGCTCTGGGATTACATTCACTTGAATCCTGGCCGTGCGGGTCTGGTGGATGTGAGCTGCGGGCAGAGTGTCTTGGATTATCCGTGGAGCAGTCTTGCGGGGGGCTATGCGTTGATGCCGCATCAGAGGGCGAAGTGGTTGGCGGCCGAGCAAGGACTGGCGACGATGGGGGTGGAGGATACGGCCGAAGGTCGGAAAAAAATGATCGAGCGCTTGGACCAGCGTGTGGCTAAAGAGCGTGAGCGGAGCGGGTTTGTGTCAGTGGATGCAGATGCCGACAAGCGCGGAAGCCATTTGGGGCGGGGTTGGTATTGGGGAAAACAAGCGTTTGCCGAGAAGCTGATAAAGCTCGGTGATGCGGTGCTCGGTCAAAAACGCCAAGCGCGGAGCTATAATGCGAGTCCCGAAAGGCAGGCCCACGGTGAGCAAAATGCGGTGGCCCTTCTGGAAGAGGGATTGCGGCTGGCAAACCTTAGCGCCGATGAGCTGGCTGGGCATCGCTGCACTGAGCCGCGAAAGGTGTTGCTTGCAGGATTGCTTTGGAAAAAGACAACGATGTCCCAATCATGGATCGCCGAGCATCTGGGGATGAAAAACGCAGCAAATGTGAGCAGAGTCATTCACCGCATGGATTTATCACGGATCGAAAAAAAGGTTCCCGAAACGTTGTGGTGTTTTGTGTCGGAAAAACTGAAAGGAAATGAACCCTGACCCCCAGTTTACAAATCCAGCCGCACCGGACAATCGCCGAAAACCACACTCACCGATCCAACCAACTCCATCCCCTCATGCAAAACGAGCGTCGCAGGCAAGGATCCATCCGCTTTGTGAGTTAAAAACTCTGCCAGAGCGGTCTGCGCATCCCAATCTGCGTAAAGATGTTTCCACTCTGCAGCATGCAAAGCACCTAGCTGATTGCGAAAAAATGGAACATCCGCAAGGTGCGAAATCATAAATGGGAGCGCTGCAAAATTTGGCTCACGCCAAGGGATTCACAACCTCGAGAAAACCGAACTTTTTGAAATCGGTATCGGCCGTATAAAACTTTCGCACACCATGTTGCCTGAGGATCGTGGCGATGTGTGCATCGGGCACCAGATTCCCATAAACGCCTGCCGACTGGGCCACCTCCGCATAGTCCAGAGCGAATGAAGCCGTTTCTTGAATGACTCTGGTTCGGGGCAGTTTAAGCAGCTGCTGCACATTTCCCCACGCCGTTTCTGCCGACATGGGTTTTGAAAAAATCGATGGATGCGTTGCAATCCGCTGAAAGGCCATCAATACCGGCCAAGTGAGGCACAAGATGTCGGAATCCTCCCTCCGCCCAATCACAAACGCTTTGGCGCGCACATGAAACTCAGAGCTTTCATCCGAAGCGTAAAGGAGCAGGTTGGCGTCGAAGGAATAGCTCATCTTCCGTCGAGCGCGCGATAAACCGCTTCCTTATCCGCGAGATTCACATTGGCTGACATCGCCTGAGACTCCCATCGAAACTCAGGCGTTGCCGGAGAAGCTACCCGCTTGGCCGTCAGAGCCTCGGCCAAAAGGCGCGAAGCCAAGCTCCCGAGGGATCCTCCCTCCTTGTCCCTCAATGACTTCAACTCTTCCAAAACTGGACTCGCCAAATCCAATGTCGTTCTCATGATGTTTGATGCTATTTCTTAAAACATCAGATGTCAACATTAGCAATATCACGCTGGACTATTTCAACCGCCCTTGCGGCAGTTCTCGAACATTTCGGCTGGCATGGGGTGGTCGAGCTGCCAGACCATCTTGATCGGGCGTTCGCTTTCGTGGCTCACATAATTAGCTAGGCCGAGGTAGGTGAAGGGAAGCGTGAAATCGTTCTGCCGCTTCTTTTCTCGGGCGAAAACCAGAATTCTGTAACCCCGGTTGGCATGATTGATCAGATTTTGTCCTGTGGGGCTTGCCTCCGAGGTATTTGATTGTGATTCCCAATGAATTCTATCTGAACTGATTGGGTAGTCTGCATACATAGTGCTCGGAGAAAATTCGTTTTCGGATTTTTGAAATGTAACAAGCAGCGCGTAAGCACGATGGTTCGGAAAATGCAAAACGCCAACGCCTTGTTGCCCCGGACTGGTCATTGAGGTTGAGCCCATTAAGGACTGAATGTCGGAATTATTGTAGTTCGCGTGGACTTCGAAAGGCGTGGTATCATTCAGGCTCAGGACGCGTGTCCGATCATCCACAAGGTCTAAAATTTCGATGCAATCGGACAGGATGGTCTGGTTGGCGGCAAGTTTACTGAACGATTCCTTGATGGTGCTGAATCCAAGATGGGCACCGGTTTTTCCCCACAATTGGAAATGGATCGCGATGGCGCTTGAGTCGGCTTTTTCGATGGCCTCCTCAATGTTTTTGGCCTGAAGAAGCAAAAGAACATGGCGCAGGCGGGCGATTCCGCTTCGCCCGGACATGCCGGCCAGTTTGATCAATCCTGCGCGGAGCTTTTCCAGATCGGGGTCCGTTGGCGTCTCTTGCAAGTGGGCGGCAGACTTCAGTTCCGACCAGGTTTTGTTTTTGCCAAGAATTTCCAGGGCTTCGTAGCCGTGGTGGTTGGCAAAGTTTTTAAATGTTGGGGCTGTCTGAGTGTCCGATTGAAAGGTTTCGAGATGCTCGATGAGTTGAGCACGGAGGTTGTCGAGATTCGCTTTGATGTTGCGAAGCACATGTTCGCGGGCGAGTTTTTCAAAGCGGATGCTGCAACCGGCCGGGAGGTGCGGGAAACAAGACTCGAGTTCGCGAACGATATTAAAGCGGTCCTTGCGGAGGAGTGCTTTGAATTTGCGGTCGACCCGATAGCGTTTGTGGAGATGCCCAACGAAATCCAGAACAGTGAGGCATTCCTTGCCCGGGTGCAGGCGCAAGCCTCGCCCGAGTTGCTGGAGGAAGACCGTCAAGCTGTCCGTAGGCCGGAGGAATAAAACGGTATCCACCTCAGGGATGTCAGCCCCCTCGCTGAGCACATCGACCGTGAAGAGAAAGTTCAGCTCCCCTTGGCGAAACTTTTTCAATGTTTCGGCACGGTCTTGGTCGATGGTTTCGCCGATGAAACATGCCGACGGGAGACCTTGCGCATTGAATTGCTCGACCATGAACTGAGCGTGGCCAACGCTCGCGCAGAATCCGATACAGCGCACGCTGTTGATGTCGTTTTGGTATCTTTCGAGCGCTGAGACAATCGCGCGCAGACGCTGCTCGGCCAAGGCATGGGCCCCGGTGTAAACATTGGTCAACTCGGTTTGGTTGAATCGCCCCTGCGTCCAGAATCTATCGGCATCCAGTGACACCGGATCCTCGAGCACAAAATAGTGAAAAGGCACAAGCAGCTTTTCATCGAGGGCCTCGGGAAGACGAATCTCAGCAGCAAAGCGATTGTGGAACTCCGCCACGACGCTGCTGCCATCCATTCGCTCCGGTGTAGCCGTGAGGCCCAGCAGAATTTCGGGCTCAAACTCTTGGGTGAGGGCTCGATAGGTGGGCGCCGTGCTGTGATGCGCCTCGTCGATAACAATGATGCTGTAGAAATTCTTGCCGAGGCGTTTGAGCAGTTCCCGGTTTTCCAGCATGCCAATCGAGCAGAAGAGATGATCATGCCGATCCGGTTCATGGTTTCCGACCAGCAGATCGCCGAAGTTCGGGTCGCGCAGAACAGTGCGATAGGTGTGGAGTGCTTGTTTGAGGATCTCCTCGCGATGTGCAGTAAAAAGAAGGCGAGGCCTGCGACCGAGGCGATCACATTGACGCTTGTAATCGAACGCGGCGACGACGGTTTTTCCCGTTCCTGTCGCGGCGACTACGAGATTACGCCGATACCCAGCCGTGCGCTCGGCCTCAAGCGCTTCAAGAATGCGCTCTTGAAATGCGTGTGGCTTGATCTCGAAAAAGACCATCGGGAATTCGGCCTCAGCCTTCTGCTTCGCATAGCTGATGGCTTCGCGGAGAACTTCGGGGCGATCGGGATCAAAAGGAATAAACTCGCGGCTGTTCCAGTAGGTTTCGAATTCGACGCGGAACTTTTCGATAATGTGAGGCTGGTCCTGCGCTGTGACTTTGAGGTTCCACTCGAGACCCTCCGTCATAGCAGCATCCGACATATTGGATGAGCCGATGTAGGCCGTGGAAAATCCTGACTCACGATGAAAGTGGTAAGCTTTTGCGTGAAGTCGGGTGCGTTTGGTGTCGTAGGACACGCGAACCTGTGCTGTGGCAAGTCGCGCAATCCATTCAACGGCGCGGGCATCCGAGGCGCCCATGTAGGAAGTCGTGATTAAACGAATCGGCACGCCGCGATCCGAAAGTTCCCGTAGCGAGTCCGCAAGCAGGCGGAGTCCCGACCATTTGATGAATGAAACAAGAATGTCGACGCGGTCGGCAGATGCCATTTCGAGGGCCAGCTCGTTCGCGAGGGGCGGATCGGTCTGAGCGCCGGTGAAGAGGCTGCTTTCGGCAAGCGGGGTGAGAGGACGAGGAAGGCCGGGCTTGGCGAGGTAGGTCGGTGTGATTTCGGTCAGCAGTTTCGGCTCAGGGGAGGGCAGGAAATCGCCGCTGGCATGTTGCATTTCCCCGAGCGAAAAGATTTTTTCGAGGAGTTCGTTGCACAGGGCGAGGCGGTCTGCGGTGGAAGTCTTTTGGCGCAGCGCTGCTTCGACGAAACGGGAAACAAAGGCCGAGTATTTCGAAGCTTCCTCCTCGGGATCGATCTTTGCAAAAATCGACCGAAGCTCGGGATGGTCGTTGAGAAAAATTTCCAACCGCTTACTTTGAACCTGCTCATAGATGCCGGGGAGGAAGTTGCCGGAACTCATGGCGCAGTGAGCATGGCCAGCACAGGCACATCGGCGGGCGCAAGGCTGCTTCGATCAATCTGGTGAACAGAAAACCAACCGATTTCCGAATGCTCCAATGCCGTTGGAATTCCGGAAAGAATTCGTGCCCGACACGGGATGAGTCGGATCGAGGATTTTTCGTAGTGGTGTTCAACCATTTCGAGGATTTGGAAAACCTCGGTCTGAATGAGGAGCTCCTCTTGAAGTTCCCGGACGAGGGCCGCCTCAACGGACTCGCCCTCCTCGAGCTTGCCTCCGGGAAATTCCCAAAAGCCGCCATGGCATTTTCCCTCGGGTCGCTTGGCAAGAAGGAAGCGCCCAGCTTCGTCTTCAATAATTGCACAAACGACGGGAATCATATTGTCGATAAGCTCAACAGGAATGACTCGCTACGAATCCAAAAAATTCTTCAGCATCTGTTTGCCGTGCTGGGTGAAGATCGATTCGGGGTGGAATTAGACGCCGTAGACGGGCAATTCGCGGTGGGCGAAGCCCATGATTTCGCCTTCGGGGGATTTGCGTCGGCAGGGTCTTCATGCGACGACTTGCCAGTTCCCGCCCTTGGCCGGACCGATGCGGCGGAGGCGATTGGTTTGCTTGAGATGGCGAATTTGTTTTTCCACGGCGCGTGTGCTGATGCCCAGGATCTCGGCAATTTGTGGAATAGAAACACTTGGGGATTTGCGGGCAATGGCAATGATCTTGTCCTCGGTTTTCCCCGAACTTTTCCCCGAACTTTTCCCCGAACTTTTCTTCGCATCCGGGCCGTTTGAGACTTGGGCCAGATAGGTGGTAGAAAAGGGGAATTTGATCCAGATGCCTCCGGGTTCGTAATCGATTGTGGGCCGTGGAGTGCCGGACTCTCGGCAAGCGGACATGATGCGTTCGATTCCCCGACCCCAGGATTCAATGGCTCCCGCGCGAAAGAAGGCGTTCGCAATGTCTGGGTTGAAGGGTTGGGAGGAGTGCTTTTCTGTCAGTCGGTCTACTGTCCAGTCGTGAGGCAAATGGCCGGAATTCCAAACAAGGAGCTTGTCTGCATACACGCTGATTTGGATGGGCGAACCGCTGGAGTAGTCTTTATGGGCGACGGCGTTGAGGATTGCCTCTCGTAGGGCTTCCTCAGGAACGGGATAGTTTTCCACCCGCTGCACTCCATCATAGGAAATCAAGGCTTTGAGATATTTGGCGCGAAGCGTGTCGAGTGTTTTGTCCACTTGGCTGAAGAGGTCGCCATGGATTTCATCGTGAAAAACAAGATCGGCATCGGTGCGAAAGAACCCAATTTTGATAAAAGCACCGGTTACAAACCGCTCGGGGTCGGGATGGAATAAAAGGATGGCGGCTCGTTTCAGGTAATGCCCCTCCATGAGATGCAGCTTCTCCAAAAGCGCGGCATCCGGTTCGCGAAGAATTTCCGGCGTGAGTCGTTTGCTGCGATGGGCGCGCTTGCGGAATGCAGCCAGGGAGAATGGATCGAGCTCTGATGCTTCAACATTTGGAACTGGGACGCCATCCCAATGTCGCCCCTGTTTTCGGAGTAGAAAGCGATCCAGCGCCGCGCCCTTCAATTCCTGTTTCGTGCTTCCGCTCCGGTAGTGATATTCGCCTTTGTAGCTGATGGGATAGGGATAGGGCTCAACGACAATCTCAACAAGTTCAGCCGCTTGTTCGTAGCGAAGATTGACATCCACTAAAATTCCAAGGATGTCCCGCGCCTTGTTTGGAATCTCCTCAAGCAACTTTCCGGAATCTTTGACTCCCAATGCAATTCCGTCGTTGCTTTTCCCTATGACAAGCGTGCCGCCGTTGGCGTTGGCGAAACCGCAGATCCAACGGAGATACTCGTCCCTCCACGATTCTTTCCACTCGATGGATTGATGCTCGGGCATGGAAAATTCAAGCCATTACGAATTCAAAAAATTCTTGAGCATCTGCTTCCCGTGTTGGGTGAGGATCGATTCGGGGTGGAATTGGACGCCGTAGACGGGCAATTCGCGGTGGGCGAGGCCCATGATTTCGCCTTCGGCGGTTTCGGCGGTGATTTTGAGGCAGGGGGGGAGGGTTTCGCGTTTGACGATGAGGGAGTGGTAGCGGGTGGCTTCGAAGGGGCTGGGGAGGCCGCTGAAGACATTCTCGCCGGTGTGGAGGATGGGAGAGGTTTTGCCGTGCATGAGGCGCGGGGCGCGGATGACTTCGCCGCCGAAGACTTGGCCGATGCTCTGGTGCCCGAGACAGACTCCGAGGATGGGGATTTTTCCGCTGAATTCGCGAATGGTGTCGCAACTGATGCCCGCCTCGGTGGGTGAGCAGGGGCCGGGAGAGACGACGATTTTTTCGGGAGAGAGCTTTGCGATGTCTGCAAGGGTGATCTCGTCGTTGCGCTTCACGAGCAGGTCGGCACCGAGTTCGCCGAAATACTGGACGAGGTTGTAGGTGAAGGAATCGTAGTTATCGATGACGAGGATCATGCGAGCGGTAAGAGGGATTGACCACAGAGGACACAGAGAGCACAGAGGCGGAGGATGGGTGAAGAGACTGGAGTCATGTTGGGTTTCAGCGACAAACGGGGCCGTCGTATTTGAACTGCGCTTAAACTCAGCTGAGCGTAGCACATCAAATTTCTTTTTAGGACGCGGATGATCTCGGCTGGCCGGGATTGGTGGGGAAAAAATGGAGACTGAGCAAGCGTGCCAT